>WUUC01112261.1_pt1 | contig 11317 bp, 22 predicted proteins | sample 6278441 | NCBI WGS metagenome assembly WUUC01 (sample SAMN13675441, study PRJNA597444) | soil metagenome | isolation source: soil | place: USA: Washington | collected 2017-10 | reverse complement strand
CATACCTCCCAAGGAACAACTCCCCGCCCTGAGCCCAGCAGGCCCGTTCCCGGGCCGTATCGTGCGTCTCCAGCCACCACCACGAGTACATCATACCCGCGATGAACACCACCAGCGAAATCTTGAGCCACATCGGAGCGGAGTGATTATCCATTGTACACATTCCCCGCATCCTCAGTTACTGTGATTGTCTCAATAGCCTCACGCTCTCTCTTCCGCAGCTTCCCGATTGCATAAGCAATAGCTTCAGCTTTCGTTTCAGATCTTACGGCAATCGACGAAGTGCGCTGTGTACCAAAGTTGAATGAGATGTCGTATAAGTTCATTTTAATGATCCCCTTTTTGTTTGTTTCTTGTTCTTGCTTTATATTTATATTATAGCACGCATTGTGTACACAATCAAGCTTTTTTTTCATCTTCTCAATAGCAATCGATAAAATCTTTCGCCTCCTGAATCGTCCCGGCCTCCCACTCAGGGTAACGGAACCCCTCGCCATAGCTCCACTCGTCAGCCGTGAACACTCTAAAGTCATTCTCCCCAACCTGCTGGATCTTCCAACCCTTATAGCTCGTTACCTTCGTCTTACTCATCCTTAACTCCTCCTTATAGCAAGGCCCCCGCAGGGGCCGCGGCTTTATTTGTTCAGCTTACGGAGCTGCTGTCGTGCGGAGCTCAGCGCTTCGGCCTTCGTATCAATTAGCGAGTCAACCGTGCGCCCGGACACATCCACCCGGTAGCGAGTCTTTACGCGGCCCATCATCCAATCATCGAACGCCACAATCGTAACCACGTTCTCCGGGTTCTTCGTGTTCCATACGATCCACTGTCCTGCACATTCCTTATATGTCTTTACCATGATGTCGTCCCCCTAGTTTGTCAGTGCTTCAAGCACTTGCTTTATATTTAGTATTATACAGTGCATTGTGTACACAGTCAACAAAAAAAGAGGGCTTAAACGCCCCCTCCTTGATTTTATTATTTCTTCTTCGCGGCCTTTACGGTCTTCTTCTTTATGGATCTTCTGTCAATCCACCCTGCACCGATTGATCACGCAGCTTTTCTCTAAGTCCTCATTCATCACCCAATACTTATAGCCCCCCATATACAAGTAAAGATAATAGCGCCCTCTCCCAAACTTCTCCCACACCCCTTTATCCCTCACGGCATGATACAAAGCCTCATACGCTTCCTGGTTCGCAGCATTCCTCACGACATACTCGTGAGGATTATTCGGCATCGTCTTTGCAGGAACAAACTTCAGCCCGGCCAAATCCATTTTAAGCACCCCTTATCTGATGTCCATTTCCGTGATGAGCTGGGCCGGGCTCAGCTTGGCCGCGGTCTGCGTGTCAATGTAATACTCGTTCTCTCCCAATAGACCATTGCTTTTTACAAACTGCCTCTGCCCGGCGAGCGTCTTATAAGCGGCATGGATCGGGGCCCCATGTCCTTCAAACCAAGCGTACTTTGTAATCAGTGGGGACGTCTCCAAGTGCCTAAAGCAGTGCCTACGGTAAAAGGACGGATGCGTTAACGGATAGGTAAGCTTCAACGGGTTCGGCTGCTGTCTCCAATCCTTTAAGTTAATCGTAAAGACGGAAACCTCGGATCGGTCCGGCGTAAAGGTAATCTTCAACAAATCCAGTGCCACCCGATACCCTTTAAGCTCCAAGCTCTTTATTAAACTCAGCAGGTTCGCGCCCGCCTTAACGAACCCCTCTTTATCTTCTTTTGCCATCAACCCAAGACTGTACTTGATCTTGATTACCTTCTGCCTCATCGGCTGCATCTCCTGCGTAATCATAGAGGTCGGAATGCCCGCTATCGCGTTCGGCACATGAGGGGTATATCCTACAATCCCCACCATCTGCCGCGGCCTCCTTACCTCCTGCGTATGTGTCACATTCACAGGCTCGGTAACGATCTTTTTCAAGGTATCCTTATATCCGTCCGCCATGATCTTCGTCGCATGCTCATAGGACGCGCTTCCGGTAAAGCTCACCGTATCACGATCCGTGAGGCCGCTTGTCATCTCTTTTTGAAAGATCCTATTAGCTGGCCGATTACTTATTACGGTTACGAATTCAGTAATACTATTAAAGTGCTCTTTGTGTATTAACATTTACTTCGTAACCACCTTTCGTAATGCTTCCATGTAACGCCCTGACGCTCTTTTCATATTCGCGCAAACAATAGATAAGTCATCCTGATTCATTCCACCCACAAGGCTAATTTCGAGCACTCTATCCAGCCCCATCCCGCCACTCGCCAGCTTCTGAACCCTCTCCAAAGCACGGTACGATACCACTTTCTTAATGTGAGCCTCATGAGTCGCCTTGCGGAAGTCACGAATGAAAGTTACCAGCTCGTTATCCCCTCTGGAAAGCGCCTCTTCAATTGCAGGACTATAATCAATCTGGATCTTCCCAAAGCGGTCCAGCGTGGACTCGTCCAACTGATAACGGCCCGTATACTGGATGTCCGCCCCGCTCCCCCATGTATTCCCCGCGGCAATCAGGCGGAAGTTTTCATGTGCCTCCTGACGCCCATTCGGGAAGTCATAATATCTCTGCGCTATCGCGGTATTCAAGCAAACCAGAACCTCGGGCACACTGGCGTCAATCTCATCCAGCATGAACACCCCGCCCTTCGTAAACGCCTCGTAAAACTGTGTCGTGTGATAATGACCATTCGCATCAATGAATCCGGTCACTTTATATTCCTGCGTTACGGCATTGCTGAAGTAGAAGTCCAGCCCAATCGCCTCGGCCACCTGCTGACTGAGCTTACTCTTACCCGTTCCCGCAGGCCCGGACAGAAACACGGGGATGTCCAGCATAACCAGCTCCAGCACTTCATCAAATTTCTCATGTACGATCCCGCTAATCTTCGTGGAACCCTCAGGAGTCCGTACCTCATGCACCACCGGAAGCACCCCGTACTCAGACCGGATAAACTCATCGACAATCGGCTTCACAGCTTCCATAACCGTGTTCACGGAGATTTGCGCCACACTCTGTGCAATCAGGCTTTCAAGTAATCCCGTAGGCTGCTGCGGAGTTACCACGGCCACAGGCTCAGCCGGAACAGCTTGTACACTCTGCGGCTCAACCTGGGTCGGTACCGAAGCCATCCGCTCGGCCTCATCCTGCTTCATCATGCTATAAATCGTCTCCGCTTTCGCAAGCAGTTCATTCGCTTCCGGCAAATACATGTCATCCAGCGTCCGCTGTCTCTTCTTCGCATCATGCGGGCGGAACCCATCACGCGGACTATAAAGCATCTGCCCTTTTAAGATAAACGGATAGAACTCCTCCGTACTGTTCATCTGAATAACGCTCACATGTTCGCCCATCGCGAGGATCGTGTATGTATTTACGGTCATGATGTCCTCCTTCGCCCGCCTCTTTATTCGGCTGCCAGCTCGGTTGCTCAACTTCTTGACTTTAGTATACTACGTATTGTGTACACATGCAAGCATTATCTATAAATATATTTAACTAACGTTTCGCTAACCGGAATAAGAAGCCCTTAACTGAATACAATGGGTTAGCAAAGGAGTGTTTCACATGACCAAAGGTTGGGTATACGACAAGCGCAACGGCAACCGCCCTTACCGGGCCCAAATCTTTATCGAGGGTCAATACAAATTCATCGGCAACTACGCCACGCCAGAAGAAGCTACCGCAGCCTATGTTAAAGTCCGGCACGACAACCCGCGAAACAAACGGAGCGGCGGGAACCCGGGCTACGAGCACCCGCGGATTTTCTGCCCCCGATGCGAATATCACATCTCCGTCCACCACTTCCGCCGCCATACCGAGTCCTGCGCGCAAAAAAAATACCCTTCAGACGAAGGGCTCGACTTCCTATTCTAACCGCCGTACTTCACGGAACCGTCATTCTCTTTGTAATGCTCGATTAAGAGCTCCACAGACTTATCAAGTAATCTGGCCTTACTAATGCGCGTTTTGCGGGATATCTCATCAAGCTGCGAAAACAGCTCCTTGTCCATATAATTACTGAATACCTTCCGCTCTCCGCCGCGTGGTCTACCTGCTGACGCTGTACTCATGTTCGTATGACCTCCTCCGGTTTTTTAACTCAGTGTACCATATCTTTCTTTATATTGCATTCACTTTAAAAGGCTTCTCTTACGATCTCACCCCGCACATAGCGCTCAATGATCTCCGAAGCCTCACGCCATCCGATAGCAATCACACTATAATTTCCGTAATGCCGCGTTAAGTCCAGCCAAAACCGCTGCGCCAAACTACCCTTCTTATTACTCGATTCCGCCGTCTTTAACTCAATATAAAGACTTGCATATCCGCCGCGCGGTACAGGCAAGTGAATGTCCGGCACGCCAGCCTTCACGCCCTCAGCCTTCATCCGGCTGGCCGTAATCTTCTCGCGGTATCCTCCGTTCGGGATCGCATGCAACAGCTTCAGCTCCGGGAAAACAGGTTCCATATAAGCGGCCCATTTAAACAAACACTGCTGTTCCCCGCTCTCCAAGCTCCTCGGCACACATAACGCCTCCTTAACAGGTAAGAGCGGCTTTCGCCGCCCGGTATCTATTATTCAACTTCGGCCGTGGGCTCAAAGATCCACTCATCGTCAAACCCGCACGTCTTGCAAACCCGCTTCGGCTTGCTCTCATAGGGAACGCCAATGCATTCCCCATCAATTACCCGACAGTTACCGCAAAAGAAAACCCCGATCTCCTTCACTGCGCCTGCCTTTTCTGGTCGGCCATACAAAGCACCCGGCCCTCAAACTTCGAGCGGCTAAACTTCGCCACCTTATCCGTAACCGCCAGTCCGCACTCCTCACAATACAGCTCGACGGCTCCGGCCTCTCCATTCGGCATGGAGTCATAATGCGCGGCCCGCTGTTCACCCATCTTCACCGGAGCGGGTTCAGGCTCGACCTCATACATATCCGCATGCTCGATAATCGTAGGATCTTCCGGAACAATCTCCGTCCGCGGCAAAGCTCCGCTATCAATCGTATTGATCTCATCCATATCGTACATCCCGCCAAACTCGGCCGGAAATGCCTCACGGAGCGCGGCCACCAAAGCGCACTTACGGATCATCGTTGCAGGCTTCGTCGCCCATTGCTGGTTTAACGATCCGTCCTGTTTCCTCCCGGCATACTCCTCCATGCTCACCGTCGCCTCAATCGGAACCTGGTACCCGTCACGGTAAATCTTCGCCCATCCACCGATAACCCGCTCCCCCGGCAGCGTCATCGTACCCTTACGCTCCTGCACCTTACCCTCAGAAGTGACAACGTAGATCCCAGCCTCCTGCCCCCTGAAGTCCGGGTGCCTTTCAGCTCTCTTCGTAAAAACTTCCTTACCCGTCACAATAGCCGCGGGTCCATTCCCATACTTGATCAGGTAAGCCTCTCGTAAGAAAGGATTCAGGCCCTTATACTTACAGAGCTGTAGGAACATCATCACTTCCTGATCGCTTACATTCCCCTGCCCATTCACAAGATACTGCCGAATGATCTCAGGACTTAACGTCACCTTAGCGCCATTCTCCGTCTCGTAACTCACTTCACTCGGATTCACGGCCCGGATCTGCGTATTATTCATAGCACGACTCCTAGTTCTTAAATCTTCTCTTTGCATTGCCATCGGTATTACCTCCAAGTATTATGTAATATGTAATAGTTAATACAATACGTTTATTTAAACTCTAATCTTGTGTTATCCGTATGAAGAATAATGCCGTCCACGACCTCGCCCGTCTCCTTAAACTGCTCCGCTATCTTCTTCTTGTCCACCGTCTCCGTTACCGCGGCTTTAAGTCCCATCAAATCAATATCGGCCTCGGCCAGCTCCAACAATAGCTGGATCTTACTGCGGTCGCCCCGGATCGTCAGTACCGATTCCACGTACTCATCCGGGACCGCATCCACATCGGCCACCTCGACGCTCACCGGATTCTTCGCGATCCGCAGCTTTCCGAGATCCGTGCTTAATTCAACGATATTCAACCGCTCCATACAACCCTTGACGTACTCTTTATAGTTATCCCGGTGCTTCTTTACCCGGTTTTTAAGCTGCGTTAATCGGTCAATCTCCGCATCCACCGCATTAATATTCGCTTCCACGTTGCGGTAATAAGCCACCACGCCGGGCGTCTTCGCCTGCAAAAGCAGGCTGAGCTCGTTATACTGCTCCTCCAGCTCCGCATCACTCAGCGACTCGTCCGCGGCGGCTCGTGCCATCAGATCATAAAACCGTCCTGTCAACGAGTAAAGGGATAAGCTCATCTGCCCCATCGCCCCCTCGGCAACTTATTATAGACCTCATCCGTCACGACCTCGTTATTCTCCCACACCGAAAGCCAAACTCCATTATCCTTCACCATCACCCGGTAATAAGCATCGACGGCCTCCTCCGGGGTCAGCACCACATCCGTAACGCTATCATAGTCACCGATTACATAAATCTTCACCCGTCACCAATCCTCTTCCACATGATACGTCATAACCCGGGCCCGCCCTTCAACGGCCTTTACCTCCCCGGCCAAGACAAGCTTCCGCATCGCCTTATGTGCCGTACGGAGCGGGGCCCGGATTTCCTCAGCTATCGCACGCTGAGACATCTTCACCGGGCCGTTCTTGCGCAAGTAACTGATAATCTTACGCTCAATATCGCTCTGACGCTGGTACTTCCCCCGGAGGCTCCGGCTACCTTTGGCGCTCATAAGCTTTCACGCCTTTAATCGCCCCGCCCGCGGTTTTCTCCAACAAGACCTCCAGCAAATCCCGGGCCGCGTCGATCCCGAGTACCAAGTCCACGATGCTCTCAGACAGCACTTTCTTGTTCACCGAGCCAAACACCCCGCCGTTAACATCAATCTGCAACCCGCGGTTATTCAGCATCAGCACAACAACGCCCGTCCCATCCACATTGCAAAACTCAGTGCCCTTATCATCCACTACCCGTGCCATATACCTTGTCATTTCCCTATCGCTCCTTTAGCTTATCAAATAAATACGATACTAGCAATATATTTAACTATCTTTATTTTTCTTTAACAGTATGAGCCGATTTTTGCGTAATTATACCCGCCCGGCCGCATGAATGTATCCGCCCCATTCTGCCGATGATAGTAACGGGATTGAATTGTCCCATAGCCAAGTCGGTGACCTCCAGAAACTTGACGGCTATGCGGATTAGTACCTGCGACACTGGTCCGTCACCCATGTCCAGTACCACCTCCGTAGAAAAGAACTCGCTCTTCAGGGGCGGGTTTTTTTCGTTTAACCGAACGGCCCGATCTCCCATTCCCGTTCCATCGACATCCAGCACTTTTCACAGATCGCCTCCGAGTCCAGCTTACGCCCCCTCGTGCAATACCCGCACTCCTCTTCACTCACAAACTGCTTCGGCTGTACACTCGACAGCGTGAAAATCACTTTATCCATTTTCGTCTCCTTCCGAGCCCCGTAAAGGCCCCTCTCAGCGATTTTCAGGGCCCGGACATCCTAAGCCTCCACTTAACCCCTAAAAATTGATTCTAGGGCTATCCTGCGTTCTCAGATCTGCCCTTAATCTGATCCAAGCACCCGTACAAGTCACCCTTACGCTTTTTGATCATCCCCTTACTACTCTGATCCAGCAGGAGACAAAAGACCTCCACAGGCTTACGCTTCAGGTAACTCGCCATATCCCGGATGTGGATACCGCCCTCCCACAATTCGCGGATCTTCTCCAAGTCGGCCTCGTCCCAAATAAAGTCGATGTCTTCTAGGGCTATGTAAATGTTTTGGCGTTGTCTCATGCCTGCTCCCTCCTCTTGCCATAGTTACGGAGCAGTTCCCGGAAGCGGGACGTATCGATGCCTTTTTCTTCAGCGGCCAACGCAGCCTGGTTCGCCTCCTGCAAAGTCGGGTATTCAAATTTCGGTTGCCAGCTCCCCGCAAGGGCCCGTGTTTGAAGATTCGCCAGCACACTTTTATAATCGCGGCGGATGAACGGCATCTCATCATCGGACGCCATTCGAATTCGCTTAGACCCGCCCACAGCGTTAAAAGCTTCCCATTCGAGAGGGGTCATTCTTTCACGTATCCGGTCTTCGGGATCAATGATCTTATCGCCTTGGTAAAGGGTATAAGGGCTGATTTCGCGGATCGCCTTTTGAATTCCGGTAAAAGACATCTCTCCATCGAGCTCGGCATACTCAGGGCGCAAATGTTCGTTAACGCACTCTAAAACTTCTGACAGCGATGGCGGGAATTTAAAGCGCTTGACCACCTTATCGAAAAACACTTCACCCATCACGTTAAACGGCACATCAGCAAAGGCCCTTTGCCATACTATCAGCGCCATTTTTGCGTCCGAATTGCCGCTATCCTTTGCGTTAGGATACGCAGCCCACATCATACTGAGGAATTGCTTCGTCTCATGTTCATTCATCGTACGCCACCTCCGACCATAAGGAATTTCGCATAAGGGTCGTCATTATCCTGCGGAGTAATATCAATCACATCAGCAGTGGCCGCGGCAGTCTCCTGCTCCATAAGGCGAAGAAACGGATTCCGGGTAGCGGTAGGATCTTTCCGATAGCGGTAGCTCTTATTAATTTCATCAGGATGCTTGAGCTTGGTATATCCGGTTTCGACAGCATGTTTTAAACTTTCATACTGCGCCTCAAGATCATTTGGGGCCAGCTCAAAAAGAGTTTTCAGGCACAACCGAAGCGAAGTGCTCACAAAGAAGCCCTTTTCTTTTCGCATCTCGATATAGTCAAAGAGCATCCCTTTTACTTTTTCAGCATTCGGGATAGCCGCATAGAACTCCTCGACGATTTCTGTGAAGCTCGGCTTTTTAGGCTTGTCTGATTTTGAAGAGGATTTCTTCGGTTTTTTAGGAGTGGATTCAACCGTAAGGGCGATTTGCCCTTCTTGTTTTTCCTCTGTGCTAATCTCTGTAGTAATCTCTGTAAGTAAGTCTCTGGTATTGCTTGGGGCAATCTGCCCTAATGCATCGGGGCAATCTGCACTAATGGATTGGGGCAACTTGCCCTCTTGCATTGGGGCATTTTGCACTAATGCGCCACTACGCGGTTTTTCGGGCTTTTTTGTCTCTACAACAGCATCCAACGCTTCGTAATTAACCGTGTACCACTTCGTCCGATCCATCTTTGAAGCATTGAAATTGCCGGACAAAACAAAGCCCAATTTTTCGAGGCTAGAGAGGATTCTTTTAACGGTATCGACGGACCAAAAACGGAAGTTTTTATCACGCCATTCTTGTATCGTGTTATAAGTCCAGAAGCGCCCATCACGATAATTGCGGTTTTCGTTTTTATTTTTCTCGATCCAATAGTGAAGCTGCTGTACAATTATCGATTCATTAAGACCAATAGCCTCAGCTAATTCAACGTTTACGACAAGCGGTTCGCGGTTAAAAAGACTGGACATAAAAAAATCTCCTTTTCATCTGTATTTTCCACAGACAAACAGGAGACAATGACAAATTAAACTATTGCAATCCTCATAATAAGCCCGTATAATAGGCTCATGAAGCAATAAGGACTCAATAACTTAATAAAGTCTCCTCAGGGGCGCTCATATCTAACACTTTGGTCGGTGAGTGGATATGGGCGTTTTGTCTGTGTTAACGACAAGCTTAAACTAAAATTTGCTAAATATCAAGACCGTACTAATTAAGGATCTCGTCAAGCTTACGATCATAAAACCGCCATGCAATAGGTTGACGATCATAATTAAGGGCGTATTCGAGGTAAGTCCCGTGCTCATCCGTCGTTGTGCGCTGAAGAATAATCGCTTGATCAACAAGGCTTTGCATAGTTTTTTGAACGGTTTCTAAGGCCCAAAACGGCAATAGATCATGCTGCACATCTTTAAGGTCGATATACAGCCAATCACCTTGTTTAGCAAGGTAATCTCCGAAAACTTTACAAATTTCATCTATCAAAATCGCTTCATTCAAACCAAATAGTTGCGCGTTTACACTATCAAATGTTTTATTTGGTCGCGGCGAATCTTTTATAATCCTCATATACACACCCTCCTGTTATCCTTTTATTTTAAAGGACAGACCGGAGCTTGTACACAATTTTTTAAGGAGCCGTAAACGCCCGGACCACCGAGCGGATGCAGCTCCTTATTTTCATTCGCTCTTATACCATGCGCAGGCAAGCCAATTCGCCCTATGATCAGTCCCGGCCCCATGCGTCACGCCCCGTAAGCCGCACTTCAGGTATTCCTTTCCCTGGTACGGAACCCGTAAAAAATGGGCGCAGGTTTTACACCGCGTTAACTGTGGCCCCTTCCCGAGCATAACCACCATCGGGTTCTCATAGGCCGGATCATACACCGCGGCGGCATCGAACAACTCCATTTGACTCAAAGATAACCCTCCGTTAATAGGCCCGTCCGGTATAAACGATCCTGTATTCGAGGTGAGTGCCGTCAATCGTTTGAATCCGCACACCAGTAGGATTCGAGGCGGTATGAAGGAGCAGGTGTTTCCCTTCAGGCGTCTTGCCGATATAGATTCCGCAATGCGTAACCGGAGTCACGTCCCGCTGTACATCAGCGTAATTTTCCTTTTTGGATCCTCGGTAAGAAGAAAAGAAAAACAAATCACCCGGCGTAGCTCGTCTCCAGTCAGCATAACGATGCGACCCATACTGCTTCACATAGTCTTTCTGCTTCTGAGACGACATCGGGAGCTGCATCCCTAAGGTCCGCTTAAACACCCACTGCACAAAGTCGGAACAATCAAACGTTGTATCCGTCTTCCTATCACTCCCATATTCGTAAGGAGTTCCCAAATACTTCTTACCGTAATCAATCATCGCCGTGATATTCGTATTCTGAGGATACACCTTACCCGTGGAGAACGGGGCAAGCATCTGCAACCCGGAGTCGCCCTTTTTCATATCCTCAATCGAGTGCCCGTCTTCTGTGATCGGACTGACTTCATCGACCAAAATCGGCTCCGTGGGTTCCTTTTCATTCTGAACACCCTCGTCCGGCTCCTCAGATTGCCCTGTAGGCTTTTTTACAGCTCCGGGGACCTCAGGTATCAGCCTGACCTCATTCGGCTGCTGCTGGGTCGTTTCCGGCTGTTTCGCTGCATCTGGCTGCTGCTTACTCTTGCCGTCACTCACTAGCCCGATCAGCCAGCCGACGACCACAAAAGCAATCAGGCATATCGCCACGCCCAAAGCGTACATCGTAAGTCCGCTTTTCATTGCTCGGCCTCCTTTGAATTGGATAGCCTTTATCATCCCCCAAATAAAAAAAGAGAACGCACTT
>WUUC01024848.1_pt1 | contig 11317 bp, 8 predicted proteins | sample 6278441 | NCBI WGS metagenome assembly WUUC01 (sample SAMN13675441, study PRJNA597444) | soil metagenome | isolation source: soil | place: USA: Washington | collected 2017-10 | reverse complement strand
CTCGCTCAACGCTTTCGAGGTAGAAACGCCGCCTGGCCGGCCGGTTCTGCCGCTGTAGGGAATTGCTGTGATGGTGATGGTGTGAGGCCAGGGGAAAATCGAAATGATTAAAGGGAAAGCTGAAAGTGGAACGATAAAGAGGGAGAACGGAAGGAGAAGGGTTCTCAGTCTTATGCGAGCAGAATCGGGGAAAGATTGACGGCGGAAAGAGCTGACGGGGGCAGAAGAAAGGAAGCCGTTACCCTCTGAAAGAATCTCGAGAGGTTGAGCAAGCCTTTTGAGCATCGGCAGTGTTCACTAACTCTGGTGTTGCACTAGGAATTTTTCAGCTAATCAGCGAAGCCAAAGAACGCCTACCTTCAAAGATCCAATCAGGTTTGCGGTGTTAATCCCGCTACGTCAACACTGCTGAGTGTCATACCGAGGTTATGGGATCTTAACGTGGAAGTTTGGTGTGTCGTTGAACATTTGAACGTTTGAATGGCTGCGATCCTCAACATGCTCCCGTAACTATTTTGAAAAAGCGGTAAAGACTGAAATCGCATGAGGGATTCGAACAAATACATGACTCGTTTGCAGATCTTAGCCAATGACTATTGCGGGGAGACGACCGGTTAGCAGAAGAGTAGGCTTCTCAAGTATTTCAGGCGTACTGACAGTGGGCGTTCAAGCCATTCAACCGCTATGAATTCGTTTGTGTCGCGCGGTCGAACCTCGCACGACATCAATGAGCAGGTTGCACTAGGCTACGGCGCTTTTGTAATCATCGCCCTTGCAATCGACAGCGCAAATTTCGGCCACTTCGTCTCGATAACACAGCCATCTCGTCAGTGCTTCTTGCATGGCTCTGACTACCGTTCCGCGCCTTGTCGGTTTGACGTGATCTAGAATCGCGGCCCAGGCGGCAGCGCGGTGATTTCCTTCCACCTGCCGGTGCGCTTTGGTGAGAGCCAAATGTTGGATCGGCAGGCCGTAATGCTTGACCAGCGGATGCTCCTCTAAAGGCGGAGGCTCGACGGCGACCGTCGAATCCAGCGCGCGACGTTCGTCCCTCGACCCTTCGACAAAGATCGTGACAATCGCCGCAGCGATCTCCCAGCCATAGCGCTGAGTCGCGTTATCGAGGTACTGCCGATAGCTTTTCGCCGCCGGCAGCAGCGATACGTTCGCGAAGCGGCTTAGGTCCATTCCCAGGCCGCGTGCGTATTCGAGAAACAGTTCGGGATGGGGCCTACCGGCAATCAGCCCACCGGTCTCTTCTTCGTAAAGATTCTCTGCAAGACTGCGCCGGACTTTCGGAATCGGACAGCGCACGTAGACGCGCCCGACCATCACAGGAAAATCGCGGACATAGGTCGCATATTCCTGTTCGAGATGGTAATGGAGAAGATCTTTTCGAACCTGGCCGGAGGTAAATGCGGGCCAAGCCCAATGGTCCTTGCGTTCCATCACAGCCAGGAGCTGTTCGCGAAAAGTTGCTCGATCCATGTTGCCCCCTATGCGAATGAATTCTTCGCAGGAGTGCCAGAGAGCAACTACCATGCCGCCATCCGTACCGTAGTTACCGTCTATTAGCGAACCTCAGAGTTCAAAAGCAACGTTATCGATGTTGTCCGATAAATCGCTACCAGCGCGAATGGGGTCGGTGATTCAGGCGAGATCGGAGCGGGCACAGGCGAGAAATGCGACAGAATTAGCGTGATCGCGGGCAGATAAGCCAGTGAAAACCGAGTACGCTATCAGGCTTATCGTGTTTTGGTCCGCATCGTCACGAACTCTTCCGCAGCCGTCGGGTGGATTCCGATGGTCGTATCGAACTGTGTTTTGGTAGCGCCGCAGTTGAGCGCTACGGCCAATCCTTGAATGATTTCTCCCGCATCCGGCCCGACCATGTGGCAGCCAAGCACTCGGTCACTGGCGCGATCGACTACTAATTTCATCATCGTCTTCTCCGCGCTTCCGGTCATCGTGTGGCGCAAGGGCCTGAACGAACTCATGTAAATATCGACCTCGAACTCGCGACGGCGCGCCTGCTCCTCGGTTAGTCCGACTGTGCCGCAATTAGGCGCGCTGAAAATCGCAGTGGCGACGTTCTCATAATCGAGCATGATCGGCCTATTGTTGAAGAGCGTATTCGCTACGGCCGTACCCTCGGCGATAGCAACTGGAGTGAGCATCAAGCGATCCGTGCAATCGCCGATCGCATAGATACTCTCAACGGTAGAGCGCAAGTATGGATCGACGACGACCGCGCCGCTCTGTCTCAGCTCAACACCAGCGTTTTCCAGGCCCAAGTCCCGAGTCTTCGGCACGCGACCGGTGGCATAGAGAATCTGATTGGCCTCGATCACGCTGCCATCGATCAGCGTCGCATTGAGTATGTCGCCTTGCTTTTCGATTTTAGCGATAGCGGTCTTGAAGCGAAGATCGATCCCTCGCTTGAGCATCTCATCCGCGAGCGTGAGCCGGATATCGTTATCGAAGCCGCGCAGAAACAACTCGCCGCGATATAGCTGCGCCGTCTTTGCGCCGAGCCCATGAAAGATTCCCGCGAATTCGACGCCGATGTAGCCGCCGCCGACGACAACCACTTTATCCGGCAGCTCGGGAAGGTAAAAAGCTTCATTCGAAGTGATTACGTGCTCGGATCCGGGGAATACTGGAATCGATGGCCAACTGCCCACGGCGACTAGGATATACTTCGTCGTGTAACGCTTGCCGTTTACCCCAATGGTGTGCGGATCGAGAACTTGCGCGTGGCCTTCGATTACTTCTACGCCGACGTCATCGAGCAGCTTGCGGTAAACGCCATTGAGCCGGTGAATCTCGCTATCCTTATTGGCAATCAGTTTGCCCCAATCGATGCTCCGCGGGCCCACTGTCCAGCCGAAACCGGCGGCGTCTCTAAAATCGTCTGAGTAGTGAGAGGCATAAACCAAAAGTTTTTTCGGGATGCAGCCGACATTCACGCAGGTGCCGCCGAGAGCGCTTTCTTCGGCAACAGCCACCTTCGCGCCAAAGGCTGCGGCAATGCGGCTGCCCCGGACACCGCCCGAGCCGGCGCCAATGGTAAACAAATCATAGTCGTACTGAGCCATGAAACCGCCTTTCAAGGATTGTCGGGCTATGATAAAAGGTCCCTCCCCATTCCTCAACCGTAAGACTGCTTCACTGTAATCGCCTTTGACACTGTCCGGGATTTGATCGAGAATGCCGCACTTACCCGATTTTGTTTTGCCACCTGACCATGTCACCACCGTCCCAGAGCACCACCGGAGGCCGACGTTTACTCGCGGCTGTGAGCGCGCTGCGCCACCGCAACTATCGTCTCTACTGGTTCGGTCAGCTTTTTTCCGTGCTGGCACAAAACATGGAAGCTGTCGCCCAGAGCTGGCTCGTGCTTGAAATCACCAACTCGCCGCTTCTCCTCGGCCTCACTGGATTAACTTTCGCCGTTCCTACAATCGCGCTGACACTCCTCGGTGGCGCAATCGCCGATCGCGCGGACCGCAAGCGGATCATGATATTCTCGCAGACCGGCTCAGTCGTGATGTTTTTGTCGTTGGCGGTTCTGGTTATAACTGAAGGGGTGGCACTCTGGCATATCATGACCGCGGCCTTCTTCTCCGGGTGCTTCAGGGCTTTCGATCGCCCGAGCCGGATGGCTCTCCTGCCGCAGATGGTGCCGAAGCACGATATCCCGAATGCCGTCGCAATCGGCGGCACCATCTGGCAGTTAAACAAGCTTGTCGGGCCGGCGCTAGCCGGCATGCTGATTTATCTAATCGGCATTGGTCCGACTTATCTGTTCTGCTGCGCCGCCTCAGCCACCGCCATCTTGCTCTGGATCGGCATCCGCCTGGAGACCCAACGGATCACCGCCTCTGCGGGCGGCCTCCTGCGGAATATGCTGGAGGGGTTAAATTTCATTCGAAAGAACGAAATTTACTATACCTTCATCGGTATGACGTTTTTCAACAGCGTTTTCGGCATGTCTTATTTGGTTTTGATGCCGGTGTTTGCGCGCGACATCCTGTCAGTCGGATCGGAAGGCTTCGGTTTTCTGCAGAGCGCGGGCGGCGCCGGCGCTCTTTGCGGCGTTTTACTGGTGGCCTATTTCGGCCAGGCGCGCGGCAAGGGTAAGCAGGCAATCAGCGGCGCTGTAATTTTCGGCGCGCTGCTGATCGTTTTCGCGTATTCCAATTCGTATGCTGTTTCGCTTGGAATGGCGTGCTTGCTAGGAATGGCAAGCCAGTTCTACATGACGACGATTCATGCAATCCTGCAAGTCAACCTCCCCGACCAGCTGCGCGGGCGCGTCATGGGCATTCATGGATTGGCGTGGGAGCTCATGCCGGTGGGCGGCATGATCGGCGGGGTTATCGCCGAAGTTAGCGGCGCTCCATCGGCAGTGGCTTTTGGCGGCGCAATGGTCGCTGGGCTGGCAGTGGTAGTGGCAATATTCCTACCGAGCATCCGGAGATTGGAACAGTGATCTCAGTGTGTTAACTAACTCGAACACAATCACATGGCGGAGAATAAGGCCACAAAGAAATCCGGCGCAGCGCGTAAGCGCCGCAAGTTGCCGGGGAAATCGACCGGACTTACCCCGAACGAACTTGCCGGCACAGCTCCCCCCAGTATCGAAACTCTCGAACGCGCCATTGAGGTAGACGGCGGCAGACCGATCAGCAGTTACCGCGAACCGTTTGGTGGCCAATGGTTGATTATGGCTTCGTTGCCCATCGAGCAAGTCGAACCGACCCCTTATCAACGCAATCTCTCCGATACTCACGTGCGCAAGCTCGAAACTGTTATCGCCAAGCTCGGCCGCTTCCTCGATCCAATCATCGCCGTGCGCTCAGAACCGAACCAAGACGGAGTTCGTTATTGGACTCCTAACGGCAATCATCGTCTATCGGCGTTGCGAACTTTGGGCGCTAAATCGGTCACTGCCATAGTAGTACCGGAAGCATCGACCGCTTATAAGATTCTCGCCTTGAACACGGAAAAGAGCCATAACCTGCGAGAACGAGCCCTGGAAGTGATCAAGATGTATCAAGAACTGGCTAGGCTCGAGGGAGCGGACGAAGAGAGTTATGCGCTGGAGTTTGAAGACGCGGCGCTCATCACCTTAGGGATGTGTTATCTTGAACAAGGCCGCTTCAGCGGTGGCGCGTACCACTCGATTCTTCGGCGCGTTGATGGCTTTCTGAAGAAACCTTTGCAAGCGGCATTGGAAATCCGCCGTGAACGCTCGAAGATGTTGATGGATTTGGACAAGAAGGTTTGTGACAGAGTTGATACTCTAAAGAAGAGAGGTCTATCTAGCCCCTATCTTAAGAGCTTCGTCGTCGCCCGCATCAATCCAATCCGCTTTCGGCCAAAAGACGCCGCGCCGCTGAGCTATAATGAAGTGATGGAACGGATGATCAAAGCGGTCGATAAATTCAATACGGAAAAGATCAGGATGGAGGATTTGGCCAAGTCAGGAGGCGCAGCGGAAGAATAAATATGAGAATTGTCAGCACCAAGAAACGATTCACTGGTATCCCCTTAGAAACATTGCTGGACGCGTCAAATTTTTTTGGTGCTCATTTTCGATGAAAATTCGGGAGTACAAACGACGAATAAATCACCAATGATGTTTCCCTAAAGCCCAAAAATTCTAAAAACCGTGAACCAAACTTGTTCCTTGCGGCGTGGCGAGCGAGTACACGCGGGGGAGCATTTCATCGCTGCTTATGCAGTAAAGCAGTCAACTCAAGGAGCAAACCGTATCGGCGAAAGATCCGAATTCCCTCGCTAGAGTGACATGACAGCAGAGAATTTGTTGGCTAACCTGCAGGAGAGCAGTCTCCACAGTCTTAACACGGGAAGGACAAACTATGCCTGAAGCTGATAAAACCTATATTGTCGGAACCGTCAAACCCACTAACCGCCCTGAGGTCGGGCAGGAGACCGATCTCGACGAAAGGATTCCGGCGAAGATCAAATTCGTAACTCTAACGATGAATTTCACACGAGGCACCGAGGAAGAGTTCAGAACGTCAATGCCGGTCTACGAATCGAAGGCTGCCGAGCTGGCAAAGATGGGCGCGCACGTGATACGGCCGAGTGGCGCGCCGCCGTTTATGCTGCTCGGCTACAAAGGCGAGCAAGAGATCATTGGTAGCTGGGAGAAGAAATACGGCGTTCAAATGTTTACTTCCGGGCAGAACCATGTGCGCGCCCTACGGACCATGGGGATAAAGAAATTCGTCGGCGCCAGCTATTTTCCGGAGAAGATGAACGCTGTTTTTGCGCGCTACTTTACCGAAGCAGGTTTTCAGGTTTTAGGTATGGAAGGCATAGATTCTCCGTTCGCTGAAGTACCAAATGTTCCACCCGAAAGCATTTTCCAATTCATGAAAGTCATCGCCGCTAAACACAAAGACGCCGACGGCATCTACATGCTCGGTTCGGCCTGGAAAACCCTAGATATTATCAATCCGATCGAAAGGGACTTGGGCCTGCCTGTTGTCCACGCCGGACCGGCACGATGCTGGGAAACCCAGCTGAGACTCGGCCTGCGCTACCGAATTCAAGGATACGGACGATTGTTGGCAGAGATGCCAGGGTGATTCCTCAAACGAGCAGAACAGCGCACCGAAATCGGTAGATTATCTGAGTACAGTGACCGAATTTCGGCGATGCTGTCGTTGGTAACTTCGAAGATGATAAGGGCATGAAAATGCCAACATCGACGGCATTGACGGTCTTCGATAACTCAAATTGCAAGGATTAACGATCGACCTTCAAGCTTCACGAGAGAACCAGCGTTACTAGATTCGCGCGGGTAGGGCTCTGATGCGTTCAGATTCGTTACGATTTTGGAATGAGCTTTCAAGGATTGACGAATAAAGTTTTCTGAGCTTCAGTCTTTTGCTTCTTGAGGTGTTCGCGAATCTGATCCCGGGCCGCCTCCTGCTCAGCTCCTCGCCGAGCGTTTGTTGGCTTGATAGAACGCCAAAATTTCTACTTCGCTTGTGGGACAACGTTTGAATAAACTTCCTGGCCCAGAAGCATTCCAGCCGCCACTTTGCGTCTTTTCGCCTCCAGTAAGGAGAACAGCATTCGCGCATTCATCGAAGTTTTTGTCGCGATAGCGGTAGCGCGCCTCTCCCTGTTGAAAGTAATCTTTGGCCGCGAGTCTTTCAACTCGGCAACGCTATTGAATGATCACAAATTGCGCAATTATCGACGTATCTCCCTTGCCGCACCCGATAAAGCCCAGAGGCACAGAAGCATAGCGCAAAGACGAGGAGCCATTAAGCTCGCCCTCGGAGTCATCTAAGGGTAACCACTTAATTTCGAAAGTTAGAGAGAGCCCAGCGGAAAGCGATTCTTGCGCACCGATTAAATGATTTAACTTACCTGGGAACCGAATGTGCCGCCAGGATTGATTGACGTAATGTTCTAGCGAGAGCCTCTACATGCCACACTTGGTATCCCCCACGAGTCGCGCGAACGGTTCTGAGCTAATTGGCTGTAAAGAATGCTAAACCGAAATCGGCGGGGAATCCACGCAACAATTAGGAACAAAACAAAAGCTAAGGTAAATTCAACAAGCGCCCGGCCGTCTGCATTCGATTAGCCCTGCAACAAAGCTGTTTAGCTAAGCTCGCGGCCCGATTCCATCGCAAACTGTCGGGCGGCCTTCATTAGGCTATCCTGCCAAACTAGCCTATCTCACTTAACCGAGTATCCCTTAAATCATCCATCCCAGAAGTTTCGACGAGTGAAATTTCTAATTGGTCACCGACCTCGGTGTGAGATTTCTTGATCGTACCGTTCGGCAGCTCAAGCACGCTATAGCCCTTCAACTGAATACCGCTGATTCGGTAAGGGACCATGCCGGAAGCGATTCCCAATACGAGATTATTCTTGTCCAAGAACACAACGTCGATGGGAAATTTCATCCCGATTGTATGTATGCCCTTGCTCGGCATCAGCCACAGTGCTTCCTCCGGACCTAGAGTTGAGCGTTTGAGCAGCCCTACCAAACGCGTAACAAAGTTATCTGCCTTTCTGATCTTGGTCGCGAGCCAAGTGTTTTTGGTTAAGTTGATTACCGGCATAGACTTACCCCAAAGGCTCTGAAAGCGCTTTCATGATTTGCAAGCCCGCCGGCCCGAGTAAGATAATGAAAATCGCCGGGAGTATAAAAAACACGAGGGGAAAGATGAGTTTGATTACCGCTTTGCGCGCAGCTTCCTCGGCAGATTGACTGCGTTTGTCGCGCATGGTTTCGGCATATATTCTTAGCGACCGGGCGATACTACCACCGAGTTCTTCGGTTTGAGTCAAGAAAGTAACCAACCCGCGAATTTCGTCTACCCCACAACGTTCGGCCAAACGGATTAAAGCATCTTTGCGTCGGGCGCCGGCTTGCATTTCCTGCGTCGCCAGCAACAGCTCTTCACCCATTGCTAATTTTTGGTTATTTTGTTCGTTGCCAACCCGAGTCAACGCCGCATCCACACCCATGCCTGCTTCGACGCATACCACGATTAGATCTAAGGTATCGGGAAGTGCTTCGCGCATCGCGAGCACCCGAGATTTAGCTTTTCGATATACCGTGAGGTAAGGCAGCATGTACCCGAGAGCACCAGCGAGGCCGCCTAAGAGCAGCACATCCTGCATCGACGCATTCATTGAAAAAGCCAAAAGCAAACTGGTGAGAGCTAACGCCAAGCCTAAAAAAATACGCAGGCCCCAAAAAATCCGGATGGCACGAGCTCCACGGTAACCCGCTTGATGTAATTGCGTGCCTGCTTTTGAAAGATTGGCCGGTATTTCCTTGCTGCCGAAGAAGAAATCGGCTACACGCTCCCAAAAAGTTTCGTCTTCATGACCGAACAAACGGATGGGCGCGGCCGCGGTTCTTGGTCCGGAGATGGTTTCCAGTCGCCGTTGAATCATATCCTCTGCAATGGGCGCTCTGGGCGCCAAGACGAGGTACATGATTGCGCCGACAACTCCGAATACTGCAATGGCAATTAATGTTTCCATAGGATCCCGTCAGATATGAATCTTTATGAACTTTCGAAAAACAAAGATGCCGATCACCTCGAGAACCAAGGCTGTTGCTAACATTGCGCGCCCTGCGGGCTGCACCATCATTTCATTCATCATTACTGGCTCGCGGATAAACATGAACACCGCTAAAAAAGGTGGTATTGAGCTTACCGTCCAGGCACTCATACGATTTTGCGCAGTCAAGCTCTTGATCAGTCGTTCAATGCGGAAACGATCGCGGATGATAGTGGCCAACTTCGTTAGGAGCTCTGAGAGACTGCCGCCAATCTCACGCTGAACAAGCAACGCGGTATTGAACAGCCTAACCTCCGGGAGGGACATGCGTTGTTCAAATTTTTTCAATGCATCGTTAAGAGGCAATCCTAGGTTCACCTCCTCTATAAAAACTGAAAATTCTGTGCCGATCGGATCCGGCATTTCTTTCGCGACATAAACCATTGCCTGCGTTAGGCCCTGACCGGCTTGAAGACTTTGGCTGATCATCTCGAGCCCGTCAGGCATTTGTTCAAGGAACTTCCGCAAGCGCTTCCAGATAATGTATTTTAGATATACAGATGGGATCACCAGCGCGATACTTGCGAATAGTAGTCCCATCCAGCTCGGTCTGCCCGCAATCATGAACATAAAGAACGTGACAACCCATGCTCCGCCGGAGCACAAGAGGAAAACAGTGGGGCTCATGTCAACGTTGGCTCTTTCAAGATGCAAGCCGATTTTCTGTACCAGCGGAATATTACAAAGAAGATTATTTAGCCAAGGATTATTGCTATAGACCGGTGCTTTTAGAAGACTTTGAAGCTCCGATCTTGAGGCATGCGGCATGTGACCGATAGTCGTGAGCCGACGTTTGATCCTAGCTTGCGCGGTATCCTTAACGGCCATCGGTAACATGACAACGATGACGATCAGAGACATGGCTGACAGAAAGACGAAGACAGCAATGAGGAATAAACTCATAGGCTTCTTTTCCTTGCTCCTAACGGGACCGGCATGAAATGGGTATTAGGGATTCTAAACCCATGCCGTTCGAGCCGATCCATGAAAGAAGGCATGACTCCCGTAGCTACAAACTCCCCAATCACCTTGCCATTTTCCACACCGCGCTGGTCGAACTTGAAAATAGTCTGCGTGGTAATGGTAGAGCCTTCCATGCCCGTAACCTCTGCGAACTCGACTACTTTTCTACTGCCATCGCTTAAGCGCGTAAGCTGGACGATTACGTCAAGCGCCGATGCCACTTGCTCACGCAGAGCACGTTCGGGGAGGTTGATGCCGGCCATAAGCATCATCGTCTCCAGACGAGACAGCGCATCCCGAGCGCTGTTCGCGTGAACTGTGCTTATGGATCCGTCATGCCCCGTGTTCATCGCTTGCATCATATCCAAGGCTTCGCCGCCTCGGACCTCACCGATAACGATCCGGTCCGGGCGCATACGGAGTGCGTTACGGACCAGATCACGCGCGGTTACCGCGCCTTGTCCTTCAATATTGGCCGGGCGTGTTTCGAGACGGACGATGTGATCTTGCTGAAGCTTTAGTTCAGCCGAATCTTCTATTGTAACTATTCGTTCACTGTCGGGAATAAAATTTGAAAGACAATTTAACAGGGTCGTCTTACCTGCACCGGTACCTCCCGAGACTAGCATGTTCAACCGAGATTTGACACAGGCTGCCGCCACCTCCGCAATTTGAGGGGGAATCGAGTTGAACTGGATTAGGTCATTCACCGTAAGACGTTCGGCACCAAACCGCCGAATTGATAGGACTGGTCCGTCCAGCGCGAGCGGAGGGATAATTGCGTTGACGCGCGAACCGTCCGCCAGACGAGCGTCGACCATTGGGGAGCTTTCGTCAACTCTTCGTCCAACTCGGGTCACAATTCGCTCGATGATCTGCATCAGATGTGAATCGTCACGGAATCTAACGTCGGTTTTCTCTAGCTTTCCGTAACGTTCAACAAAGATCTGGCTGGAAGAATTCACAAGTATGTCGGAGATCTCTGGATCTTTCATTAAGGTTTCCAGGGGACCAAGACCGAAGACTTCATGTTGGACCTCCATCACCAGGCGATCTCGGTCGGCGCGACTAACGGGGATAGCCTCAGCCGCAACCATATCTTCCAAAATACGTCGTATCTCAACCCTCACGTGCTCCATCTCCAAATTGGAGAGCTTAGTTAGGTCGAGAGTGTCGATCAGCCTGCGGTGGATACGAAGTCGAAGATCTTGCAAGATGG
>WUUC01086457.1_pt1 | contig 11318 bp, 13 predicted proteins | sample 6278441 | NCBI WGS metagenome assembly WUUC01 (sample SAMN13675441, study PRJNA597444) | soil metagenome | isolation source: soil | place: USA: Washington | collected 2017-10 | reverse complement strand
CGATGGGGCTCGAACCCACGACCCTCAGCTTGGGAAGCTGATGCTCTACCAACTGAGCTACGTCCGCGTGACGCGCATTCTAGCGCCGGTCGAACGAGGCTTCAGGCGTCCGTAATCAGGACCGGCGTGCCGAGCTCGACGTGGTGGAAGAGCCATTCGGCCTCCGAGATGTGCATGCGGATGCAGCCGTGCGAGGCGGAGTAGCCAATCGACGCGCTGTCCGGCGTGCCGTGGATTCCGACGCCCGGCGCGGACAGCCCCATCCAACGGGTGCCGAGCGGGTTGCCCGGCCCCGGCGGAACCGGCTCGAGGCCCTCGGCCCAGTCCGAGTCGGGCGGCAGCCACCAAGGGTGCAGCTGTTTGTCCACGACGCTGAAGATCCCCGTCGGCGTCGGATACGTGTACGAGCCGGTGGCAACGCCGAACTTACGCACGAGACGCGAGCCCTCGTAGTAGCGAAGCTCGTTCGCGCCGCGCCGGATGATGACGACGGGACCGAATTTCGCCACCGTCCGCTCGGGCTCCAGGATCTTCGCCGCGACCCGGATCCGCCGAATCTGTGGAGACTGCAAAGCGCGGATGATTCGCTGCGCCGTCAGCTGGCGGAATACCTGCACCCCGGCCTGCTCGGGTGTGAACTGCGGCCGGAGACCCTTGAGGCCCTTCAGCTCGGCCTCCTTTGGCGGATAGGAAACGCGCTTGTCGAGTGCGCGCACGAACCGCCGCACCTCGTCCGCGTCGACCTTCGGGACGAGCTCCACGGCTGCGCCGGCGGAGGCACGCAGCGCACGACCAACGCCCTCTGCGATGGCGACCTCTGCCCCGAAACGGGACGGACGGAGCCTCCAGGCGCGATCGTCGTAGACGAGCCGCACGGGTCGCGCGAACTCCGGCGCCACGGCCGCCTGAGCCTGCTCGTTCGACATGCCGCCGACCTGGATCCCTGCCAGGGTGACACCTGGGGCGACCAGCACCGGGGGCGCGGCATCCCCGCGCAAGACGGGCGCGAGAGCCCCGACGACGAGAACGGACAGTGTCAGCCGGCGAATCACGTGGGCGGATCGTACTTACGTTTGTAGGCACGACCAAGGTCCCACGTTTCCCCTCGGAAGAAACCCGCGCCGCAGCGTCGCCCCTCGCCGTCGAGGATACTTTCGTCCGGGAAAGAGCAAGGGAGGAGAAGATGGCTGCTCAGGAGCTACAGGACATCGCCCGCGCGATCGTCGCCGAGGGCAAGGGCATCCTCGCCGCCGACGAGAGCGACGGCACGATCAAGAAGCGCTTCGACTCGATCGGGGTCGACTCCAGCGAGGAGACGCGGCGCGGGTACCGGGACCTGCTCTTCACGACCGAGGGAGTCGAGGAATACATCAGCGGCGTGATCCTCTTCGACGAGACGATTCGCCAGAAGTCGGCGGACGGGACGCCGTTCCCGCAGCTGCTGGAGTCGAAAGGGATCATCCCCGGGATCAAGGTCGACAAGGGCGCCAAGCCGCTCGCGCTGGCCGAGGGCGAGACGGTCACGGAGGGGCTCGACGGCCTGCGCGACCGCCTGGCGGAGTATCGAGAGCTGGGCGCGCGCTTCACGAAGTGGCGCGCGGTGATCACGATCGGCAAAAGCATCCCGAGCGAGTACTGCATCTGGACGAACGCGCACGCGCTTGCTCGCTACGCAGCGCTCTCACAGGAAGCGGGTCTCGTCCCGATCGTCGAGCCGGAGGTGCTGATGGACGGCGACCACACGATCGAACGCAGCTTCGAAGTCACGTCGCGAACGTTGCACGCCGTCTTCACCGAGCTTCGCGACCAGCGCGTGCAGCCCGAAGGGATCCTGCTGAAGCCGAACATGATTCTGTCCGGCTACGAGTCGCAGGAGCAGGTCTCGGACGCCGAGGTCGCCGAAGAGACGCTCCGCTGCTTCCGGCGGCACGTGCCTGCTGCTGTACCGGGGATCGTCTTTCTCTCGGGCGGCCAGTCGGACGAGCAGGCGACCGCGCGCCTCAGCGCGATGAACGCGCTGGGCCCGCACCCGTGGCAGCTGTCGTTCTCGTACGGTCGCGCGCTCCAGGCGCCCGCACTCAAGGCATGGGGCGGCAAGGAAGAGAACGTCGAGGCGGCGCAGCAGGCGTACTACCACCGGGCGAAGATGAACAGCGCCGCGCGCACCGGGATGTACGCGCCGGAGATGGAACGCGAAGCTGTTACCGCTTAGCTAGCGCAGACGAACGACAAACCAGCCGTCGACGTTGTTGCACAGCACCTGCGTCGGTCCCTCGTGCGCATACGTGTACACGGCCAGTCCGTTGTGCGTCAGCTGAAGACGGCCGCTCGGTCGCTTGATGACGCCGAACCTGCCGGAGATGCCGGCGATCCGCTTCGGTACTGCAGCGCGGCTCTTGACGAAGAGCGGTGGCCACAACCTCGCGCATTGACCCGTGCAGCGGATCTTCCCACTGGCCCGCTTCTCGACGTTCCAGTAGTAGAGCGCCTGCTTTTTCGGCGTCGCGAGGATCGCGCCGAACTGGTCGTCCTTGTACCTGATGACCGGCGCGTTCGCTGCGGCCATCGGCGCCGAGGCGATGACCAGCGCGGCGGCGCCGAACAGAAGGAAAGTGAGGGTTCTCATGTCCCTACAGTCGCTCCAGGGACGAAGGCGTTACAGCCTCATCGCAACGACGAGCCGACGAGCTTCTCCAGCTTCGCGAAGGCGTGCTGGGCCTCGATGCGCCTGACGGTGCCGCTACGAGAGCGCATCACGATCGAGTCGGTGACCGCCCCGTCCGAGGTGTACTGAACGCCCCGGAGCAGCGCGCCGCTCGTGACCCCGGTGGCAGCGACGAAGACATCCTCCCCGGCCACCAGGTCGTCGGTCGTGAGCACCTTGTCCACGTCGTAGCCGGCCTCGACGAGGTGCTCGCGCTCTTCGTCGTTCCTCGGCCAGAGCTGCCCCTGGAGCGAGCCGCCGAGACACTTGATTGCGGCTGCCGAGATCACGCCCTCCGGCGTCCCGCCGACTCCCATCAGCAGGTCGACGCCCACACCGCCGCGCGCCGCGGCGATCGCAGGCGCGACGTCACCGTCCCGGATCAGGTTGACCTTTGCGCCCGCTTCGCGCAGCTCGCGGATCAGATCGTCGTGACGCTCGCGCTCGAGCACGACGACCGAGACATCCGTCGGCTCGACGCCCTTCGCGTCCGCTACGGCCTCGACGTTCTGCGTCGGCGACGCTTTGATGTCGATCGCCTCCACCGCCTCCGGGCCGCACGCGATCTTGTCCATGTACACGGCGGCGCCGGGGAAGAACATCGTCCCTCGCTCCGCGAGAGCGATGACCGCGATCGCGTTCGGCTGGCCGAGGGCGGTCAGCCGGGTGCCCTCCAGCGGGTCGACGGCGACGTCGACGGACGGCCCGTCCCCGCTCCCGACCTCCTCCCCGTTGAACAGCATCGGCGCCTCGTCCTTCTCGCCCTCGCCGATGACGACGACGCCGTCCATCGAGACCGTGTCGAGCATCAGGCGCATGGCGTCGACCGCTGCCTGGTCGGCACTCTCCTTGTCCCCGCGCCCGATCCAGCGCGCGGCACCCATCGCCGCCGCCTCCGTCACCCGGACGAGCTCGAGGGCGAGGTTCCGATCAGGCGGACTGGCGCTCACCGCGCAATCCTACTCCCGTGATGAAGCGGCTCCCTGCACCGAGATCCCTGCTGCAAGCGGCCAGGCGGTGGGCGGCGTTCCTCTGCCTGCTGGCTCTCCTGGCGCCGGTCGCCGTGTACCGCTCGTGGATCGACGCGCAACTCGCCGCGTACGTCGTGCTCGCGACGACGATCGATACGCCGGTTCTCAACTGGATCGCCATCGTGGCGACGAGGGGACCTCGTGTCGAAGAGACGCGCATCGCCGGGCAAGAAGCGACGCTCGTCCGCCCCGGCTCCGGCCGGCGCTGGCCGGCCGTCGTCTTCGTCAACGGCGCGACGGAGGAGGGACGTCTCCATCCCGACGTGCAGCGGCTCGCCCGCGGACTCGCCCGCGCGAGGTTCCTCGTCGTCGTTCCCGAGCTGCCGGGCCTCAGGCGCGGGGAGATCACCGTGGAGACGCTCTCGGCACTTGTCGGCGTCGCCCGTACGACGGCCGAGCGGCCGGACGCCGAGGGCCGCGTCGGCTTCGTCGGCGTCTCCGTGGGATCGAGCCTCGCACTCGCGGCCGCCGAAGACCCGTCCTTGACGGGTCGCGTGTCTGCTGTCGCCGGAATCGCGCCGTACGCGGACCTGAGAGAGGTGGCACGGCTGGCGACCACGGGTTACATCCGGAGCAACGGCACGTTGGGGCCCTACGACGCGGATGACTTCGTGCTGCTCGCAGTGGCGCGATCGCTCGCAGGCAGCCTGCCTCCCGGGCGCGACCAGGAGCGCTTCCTCGCCCGGCTGAACGCCATCCCGAACGAGCGTGACGACCCGCTCGCCAGTTTCACGCTCCCCGCCGATGCTGGTCCTCCGGCCCGCGCGCTGTTCGCGCTGCTGGCGAACGACGACCCGCACACGTTCGATCGACTGTGGCGGCGAGTGCCTCGGCGCGTGCGCGACGACGCCGAACTGCTGTCGCCCATCACGCAGGCGGAGCGGCTGACGATGCCCGTCGAGCTCGCGTCCTCACCCGAAGACGACTACTTCCCCGTGTCGGAGTCACGTAGCCTCGCCCGCGCCGCCCGCGACGTCCGCGTCACGGTGACCGAGACGCTCTCGCATGCGTTACCCGAGCCGTCGCTCGGTGGCCTGGGCGCCGCGTTCCGCTTCGACGGGTTCGTCGTGCGCAGCCTGCATGCTCTCCGGCGCTAATCACATCCGGTCGGGGGCCTCCACGCCGATCAGATCGAGGCACCGCGCGATCACGTTCTGCGTCGCCCGGCAGATCTCGAGCCGAAAGCCCTCCGTCTCCGATCCGACGACGCGGTGCTCGTGGTAGAAGCGATGGAAGTCGTCCGCGACACGGATGGCATAGATCGGGATCGCGTGCGGCGAGCGCCGCTCCGCAGCCTCGGCTGCGACGAGGGGGAAGTCCGTCAACCGCTTGATCAGGTCGCGCTCCTCGCGTGCCAGTTCAGCCGGCGCCTCCTCACCAGCCGTCGCGCCGCCGGCATTGCGGAGAATCCCCGCAATGCGCGCGTGCGCGTACTGGACGTAGTAGACCGGGTTCTTCTGTGTGCGCTCGGCGGCAAGATCGACGTCGATGTCAAGCGCCTGGTCGTGGCCGCGCGAGACGAGGTACCACCGCGCAGCGTCGATGCCGATCTTCTCCACGAGCTCACGCAGGAAGACGGCGTCCCCGCGCCGTTTCGAGATCTTCTTGGCCTGCCCGCCCTCGACGATGTGGACGAGCTGGTAGATGAGGACTTCGATTCGCCCCGGGTCGTACCCGAGCATCGCCGCCGCTGCCTTCAGCCGCGCGACGTAGCCGTGGTGATCGGCGCCCAGCACGTAGATGGCGCGGTCGAATCCGCGTTCGAGCTTGTCTCGGACATATGCGACGTCGGCGGTGAAGTAGAGATACGACCCGTCCTCCGAGCGAACGAGCGGGCGATCCTTGTCGTCGCCGTAGGCGCTCGTGCGGGCCCAGAGAGTTTCCTCCGCCTCGTAAGTGTCCAGCTTCGGCAGCACGTCGGCGATGCTCTGCGCGACCTCGCCTTGCCGGCGCCAGGTGTCGACCACGATGCGGAACTCGGCCAGCTCGCTCCGTATCTCCTCGAGCATGTGCTCCACCGGATCGACCTCGAGCTGCGCGAGCCCGGTGATGTACTCGCCCTGATAACCGCCCTCGGGCGGCTCCTCGTCTCGCCGGCGGGCCTCGACGGAGACGCGGAAGAGCTCGATCTGGCGTCCCACGTCGTTGACGTAGTACTCACGTTCCACGTCGTGACCGGCGTACGACAGGAGGCGAGCGACTGAGTCTCCGTAAGCGCCATTCCGTGCGGAGCCGACCGTCAGCGGACCCGTCGGGTTCGCGGAGACGAGCTCCACCTGGATCTTCTGCCGCGGCTCGGCCCGGCCGCCGCCGTAGTCCGGCCCGATCTCCGCCAGCGCGCCGGCCAGCCACTTGGTTGTCAGCCAGAGGTTCACGAAGCCGGGACCGGCGACCTCCGCCCGGTCGACTTCTTCCAGCTCTGCCGCGCGTTCGGCCAGCTCCGCTGCGAACTCGCGCGGCGGCCGCCGGTGCTGCGATGCAGCCTGGAGCGCGACGTTCGTCGCATAGTCGCCGTGCGTCGGATCGGCCGGGCGCTCGAGCTCGACGGTCGTGCCGGCGAGGCCGGAGAACCGCGCAGCGAGGCGATCGAGAGCGAGGGCCGGATTCACACCAGTAGTATCGTTGGGGCGTGGACGACGAGTCCCAGGAGCGCCAACTCAACATCCACTTGGATCCCGAGCAGATGGCGGGCGTCTACGCCAACTTCGCCAACGTCACCTTTTCGCCGTACGAGTTCACGCTCACGTTTGCGCGCATCGACCACGAGATCGAGGAAGGCGACGTCCCCGGCGTCGTCGTCTCACGCGTGAACATGTCCACGCAGTTCTTTCAGGAGCTGCTGGCGGCGATGCAGGACTCGCTCTCGAAGTGGTCGACGCAGGAGGGGATCCGGAACCTGCCCGAGACGCCGCCGGGCGACGGGCACTAGCTATTAGCGGCGGCGGCTAAACGCCTCCGCCATCTCGACGCGCTCGAGCGGCGTCGGGTGGCTCCCGAAGAAGAGCTGCGCCAGCTCCGGCGGCTGCGGATCCGACAGGTCCTCGACGAAGCCCGTGAAGAGACCCCTGGCGGCCGCTGCATCGCCTGTCGCCTTGAGCGCGACCCAGTCGGCCTCGACTTCATAGCGTCGGGAGATCACGTTCTCGAACGGTGTGATCACCAGCTGGGCGACGGTCAGCGTCAGCAGTGCGAGCGGCACCGTGCCGGGGTTCCGCAGACCTCCACGTCGCCCGGTGACGAATGCAACCGCGGCGAGCAGCGGCACGCCGATCAGCACTCCCCACGCGATGCCCTTCCAGATGTGGTTGCGAGCCTGGTGGGCGAGCTCGTGCGCTGCGACGAAGCGAACCTCCTGCTTCGTGAATCGTCCGTCCAGCAGCGTGTCCCAGAAGATCACGGTGCGGCTCGGACCGATGCCGACGGTGTAGGCGTTCGCCGCGGTGGTGGTGTCGTGGACGCGCTCGACGCGGACGGTGAGACCGTCGACGCCCTCGCGACGCTCGAGCTCTTCGATCGTCGCCGCCAGCTGAGGAGACGGCGGTTTCGTGTCGATTCGCGCCAGGTAGGGGAAGCCGAGCTGCAGGAGGATCGCGAGCCCGAGGATCAGCGCTGACCCGGCGATCCACCAGGTTCGCGGCAACCGCTTCGCGAGCAGCAGCAGCATCGCGAGCACGACGAGCGTGACGAAAGCCGTGCCCAGCAGGCCGATCCACGGGGCGAAGACGATGAAGCTCCACTTCTCCACCGAGATGCCGTGCCGCCGCTCCCACCACGCCGCCGCGTAGCCGAAAGGAAGCGACGCAGCCCAGACGACAACCGTGACGAGGACGCCCGTGATGATCCCGGCGTTCACTCTCCCGAGCCGAAGCGACTCGGCGAGCCGCGGGCCGCGCCGCACCATCCACACGAGCACCACGAGGGCCACGATCGTCCCGAGCAGCCAATTGACATAGAAGAAGCGCTCGTAGTGCTCGGCATCGCTGACTAGGTCGGCGCCGAACGTCGCCCGCACGCTGAGGTCAGGGAGCGTGAGCTCGTCCGGGACCGTGGTACGCCAGAGGAGCGCGGCGAGCACTGCCCAAACGACGGCGGCGGCGGATAAGGTCGCGACCCTGGCCATGCGGGTCGCAGTCATATCGGACGTCCACGCGAATTACCACGCGCTCGAGTCTGTGCTCGCGGAGGTCGAGGGCGAAAACCCCGACGCCGTCTGGTGCCTCGGCGACACGGTCGGCTACGGACCGCTGCCGAACGAGTGCTGCCGCTCGGTTCAGGAGCGCGCCGGCATCTGCCTCGTGGGCAACCATGATCTGGTCGTCCTCGGCGAGCTGTCCGTGACCGACTTCAACGACGAGGCCGCCGCTGCCGCCGAGTGGACCTCTGACATCCTGACCCAGCCGTCGAGATCCTTCCTCGAGAGTCTGAAGCCGGCCGCCGCGGCCGAGGGTGTCGACCTCTACCACGCAAGCGCGCGCGATCCCGTGTGGGAGTACGTGCTCACCGAGGAGTCAGCCCGCGCGACGCTGGAGCTGTCCGATGCTCCCGTCGTCCTCGTCGGTCACAGCCACGTCGCGCTGGCAATCACGCTCAACGGCCGCGACGTGCGTGGCGGGCTGGCGCCGGCGGGCACGGAGATCGAGCTCGACGGCCGCTGGCTGCTCAATCCGGGCTCCGTCGGCCAGCCCCGGGACGGCGATCCGCGCGCCGCTTGGCTGCTGCTCGATCTGGAGCGGAGGTTTGCTGCGTTCCGCCGGGTCCAATACCCGATCAAGCAGACCCAGACCGAGATGCGCGAGCGCGGGCTTCCACGGGCACTCGCGGATCGGCTCGGGCGTGGAGAGTAAGCGAGTCGAAAGGGGCAAGGGATGGCGGAGTTGACGAATCTGGAGTCGAAGCTCGGCGAGGTGCTCGGGCTGGCGATGGCCGCGCAAGGCGCCACCGACAAGATCAAGAAGCTGGACGACCTCGACGACGACCTGGCCAAGGCGCTCGACCGTATGCACGAGGAGGCGAAGGAAGCCGAGGAGCGTGCGACGGAGGTGGCCCAAAGCTTCGAGGGCAAGAAGACAGCGATCCTCGACGAAGCGCGCGAGGTGAAGCAGAAGGCGACGAAGATGATGCAGGACTACCTCGACCGGTCCGCGGACGCTCTCGACGGCTTCGAGTTCCTGACCATGGCCGAGGCCGGCGAGGTTGGGCACTGGGAGATCCTGAAGACGCTCAACGAGCGGGCGCGCAACACGGGGGTCCAGGAGCTGGTCGAATGGGGTACACCCATTCAGCAGCGGCACTTCGAGCAGGTCAGGCAGGGTTCCCTGAAGCTTGCAGCGGAGGAAGACCCGAACGAGACAGCGTGAGTTGGGCGCGGCCCTGGCGGCCGCGCTCTGCCTTGCCGGTTGCGGGGCGGGCGACGAACCGCGCACCGCCCCCCAGCCGACGCTGCCCCGTTCACTCGCCCTCTCTCTCGCACAGAGCAGCGACGGCGTCGTGGCTGCGCTCGAGGCCGGCGACCCTTGTCGCGCGCTGACCCTTGCGCGGGCGCTTCAGCAGCAGACGATCGCGGCGGTCAACGCGGGGCGAGTGCCTGCTCCGTTCCTGGAGCCTCTCCAGTCGACAGCCAACGACCTCGCCGGACGCATCGTGTGCGTCACGCCGCCCGAGGAGGACGACGAGGAGCAACGGCGCGGCAAAGGCAAGAAGAAGGGCAAGAAGCACGAGAAGGACGATTGATCGAGGCGCTCGCCGCAGGCCGCTACCGGATCGAGAGGGTGCTCGGTCAGGGAGGGCTGGCCGTGGTCTACCTCGCACGCGACGCCGAGTTGCACCGGTCCGTCGCCGTCAAGGTGCTGACCGGGCATCTGATCGGTGACGGAAGCGTCCGCGAGCGCTTCGTTCGCGAGGCGCGCCTGGCCGCTCGACTCTCGCATCCGAACATCGTCCAGGTCTACGACGCGGGCGAAAGCGAGGGACAGCCGTTCATCGTCATGGAGTACGTCCCCGGCCGAACGCTTGCTCGCAGCGGCAAGCTCGCCGCCGACGAGGTCGTCCCGCTCGCGCTGCAGGCGTGCGCGGGCCTTCAGCATGCGCATGACGCGGGGCTCGTCCACCGCGACGTGAAACCGGCCAATCTCCTGCTTCGGGACGACGGCGTGCTCAAGATCGCCGACTTCGGCATCGCCCGCACGGCAGAGGCAACGCAGCTCACGCAGCTCGGCACTGTTCTCGGCACTGCCGCGTATCTCGCCCCGGAGCAGGCTCTTGGCGAGCAAGTCGACGCTGCGGCCGATATCTATTCGCTCGGCGCCGTTCTCTACGAGCTCCTGACCCGCCGCCCGCCGTATCAATTCGAATCGCTCGCAGAGCTCGCGCTCAAGCAACGGGAAGGCCTGATCGTTCCGGTGCGCGATCTCGAGCCCAGGGTGCCGAAGCCGGTCGAAGCCGCCGTCATGCGCAGCCTCGCCCGTGAGCCGCGCTTCAGGCCGGCCTCGGCGGCCGAGTTCGCCAAGGAGCTCGCCGCGGCGACCGATGCTCCAACCGAGCCGCTGCTCGCGACCGCGGTCACCGAGCCGCTTCAGTCTCGGAGGTACACGAGCATTCCCGGCGCCGACGCGTGGTTGTGGATCGCGGCCGCGGCCGCCGTCGCCACGGTGGCCGTGAGCCTCGGCGTACTGGAGGTTGGAGGCGGAGACGATGCTCCCGAGCCGCGGCCCCCCGCCGCCGTGATCTCCGCGCCGCCGCGTGGAGCGAGCGCCGCAGAGGAAGCGCGGAATCTCAGCCGCTGGCTACGAACGCACTCGCGCTAGTGGCTACGAGACCACGGTCTCGGCTTCGGGAGTCTTCTCCTCCGAGCCGAAGGTGATGCCTTCGCGCGCGAGCGACAGCTGCACGTCCTCGCGGGCCTTGTAGATGCGCCACTTGACCGTGGCGAGCGTGATCTCCAATGAGTCGGCGATCTCCGTGTAGGAGAGGCCGACGACGTCGCGGAGCAGGAGCGCCATCTTCAGATCGACGTTCAGACCCTCGACGGCGCGCCAGACGGCGTCGATCGCCTCGAGCCGCTCCATCGGCGCGTCCACCACCTCGAGCGGTGGAACGTCCTCGAGCGCCACGACCGCGCGCGGCCGGCGCTCGACAGCGCGGAGCTCGTCCAGAACGCGATTCTTCGTCACCTGGAAGAGCCAGGTCGTGAACTTCGACCGGAGCGAGAACTTCGGCAGGCCCTGGTAGACCCGCAGGAAGACCTCCTGCGTCAGATCCTCGGCCAGTGCCCGGTCGCCGACGAGGCGGAGCACGTAGTTGTAGACCGGAACCTGGTAGGCCCGGACGATCAGGGAAAAGGCCCGCTCATCGCCTCTTTGGGCTTTCCGCAGGACGCCAAAATCAGGTTGCTGGAGCGACAAGGTGCCGGAGTATATCCCCGATCAGGCGGGGGTCGTTAGCGATTTCCCGGTCATCTGTAAAGGTTGTTCGAGACCCAGAAAGCCCAGCAAAGTAGGGCCCAGGTCCGCCAGCTGCCCGGTGTCCCTCAGGGCTACCTGGGGGTCGGTTACCACCAGCGGGACCGGGTTCGTTGTATGAGCAGT
>WUUC01019782.1_pt1 | contig 11318 bp, 6 predicted proteins | sample 6278441 | NCBI WGS metagenome assembly WUUC01 (sample SAMN13675441, study PRJNA597444) | soil metagenome | isolation source: soil | place: USA: Washington | collected 2017-10 | reverse complement strand
TCGTCGGCCCGATCTCCATCGGCGTCGTCGTGATGTCGATGTCCGCGAGCTGCTTGAACTGGTGGTACATACTGGGCAGCTTGCGCTTGATGTGCTCGGCCGCGTTCGGAAGCTTCTCCTTGATCCACGCGATGTCGAGGAAGACGCCGCCGTGGGGACTGCCGCGTCCTTCGCGCACCTCGCGCACGATCGCCCGCGCGACGTGATCGCGCGTCAACAGCTCGGGTGGACGGCGGGCATTCTTGTCGCCCTGCGTGTACCGCCATCCCTCTTCCTCGTTGTCCGCCGTTTGTGCGCGGTAGTTGTCCGGGATGTCCTCGAACATGAAACGGCGGCCCTCAGCGTTCCGGAGCACACCGCCTTCGCCACGCACGCCTTCCGTCACGAGGATGCCGCGCACGCTCGGCGGCCAGATCATGCCGGTTGGATGAAACTGCACGAACTCCATGTCCTGCAGCGCAGCGCCGGCATGGTAGGCGAGCGAGTGACCGTCGCCCGTGTACTCCCAGCTGTTGCTCGAGATCTTGTACGCCCGCCCGATCCCGCCCGTGGCGAGCACCACCGCCCGGCCGCCCCAGACGCGAAATCGTCCGCGCTCACGCTCGTACCCGAACGCACCCGCCATTCGCTCCCCGTCCTTGAGCAGCGCCGTGACGGTGCACTCCATGTGCACCTCGATGGTGCCCTTGTGGATGGCGTGATCCTGGAGCGTGCGGATCATCTCGAGACCCGTCCGATCGCCGACGTGGGCGAGGCGCGGATAGCGATGGCCACCAAAGTTGCGTTGGAGGATGCGACCGTCGGGGGTTCGATCGAACAACGCACCCCACGCCTCGAGCTCCCGCACGCGGTCCGGCGCCTCCTTCGCGTGCAGCTCGGCCATCCGCCAGTTGTTGATGTACTGGCCGCCACGCATCGTGTCGGCGAAATGCACGCGCCAACTGTCACGGTCGTCCACGTTGGCCAACGCGGCCGCCATCCCGCCCTCGGCCATGACCGTATGCGCTTTGCCAAGCAGTGACTTGCAGACCAGGCCGACGCGGGCGCCCTGCGCCGCTGCCTCGACCGCCGCCCGTAGCCCGGCGCCCCCCGCACCGATGACGACGACGTCGTAGGAGAAGGATGCGAGCTCAGACATTGGCGGACCTGAGCATCGAGGTTCGAGGTTCGGGGTTCGCGGTTCGAGGGAACGTTGTGTCGAAGCTCGAACCTGCAACCTCGACCCTCATACAATCCTCCAGTCCCGCCACACACCCATCGAGCAAAGCCGGACGTACAGATCGGCAAACGCCACTGCGAAGAGGCTCAGCCACGCGAAGAGCTGGTGTCGCCGATTGAGCTTCGTGCAACCCTGATAGCAGGCCATCCGCACCGGAGCCTGAGCCAGCTCGTCGCGATAACCGCCGACGAGGTGCCGAAGGGAGTGGCAGCCAAGGGTGTACGACGTCAGGAGCACGAGATTCACCGCCAGCACGATCGTACCGATGCCGATGCCAAACTCGCGCTGGCCTGTCGCGGCGTTCGGGAACCACATCGCGAGCCAGACGTCGTAGCCGAGCACGAAGAGGAACAACAGCGCGATGTACAGGAAGTACCGATGAACGTTCTGGAGAGTGAGCGGCAGCCGCTGCTCGCCCCAGTAGGTGTTTCGCGGCTCCCCAACGGCGCAGGCAGGTGGGTCGGCCCAGAAGCCCTTGTAGTACGCGCCCCGATAGTAGTAGCAGGTGACTCGAAACAGGCCGGGGAGGGGTAGGATGAGCAGGGCCGGCGAAAACGGGAGCCACCCCGGCCACCACCCAGGCCTCGGACCGAACCAGGCGTGCGGCGAGCTGCCAAACAGCTCCGGCGAGTAGAACGGCGACAGATACGGCCCGAACGTGTAGTGCGCGTTCTGAAACGCAGCCCAGGTCGCGTACGCGACGAACGCCGAGAGAATCGTGAACACCGTCAACGGCTGCACCCACCAGGCGTCGCGACGTATGGTCTCGCCGAAGCCGCGCTGGATGATGGGGAGCTGGGCGTGCGCCATCAGGAGCACCTCGGAAGGTGGTCGGGTCGGTGAAAAAATAGTGGTGCGCGTCGGCGCGCGGCACCGCTTGCGTTTGTGCTACGCACTGGCCGCTGCCCGCAAACCGCGGAACTGGGTATCGAGTGCTGCCGGCTCGGTGACCGGCGCATCGCACGCATACTGACGGCAGAGGTAGGCGGTGGCGCGGTCCTCCGTCGTTGGTCGGCCGGCCAGCAGCGCGACATCGTCCGTCTCGCCTGGACGTCCACCGGCGATCACGAGCGCCGGCACGTAGTGATCCGCGGCAACGTCGGCGAGCGCGCGGAAGTCCGCCCGCCCCGGGTCGCCGACGAGGGCGAGCTCCACTGCGCCTCGAACCGCCATGTCGGCCGTGCCGAGCAGGTGGCCGAATGCCGCCGGATGCTGCGCCATCGGCTCGGCCAGCGTCTCGAGCACGTGGATCGCGCGGCGCTGCATGTCCGCATCCTGAAGCAGCTCCGACAGCCGCAGCAGCAGCTCGACGGCGAGCGACGTCCCGGCCGGCGTCGCGTTGTCCGTCACGTCGCGCGGACGCGTGATGAGGCGCTCGTGATCGTGCGGCGTGTCGTAGAAGGCGTTCACGGTGTCGTCCCAGAACCACCGCAGCGTGGACGACGCCAGCCGGCGAGCGCGGTCCAGCCACGTCCGCTCGAATGTCAGCTCGTACAGCGCGAGCGCGGCGAGTCCGAGTGCGGCGTAGTCGTCGAGGAATCCACCAATCTTGGCCTCGCCCCCCTTGTAGGAGCGCATCACGCGCGGCGCAGCACCATCGCCATCCCGCGTCATCTCGCGAAAGAGAAACTCGCCATTGCGGAGCGCGAGCGTCCGAAATTCCTCATTCCCGAACGCGCGCGCTGCCTCGGCGAGGCCACGCAATGCCAGACCGTTCCACGAGGCGATGACCTTCTCGTCGCGCCCCGGCCACACGCGCTTTGCGCGCGCGGCATAGAGCACCGGCTTGGCGCGCGCGATCACGGCGGCGACCTCCTCTTCGCTCAGATCGCTTCTCGCCGCGACGACGCGTGGGTCGTTCGGGACGTGCAGGATGTTCTTCCCCTCGAAGTTCCCCCCGCGCGTGACGCCCCAGTACGACTTGGCGACGGCTGCATCGTCGCCCAGCAGGCTGTCCGTCTCCTGCTCGTCCCAGACGTAGAACCTGCCTTCCTCGCCCTCGCTGTCCGCGTCGAGCGACGAATAGAATCCGCCCTCCGGCGACGTCATCTCGCGCGCCAACCAGGTCGCCGTCTCTTCCGTCACCCGCCGCACTTCTTCGTTTTTCGTCGCTTGCCAGAGGTGAACGCCCAGCCGCATCAGGAGGCCGTTGTCGTACAGCATCTTCTCGAAGTGCGGGATGAGCCAGGTCGCGTCGACTGCGTAGCGGTGGAAGCCGCCTCCGACCTGGTCGTAGATGCCGCCGCGTGCCATCCGGAGGAAGGACTGCTGCACAATCTCGAGCGGGTACGCTTCGCCGCTCCGCGCCCAGTGTGTGAGCGCGAAGTCGAGCGACATCGCCTGGGGAAACTTGGGTGCGCCGCCAAAGCCGCCATGACGCACGTCGTGGGCGCGCGACAGACCCCGGAACGCGCGATCGAGCAGCAGCGGTGACAGCGCCCCACTGGCTTGAGTTGGGCCGACGGTCACGTCATACAGCTGTCGAATCGACTGCGCAGAGCGCTCGACGTCGCCACGACGATCCCGGTAGGCGTCCGCGACCGCATGCAGCACGCGCGTGAACGACGGCATGCCCGGCCGATCCTCGGGCGGGAAATATGTCCCGCCATAGAACGGCGTGCCTTCGGCCGTGAGAAAGACCGTCATTGGCCAGCCGCCGTGGCCGGTCATCGCCTGGACGGCCTGCATGTAGATCCCGTCGACGTCCGGCCGCTCCTCGCGGTCGACTTTGACGTTGACGAAGTGCTCGTTCATGATCCGCGCGGTCGCCTCGTCCTCGAACGACTCGTGGGCCATGACGTGACACCAGTGACACGCCGCATAGCCGACGCTGAGAAGCACCGGCTTGTCCTCTCGCCGGGCGCGCTCGAACGCCTCGCCCCCCCACGGATACCACTCGACCGGGTTCTCCGCGTGCTGCTGGAGGTATGGACTGGTCTCTGACGCGAGCTTGTTCGGCATGCAAGGCCGGCTGGTGGCTCCGCACCGTGGCGACGTGCGGTGTGATGAGCTTCCTTTATGCGGCGCGCGCCGCCGACGATCCCGGATACTGCTGACGCCATGGCCGTCCCTGACAAGCTATCGAGCGCACGAGCGACAACGCGACTGGCGTTGCGGCATGTTCCCTGGCTCGCCCTTGCCATCACCGTGCTCATCCTGCTCTCGGCGCTCTTCGCGGTGTCGCCGATACGCGACGCCGCGACCCTCGAGCGCGTGGAGGAAGCGCGTTTGACCTTTTCGCCGGCGTATCTCGCCGGCGCACCCTTCTTCGACGTGCTCGACACGCTGTCCTTGCTCACGGTTGGCCAGCACGTTGCGCTTCTGCTCTCGGCCATCCTCGCTTATGCGGGCTGGCGCGTGTGGCACCGCCGTCGGAAGAAAACGTGGCCGGCCGGCGCGCACGATGGCGCGCTGCGGCGAGCGATCCTGCGCGAGATTGCGTTCGCCGCGGCATTCCTCCTTGGCCTCGTTGGCGTATACGGTTTCGGGGCCGTCGTGCCTCGGCCGATGGCGGCTATTGCTCTCAACGACCTCGATCTCGACGTTGTCGTGGTCGATATCCACAGCCACACGACGTACTCGCACGATGGACGCCCGGGCTGGGAGGCCGAGGACGTGCGGCGGTGGCATGCTGCGTCGGGCTTTCACGCGGCGTATGTCACGGACCACCGCAGCTACCGCGGCGCGGAAGAAGGTGTCGCTGCGAATCCACCCGTCGCCGGGCAAGGCACGGTCCTGCTCAGCGGCCTCGAGGTCGTCTACGGTGGCGAGCGGGTGAACGTGCTCAGCGCTGGCCGCGTTTACCGCGGTCTGACGACGGAGAATCTGTGGGACATCGACACGACGGCCCTGACGCTCGCAAGCCTGATCGTCGGCCGTGAGCCCGTCATCGTCCAGACGGTCCCGGCGCGACTCGATCGTATGAAGCCCGCGGCCGGTCCGGCCAGACCCGGCGTACGCGCCATCGAGATCATCGACGGAGCACCACGCGGACTTTCCCAAACTCGCGGCCAGCGGAGACGGATCGTGCAGCTGGCTGACAGTTTCAACCTTGCCCTCGTCGCGGGATCGAACAACCACGGGTGGGGACGAACGGCCCCCGGCTGGACCTTTCTGCGCATTCCCGGTTGGCGCAATCTTGCCCCGGACCAGCTGGCATCGACGATCGAGGCCGTTCTGCGCCGGGGCGGCCGGCGCGCGACTCGCGTCGTCGAGCGTCGCGTTGCCGAGACGGGAGGCAATCCGCTTCTCCTTGCCCTCACACTACCGGCAATCACGTGGCGCATGGCGACGACGCTCGCAGCTGACCAACGCGTCATGTGGCTGGTATGGGCGTGGGGCCTCGCGTTGCTGGGGTTCACCGTCCGTCGTGTCCGTGCGCCGTAGTCCCGCACTGCCAGTCCTCGCGGCAGGACTCATCATTCGCCTTGGCCTCGCCGCGGTCATCCCGCTCGTCCCCGACGAGACGTACTACTGGGATTGGTCGCGGCATCTCGCCGGCGGATACTTCGACCACCCCTACGGAATCGCTCTCTCGATCCGCGCCGGCACGGCGCTCTTCCACGCGCTCGGCCTCGAGCTGTCGCCGCTCGCCGTTCGTTTCGTCCCGGTCCTGGAGGGGTTCGTCGCCGGGCTCGCGACCGTCGGTATCGCGTCGCGGCTTGGCGGACGGGCGGCCGCCGGCCGCGCGGCGATCGTGATCACCGTGCTTCCTCTGGCCGCCACCGGCCTCGTGCTCGCAACGCCGGATGCGCCCCTCCTCGCCGCTACCGGCGTCTCGCTGTATGGCGTCGTTCGCGCGATCCAGTGTCCACCGAAGAGCCGCGAGGCGCTCCGCTGGTGGGTCGTCGCTGGCCTCGGTGCCGGCGCGGCGATGGCGTCCAAGTACACAGGCATTCTCCTTCCGGCTGGCGTGTTCGTCGCCCTCGCTCTCCGTCCCACGCTTCGATCGCGGCTCGCCGAGCCGGGGCCGTACGTCGCCGCTGTCGTTGCCGCGCTCGTATTGGCGCCCGTGCTACTGTGGAACGCGCGCCACGACTGGCTCTCGTTCACGTTTCAGCTGCAGCATGGCTTCGCGGGACGGGCGCGCGGGAACCCGATCAGTCGCGAGCTCGATCTCCTCGGCGGGCAGGCCGGACTCGTATCGCCGATTCTGTTCGTCCTGCTCGCGGTAGCCGTCTGGCGCTCGGCGAGACGCCCCGCAACCGACGAGTCGTTCATGCTCGGTGTCGTGGCCGCGACCATGTTCGCGTTCTTCATGGTCAGCGCGCTGCGCAAGCCTGTCGAGGCGAATTGGCCTGCGGCCGCCTATGTCCCCGCAATCCCACTGCTCGCCGGAACGTTGTTCGGCGAGCGGGGACGGCGATGGTTCGGTCGCGGTTGTGCTCTGGCGGCGGCGCTGACCCTCATCATCTACGCCCACGCCGTCACGTCGGTCCTGCCAATCCCCCCGCGGCGGGATCCGATCGCGCGCTCGGCTGGTTGGGACGCTCTCGCCCGCGTAGCGGATGCGACGCGTGATTCCGCAGCGGCGCTCGCCGGCGGGGCGCCTGCCGTGCACGTTGGCGCCGACCGATACCAGGATGCCTCGCAGCTGGCGTTTCACATGCGCGCGCACCCGACGACGTACTCGCTGAACCTGAGTGGCCGCGCAAATCAGTACGACCTCTGGCCTGGCTTCGCCACCCGCGCCACTCCCGGCGACGCGTTGGTGCTCGCGCTCGATGACGGTGAGGACATCCATCCAACGGTGGAGCGTCTCGAGGGATACTTCCGGGAGATTCGCCGCGGCGAGGCAGTCGAGTTGCGCGCTCACCGGGGCCTTGTCGCGCGCCGCCGGCTTTGGATACTCAGCGGATGGACTGGCAGCTGGCCGGCGGTGGGCCGGCCGGCTGAGTCCGGACGCGACCGGGGGTCCTCTTGACGTGGCGCATCGATGGCGCGATGTCAGTGACGTCGCGGTCCGACCCATCCGCTCGCAGGGCATCTTCCGGCATGACGACGCCTCGATTCCGGCCACCCCAGCAGACGCGCAGCCAGGCGACCCTCGGCCGCATCCTCGATGCAGCCGAGAACGTGCTCGCGGACAAGAGCTTCGGTGAAGCGACGCTGGCCGAGATCATGGATCGCGCCGGCGTTACGGTCGGCGCCTTCTACCGGCGGTTCCCGGACAAGGATGCCCTCCTGCATCTCCTCGACAACCGCTTTTTCGCCGAGCTGCATGAGCTCGCGCAATCGTCGCTCAGTGACGAGAAGTGGGCAGGGGCGACCATCCCCCAGATCCTCTACGGGTTCACCGAGATCGCGGTGCAATTGTACAGAGGGCGACGCGGACTGCTACGCAGTCTATTTCTCCGCGCGCGCACCGACCCCGTAATCATGCAGTCGGCGCGCGAGGTCAATGCACAATACATCGACCGCCTTCGGTCTCTCCTCATGGCTCGCGCGGAGCAGCTTCACCATCCCGCGCCCGAGCGGGCGGTGGAGCTTGGGTTCATGATCCTCGTCGGCGCGCTTCGCGAGACGATCCTCTTCGGCGAAGTCTGGCCGAGCCCGCAGACCGTCGTCGACGACGGCCTCTCAAGGGAGCTCGCGCGCTCGTATCTGGCATACCTGGGCGCGCCGCTGACTTGAGTTTCGCGGTTCGAGGGTCGAGGTTCGAGATCGCACGGTCTTGGTTCTGTCCTCGAACCTGACCTCAAACCTCGAACCTCGATCGCATGCCCGTCCCCCGCGATTTCGACGCGTTCTTTGCCGCTAACGCGTCCCGCATCCGCGACGAGCTCTATCAGTTCCTCCGGATCCCCAGTGTCAGTGCCCGGTCCGAGCACACCGCGGACACCGCGCGGGCCGCCGACTGGCTCGCCGACTCGCTCCGCGCTGTCGGTCTCCAGACGACGGTCCATCCAACTGCGGGACACCCAGTCGTCGTCGGCGAGTGGCGTGGCGCGCCGACCGCGCCGACGGTGCTCGTGTATGGCCATTACGACGTCCAGCCCGCGGAGCCACTCGACCTCTGGCACTCGCCACCGTTCGAGCCGACGGCTCGCGAGGGAAAGATTTTCGCACGCGGATCGGTCGACGACAAAGGGCAGCTCTTCCTCCACGTGAAGGCCCTCGAGGCGCACCTCACCGTGCGCGGCTCACTGCCGCTCAACATCATCGTGCTCGCGGAGGGAGAAGAGGAGATCGGGAGCCCGAACCTCACCCCCTTCGTCGAGACGCACGAGGACCTGCTTCGCGCCGACGCCGTCGTCATCTCCGACTCGTCGATGTTCGCACCGGGGCTCCCGTCGATCCTATCCTCGCTCCGCGGCCTCGCCTATTTCCAGATCGACGTCCAGGGCCCGACGACGGACCTGCATTCGGGCAGCTACGGCGGTGCGGTGATCAATCCGGCGACGGCGCTCGCACGGATCATCGCGAGCTTTCACGATGACCGCTGGCACGCCGCGATCCCGGGCTTTTACGACCGGGTACGAGAGTGGACTGAGGGTGAGCGTGCACAGGTCCGCTCATTGCCGTTCGACGACGAAACCTTCCGACGCGAGACCGGCGCGCCGATCCTGGGCGGTGAGGCCGGATACTCCACGCTCGAGCGGATCTGGGCACGTCCAACGATCGAGGTGAACGGCCTGCTGAGCGGATACACCGGCGAGGGCGCGAAGACGGTCCTGCCGTCACTGGCGATGGCCAAGGTCAGTTGTCGCCTCGTCCCGGACCAGGACCCTGCTGAAATCGAGCGTCTCCTTCAGGCGCACGTCGAGCGCGTCGCGCCACCCGGCGTCACGGTAAAGATCACCCACCTGCATGGCGGCAAGCCGTGGCGCGCGAGCCTCGACGGCCCACTCTACGACGCTGCCCGTCGCGCGCTTGCGGCCGCGTTCGGCCGCGAGCCGGTGATCGTTGGCGAAGGCGGCTCCATCCCGGTTGTCGGTGACTTCGACCGCGTTCTCGCCGGGCCCGTCCTCCTCATGGGGTTCGGCCTCCCAGGGGAAAATGCGCACGCGCCCAACGAGTGGATCAGCGAGGAGAACTTCGACCGCGGCATGCGCGCGGTCGCAATGCTGTGGGAGGAGGTCGCAAAGACAGGACTGTGACTGCGGCCTGACGGCCCGCACCCGTCCCTAAAATCTCCACTCCCTGAACACGAACAGACCAAACGCGCTCGTGCCCGTGATCTGCTTGCTGCACGACTCGTCGCGGCTCTGCGCCAGCGTCGGCGGGCGAAGCAGGAAACGCGGCTCGAAGCTGGTCTCGATGCGATACCCCGCGCCGGTTCGATGCTCGAGTCGCAGCCCGGGCGGAACACGGCAGCCGCGATTGCGCTGAATGAAGCTCGGGCTCCCCTCGAACGCCACGAACGTGTTCGGGTTGATGTATTTCCCGGCCTCCAGCTCGGTCGCGAGCACGAACTCGGTCCAATCCGAGTTCGCGTTGAATTCGGGAATGTCCGCCGGCCGTATGTTGATCACGTCGACGCCGAGGTCCCGTCCAGCCTCACCCTCGGCTTCGTCGAGCGCGACACCAAGCGCGACCGCCGCGAGCCGCCGCGCGGCGATGTTCCCGACGCCAGACAACGTCTGTGCGCCGCTTCCCGATCCACCGGCCGTGAGCGCCGACCCGGCGATGGCGAGTAGCCCCTGCGACTCCGTGCCGAATGCCAGGAAGCTCAACAGGTCGGTCTGCGCGATCGGCGGCTGCGCGTCGCTCTCGAGCGTCACCCGCGGCCGCTGCAGCGTCCCGCCGACGAGCACTTTGATGTTCAAGGCAGGGCGCGCCGGCACTCGCACCTCGTACTCCGCCGCGAGCTGGAGCGTCGGGTTCAGCTCGGGCGTACCGATGAACGTCGCCGCGCCCCGCCGTACCTCGAACCGCTTGCTCATGAACTCGTACTCGCCGCGGTCCGTCTGCACGACACCGGTGAGCGCCAACGCCTCGTCGCGACGGCTGATGTGGAGCGGCGCTTCCGTGAACATCTCGATGTTGAAGTCGCGCGACCGGACCCACGTGGTGCGGTTGATGTCGACATCGATGTCCGCACGCAGGTTGCTGAGCAAAGGCGACTGCGTGGGGAGGAGCTCGCGATCCGACATCACGGACGTATCGAGCACGGCAAAGATGGCTGGATCGCCGGCGCTGACGAGCCGTTTCTGACTGCCCGACGGCACGTACACGACGCCATGCAGCAGCGTGACCTGACCGCTCGCGTACGGGTCGCGGAACGGCCCGGTCAGCCGCAGCCCGGCGTCGACGTGCAGGAAGCCACGATCGTTGTCCATGACTTCGGCGTCGTTCGCAACGAGGAAGAGGTTGAACGACGGCTCGCGCCAGTTGCCGACGCCAAGGCCGCCGGTCACGCGAATCTGGCCTTTGCTGCGCCCCACCAGCGAATCGATGGTCACCGTGTCGCCCGCCATACGCAGGGCCCCGTTGATTTCCCGCACGTCGATGCCCAGCGGGTTGATTCGCACGGCGGCATCGCGGACCGCGACCGCGCCGACGAGCGTCGGGCGGCGCAGCGTGCCACGCAGCGCGACTCGGCCGACCGCGCGGCCGCTCAGATCCGAGATCACGTCGGTGAATCGCGGCAGCAGATCGAGTGGCAGGCTGTCGCCGGCTATGTCGACTGTCATCGCGCGGTCGAGCAGCCGATCGCCAGTCACGTCCGCGAGCGCGAGATTGATCGGCAGCGTTGCATCAATCGTCGCCAGCGGCGCTCCCGTCAGCCGCATGGCATCGCCGCGCAACGTCAGCTGCTGGTCGGCGTAGCGGAACGTCGTCCGCAGATTGGGAATCGGGCCACCGCGATATTGGGCATTGATGACCGCGGCCGCGCCGTCGAAACGCGGCGAGCGGAGCGTGCCGCGTAGCCGCCCTTCGAGCGTCAGCAGCCCGGAAGCCTCGATGTCGGTCTGAACCAGGTCGGCAATGTTGCTGATCTGGAGGTCGTTCACGGCCAGACGCAGATCGGCCGAGCCTTCGGTCGGCAGCAAGCCGTCGACGAAGATCCGACTTGTCGCGCCGCTCACGAGCTCGAGGTTATGAACCTCTACGCCGCGACGTCCCCACTGAATCGCCGCTGGCCTCGGCATCGACC
>WUUC01007357.1_pt1 | contig 11321 bp, 11 predicted proteins | sample 6278441 | NCBI WGS metagenome assembly WUUC01 (sample SAMN13675441, study PRJNA597444) | soil metagenome | isolation source: soil | place: USA: Washington | collected 2017-10 | reverse complement strand
TGCCTTATCCAGCGCCTCCACCAGCTCGTCAGGTAAACGGGCGGTAATCTGACTCATACTGTGTATGTGACCTGACAGTCATTGACTGTCAATGACATCTCGCGCTTTTTCCGCCCCCTTGCTGCATCGAGCCTGTTCTGGCTTATGCTGTACGGCTCATGATCGACCCTGCCCGCCCAGCGACGACGCCAACGCGGGCCGCTCGCGGGTGAGCTCGAAGGAGCCGCTCGGCGCCCCACGCCAGGGCTCGCGCATCGACGGCTGGAGATGCCGGGCGCGCGAGCTCTGGAGCTTGTTGCGGGGCCGGGGCTCGCCCGCGCGCCTGGGCGTCAGCGTGGGCGTGGGCTTGTTCATCGGGTGTTTGCCGCTGTACGGGCTGCACGTGTGGCTGTGCCTGGCCTTGTGTCTGCCCCTGCGCCTGGACGCGGTGGCGGCTTGCCTGGCCAGCAATGTCTCGAACCCGTTCGTGGCACCATTCCTGATCCTGGCCGAGGTCCAGCTCGGCTCGTACCTGTTGCACGGTGAACCGGCGTCATTCGAGCTGTCCCGGGGCGCGCTGCACGGGATCGCTGACCTGCTGTACGAGGCGGCACTGGGCGGCGTCATCGTCGGGGCCGTGTTCGCGTTCGTGGGAGGCTGGTGCGTGGCAAGGCTGGCGCACCGGGCCCAGGTCAGGGCTCAGGCCCTTCCGTGAGCGGGCGCGCGTTAACCCGGGGGTGAGGCAGGAGCCTGGCCCTGAGCCCAGAAGGGGAAAAAATTGAACCACTGAAAAGGTGAGGCCAGGCAGTGCTGCCCGAGCTGCTCGGCGAACAGGGCCGCGCAACGCGAGAGGGCGCGCTCTCGGTCGCCGCGCGGCAGCACCAGCCGCTCGGCGAACGGGACGAAGCTGGCTTCGAAGCGGCGGCCGCGCCGCACACAGAACAACGAAAATACCGGGCAGTCGAGCAGACTGCCCAGGATGAAGGGCCCCTGCGGAAAGGGCGCCGGGTGTCCGAGGAAATCAGCCCAGACCACACGCGCCGTGGGTCCGCTCGCGGCGGCGCTCAGAGGGACGCGGTCGGCGGCGATCAACACCACGCCGCCCCCCGCCACCCAGGCGGCCAGCTCGGCCGCGGCGGCCACGCCGAGCTCCGTCACCTGCTGCAGGCGCACCTGGCTCTCGCCGTCGAGCCGCGCGAGCAGGCGGTTGAAGTTCTGCGCGTGGCGCGTATGCACCAGCACCCGCAGACGCAGGCCCGGGCGCAGGTGCGCCAGCGCACGGCAGATCTCCAGATTGCCGAGGTGCGAGCCGAGCAAGAGCGCACCCCGTCCCCTGTCGAGCACGGCCTGTACCCGCGCCTCGCCCCGAAAGTCGACGTCCTCCAGCCGGACCCCGCCATTATAAGCCACCAGCTTGTCGAGCACGGCTTGCCCGAACTGAAAGAAGTGTCGAAAGCTGGCCCAGGCGCCCGGAGGGCGCGGCAGGCCGCCGGCCTCGTGACACCTGTGCAGGAACTGCCGCGACGCCCGGCGTTGCTGGCTCTTGAACAGGAAAAAGTACGACACGATCGGCAGGAGCAGAGCCTGAAACGGACGGCGCCCCAGCAGCTTGTAGAGCCAGAACGAGAGCAACAGTCCAAAGGAGGAGCCCACCTCGGCGATGCTCGACCAATGCTCAGGCGCCGCCTCAGCCGAGAGAGCATCCGCCTCCCCGATCACGGCGGGGCGCTGCCATCCAGCGCGCAGCTTGCGAGCCAGGAGCCCGGGCGCCCGCGGCAACATGCCGAAGAACAGGCGCGCGTGCATCAGCGAGATCAGCCAGTTGTCCTGGAGCATGCGAAAGTGCGAGAGCCCATCGGTGGGATACCGCACGCGCGTGGGCAGATTGAGCACGCGCGCGCCGGCCCAGCTCAGCCGCACCAGCACCTCGGGATCGAAGTCCATTCTGCGGCCGAGCCTGGCCGCGTCCAGGACGCTGATCAGCGCGGCCAGAGGATAGACCCGGTAACCACACAGCGCGTCCTCGATCGCGAGCGACAGCGAGTTGATCCAGACCCACACCGAGGTCAGCAACCGGCCGTACTTGCGCGCGAACGGGATGCTCGCGTCGAAGCGCGGCGCGCCACAGATCACGCTGCCCGGATTTTCGGCAGCGAGCGCCATGAATACAGGCAGGTCCCCGAGATCGTGCTGGCCGTCCGCGTCCACCTGCAACACGTGGCTGAAGCCGCGCGCATACGCCGCTCGCGCGCCGGCCATGACCGCGGCCCCCTTGCCTTGATTGACGGCCAGACGCAGCAGGCTCACGCTGTCTGGCCGAGCGAGGCTCAGCCGCTCTAGCGCCGAGCGACACGCCTCGGAGCTGCCGTCGTCCACCAGGAAGCAGAAGAGCCCGTGCGCGGCTAACGCATCGACCACCGCCACGACGGCCGTCTCATGATTGAAGACGGGGACCACGGCGGCGAGCGAGAACGGCAGGACGCCGGGGCCCGACGCGACCGCTCCAGACAGCCTCAGCTGATCCACAGCCGGCCCGAGGAGTGCCGCCCGCGCGCCGTGACGTAAGAGAACTCCAGCCGCTGCTGCTCGGGTTGCAGCTCCAGGCGCAGCTCGGGCTCGTCTCCGGGCAGCAGCACGCGGCTGAATTTGAGCCGGTCCATGCCGGCAAAGCTGCCGCTGAGCGCGAGCAGCTCGACCGCGTAGTGCATGACCCAGTCGATCTGCACCACGGCGGGCAGGATCGCGGCACCCGGGAAATGTCCCTCGAAGTAGAGGAGCCCGGCGGGCAGCCGCAGGTTGACCCGCAGCTGGTACGGCGTGTCGCGCTGCACGCCCAGGAGCTCCGGCAAGGTCACCTTCACGGCCCAGTACCGTTGAACAGCCGCCGCAGCGCTTGCTCGGGCACCTTGCCCTGAGCGTTCTCCGGCAGCGTCTCCACGTAGCGGAAGCGACGCGGTAGAGCGCTCTGCTCGACGTGCCGGAGCACGGCCGCCCGCAGCGCCCGGTTCAGCGCCTGTTTGCCTTCTCGCTCCAAGAGCTCGCGCCCGAGGGCGCTCGGCACCACCACCGCGCCCAGCTCCGTCCGCGGCCCGTCGAGCACCACGACCCGCGCGCCAGAGACCCACCCGCTCTCGCGCAGCCCGGCTTCGACCGCGTCCAGAGACACGCGCTTCTCTTCGATCTTGACCACCCGATCGATGCGCCCCAGTAGCTCGAAGGTGCCTCCGTTCAGGCTGCGCACGCGATCGCTGGTGGTAAACCAGGCGTCGTCCGCCAGGTGTTGGGAGCGCACCCGCAAGAGCTCGCTGCCCGGCTCGATCGAGATGGACACGCCAGGCAAGGGCGTCCAGGGGCTGTCCTGCCGAACCCGCTCTCGATAGGCCACGCCCCCCGTCTCCGAGCTGCCGAACACCTCCAGCGGCCAGCGGCGGAAGTGCTGGAACGCCAGCTGGGCCGACGACATGTCCAGCGGCCCCCCCGAGGAGAAGACGGCCCGAAAGCGGCCCCGCGGCGCGGCCTCGGGAGCTGCTTCGGGCAAACGCTTGAGGTGCGCCGGAGTCGTCACGAGCAGCACGTCGGGTGCGCGCTCCGCGCGCCCCAGGATCTCGTCCGGAAAAAAGAGCTGCGCGGCCTCGAAGACGCGTCCGGCGCACAGCGGCCAGAGCACCCTGTAGAACAGGCCGTAGATGTGCTGGTGCGAGACCGTGCCGAGGACGTGGGCTCTGCCCAGGCGGGCGCCGAACACGCTCTCCTGCGCCTGCATCTCGGCCGAGAACTGCGAGAGCTTCTTCGGGAACGACGCGGGCTTGCCGGTGGAGCCGGAGGTCATCACCGCCAGCCCGGGCCAGCCCGCGTCGAGCACGCCGAACGCTCCGAGCCCCTCCAGCTCCCCGCCCCTGCCCGGCCGCGCCTCCCGGATCAGCGGCTTGCCCACGTCGGGCGGGAGCTCCCCCACGAACGCGTCGACCTCGGCGGCGAGCGCGTCCAGGGTGGCCGGCTGCGTATCACCGGGGAGGACCAGGGCCTTGCGCGCGCAGAACGCGCCGAACAGCGCGGTCGCGAAATGCCAGGCGTCCGGGTGGAACAGCCCCAGGCGCTGCTCCGGGCGCGCCGCGAGCTCCGCGCGCCAGCACGCCACCTCACGTACGAAATCGGACCAGGTCCTCTGGACACCGCGGCTGCTGGCGACCGGATACGCCGGGTCTCGGCCCCGCGCCAGGAGCTCGCACAGCCCGACATAGTCGGGGTTCACGTGAGTGAGGGTCACGGCTGCTCGAGCGCGAACACGGTATCGACGACGTCGCGCACCGTACGCGTCTGCTTGAAGGCGGCCGGCGCGATGCGCTTGTCCGTCAGGTCCTGCAGCTTGACCAGCAGATCGATGGCGTCGATCGAGTCGATGCCGAGCTCCGAATACAGGTCGGACTCTGGACGGATCTTGGCGGCGTCGAGCTCGAACGTCTCGCTCAAGATCTCGATCACCTTGGCCAGGATCCCTTCCCGGGTCAGCATGCCGAGCGCCGCGTCAGCCACGCTGGGCCTCCACGAAGGCCGCGAGCGTCGAGACGCTCGCGAAATGGCCGCGCATGTTCTCGGCGTTCGAGTCGAATTTCAAACCGAAGCGCTTCTGGAGAGCCACACCCAGCTCCAGCGCATCGATCGAGTCGAGCCCCAGCCCTTCATTGAACAGTGGGGCCGCGGCGTCGATGTCGTCGATGGACACGTCTTCCAGGTGCAACGCAACGATGATCAGTTGTTTAATCTCGGTAACCAGCTCGGGCATGGGGTTCGGACCTCCCGTCCGAAGTAATCCGTCAAAAAGGCGGTCAGCTCGCGCGCCGCGATCGCGGGCTCCTGCCCGGCTTTTCGCCAGGGCGCAACGTCCAATCGTTCCTTCACTTCGAAATCGTAGGGCATCCTGCGCGCCGGCACGCGCCACCAGCGGCAGCGCTTGCCCAGGTTGTGCTCCCCGACCCGGATCACCACCGGCACGATGTCGCAGCCGAGGCGGACGGCGAGGTTGGCTGCGCCTCGCTTGAAGCACAGGGGCTGCCCCGGCTCCGAGCGGGTCCCCTCCGGAAACACGATCAGGATGCCGCCCGCTCGCAGCGAGGCGCGGCAGGCGGAGAGCACCTGTTCGGGATCCCGATGGCTCGGGATGTAGCCCGCGGCCAGGAGCGCGTAGCGCGTGAACGGGTTCGTGAAGAGCGAGGCCTTCACCACACAGTCCGCTTCGGGCACGAACGAAATCAGGAACACCACGTCGATCAACGACGGATGATTGGCAATAATGAGAGTGCCGGGCTGATTCAGCCGCTCCCGGCCGCGCACTCGATAACGCAAGACGCCCATCAGGCTCATCAGCGACACGAACAAACGAAAGGCCCGGTTCACGATCTGGCGACCCAGCCGGATGCGCTCCCGCTCATTTCGCACCAGCAGGACCAGCAGCGGAAACAGCGTCGCGGCGAGCAGCAGCTGGCCCAGCCCAAAAGCCGCGAAGCAGAAGCCCGTTGCCGCGGCGCGCCACGCCGTCGCGAGCGTGAGCCTGACGGGAGCCGCGGGGGAACCCTGTGAGCTCGGCCCCGCTCCCGGCGCTGGCGTGCTCACCGAGCGGGGTGTCTTCCGGCCGCTGTCACGTTGGCCTGCGCCTGGATCACGAGCAGCGCCGCCATCGCCAGCTCCTTCTGCCGTGATTGATCTGGAGTTGCGTCCGTTCCTCGTCGAGCAGGAAGCGCAACACGGCGAGCAGGTGGCCCTGCTCTGCGTTCACCGGGGGCTCGGCCGCGAGGTGGTCGAGAAAAAACGGCTTTTCACCGGCTGGCTCGAGCAAGAAGGCGGCCCCGGCGTGCGGCGCCGACTCGTCGAGGTACGGCTCGAACAGCGCCGGCACCGGCTCGTCGTGCGCCACGACCAGGACGCGCGGCGCGCCCTCCGCCAGCACGCCGCAGGCTTCCAACATGGCCATGGGCAAGGAGTCGCGCCCCGCGGCGACGGAGCTGGAGGCCGACCGATCCTCACGCCCGATCGAGAACAGACCCGCCGCGGCGTTGTGAACGGACAGGCTGAAGGCCATGGGCGAGAGCGGCTCATCACGGGCGAGCGCGGTGAGCAGCTCCACCGAGCGATGCACCTCCCCGTGACGCGACGCGAACACGGTGGCCACGGGCCCCAGCCCCTCGCTGCAGTCCAGCGCGGCGCGCAGACCCGCTCGGTCGCTGCGGCTCGCGCGGCGCCCGAGCAGCGCGGGAAACTCACGGATCCGGGCGCTGCTGTCGCCCAGAAAGGCCGCGCCCTCCGCGCCGGAGCTGCCAGCCCAGGCCTGCCAGGCGCCCCTCGAGTCGAGGCCCGGCGCCCACGCCGACCAACGCGCGATCGAAAACCTCACCGAGCCCGTCATCTCCACCATCATCATCACGTCTGGCTCATGGGCCCTGCACGGTCTGGGAAAGCACCGCCCGGCTCAATGTGCCATAGTGGCCTGGTGCGCCCCCCGGGGCAAGCGCCTCGGAAGCCAACAATCTCGCCTGAAGGCCTTAATTTCTCGCGCGCGCGGACGACAGCACCTGGATAAAACCCGCTCGATCTCGCTCGCGAACTCATCATGCCTCGGTTGCTCTCACGGTCTCGGGTCGCGCTGCGTGGATCGAAACCCGGCGTGGACTTCGGGTTCCTCCGACTGGCTCGCTCGGCTCGGCTCGTGCGCGGCGCTCTGGGCGGACTGGTCGCCTGCCTCGGCGTGGTGCCTCTGCTCGCCGCTGAACCGGGCAAGCCCGCCGCCGCGGCGCCCGCTGCCAGCGCCGCGGCGGTCAGCCCCGCCGCTGTCGACCTGCTACGCCTCGTCCAGCAGCGCCTCGTGCCGTTCCAGACGCTGCAGGGTCGATTCGAGCAGGAGAAGCGGATCGCCAGGATCAACAGGCCGCTCAAATCGCGCGGCCGCTTCGCTCTGCGGCGTGGCCAGGGCGTGCTCTGGCGCACCGAGGCACCGATCGAGTCGTTGCTCACGCTGACCGCCGATGCGCTGTCGGTCGTGCAGAACAATCAGACGATCGTCTCCACGTCGCTGACGGGGCAGCCCGCTCTGCGCTTCCTCGGTCAGAGCGTGTTCGCGGTGTTCATGACGGACGTGCAGCAGCTGCGGAAGAGCTTCACGCTGCTGGGGGGTAGCGTCCCTGAGCGCCCTCTGTCCTGGAGTTTGTCGCTGAGGCCAGAGGACCCCGCGGTGGCCCGGCTGATGCAAGAGATCCAGCTGACGGGCGGCGATCAGATCCAGAGCATCGAGATCTCCGAGCGCGGCGGGGACAGCACGCGCATCGTGCTCCTGGACGTCGATAGCCGCTCGCCCTTGAGCCCGGGCGACGCGCGGCTGCTCGGGCGGCCCCCCGGCGATCCGTGAGCCGGCAGTCGCCGCGCGCCGTGCCGGAGCACGGCACGTCGACGGATGCGGCGTCGACGGATGCGGAGCGGCCGCGCTGGGTGCTGGGTCTGGCCTGGCTCTGGCTGCTGCTGGTGTTGGGGCTGGGGGCGAGCATCCCGTACCGCCTGCAACAGACGGGCGGCTTCGACTCCAGCCTGATGTCGCTGTTGCCGGGCTCGGCTCAGGATCCCGAGGCGGACGACGCCACACGCCGTTTCTCGGACTCGACCACACGCAAGCTCGTGTTCATGCTGGGGCACCCCAGCTTCGACGGCGCCGCCCGCGCCGCGGACGCCTGCGAGGCGGAGCTGCGTCGAGCGAGCGACTGGCTCTCGCTGGCTCCGCGCGCGGCTCCGGATGCCCTCGATCGCTCGATAGCGTTCCTCACGCCCGTGCGCACCGGCCTGTTGACGCCAGCGGACGGGGCGGCGCTGGAGCGCGGCGGCGGCCCACTCGTCGAGCGCGCGCTGTCGGAGCTGTATCAACCGTTCGGCTCGGCTCGGCTGTTCCCGATCACCGAGGATCCGCTGGGGCTCGCCGCCCAGTTTCTGATCGATCGCGCCCTCGGCTCCGGCATCACGCTGCGAGACGGACGGCTCGTGATCGAGCGCGACAGCGTCACCTGGGTGATCGTGGCCGCCGAGCTGCACACCGATGCCCTGTCCTTCGCGGCACAGGGAGCGCTCGCGCCCGTGTTGCGTGACGCGGCCGCGGCCGCTCGGCGCGCGGGCGCGGAGCAGGTGCTGCGCTCGGGGTTCATCTTTCACGCGGCGCTGGCGGCGACGCAGGCGAGCTGGGAGATGTCGACGATCGGGCTCGGTTCGCTGCTCGGCGTCATCTTCCTGATCTGGCTGCCGTTCCGCAGCCTCAGGCCGGTGCTGTTGGTGCTGCTGCCGATCGGGGTCGGCACGCTCGTGGCGCTGAGCGTGGATCTGTGGGTGTTCGAGCGCGTGCACCTGCTGACGCTGGTCTTTGGCTCCAGCATCGTCGGGGTGGCGGAGGACTACGGCGTGCACTTCGTGTGCGGCGCGCTCCAGCCCGGCCGCTTCCAACCGTGGCGACACCTGCGCCGAATCGCGCGCGGGCTGTGCCTGGCTCTGCTGACCACGCTGGTGGGCTACCTGGCGTTGTCGTCGCTCCCGTTTCCAGGGCTGCGGCAGATGGGTGTGTTCGGCGCGGTCGGCATCGTCGGCGGCTGGATCACGACCCTGCTCTGGTTGCCGTTCCTGTCCCGGCAGCTCGGCGCGAGCCGGGGCACGCGCCTGGTCCCCGGCCTGATACGCCTGGAGTCGCGCTGGCCGCGGCTCACGCGCCAGCGCTGGCTGCAACTGGCGCTCCCGGTCACGCTCGCCGCGGCCTTCCTCGGCCTCAGCCGCGTGCGCACGATCGATGACGTGCGCGCCCTGTATGACAGCGTGCCGGAGCTGGGCCAGGAAGACGACCGGGTACGCTCGCTCTTGAACCTGGCGGCTGCCCCTCAGTTCTTTCTGGTGCGCGGCTCGAGCGCGGAGCAGGTCCTCGAGCAGGAGGAGGCGCTCGTCGGCGTGCTCTCGAGCGAACGTGCCGCGCTGCGCCTGGATGGCTGGCAAGCGCTCTCCGACTCGGTGCCGTCGCTGGCGCGCCAGCAGCGGAACCGGGAGTTGGTGCAGCGCGTCGCGTACGACCCCGGTGGCCTCGTCGAGCGTTTGTTCGGCGTGCTGGAGGACAGCGAGGCGTTGGCTCGAGCGCGCGCCGAGTTCAGCGCCAGCCCACGAGCGCTCAGCTTGCCCGATTGGCTCGCTTCGCCGCTGTCCGCGTCCAACCGCCACCTGTGGCTCGGCACGACGGGGCCGCCCGCGTCCGTCGTGCTGTTTCGAGCCCCGCAGCAGCAAGCCCCGCGGCAGCTGGAGCAGCTGGAGCAGCTGAGCCGTGCCACCGCGCATTTGCCCGGCGTGTCGCTGGTGGATCCGGTCCTGGGCATCTCGAAGGTGCTGGGCAGGTTTCGTGGCGCCCTGTCCTGGTTCTTGCCCCTGGGTTACCTGGGCGTCGCCTGCTGTCTCGGCGTGTTCTACCGCAAACAGGCCTGGCGCGTGGTGGGCCCGGCCGCGGTAGGCTCGCTCTGGGCCATCGGCATACCGGCGCTCTGGGGTGAGGCCGTCACCCTGTTCGATGTGCTGGCGCTCGTGCTGGTGCTGGGCATTGGCATCGACTACGGCATCTTCATGAACGAGCGCCGGGGCGCGGGCTTCTCGGTGGCATTCCTGTCGGTGACGCTGGGCGCCGTCTCCACGCTGCTGTCGTTCGGTCTGTTAGCGACCAGTGGGACGCCGGCGCTGGCCGACTTTGGCCTGACGTTGTTGATCGGGATCGGTGGCTGCTGGTTGCTGACGCCGAGCTTCGCGCGCGGCACGGAGCGCGCATGAAGGCAGCGCGCATGAAGGCAGCACGGCGGCCGCGCGCCTCGGGTCTGGTCGTCGGCCTCGTCGCCAGCCTCATCGTCGGCCTGGGCAGCTGCGCGGGCTGGCTCGGAGGGCCAGCGGATCCGGGCATGCTCCGGCTCGCGCCGAGCGCGGCGGGGCGCCAGATCAGCGTCGCGCAGATCGTGCGCGTGGAGCGCGCGGGCTCGCCGCCCTTCGAGGTGCTCGCGGCGCTGGAGCTCGACGCACACTGGCTGCGCGTGGCCGCGCTGGGTCCCCTGGGCAACCGGATCCTACTATTGGAATGGGACGGTAGCGCGTATCATGAGGAACGAGACCCCCAGGTGCCCGCTGATTTTCCCCTCGAGCTGATCTTGCGCGACCTCCAGCTCTCAATGTTTCCGGCCTCCGCCATCCGGCAGGCGCTGCCGCCGGGTGAGTGGTCCCTGACGGACACGCCGTATCGGCGCGTGCTCTTCCTGGATCGGGCGCCCGTGATCACGATCGACTACTCGGCGGAGGATCACTTCAGCGGCAACGTCAGCTTTCGGCACCTGACGCTCGGCTACGCGATCGAGATCCGACCGGCGGGCTCCGAGTGACGAGCGAGCCCCTGCAGGTCACGCTCGGCCACCTCGGGATCATCTGCTCGCTCGGCAGCGAACCGCGAGCGATCCGCGAGGCCCTGTTCTCTGGCTCGACGCTGGGCATGCTGAAGAGCGAGGAGCTCTCGCCCGGCCGCCCCTGGGTGCTCGGCAAGGTGCGCGGCGTGCTGCCCGAGATCGAGCACGCCGCGCCGCACCTGCGCTCTCGCAACAACCAGCTCCTGCTCCAGGCATTGCAGCCGCTGCGCGCGCCCGTCGCCCGGGAGATCGAGCGCCACGGTCGGCAGCGCATCGCGATCGTGCTCGGCACGACCACCTCGGGCATCGCCGAGGCGGAAGCCGCCTTTCTGGAACGCGAGCACGGCGCGAGCCTGCCCGCCCACTTCGACTATCGCCAGATGGAGCTGGGTAACCCGGCGGAGTTCCTGGCCGATGAGCTCGGGGTCTCCGGGCCTGCCTTCAGCGTCTCCACGGCCTGTTCCTCGAGCGCCAAGGCTCTGCTCTCGGCTCGTCGCCTGCTGCGTCTGGGCCTGTGCGATGCAGCCGTCGCGGGCGGCGTCGACACGCTCAGCCGCTTCACCGTGGCTGGCTTTGCAGCGCTGGAGGCGTTGAGCCCGGAGCTCTGCAACCCGATGAGCAAGCAGCGCAAGGGCATCAACATCGGCGAGGGCGCCGCCCTGTTCCTGATGACGCGGGGAGCCGGTCCGATCCGGCTCGCCGGGGGCGGCGCGAGCTCGGACGCGCATCACGTGTCGGCGCCCGATCCGGAGGGCCTGGGGGCGATGGCGGCGATGCGCGCCGCGCTCGCCGACGCCCGGCTGGAGCCCGACGCGATCGACTACTTGAACCTGCACGGCACCGGCACCCAGCAGAACGACGCCGCCGAGAGCCGGGCGGTGGCCAGCGTGTTCGGGAGCGAGCTCC
>WUUC01142671.1_pt1 | contig 11324 bp, 10 predicted proteins | sample 6278441 | NCBI WGS metagenome assembly WUUC01 (sample SAMN13675441, study PRJNA597444) | soil metagenome | isolation source: soil | place: USA: Washington | collected 2017-10 | reverse complement strand
AGTGTCGCGTGCGATGAGAAACCCCGCGAATTCGCGCAGCATGCGGCGCAATGGAAACAGCAACGCCTCTGTGTTACCGATATCGAAACCGAATTCGAACTTCGCATCATAGCGATGAGGGAGGGAATACGACGGTCGCAGATCCGGAGCAAGCCCGATTAATCGATCAAGATAATTGGTTGTTTGCGGGCCAAACCGCCTCGCCACAGCATCGCGCGGTAATTCCAGCGTCGCGCCGATCGATCGAATGCCGACCATGTAAAGCTTCTGAGTAATCTCTGGTGCGAGAGCAAGTTGCGTGACTGGAAGCTCGCGGATTCTCGAATGCAACGCTTGCGTTGTGGTGAGTGCGAGCCGGATATCGGCACGCGCCACTAATGCGGCGCCTTCCAGGGTTGGAGCGATGCCGAGCTGATAGGAGTATTGCAACAGCGCGAATTCTCTCTCGAGCTTCTCGATCAACTTACGAAAGCCGCCAAACAACTTTAAACTGGCGCCGATCTCGAGCCACAACGCTGCCGTACGCGCGCGCCGAAACTCCTCTGGCGCCTCGCCGATGATGACCGCGCTGCTGAATTGATATGCCCAAGCGGCCAATCGTTCGAGTGCCGCTTTTTCGGCCTGCGGCTTACGCTCGAACATCGTGACCTGGCTGTGAAGCGCGAGCGCCATCGTGTAATTCATGCCAACTTTGAGACTGACGCGCTCGGCGGCTTCATTACAGCAAACGATGTAACGAATATTCGCTTCGCAAGCCGTTACGACGGTGATCTCGTTGTTTGCGTCCAAACGCAAAGCTTCGAGAGGCAACTGGGGTAAGGAAATGCAGAGCCAGAGCATGGGAGCAGTGACTAGTGATCAATGACTGGTCGGATTCAGGGAGACTGAAACCGATATCGAGTTCGCCGACGAAGGTGGCGAAATGATCACTGATTGACCGCTGCGAATGCCGCGGCATTTCAGGATATCAATCTGCAAATCGCCAGCAGCTGCGGGATGCAGTTTCAAACGAACCGCGGCGGGCGATGCTTCGATCGCAGCTGAAGGCGAGCGATAGAGAAACCCGATGCTACGGCCTGCTTCGGCTGCGAGCTGCAGGCGACGCACATCTCGATCCTTAATCGTTTCCGGCCAAGCGATTACGGCACCGAAGGAGTTACAGCGAAGTGTTTGTTCGAATGCCCATAAAGCATCGACGTTCTTTGCCGCGCGCACGATGAGTAAGCGCTCCAATCGAACGCCGTATTTTTGTAACGCTGGAGCGAAAGGAATATATGGCGGCGAGATGAGCGCGACGTGTCGATCAGTATTCGTAATGTGCGCAAGCGCCGGCATCAAGAGCTGAAATTCGCCAACGCCGATCTGTGTAGGCATGAGTTCCACGATGGTGCCGGACTGCCATCCACCGTGGGGTAATACGGCATCGAGCTGTGCGCATCCGGTTGCATGGATCGCTGGCGGCACTGCACCTTCGCGTCGGCACAAGCGTGCAAGTTGTTCCAATGTTTCGGCGCGGTTCATGATCCTGAGTTGGCTTCAAAAGTTTTTTCATCCCTGGTACTTCATTCTTGGGCGAATAATTCCCACGGCCAATCCCTCGATCGTGATGGCTTGTTCGCGCAGATCGATTTCGATTGCGCGATAGGCGTCGTTTGCAGGCTCAAGACGCACGCGATTTCCCTGTCGTCGAAAATATTTGACCGTCGCTTCCTCCTCGATTCGCGCGACGACGATTTGTCCATTGCGTGCCTCCTGGGTTCGATGCACGGCAAGCAGATCCTGATCTTTGATGTCTGCGTCTTTCATGCTGTCGCCACGGACACGCAACACGAAGTCGGCTCGTGGACTAAACAACGCTGCATCGACAGCGATGTGATCTTCAACATTCCCTGTTGCAAGAAGTGGTGAGCCGGCAGCGATACGTCCAAGCAACGGCAACCCGGTTGAGATCTCATTTTTCTCAAAACTTGCGCTAGCGACGGAGTCATCGCGCAGCCGAATTCCACGAGAGACTCCTGGCAACAAGTCGATTGCATCTTTGAATTGCAGCGCGCGTAAGTGCTGATCGATGCCCTGGCGATTCTTGAGCCCAAGCCCTTCTGCAATCTCACCGCGAGTAGGTGGAATGGAATTGAGAGCCATGAATTGCTGAATAAATCTCAACACTTCCAATTGCTTAGGACTGAGATGAGTGCGCGGATGGATCACGATTCCGGATACCAGACGGATGTATGGTATCGAGTCTAGAAGTCTGTCTTCGAAGAGGCAAGTAGGGAAGACGATGGATTCATCGCAGGTGAATTCGGGCTACCGAACCATCGCGGGATTCGACGTTGCTGAACGCGATGAGCAACGCAATTGCGATCCTCATTGCGAAGATCGAACAGTCGAGGCGCCATTAAACGGCGTGACTTTTTGTCTTCCAGCACCCATCGCGACGGGCCTAGTCCATCGCGACGGATAAAGACGCTCGCAGTTTTAGAACGCTTGCGGACTCGCTCCAGCCGGCGCAAGTGCCGTCGGCACGAACGAAAGCTTTGTCTTCTCATCATCCTCGGCGCGCGAGTAGCTGTTCAGCTTGTTGTAAAGCGTCTTCAAGCTACAACCGAGGACATTTGCTGCTCGACGCTTGTCACCCTGACAGAACTCGAGCGTATTTTCGATCAACCAACGCTCGGCTTCATCGAGCCGCGAGCCCAGCGGAATGTGCAAGCCAGGTGGACGAACCGGCGCGACCGCCGCCGGCCCAAACGGTTGGATCGCTACGGGCAAAGCAATATCGAGCACATCGTCCGCCAGAATGAAGCTACGTTCGATCGTGTTCTTGAGCTCACGCACGTTGCCGCTCCAACGGGAATTGCACAGGGCATCTATGAACGCAGGTGCAAACCGTTTATGAGTGCCAGCCGCACGATTCAACGATGCTAGAAAATTTTCAGCCAGTAACGGTACATCACCGAGGCGATCTCGCAGAGGCGGAACATGCAATGGGAAAACGGCCAAGCGATACATCAAGTCTTCGCGCAGTTGCTTGGACGCGGTTGCTTCCATGACGTTGCGATTCGTAGCTGCTATCACTCGGACATCCGTCTTGATTTCATGCGTCCCGCCGACGCGATAAAAGCGTCCGGTTTCCAGTACGCGCAACAGTCGCGTCTGCATCTCGAGCGGCATCTCAGTGACCTCGTCAAGTAGCAGCGTACCGCCGGTTGCGCGCTCGAACACACCTGCGTGCGTGCGCGAGGCGCCTGTGAAACTGCCCTTTTCGTAACCAAACAACTCGGCTTCGATCAGCGAAGCTGGAATCGAACCGCAGTTGATGGCGACAAACGGTCCTTGTGTTCGATGACTCAGCAAGTGAATGCATTCGGTCACGAGCTCTTTGCCCACGCCGCTTTCGCCCATGATCATCACTGTCGCTTCCGTCGGAGCAACGCGTTGGATCAAAGTGAAGAGCTGTCGCATCGCTGGCGATGCGCCGAGCAGATTGCCTAAACCTTGTTCATGTTCTGCGACTGTCACTTGTATCCCCGAATTGCGACGCGTTGTGTGAGGTGAAAATAGTTCAACTGCCTCTCAAGTTCCGTTGTAAGAAGTTATTTTAGTGTTAGCGCGCGAGAGCTGATTACCGACGGGAAGAAAGTTTCTGTAGGGACTTATCTACGTGTCGGAATCTTGAACAGCTAATCCTGCAGCGTTTGGCGTATCGAGGATGGCAATTTCTTCAATGAAGATTTCGCTCGCGACGCTGACGTCGTGCAAAAGTTTAGTGGCATAGAACTTGCCACTTTTGCTCCACAAGTTTCGTTCGACAACGTATTCGTGGAGTGCTCATGTCCCTGCAAATCGACGCCCTTCGACTTAATAAGCAATACGCACGCGATGCGTGGCTGGACGAAGATTCAGACAATTCGATAGCGCCGGCGACCGCTCATCGGTCGATCAGCATCTTCGGTTTGGGTTACGTGGGAGCCGTGACGTTGGCTTGCCTCGCGCGTGACGGCCACGAAGTCGTCGGCGTGGACATCGATGCAACCAAGCTTGAGCTCGTCAAATCGGGCCGCTCGCCAATCATCGAAGAAGGCATGCAGGAACTTATGCGTGCAGTCGTCAATGGCGGCGGCGTTCGCGTCACGGATTCTTTGCGCAGCGCAATTCTCGCGACGGATGTTTCATTCGTTTGCGTCGGTACGCCGCCGCGCCCAAACGGCAATCAAGATCTAACTGCACTGCTAAGACTCGCGGAAGAGATCGGTAAGATCCTTCCTGAGAAGCGTACGCGCCACCTCATCGTGATTCGCTCGACCGTCAAGCCCGGCACGGTCGAGGAACTCATCAAACCCACGATCGAACGGCATTCCGGCCTTCAAGCCGGTGTTGATTTCAGTTTGTGCTTTCAGCCTGAGTTTCTGCGCGAGGGCACATCGATCAACGACTACGACAATCCTCCGTTCACCATCGTAGGTGCCGACGACGACTACGCAATGGAAGAGCTGGGTGCGATCTTCGGTCACTTGCCTTGCGAGATGGTCCGCACCTCGATCCGAACCGCCGAAATGCTGAAGTACGCGTGTAATGCGTTCCACGCCGTGAAGGTAACCTTTGCAAACGAAGTCGGTCGACTCTGCCAATCAGCCAACGTCGATCCGCACGAGGTCATGAAGCTCGTCTGCATGGATCGTCAACTCAACATTTCTCCTGCGTATTTGCGCCCAGGCTTTGCATTCGGCGGTTCTTGCTTGCCGAAAGACCTCAAAGCCATGCTCTATCTCGCCAAGACCAATGACGTCGAGCTGCCAATGCTCGCTAACGTCATGCCAAGCAATCGCGTGCATGTCGATCATGCAATCGCACAGGTTATCGAGACGGGTAAGCGCAGCATCGGTGTCATCGGGCTGAGCTTCAAGGCAGGCACCGATGATCTGCGCGAAAGCCCGCTCGTTGCGATGGTTGAACATTTCATCGGTAAGGGATTAGATGTTTGCATCTACGATCCTGCGGTGAATATTGCGCGTCTGGTTGGCGCCAACCGCCGCTTCATCGAAGAGAGCATTCCGCATATCGCCTCTCTGATGACGACGGATGTCGAGCAGCTCATCGAGCGTTCCGAAATTCTCGTGGTCGCGATGAAATCGCCGGAAGTCATGAATGCGATCGCGCGTGCCCGTCCGGACCAACTGGTCCTCGATCTTGCTCAACTGCCGGACCGTCGCGCCGGTGAGGCCGATTATCGTGGGGTGTGCTGGTGATCGGATCGGCTCCAGGCGAAAGCGCCACCGCGACGGAAGAGTGCGTCCCGACCTTGATGTCAGGCAAGGCGCGACGCCGTAATCGCGTCCTCATCATTGTCGAGAACTTGCCTTGTCCGTTCGATCGGCGTGTTTGGCAAGAAGCTCGAACGCTTCGTGCGGCCGGCTACACCGTTTCGATCATCTGCCCGAAAGCGCCTGGCTATGAACGTAGCTACGAGGAGCTCGAGGGCATCGCGATCTATCGACACCCGCAGCCGTTCGAGGCGAGCGGCGCATTCGGCTATCTCGCGGAATACACGTGGGCGCTGATCGCAGAATTTTATTTGTCGTTGAAGGTGCTATTCGCTCGCGGCTTCGATGTCATTCACGCGTGCAATCCGCCTGACACGATCTTCGTGATTGGAGCGTTCTACAAAATTTTTGGTAAGAAGTTCCTTTTCGACCATCACGATATCAATCCAGAGCTGTACGTTGCGAAGTTCAATCGCCGCGATTTTTTCTACAAGCTGCTACTCGCATTCGAGCGCTGGACGTTCAAGACCGCCGATGTGTGTATTGCGACAAACGATTCCTATCGGCGAATTGCGATCGAACGTGGCGGGGTCGACCCATCTCGTGTCTTCGTCGTGCGCAGCGGGCCCGATCTAAGTCGTCTCAAAGTCCTGCCTCCGAGTGTGCAACTCAAGAAAGGGCGGCGTTTCCTAGTCGGATACGTCGGCGTCATGGGTCGTCAGGAAGGCATCGATGGCCTGCTGACCGCTGTGCGCCACATCGTGCACACCGAGGATCGTCGCGACATTCACTTTGGCCTCGTCGGCGGCGGAACGTCCTTGGATGAAGCCAAGGCGCTGGCAAAAGAGTTGGAAGTGGATGAGTACGTGACGTTCACTGGCCGCGTGCCAGACGCTGAACTGCTCGAGATGCTGAATACCGCGGATATCTGCGTGAATCCGGATGTCGCGAACGAGATGAACGACAAGTCCACGATGAACAAAATCATGGAGTACATGGCGCTGGGCAAGCCGATCGTGCAGTACGACCTCGCCGAGGGGCGTGTATCGGCACAGGAAGCGTCCTTGTATGCCGCGAAGAACGACCCGATCGATCTCGCAAGAAAAATGCTGACGTTGATAGATGACGAGCCGCGGCGGCTTCGAATGGGCGACATCGGACGAGCGCGTGTTCGTGACGTTCTTGCCTGGGAACATGAAGTGCCACGACTACTCGCGGCCTACGATGCTTTGCAGGTCACAAGCGAAAAACTTGCTCTGGAGTGAAAGATCTTCCACTAATTGAATGCAAGACTTCGCATATCGTCGCTCGCTAGAGACGGCCCGAAACTTGCTGAACATAACGGGCGAAGTCCGAGGGATCGAGTCGAATGTTTTCGTCGAATGACCAGAGCGTGATTACTCAGCGAGGTGTGCGTCGTGCGATACGTCGTACTTGCCGCGGGGTTTGACGGCACGCTTGCGCGCGATGGGCGCTGCGATGAACGCGGCCTCGCCGCACTGCGTGCGCTAGCTGCATCTGGGCGCAAGCTCATCTTGGTGACCTCGCGCGAGTTGCGAGATCTCCTCGATGTGTTTCCAGAGGCGCGGCTGTTTGACTATCTCGTCGCCGAGAACGGCGCTGTCGTTCATCGCCCCGCCACGCGTGAGTCCGCGATTCTTGCTCAAGCTCCATCGGAGACCTTGGTCCACCAACTGCGTCGACGCGGCGTTGCGCCACTGTCCGTTGGCAGTGTCGTCGTCACGACCTCAAACGAGCATCGTGATGCGCTTGCTGACGTTGTGCAGAAACTTCGACTCGACTCCTATGTTCTCGATAACGGCCCTACGGTTGCAGTGCTACCGCTGGGCGTAAACAAGGCAACTGGAGTACTCCAAGTTCTCGAGGAACTCGGTCTTTCCGCTCATAACTTGGTGTCGATTGGTGATGCCGACAACGATGTTGCGCTGTTCGAGCTCGCCGAACATGGAGTCGCGGTTGCAAATGCATCTCCGGCATTGAAGCGAGTGGCGGATCACGTGACGCGTGCCTCGTTCGCCGACGGCGTCGCCGAGTTGACAGAAGAGCTGATGAAAACCGATCTATCGGGGGCGCCAACCCGACGTCGCATCGTGATCGGTACGCGAGGCGGGCAGACCGAAGTGACGTTACCGACTGCGCATTGCTCGGTGTTGCTGAGCGGGCCTGCAGCGAGCGGCAAGGCTGCGCTATGCAACAGCGTATTGAGCCAATACCTCGCTCAACACTATCAGTGCTGCATTATCGGCGCGTATTCATTGCGCGGGCTCGCGGAAAATGAAGGGGTCGTCATATGTGGCGATGAGCAAAATGGGCCTCGTCATTCCGAGATCCTGGCGGCGCTAGAGCACCCCATGCAAAGCGTGATCGTCAACTTGTTCGCGTTGCGACCGCATTCGCGTGCGCAGTTCGCTGAGCATTTGCTCGAACGATTGGCGTCGATGCAATCTCTGAACGGCAGGCCGCATGCAATCGTGTTCGATCAGGCCGAAGGGCTATTAAGCGGCGGTGCGTTCGCATCGTCCGACCAACTGCGAGGCGCAATGCGCATTTACGTCACGATTCAACCGGACGCATTGCCGCTGGAAGTACGCCAATCAGTGGACGTCGTTATCGCGCTGGGCGATGCGAGCGCAACGCTCGATAGCGTGCGAAACGGCGAAGCGCACGCGGTGCTCGAAACCGATGCAGGTCTTGAACCTGGTCAAGCAATGCTATGGATGCGTCACAGCGGTACCTCACCGTGCAAGGTCGAGCTCGACCTACGGCCCGCCATATTCCGCCTGGTTCCGGAACCGCAGGGTGCGGCCACAACGCTGTCGCGCCTGCGTGCAGCGCGACTCGAGAACAACGAAGCCACTGTGCCCTGATCGCGACTCGCGCCGTCTCGCCTTTAAAAATAGCTGTAGAGTTGCTTCCGTCCTCACGCTAATGCGTGAGGCGCGGCTGTAGCGATTGGCGAAGACTTAACTGGACTCGGCGGCTCATTGCTCGGCTGCTCGAGCGGAAGCTCAGCAGTGTGTGCCGGCGCATCCTCATACTGAATTACTTCTTCGACGCGGTAGTCCTTCAAGTCGCGCGCGTGCGTGAAGATGATGAGCTCGCCCAACAGGCCCAGCGCGAATATCTGCATTCCCAGTACGACGAGAAGCGCGGCGAGCAGCAATGCGGGTCGATCGCCGAGTTCGTGGTTAAACAACAGTCGTTCGACGCACAGGTACGCAATGATCAAAGCGCCAACGCTGAAAGTCGTCGCCCCGAGCATGCCGAAGAAGCGCAAAGGGCGCTTCGTAAACCGAACGAGAAAGAAGATGCTGAATAAATCGATGACATGTCGCGCGTATTCTCGAGGGCGATATACCCGATCAAGGCGATCCTGAGAAGACTGGCGAACTGCGATCTCGGCGACGCGAAAGCCCAGTCGGTCGGCGATGATCGGTAGGAAGCGATGCTGCTCGCCGTACAAGTCGAGCTCATCGAACACGCGCCGTCGCGCTGCGCGAGCACCGCAGCCCAGATCGTTGAACTTCAAGCCGGTCAGCGAGCGAACGAGCCGATGAAACAGCGACCGACGCAACCGATCGAAAGAGCCTCCAGCACGCGGCGTGCGCATCGCGACGGCCACGTCGGCATCATCGAGTCCTGCGACGAGCTTGCGAATATCGGCCGCTTCAATTTGCTGATAGGCGGGGAGCGTGACGATTGCATCTCCTGCGGCGCGCTCCACGCCGGCCATAAGTGCTGCAGAATCTCCAAACGCGCGCGTCAACGAAATGACCGTGAATTGTTCGCCGCTGGCATGCAGGGCATCGAGGTCGGCTGCGAATTTCGGTCGAGGCCCATCCAGCACGAATAGCAGCTCGAAACGCATCGGCAGCGCTGCGAGCCCTGATTTGTACTCTGCGTACAGCTTTCGCGCGTCGCCGTAGCGTCCGCACACCGGCACGATGACGCTTAGCAACTTCAATTCTGGTTTGGTTGGCATATGTCTTCTTGTCTCTTTCAGAAAGTCCGCATCCCTAACCTTCTCTCGTCGACACGGGGCTCGCCCGGGAGCTCCTGTGCGCTTGATATTCGGACTCATGTGAGCCAGAAGGAGAGCAGATCGACGCCGTTTTGAATTGGCGAACGGACTGCGTCAGCTTCGAAAATTCACGATCACGCAAATCCCCGCGCTGATAGATCAGTTCCCCGAGAGCGCCGCTCAAAAACAAAATTACCGCTGACGCCATCATCAAAACTCCTGTTCCTGCGACTGGCAGCGATATCTCCGCAGCATTGCGCGTCACCTGCAGTCCAACATGCACAAAACATGCGGTCGCGCCGAACAGTAAAGGCATCGACAAGATCGTGAACCACGTCAGCGGCCGCGATGCGAACGTCGCGATCGTCTTGATCACCGCCAAATCGAGCAGCACTTTATAGATGCGCGACAAGCCGTACTTCGATTGGCCAAAGCGGCGGGCGTGATGCCGAACCTTGATTTCCGCAAGACGCGGACCGGCCATTGAAGCCATGGCCGGAATAAATCGATGCATCTCGGAGTACAGCGGGATGTTCTTGATGAGGCTCGCGCGAAATGCTTTCAGCGAGCAGCCGTTGTCACGGATCGCGACCCCTGTGACCTTTGCAATCAACCGATTTGCGATTCGCGATGGAATCTTTCGCGACACGAGTTTGTCCTGTCGGTTGAATCGCCAGCCGACGACGATGTCGAAACCTTCTTCGATTTTGTCTACGAATTGTTCAATATCTTGTGGATCGTTCTGGAGGTCGCCGTCCATCGTGATGAGGATGTCGCCACGCGCATATTCGATACCAGCTGCCATCGCGGCTGTTTGTCCGTAGTTACGCCGAAACTTCACTATGCGCAAACGCGAGTCGGTTCGAGCAACCTGAGTTGCGACCGCAACAGTGCTGTCCTTACTGCCGTCATCTACGAAAATGATTTCGAACGAGCGTTGCAGCGGCACGAGTGCGCTGACAATCGATCGATACATCGGCACGACGCTCTCTTGTTCGTTGTACATCGGCACGATGATCGACAGCGATGGCCGCTCGCTTGTCGTCGTGTTCGCGGTAGATGTGCGCGGCGCAGCAGTGGGCCCTCGGAAAGCCGATCTGATGGTTGTAACTTTTGCAGCGCGCATCCCAGTGTTTTCCTACGTTCTTACAACACAACGGTGCTGTGCGACGAAGGCCGTGCGATTGCGGCGCTATGTCGCGCCGCGTAGCTCTTTACAGATGGCATTCGCTCAACCTCACCGCATGCTTTCGTTGGCACATGACCTGCAAGGGATAGGCCAACGCGAGACGCAAACTCGTGACCTTGATCTCCAACGGTGTGGTTCGTTGGCTTTGGATTCGGTAGGAGTGTTTTGGATGACAAATCGAACGTTAGTAGCATTTCTTCTAGCTTTCTTGGCGCTCTTGGGGGCAACGCATCGCGTCAGCGCGCAAACGCAGCCACAAGGGCAGGCGCCTGCTTCGTATCACGTGAAGCCGGGCGACATCCTTGAGATATCTGTTTGGAAAGAGCCAGACCTGCAACGCACCGTCCTCGTGCGGCCGGATGGCGGGTTCTCATTTCCGCTCGTTGGAGAGATCGATGCGCGCGGCAAAAGCGTTTCGGATCTCAACAAGCTGGTGAGCGATCGGTTGAGCAAATATATTGCCGAAGCCGTCGTGACCGTTTCCATCACCGAAGTGAAGGGCAACAAGATTTTCGTCATTGGACAGGTCAACAAACCCGGCGAATTCATCGTCAATCCGAGCGTCAACGTCATGCAGGCATTGAGTATGGCCGGAGGCGTTACGGCATTCGCAGCGACGAACGACATCAGGATTCTGCGCCGCAATGGCACGACCCAACAGGCACTGCCGTTCGCGTACGGGGATGTGGTGCGTGGCAAGAGTCTCAATCAGAACGTCGAGCTCGTGAGCGGTGATGTGGTGGTCGTACCCTGATGCGTAATCTAAAAAGATTGGCGACGAACACTTCTCGATATGTCGCTGCGGCACTTTGCTTCACGGCATTTTCGG
>WUUC01137522.1_pt1 | contig 11325 bp, 16 predicted proteins | sample 6278441 | NCBI WGS metagenome assembly WUUC01 (sample SAMN13675441, study PRJNA597444) | soil metagenome | isolation source: soil | place: USA: Washington | collected 2017-10 | reverse complement strand
GTCGGTCGGTCGGTCGGTCGGTCGGTCGGTCGGTCGGTCGGTCGGTCGGTCGGTCGGTCGGTCGGTCGGCGGCCCCTAGTGCGCGCTCGATCAATCCGAGCATCTGGTGCAGGTGCCCCCGGAGCTCCCGCAGCACGTCGACGATGGGCACCTCGGGCGTCCTCGTCGGGGCCCGCCCCTTGACGAGGTCCTCGATGACGGGACGCGCATGACGCGGGATGCCGCGCTCACGCCCCCAGCGGCTGGTGGCGGTGGGCGACACCCCCACCAGCGCGGCCAGCTGCTTGTTGCCGCCGACCTGCTCCTTCGCGCGATCCACCAAGACGCGGTCGGTCATCAGTGGGCCCCCCTGTCGCGCGCGTCCGGGCCGATTGCCGCCCGGCAACTTCAGACTTGACACGATTGCCGCCCGTCACCTAGCATCCCAGGCTATGGCGAGGGAGCATAGCACAGGTGCCCGGAAGGCGGAAGCCGCCTTCACCTCGGGGGCTTGACAACGCGCATGGCGACGCCGACCATCGGACGCCGTACCCCACTACTCTTCTGGGCGCGAGGGGACGGCATGAAACTCTCGACGGCGATCGAAGGCTTCCGACGTGGGGCGGTCGATCTGGCGAAGGCCACGCGGGCCGGCTACCACGGCGATCTGCAGATGCTGCTGTCGTCCATCAAGGCGGTGGGCGAGCCCGACAGCGTGACCTCGTTCACGGCGGCGGCGGTGAAGCGTTACCTCGCCGTCCTGGACGAGCACGGGCGTGGGCTGGCGACGCTGGCGCGCAAGCTCGCCGCGATCCGGAGCTTCACGGCCTGGCTGCGGAGCGAACGGCTGCTGCAGGGGGACCCGCTGGAGGGCGTGAAGCCGATCCGGCCGCCCAAGCGGTTGCCCCGGCCCTATCGCAAAGAGGACCGGGCCCGGCTCATGCGGCTGACGCTGCCGCTCAACGAGCAGGTGGTCCGGGGGCTGCTCTACTACACCGGCGTGCGGGTGAGCCCGCTCTGTCGGATCCGCATTGAGCACCTCGATCTGACGGCGTGCACGACGCGCGAGGGCGTGCCGGTGGACGGCACAATCACCACGACGGGCAAGGGGGGGGCGACGACGATTCACTACGTCCCGCCGCCGTTGCGGGCGCTGCTGGATGAGTGGCTGCTCGTCAACAAGCAGCTCAAGCCCTACGACCTGCTGCTGACCCGGCCCACCGCCCCGCCGGGCCGGGCCTACAGCCCCCGGTGCATCCAGCGGATGACCAAGCGCTGGGGCCAGGCCGCCGGCGTGCCCCCGCCCTGCACGCCCCATCGCTTCCGGCATTCGATCGCCAGCGACCTGCTGGAGCAGACGGACGACGTGAAGCTCGTGCAGGAGTGGCTCGGGCACAAAGACCTCGCCACGACGGAGATTTACACGCAGCTGGCGTCCGTAAAAAAAGCTCGCGCAGCGCGGATGCTGACCGCTGATTGGGCGCAGGGTTACGACACACCGGAGGGGCGCGCAGAACGTGACGCAAAATGACGCTGGATTCTGCGACAGGCGCGCGGACGTCGCGCAAGTACGCGAAATATCGTCCGGTGCGTACAAGAAGAATTTTGAGTCACCGGCGGCAACCCAGCGAGATCATGGCGGGAGTCGGCGCCGGGTTCTGCGCTGGCGCTCTCGCGCATAACGCCGCCATGACCGGCCGCGACACGATGATTCTCGACGCGGTCGAAGCGGGCCCTGCGTGTGGGGTCTGCGCGGAGGCCTGCCCCGGGGCGCTCTACACCCAGTGCGAGCGCTGCGGGCTGGCGATGCACGACGACTGCTACCTGGAGGCGGTCGCGTCGGTGGGAGAGCGGGCCCGGCTGCTGGACCCGGACCACGAGCTCGAGGGCTACCTCTTCTGCTGCCCGCGCTGCCGCAGCTGACGCCGGGGGGCGTCCGCCTTCGGATGGGGCCCGGCCCGGACCTCGGAGAGATCGGGCAAGGGGATCGTGCCCCGCTGAGCCAGGGTGGCGAGGTCGCGGCGGATCACGGTCCAGACCTGGTCCTCGTCGAGCCGGTAGTGCTCGCAGAGCCGGCGCACGTTCCAGTAGTTGTCGTAGCGGCGCGAGAGCCCGCGCTGCCAGCGCCAGAGGGTGGTGTAGGGAATCCGCGTCGCCTCGACCATGGCCAGGAGGTTGCCGGCATGGTGCTCGACGCAGAGCGCGTGGATCAGCAGGGGGAAGCTCTTGGCGAGCGCGGCCATTCCTTCACCTCCGGTGGAGGATGCTACCACAGGGAAGCCGGCAACCGGAAGCCGCCTTCACGGTTCCCCCTTGACAGAATTATTCACCGCGGTTAAAACAAGGAGAGACGGACCTCATGTACGACCGGCGCGCGCTCCGACGACTCCGGCTGCAGCGGCGGTGGACGGCGGATGGGCTGGCCCGCAAGGCGCGCCTGAGTGTGCGGGCCATCCGGGCCCTGGAAGCCGGGGCGGTGCCCAAGGCCGACACCCTGGCCCGGCTGGCCCGGGCCCTGGGGGTGCGGGAGGGGGCCTTCTATCGGCCCCGGAAAGGCGGACGCGATGGAGAGCACGCAGGCCGAGCGGCTGGCCGTCCTGGAGCGGTACGCCGAGGCCCAGCGCCACGAGGCCGAGGCGCTCGTGAGGGCGCTGGACGAGCTCGGCGCGGCGATGCGCGGGCTGGCGGGGGCGTTCACGCTGACCAATCGCAAGCTCATCCGGGCGATCCAGGCGACGAACGACCGGATTGATCGGCTGGAGCAGCGCCAGGTGAGCGCCGACGCCCGCCGCAACGGGGGCGGCTAATTCTTACCCGACGGTGAAGGAGCGAGCGATGACGGAGACGACCGAGAAGGCGCTGGAGGTCATGCCGGCGGGGCTGACGCCCTCGCCGGTGTTCCGCGGGGCCCACATGGTGCGGGCCCTGACGGACTACCGCGAGCTGCAGAAGGCGCTCGACGACTCGATGCCGGACCAGCTCATGGTGATCGGCGACCGGTCATTCCGTAAGAAGGGCTACTGGCGGGCCATCGCCGTGGCCTTCGGGCTGACCGTGGAGCCGGTGAGCGAGACACGCACCGTGATCGGGTCGCTGGACAACGGCGGGGAGGACTATCTCTACTCGGTGACCTACCGGGCGATGGCGCCGAACGGGCGCGCGGCCACCGGCGACGGGGCCTGCGCGGCGGCCGAGAAGCAGAAGGGCCGCATGGAGGCGACGGAGCATAACGTGCGCTCGCACGCCCACACCCGGGCGTTCAATCGCGCGGTCAGCAACCTGGTCGGCTTCGGTGAGGTGTCGGCCGAAGAGGTCGAGCGGGACGAGCACACCGAGCCGGCGGCCAAGGTGGCCCCGGACGGCCGCACCCGCGTCGCCAAGATCGAGGAGAAGACGGGCAAGAACAAGCAGGGGAACCCCTGGACCAAGTTCACGGTGCACTTCGACGACGGCCGTTCCGGGTCGACCTTCGACCGGGCGCTGGTGGAAATGGCGCGCAAGTGCCTGGCCGGCAAGGTGCTGGTGGTGCCGACCCTGGCGCAAGAGGGGCGGTACCTGAACCTCAAGGAGCTGGCCCCGGTCGCGCCGGAGGCTGGCAACGGCGAGCCCACCCCGGAGGGCGAGGCGGTCATCACCCCGGCCCAGCTCAAGCGCTTCTGGGCGATCGCCAAGGAGCACGGGTGGGAGGCCGAGCAGGTGGCGCTGGTGGTGCTGCGCCCGCACGGCTATGACCAGACGAAGGACAAGGAGACCGAGGCCCCGCTCATCAAGGCCAAGGACTACGAGGCCATGTGCCAGGAGCTCAAGGCGGGGCCCCCGAAGGCGGGCGATTCCCTGAGGGGGTAGGGGCGGCGGTGGCCACCTCGTCGGCTCTGCTCTCGATGCCGCGGGTCACCCAGGTGCTGCAAGCCTGCGGGCTCGGCCCGGATCTGTCGGCGATCGCGCCGGCGGTGCTCGAGCGCGCCCTGAAGCGCGGCTCGTTCGTGCACCAGGCCATCGAGGATGACGCCTACGGGCTGCTGGACGAGGCGGCCCTGTCCGACGAGGTGCGCGCCTATCTGGCGAGCTACCGGGCCTTCCTGGTCGACACGGGCCACCGGCCGATCGTGTCCGAGGTCGAGGTGCGGCACCCGGTGTGGCACTACGCGGGCAAGCTCGACCGCGTCGGCTGGCAGGGCCCGGCGCGTGTCCTGGTGGACTGGAAGACCGGGTGGGACCCCGACCTCTTCGCCGCGGCGATCCAGACGGCGGCCTACGAGGCGGCCTGGGAGGCGCAGCACCCCACGGAACCGATCAGCCGGCGCCTGGTCGTGCGGCTCACGCCCGAGGGCTACCGGATCTACGACATGGAGGAGCTCGGGGAGGACTACCCGGGCGCCAGCGAAGCGTGGCTCATCTTTCAAGCGGCCATGGTGCTCTACCGGGCGCGCGAGCGGAAGGGGAACGGACGATGACGACGGGCGAGGTAGAGATCATCGCGGGGCTGCCGGCCAAGACCACCGAGCTGGAGCGAGAGGGCGGCGCCATAGTGGCGCGCATCCGGGCTCTGGAGGTGACCGACGACGCGAGCTATCTGGAGGCCGTGGAAGCGGCGAAATACTGTCGGCGGGGCCTGATGGCGGTGGCCGAGGTGATGGACCCGATCTGTGACGCCGCGCACAAGACGTGGCGGGTGGCGACCGAGCGGCGCAAGGCGCTGCAGGCGCCCTTCGAGCAGGGCAAGAAGCTGGCCGACGACAAGGCCGGGGTCTACCACGAGGCCCAGGAGCGAGCCCGCAAGGAAGCGGAAGAGGCGGCCCGCCGCGAGCAGGAGCGCCGGGAGGCCGAGGCGCGCGCCCAGCTCGAGGCTGAGCAGGCGCGGCTGCAGCGCCAGGCCGAGGACCGGGCCCTGGAGGCAGCCGCGGCGGCCGAGGCCCAGGGCGATCGGGCCATGGCCGAGCGCATCCTGGCCGCGCCGGTCGAGGTGCCCGTGGCGACCCCGGCGCCGGTGTTCACCCCGCCGGTGGTGGCGGCGCCGGCGGCGCCGAGGACCGACGGGTATGGCTTCCGCACCGCGCACAAGGCCGAGCTGGTGTCGATGGCCGACCTCGTCCGGGCGGCGGCGGGGGGCAACACCGCGGCGCTCTCGCTCCTGAGCTTCAACCAGTCGGCGGCCGATGGGATCGCCCGCTCGACCCGGGGGACACTGACGATCCCGGGTGTGCGCTTCACGCAGGTGAAGGTGGCGGCGGGGCGGGTGTGAACGATCACGAGACGAGGGCGCAGCCAGTGGTGAGATTCTCGGGCCGCACCGAGACCCTGGAACAGCTCTTTGGTTCTGTGGGCCTCACGGTGGCGGAAGTCAACCGACGGCTGTGGCGCTTCGTCCGGGCACAGGGGCTTATTCATGGCCCGGCCCCAAGCCCGACGGCACTGTGCCGGTGTAGCTGTGGTCGCGCAACGCGACTGTCCAATAAGACCAACGGCCACCGTGGATACGTTCGGGGCAAGCCGATGGCCTACCTCATCGGGCACGCCACGCGCCGACCAATCCATGATCGCTTCTGGGAAAAGGTCCGGCGCGTGGACACCAGTGGAGCCTGCTGGCTCTGGCTGAGTACGTCGACACGCAGGGGATACGGCGTGATCGCGCGCGGCGGGCGGGCTGGCGGCATGATCCTCGCCCATCGGTTCTCTTACGAGGAGGCCTTCGGTCCAATCCCGCCCGGCCTCTACGTGCTTCACCGCTGTGATACCCCGCGGTGCGTCCGCCCGGATCATCTATTCCTCGGGACGGCCGCCGACAACCTTGCTGATGCTAAGGCCAAGGGGCGCCTTCCGTCCGGGGACCACCATTATCGTCGCCGGAAAGGGGCATGGTGATGGTTCACGAAGCGGACTTGGATCTGTGGGTTGGGGACGACGAGGCGTGCGTACCGCCGGACCGCGACGGGGCGCCGCCTGGAGGCTGGGCGGCGGTCATCCACGCTTGCAAAACCTGCCACATGAAGATTGTGGGCTACACCGGGAGTCTGGACCCTGGTCACCCGGAATATTTATCGGCGTTGCGGCAGGAGCGCCATCTCGCCTTAAACCTCATCGACGCCCCGGAGCCGCGCTTCTTCCGGCCGGAGCTCTTCGTGAAGGCCCTGGACTTCCTGAGCGAGTGGCACTCGCAGGGCCCGGTGCTCGTGCACTGTAACGGCGGGATGTCCCGGGCGCCGTCGCTCGCGCTCGTCTACCTGGCCCAGCGCGTGAAGGTGCTGCGGCGAGGCTCCTACGCGGAGGCGCGGGAGGACTTCACGCGGTTCTACCGGGGGCCCTACACCCCGGGGCCGGGGATCGCGGCCTTTCTGCACGTCCGGTGGCCGGAGCTCGCGTAGCACGTGGCAACATGCTGGAACATGCTGGAACATGTTGGGACATCTCGCGCGTGCCGGGAGCCATCACGGGTCCGGGGCGGGATCCGGGGGACTGCCCGAAGCCTTGCGGTGGCCCGGCTGACTCCTTTCCCACCGCGGGGGTCCGCCCCATACTCTCACCTGACTGGAGGTGCACGATGCCGATGCTCGGCCCCATCCTGGTGGATCTGCTCAGTGGACAGCTGTACGCGCACTTCTATCTGACCCCGGGGCAGGCGATGCGGCTGGCCGAGGTCCTCATGACGACGGCGGGGAGCCCACCGGGCCCCGGCGTGACGGTGTCGGCTGGCGACGACGAAGAAGGGCTCCGCATCTACGTGCGGCGCTTCCCTCGAGACGCCAAGGAGGAGGCCGATGCCGTCGCCGCCGCCCAGCGCGCTTGACGCTCGCATCGTGCACTTCCTGGCGGTCGCGGCCCGGTCGCTGGCCGGTGAGGCCGCCTTCGGCCAGATCAAGGTGATCGAGGCCGAGGCCGGCACGCTGCGCTTCGAGATCGAGATGACGACCCGGAAGGGGGCCGGCTGCGTGATCGGCAAGGGCGGCGAGGCGATCGTGGCGATCCGGGCCCTGGCCCAGCGGATGGGGCGCGCGGAGCGGCCGCCGGTCGTGGTCGAGGTGGTGGTGACGAACGTCGAAGGGGCGCGGCCGTGACCTGCGAGGACTGGGTCCTGGTTGTGAGCGTGATGTGGGCGCTCTTGGTTGGGGGCTGGGCGGGGTACGTCCTCCGCCGGCCCGGCGGATAATGGCCATGACCGTCGGGGAGGGGATCATCCTCATCGTCCTGATCTATGCGTGCCTGGTCGTGCTCGTGGGGCTGGTGGTGGGGCTTCGGCGCCCATGAAGGTCGACGACGTCCTGACGTGCCCGGCGCCGATCCTGCCGGTCATGGCCCTTGAGCGGCTGATGCCGGTCAGTCGGCCCCACTGGTCGGTGGCGGCCGCGATCCTGGGGCGGATGGCCGACGAAAAGGTGCAGGACTCGATCGAGGCCTGGGCCAACAAGGCCCTGGACATGGCCCGGGGCGAGGTGCGCCTGGCCCTCAAGCTCTGGCGGCTCATGCAGAAGGGCCACGCCGCGGGCGTCGAGTACGGCCGGTGGCAGGTGCTCTCGAAGGCCAAGGCCCTGCTGCTCGACGAGGTCCTGGCGGCCGGGGGACAGCCCGCGACGTGGTTCACGAAGGCGGCGACGACGACGCTGGAGACCTTCGAGCACGACGTGGACCGGCACCTCCACCGCCAGCCGTTCACGACGCTGACCTTCCGGGTGCCGGTCGAGCTGGTGCCGGTCATCAAGGCGGCGTTGAAGCGGGCGCTGCCCGAGGTCCTGGGGGACGAGCCGCCGGCCTCGAACGACCCGAACAGTGACCGGTACTGGCTCGACCTGATCGAGAGCCCTCAGTACAAGTTCCGATTGCTGGAGGTGCTGGCGGTGAACGCGATGCAGACCCTGCCGGAGCCGGAGTTCGGGGCGTGAGTGAGTTCACGTTCTACGACGTGCTCTCGAACGACGTCAATCGGATCGTGCGCTGGGGGTCGCGGCCCGTCACCGGGGCCAATGGCAAGACCGAGGACGAGTACGTGGTCCAGGTTCTGGAGCGACGCGACCCCGGCCTATGGGAGAGCCATAGCATGATCCTGACGGCGGACGAGTTCCACAAGCTCCGTCAATGACCCGCCAGGAGCAGGCCCAGCGCTACCCGCTCTCCTGGCCGGTCGGCTGGAAGCGGACGCCGGCCGGGGCGCGCCAGCGGGCGCGCTTCGCCCAGAAGAAGACCAACTACCACACCCGCGCTGACGGCAGCCGCTACACCTCGAGCCAGACCCTCGAGCTCTCGGTGGCGGTGGCGGCCCGGCGGCTGGAGGACGAGCTCGCGCGCCTGGGCGCCGACGCCCCGATCCTGAGCACGAACCTGGTGCTGCGCCTGGACGGCGGGCCGCGCAGTGACCAGCGCGAGCCCGAGGACCCGGGGGCCGCGGTCTACTTCCGCTTCCAGGGCCAGCCCCGGACCCTGGCCTGTGACCGGTGGCCCCGGGTGGCCGACAATATCGCGGCGCTGGCCGCGCACATCGAAGCCATCCGGGCCGTGGACCGCTACGGGGTGGGCACGCTCGAGCAGGCCTTCGCCGGCTACGCCGCGCTGCCCTCCTCGACCGAGGACTGGTGGCTCGTGCTGGAGGTGACGCCGGACGCGACGCTGGACGACGTGGAGACGGCGTTCAAGCGGCTGGCCCGGGTCCACCACCCGGACGTCGGCGGCGCCCCGGAGCAGATGGTCCGGCTCACGGCCGCGCGGGACCTGGCGCGCAAGGTGCTGGGATGCGCGTCCTGATCACCTTCCATGTGGTCCCGTCGGCCAGTGCCGTCGCGGCCCTCGCGGCGGTTGGGGCCACCGTCGTCCAGTCGTACGAGAGTTTCCCTGAGATCATCGCAGCTGAGGTCTCGAAGACCGGCTTCGCTCGCCTCAGAAGCCATCCCGCGATCAAGGCGGTGGAGGCCGTCGGCGATGCGCGGATCATGCTCTGGGAGGACCACGCCGACATCAACGTGCCGATGGCCATGGACGACGTCGGCCCCGAATCGCAAGCCCCGTGGGGCATCGCGAAAGTCCGCGCGCCAGAGGTCCACGCGAAGAATATCCTCGGCGCGGAGATCAAGGTGGCGGTGATCGACACCGGGATCGACTACACCCATCCAGATCTGCAGGCCCTTTTCGCGGGCGGGTGGGATTTCGTCAACAACGACTCAGACCCCGCCGATGACCATAAGCATGGGACGCATTGTGCCGGGATCATCGCGGCGGCCCTCGACGGCCAAGGCATTTTTGGGGTCGCTCCCAGGGTGAGGTTGTACGCCCTGAAAGTGCTAAACGCGCAGGGCTCGGGCGGCTACGACAAGATGATTGCCGCCTACGATTGGTGCCTCCAGCACAAGATCGACATCACGAGTAACTCGTACGGCGGTGGGGACGCCTCGACGGCGCTGGAGACTGCGCTCAACCGCATGGCCTCGGCGGGGATCATCAACGTCTTTGCGGCGGGCAATACCGGGGCGGGCCGCGACACGGTGAATTTCCCCGGCAGGTACGCCGCCGCGATCGCGGTGTCGGCGATCGACCAAGGGGACACCATCGCCAGCTTCTCGTCGCGGGGCCCGAAAGTGGAAGTGGCGGCCCCCGGCGTGGCGATTCAATCCACCGTACTGAACAAACAGTATGCGCTCTTGAGTGGGACCTCGATGGCCTGCCCGCACGTCGCCGGGGCCGTGGCCCTCGCGCTGAGTGCCGGCGTGCCGGCCGCGGAGATCCGCAACCGCTTGGCGGCGTATTCGGTGGACCTGGGGCCCGCTGGGCGCGACCCCGAGTATGGGTACGGCCGGCTCGACGCCCTGGCCTTGGTGACGGGGGCGACGCCACCGCCGGCACCGGAACCGCCGGCACCGGAACCGCCGCCGCCGTCCCCATCCCCGCCGCCCTTCCCGCCCTTCCCGCCGTTCCCGCCGATGCCGCCCCCGCCATCGCCTCCGCCACCGCTCCCCGGGGTGCCGCGGGCGGTGCGCGGGTACATCGAGGGGCTGCTGTGGACGCGGTGATGGGGGCGCCGCTGCCGACACGGGAGGAGATCATGGCGCTCATGCCGGTCGCTCGGTGCTGCGAGGAGGCCGGCGCGGAAGCCGGAGCCCGGCACCAGTCCCGTGTGATGATTCTCCGGGCGTGAAGAAAAGGCTTGACGTCGTGGATCGGGGTTTGAAACAACAGAAGGAGCAGCCTCCAGGCCCGGCAGTTCCCATGACAACCGAATCGCCCCTCACCGGCTGCCTCCGGGCGTCCGGGACAGCGGCTTCTCCTGCCGGGCCGGTTGGTGCTGCCGTTGGGGCGATATTTCCTCCCGGGGTGGTGCATGAGCGTCGAGATGATGGCCCGGGTCTTCGAGCTCCAGTTGCCCACCAAAGAGAAGTTCGTGCTGCTGGCCCTGGCCGATCACGCAGACCCGTATGGCGGCAGCGTGTACCCGAGCATCGCCACCGTGTCCCGAAAAACCTGTATACCCGAGCGGACCGTGCAGAAGGTCATGGCCGCTCTCCGGGCCAAGGGGGTGCTCGCCGTGACCCGCCCAGCCCGGACGCCCTACACCACCGAGTACCGCCTGGTGCTCGCAGGACTACCCGAGACGGTCGAGCCGGACTACTCCCGTTGCCCACTGAGTCTCCGCAAGGCCGTGATCGAGTCATTCGGCGCCACCTGCGCCTACTGCCGGCGTCCAGGCACGCTCGCCACGGGACCCGACGGCAGGCTATGGCAGATCGACCGCATCGTCCCTGGCAGCCGTGGGGGGCGCTACGAGTCCTACAACGTGACCCTCTCGTGCGAGGCGTGCAACCGGAGCAAGGGTGCCGGTTCGGCACCCCACAACGCCCGAAGCCTCGGTGTGCTCCTCGACGAACAGGGTGCCGATTCCGTCAACGGGGTGCCGAATGGAGCAAAGGGGGTGCCGACCGCGGCACACCAACCGTCAGTAGAACCACCACAGGAACCATCCTACGACGTCGGGCACGGGCTCTTCCCTCGACAGGATTCCTCACCGAAGGTGAACACCCTGAGCCCCGCCGCCCGGATCAAGTTCGACCCCGCCCGGGGGCAGATCACCGGCGTCACCGAGGCCGACCGGGCCCGCTGGCGGCGGCTCTACCCGGCCGTGGACCTCGACCGGGAGATCGGCCGGGCGGCCGAGTGGCTCATGAACCATCCGACCCGGCGCCGCTCGAACATCGCCCAGTACCTCTCCCGCTGGCTGTCCAAGGCCCAGGACGACCTGGCCCGGCACCCGGGGCGGGTGGCCGAGGCCCCGCCCGAGCCCTTCGGGCTCAAGCGCGGTTGATGGGCGCCCACATCCCCCCGCACAACCTCGACGCCGAGCGGGCCATCCTCGGCTCGGTGCTGCTCGACGGC
>WUUC01079471.1_pt1 | contig 11325 bp, 8 predicted proteins | sample 6278441 | NCBI WGS metagenome assembly WUUC01 (sample SAMN13675441, study PRJNA597444) | soil metagenome | isolation source: soil | place: USA: Washington | collected 2017-10 | reverse complement strand
AAGTACAGAGCACACGGAGGCTGAAAAAACTGTAAAAGCGGCGGCACCAACCCCTGGCAAAGCTGGCAGAGATAAGACTCCTGAGGAGAAGACGCGGGAGATCAGAGAGATCGTCGAGCCCTTGATCAAGACCGAAGATGAACTCGCCGCGTGGGTGGCTAAAATTGAAGCACAGCCCTGCACCATCGTTGATAAAGAAGGCGCTACGTGGAAAGGTGACACGTTCTTAGATATACATCCTCAGGGCGGGCGCACCATTATCGAATACAACATGATGCATGATTTCTTCATGTTCGTTTATGGGGCCATAAAGGATCTAACCGCGCCACGTGAAAGGGACGACGCTACGGCCTTAGTCGAGAATGCCAAGAAACTTAAAGTCGCCCTTGACCTGCTGTTCATGGCTTATGCCCAAGCCCGATCACAGTTGGATCCCGAGCATGAACAGCGGGTCGGCGACACTATTCAGTTTCTGGAAAACAACTGGGGCATCTTCCTGCGCCAGTATTTGAGGACACACGAAAAGAATAGTTAAAGATGCTCTCGCGATACCTTCCCCTCTCGGAGTTACAGTCGGCGATACGAGAAGACCAGATCAGGGAATTCGCCGCCCTGTTGCGACGGCTCGACTCCAGACCTGGTTACGATCCCGTTACAGATCGGGAATTTCTGGCGCGGATTTACGAGGCTTATTACGGGGTTGATTTCCTCACCCGCCCCACTTACCGAAGGCGTCTTCTTGAATACGTACCTGTGGATAAGCTTCAAGAACTCGGCAACCAGCTCGCCTTAAATACTGGTCGTCCGTTCAAGGAACTCGCCGATCGAATTGCGCGCCTGCCTTGGGGTGCTAATGAATTCACGAGAACCTTTCTCCAATTCTTTGGATACCCGTCTGACTATATGCCGGATGAGGGTGCAATGCCCCCTTCCGAAGAAAGTGTAGAGCCGCTCCTCCCACCCTTAAAAGTCCTGATAGACTATCAATCTTCACTCTATTTCCGCTGCCGCGAAATGCTGCGTCCGCCCAACGCCCGCTTCCTGATACAGATGCCGACGGGTTCCGGAAAGACGCGTACCGCGATGGAGTTAATCGCCTCATATTTTAACGAAATGCCGGACCGTACCGTCTTATGGTTGGCCCATACGGAGGAACTCTGTGCGCAAGCTGCCGCTAGCTTCAAAGAGGTTTGGCGACATATCGGCAAAACGCCGGTGAACTTGTACCGCTGCTGGGGGCCTTACACCCCTACGCTTCCCACACCACCATCGTCGTTAATTATCGCCGGATTCTCGAAGCTTCATTCCCTGCGGCAATCAGGAGTTACATCGCCGGCCGCCAATTTGATCGTTGTAGATGAGGCGCATAAGGTCTTAGCGCCCACGTACTCGGCCGTCATAGGCTGGGCTAAAACTCTAAGCACGCGCGTCCTCGGGCTTTCGGCCACGCCGGGCAGAGGCACCGCCGTGGGGGAGGAGAATACAGCGCTCGCCGACTTCTTTAATAATCAGATCGTGGGCATTGAAACCGATGGTCAGGGCGTCATCGAGTTTCTTCAGGGGCGGGGAATACTGGCCCACGCGGAGCGCGAGGTCTTAATGACCAACGTCACGTTTCATCTTGATCGCGAAGAGTGGCAAAGGTTAGAGGACGAACTCGAATATTCACGCAGCTTCCTCAAGCGTGTCGCCGAGAATCATGAAAGAAATAGAATTATCGTCGAGAGATTGTGGGAGCTGTCTCAGGAGGATGCGCAGGTATTGGCCTTCGCCGCCAGCGTGGAGCAGTCGCGTCTGCTTTGCGCAATGATGCTTTACCGCGGCATGCCGGCGGCACACGTCGACGGAAACACCACACCGGAGACCCGACGTGCTGTTATCGCGAAGTTCCGGCGAGGGGAGATCAGATTCCTCTTCAATTATGAGGTTCTCACAACGGGTTTCGACGCGCCGGGAATAGACGTCGTGTTTATTGCCAGGCCTACAAAATCTCTGGTGCTCTACAGTCAGATGATCGGCCGAGGGATGCGCGGTCCCGCGGTCGGAGGGACCGCGTTTTTTCGATTAATAGATGTGGTCGATAACATCATCGATTATTCGGGCAATCTCGATGATGTGTATGAATACTTTGCTGACTACTGGTCGGAATAGCACATGTTGACGAAAGACCTGTATCTCCACTTCTCCAATTTTGCCGCCGCAGGGCAAACGAGTTTGCACGTTGTCGCGCCATACATCCGCGTCGAGGCGCTACATACAATCTTGGCAGATGTTAGGCTGCAAAATGTCACCGTCGTGACAACGTGGAATACGGCAGATGTGTTAAATGGCACCTCCGATCTTGACCTCTACCCTTACCTCAGGTCACGCAACTGGTATCTTTACCTCCACCCGAGTCTACACGCCAAATTAATCGTGACTGATCTGAGTAGCGGCATCATCACGTCGGCAAACATTACGAAGTCAGCGCTTGGCTTGGCCGCAAAGTCTAATGTTGAGTGTGCTGAGTATGTAGAATCTCTTTCCTCCGCGGACCGCCTGTGGTTACTGGGGTTGGTGGCGGAATCACTTCTTGTGCAGGACGAATATTATTTTAACTTTTCTCGTCACGTTGACTCTCAACGTCCCAACCTCAGCCGAGATACCGTTAAAGAGTTCGACCGTTCAGCGTTCGTCGAGAGGCAGTGGTTTCTTCTGTCTTCTTTGCCTATGTCTGATACGCCTGAAACACTTCTTTCCTGTCTCGAAATGATCGGTAAGTGCGAGGAGTCTCGATTGGATCCTACTGATCTCGCTTGTGCGTTGCATGACGTAACGTTGTTCTCTCTTGATAGTGGGGCCTCCCGCGATGAAAATGAGCGACGACTGCGTGAAAATTTCTTCGCGCACCCTTTTATTAAGGCATTTGCAGAGTACGTCTACCCACGTAAGTTCTTCGGTGAGTCCAAAGCTTGGATACAGAATAACTGTACTAACGTTCCCGTGCCGCGCCGACGAGACCTGACGGGACATGTGCGCGTACTTTTTGACTGGTTTGTTGCTTTGGGTAGGGGGGAATACGTAATAGAGCGCCCAAATTATTCAGAGTGCTTGATCCATGTACCCTCCAGAAACGATTAATAAGGATAGGTAACACGGGACGGAGCAGTTTTGCGTTGAAGTTGATTGGTAGGGGCGTGGACGTCCGGAGAGTAGGGCAACCAGTGGTTTTATTGAACTGTAAGATTTATGCGAAGGAGTGCTTACAACAGTATGGTTAATGTCTATGAGCCTGATGTGAACCCCGGTCATAAACTGCAAATCATTCTCAAAGAGATATTCCCCTATTTAGATGATAGCAAACCTTCTTTCATCTCAAGCCTAGATGATGCATTAGGGGCAGACGGAGAGTTCGGAAATTTGGTATATGACAGTGCGATAAATTATCTAGTTCGAAGACTCATATCTACGGCTAGATTTTTTAAAAGACAGATTGAGTCTGAGGGGCTACCTAATAGCGTGCTTGTTAATACTCTCAGAAACTTTGTTGAAAGGCAGATCAATTTGCCGCCTAACAAAACCGAGCTGATTTTCACCTTACTCTTCGAATGCGCAAAAGTTAGTGGGAGGAAACCTTCTTCTGAGAAGTTAAAACGTATGAAAAGAAATGCCATACGCGAAGGTAAAGATTTGTATTGTCATATCTGTGGTATCGCGACTAATTTGGTTGATGAAAATGAATATAACTCGGCAACTTTAGATCACATCTGGCCTAATTCGTTGGGTGGGTCAAGCAGCGACCAGAATTTGAGGATAGTCTGTTATAACTGCAATAAGGGCAAAGCCAACTACATTGAGGCGAGTGATTTTCACTACGAACAAATTTGCCTATCGGTAGGTAAAGAAGATCTCAGCTTTTCAACTGAAATGAAGAGAACTTACGAAGTAGCTATATGGTCTAAGAATAACTTTGAGTGCTTAAAGTGTAGTAAACCGACCGAGTACATAGGCAAGTTGCAGTTTAGTCGCCGAAACACTAACGATAGCTGGCACTTTCTGAACATTGATGCCTACTGCCAAAATCATGCTCGTGAGTAGCAGTAGCTAATACGGCAAAAGGGAGAATAGCAATGAAGAAGGAAAGTAGAGCCTATTTTGGCTGCCGAGTTCTACAAAGGAAAAGCAAGGAAACCATAGCCTTCTTTGTTTTCTATGCCCGCTCGAAGGATGTCATACAGTGGGCAGGTATCAAGAGGTCAAAGGACTTTCCTGAGGGGACTCAGCGCGTACTAAGAGAGTCGCGTCGCCGGGCGATCATGAGGTTTTTGCGGGCCGATCCTATTAATACTATCCCGAACAATATACTTTTAGCATTTGAACCCAAAGCAGCGCGCTTCAGATCTCTGAACGCTAAAGCTAAACAGTGCTTCACAAAAATAGACGTGCAAAACGGCTGTGATGGTCAGCTTCAATGGGGAACTCTGAAATTTTCCTTTGAGGCTAATCAACCAGATCACTTGCGGCCAGCTTTAATTGTGGACGGGCAGCACCGGCTCTACGGTATTTCTGACTACGTTGATGAAAATATACCAGTCCTCATTGTTAGCTTGATTGAGGCGCCAGTTCAAGAGCAGGCTTTTCAGTTTATTGTCATCAATAATAAAGCGGTCAAAGTACCTGCTGAAAATGCAAGGTCTATCATTGCAGATTTGGATGAAGAGGCACTTCAACGGAGGCTCCTCAAGGCCAATGTGAGGTACGGTGATAAAACCCCGTTCCTCGCAAATGTTAATGACCTATCATCAAGCCCTTTCCAAAACCTTCTTAAGTGGGACTATAACAGGTATCCAACTAAATTGGTGGAGCTAACTGCGATAGAGCAAGCCGCTAAGTATCTCCAGTTGATATTTAGTCGTTTTCTTGAAGGAGATGAAGATTCCTCAATTGAAATATTCTTTGCGATCTGGAGAGCTGTCAAAGCTAACTATCCGGAATTGTGGGGCAAAGAAAATAAATTGATGAGTAAGGTGGGCCTCATGGCTTTGAATGAATTTCTCGTTGAGCGCCTAAAGAGCGCCCACACATTTAAGGTGGTTGACATCTTTGACTCGAAGAGTGTTGAAAGAACAGTCTTGGACATAATAAGAGAAATACCCAAGGAGTTTTGGGAAAGTGAGTGGAGTATTAAGCTGCAAGATAATGCAAACATGAGGAGATTGATTAAAGAAGATTTAGACTCGGTGACGGAGAATGTGAAATTAAGAGAGCCATGGGGTGAAGGATTAAATCTCTTAGAGACATCAGGTGCATAGTTCCTACCCTTTAGTGCAAGCTGATACCTTAAGGCGGTGAGCACTACCTCTCGACCGGTGCTTGCGGGGGAAGGCGCTTTAATAGTGCCTGAATGCTTTTAAGATTCTTATCCGCGGCCAAATACCCTATACCGCGATGAAGATGAAGGCGAAATTGTGCGGCTAATACTTCGTCAGTAGTCTCCAACTGATCACGCCTGCATCGCTCTTTCAAGAGCGCTAAATAGATATCCGGAAAGGGTCCACCGAAGACTTTCCACGTCATGTCGACGGAACTGTCCGCCGGAATTTTTGCCGGCGGCGGAACGCCGGGCTCACTCAAGGAAAGGCAAAAGGCCCACCGGCAGAGCGTGTTCCAGTTCTGGATACCCGTTCCACGTTTGACCTTAGTGAGTTGATCCTTCGCTTGCTGCGACAGGTGGATATGTTCGAATGGCATGGCGGTTCCTTTACCAGAAGTAACCGGGCTGCACCCTTGTCGCACCTAGTGAGTCATCGAACTGGAAGCTATAGGAGCGGCCGACCCACGGCTTTAATTTATCGTAATAGTGCTCGTCAATCTCCTCGTCGGTTGAGAGCAGTAACACTTGGTGACTGGCGTACGGAAAATATCGCTGTACGAGGTGGGCGCGGTGGGTAGCATCAAGACGGCCCAAAGGGGTGTCTATGATTGCTGGCAAAGTCTGACCTGAGGTTCTAGCCAGCCCCCATAGGATTGAGATGGCTAACAACTGCCGCTCGCCTGCGGAGAGTCTTTCGGGCGGCAGTAGCCGCCCGTTCTTGCCGTAGAGCTCTACCGAAAAGCGTTCGGGATCGATCTTCAGATCCGACACTAGAGAACCTTTACGCAGCAACTGTCGCAAACTATCCAAGATGAACCGCTCGATACGACTCACGTGATGCTTCGTCACGGCAGTCCGGAACTTCTCCAAAGTTTTGCGCGTCTTCTGCGAGTGAAAGATCATGCGCGCCAAATCTTCCTGCTCAAGGTCGAAATCGACTTTGCTCTCTATTTGCGACATCAAACGCGCCCTTTTCATCTCCCGTTCCCGCTTGACCCGCTCAAGTTCTGAATCCAAGGCGCTGAGTTGCACTTGGGTCTCAGCAAGCGCATGGCGTGCCTTTTCACGCTCTTCCATAAGGTGCGCAAGCGTCTCCTGATCCGGGATGCCAGCCAAGTTTCGATCGTGATCTACCAGAGTGCTCTGCGCCTCGTCGGCAAGTTGGAGGAGTCTAGCGGCGCGCGCTTGGACGTCAGGCAAGATTACGCTTTGCAGGCTCCGCACGGCATCCCGCGCTTCGGCGTCGAGATTAAGATAACGTTCGGTCTCGGTTGTGGCGCTACGTTTTTGGCGGTCATGGAGCAGCAGCTTCTTTAGAGTCTTCAATACCTCTGCCGGGACACCTGCCTCCCGCATGTCGGCCAGAACTTTCGCATCGCGGTTCGCGAGCAGCCCTGCGAAGAGTTCAACTCGGCCTGCTTCCTCTTCTAGCTCGACTTGAGTCTCAACGGCTCTTAGTAGATCGGAAACCATCAGCAGGGGGGCCGGGCCTGCGGCGAGGTCCCTTAACTGCTCTTCGACATCGCGTAGCCGTTTTTCGGCCGCACCGCGTGCCGCCTCCACTTCACTCTGACGCTCGTAGAGGTCGCCTCCGCGCAGACGGAAGTTAGTCTCCACTTCATGGAGGTGCTTCTCTCGACGGTAGAGTTCGTTTTGAAGGCTGGCGCGCTGCATGAAAAGCTCCTCGTGTCGCTTTTCAATGCGTCCAAGCTCTTCTTGGGCTTCCTCAATCTGCCGCCGTTCGACGTCAGTCTTAGAGGCAATCCTCTTGCGCCGTTCGAGCACGACCAGATCGGTGGCCAGTTTGTCTACGAGATCAATGCCGAGCAGGGAGTGAATGGCCGTAGATAAAACCTCGGCGGAATTTTCAAGGTCTGCAAGTCCTTCGATCTTCTCGCCGTCGAAGAAGAAAAGATGTGAGATGCGAAGCGGGATTAACGATTCGACATACTCGTCCCAGGAATCGGTGAGCACCCGGTCTACATTCCCGTCGCGCGCGACTTCCACCCGCTCCCGGATCGCAGTTCCGTAAGCAGACCAGGAACGGTTGATCCGGTAGGTATGCTCCTCCCCGTCGGTAGTGTGGCGGAATTGAACCTCGAGCGCGGCCCCCTCTTTGGGATCGGCTGCCCAGTGAACGGAGCGGCGAAGGAACTCATCATAGCCAAGACTGGAGCGGTTCGAGCAACGGGCCATTTTCCCGTAGAGTGCGAGTTGAAGAGCGTCGAGGAAGGTGGTCTTGCCTGCTCCGTTAAGCCCGCCCAGAAGCACCACATTCTGCTCTGGAGTCGGGGGTGCCAGCAGCACCTGTTGCCGGTCTTTATAGACTCCAAAATTTTTTAGAACTATCTCGTCGAAAATCATAAAGCAGTTGCTCTGGATGGGCTCATACGTCGGCTAAAACAAGTCACACCTTCATTAGAATAACGTCGGCTCGCGTTCTATCTTTTGAGCCTCTTCCTTCGTGTCGCGCCGACGCCGGGCACGATCAACGGCATCCTCTTCATCATCGTAAAAGCTGCGACGAAGCGCCTGCTCAAGTGTGTCAAAGATGCCGGCACGGCGCGCCATTGTGCGGTAACGGCGTTCGACGTCCAAAAGCTCGCGCGTCAGTTCAAAATGGAGTTGGTCGTCGCCACAGACCTGTTTGAGCAACTCCAACTCATCGGCCCCGAACGCTACGTTGTCATTGATTGAGCCTCCGGGGAAAGGCTGCCCCGTGACCTCTTCGTAAATGCGGGGCAGGCTATCTTCGAACTCGTGCTTTTCAACAACCCAAATCCTCCGTATTTCGTGCATCTCCCTGAGGGTGATCAATTCAAGGTCGCGCATATTCTCGGGGCCGTTGCGACGCACCCAGCTTTGCGCCTCAAGCACCCTCCTTAGCCACTGCTCCCGCGCCGACTGCACGTAGGGCCCATGTATGGGGCGGTCGTGGAAGAGTTGAACATTGCCCCTCATGCGGCGGAAGTCACGAAGGTGTCGGTCATCCTGCACGTCCAGTTCGTTGCGCAACTGGAGGAGTGGAAGCATCCACTCTTTCTCCTCGTCGTTCTGGATCATCGCCTGCATGGACTTGTCTTTATCGACCAGCGTGCAGACCCAGCACCCGAAGCGCGAATCACCGCAACTCGGGGTGGTCGTATCCACCACGAGCGGGCACTCGCCGTCCGGAGATGCCCCCTGATACATCGTCAACAGGTCTTTGTTGTCGTAGCCCCAGGGATTTTCGACCTGCATCAGAAACAGCCAGACGTCATCGTTGGACCAGTCTTCAATCGGGCTAAAGATGAGACAATTAGGGAGGCTGGCGTTCGCGTTCGGGCTGAGACGCTCGCGCACGCGCAGGCGCTCGTACTTCGCCATATTGCGCGATCTCGCGGCACTCTCGGCCTTGCGCGTCCCTAGAATGAGAATGGCTTCCCCGTTTTTACGCACCACATTGGTGATGAACGCGTTTGAGGGGTTGATCTTTAACCTGTCCGTGCACCACCTGAATTTCGGGCGGGGGGCAGGGTATCCCCGCCCGATGAGGTTGACCCAGAAGGTGTCCGTGACGTTCGGAGTCAACCGGTGTGCCCGGATAGGAAGTCCCTGTTCTTCGGCGGTGCGGTTCATGGTCTGAAGTGAGCGCGTAACCCATGAGGCGACCACCGGGTTTTCGACGAGCGTGTCTGTGCTAATGACGTGAACCGGCTTCCACCTTTTCTCGGGCTCCAATTCGGAGAGCGCGAGCCACACCAACTGAAGCGTCGCGGTAGAGTCCTTCCCTCCACTGTAACCCACCACCCAGGGGATCTGGTCGGCAAGGTATAGTTCTTTGATTTCTTCGATGAGTGTCCTGACGGCTTCTTTGAAACCGACTTCATTGAAGGCGGACTGACGGGTTTTCTTATCCCTGCTCATGTGACCCCTGTAAGAAGGCTCGCTCGATTCGATCCTCTTCCTGTGATAGCGGTATTTGAAGATGCTTCTTGATGACGTTGGTCGTCAAGGTTACGTTGTTAGCCGATTTGGACACCCGACCGCCAATGATGGCACGCCCTTCCCAGAACTTGGAGTTCAAGCGCAGCCAGTTAATGCTTTTCAACAGGCTCAACTGCTTCTTCCAGCCGGAAGAGCCATCAGACATCAAGTAGTTGCCGACCCGTCCGAGAGCCTGAAGCACGATCCCGTGCGAATGGAGATAGTTTTGGCGAACTTCGCCGGCGGTCATCCGCCTTTCGCGCACGAGTTGCCACTCGGGGAATTGCTTTCCAACTTCTTCCCAAAATGCGGAAGCCCGCTGAACACATTCGCTCACCGATTCCCCGCTTACATCGGCGAGCAGTTCCAGCGTGGCAGTGTAGATGGCGCTTAAGGTGAACAGCTTACGAGAGCCAGGTGACAGCGTACTACGCTCCATGTCCACTACGCCTTGGAAGACAGGCGACTTGAGGACAACGAGTTTGACGAGTTTCGCGACGTCATCCCGATGATCGTATAAAACACCGATAGATTTCGACGGGCGGATCGCGTGCCGGTTCAGGTCGGCGAACATCTGCTGACAGCGCTCTAGACCGATGTCGAGGAAGAATACTACGGCAATACTTTCGTTAGCAAAGTCGGGGTTTTCCCGGAGTGCTATCTCGATGGCGGCACGCCTGTGCTGACCGTCGTTGATGATAAAACGCGCCGACATCGGTATGTGAAGCAGCCCCACACGTTTGCCCTCAGTACCTCCTCCGATAGGGTCAAACCGAAGGTCGGCATCAACCGATGCCGTGATGGCTGAGAATGTATAGTTTTGAGGGTTCTTGAGGATGTATCTGGCGATTTCCGGAACTCGACTCCGGTTAATTGTACGCTGGGCGCGTAACTCTGGCACGAGCTCTTCGTCGTCAAAGACGAAGAGCTTCGGGATCAAGCGCAGCGGACACATTGAGACGTAATATTCTCGTTGCGCCTGCACACCACGGATAGCGGGAAACACGTATTCGAACGCAGCATCCATATAATTTTAAGAGTGAGAAGAGCAGGTTAATTAAATCCGACACCAACTTATGGGACGGGCAGTACATTTTACCCCAAGTTCTTGTGGAATTTAATCTAAAAACGTCGCTACGTCAATAAGGAAACATAGTATAGTGCTTTAGGAAACAAAGCGTGCCGCCCGCGAAAGCCGCGAAGGCCAACCGTCTGCGGCTGTGCGTGTAAAATAGTGCTTGGTGTCGGCCGGAACTGCGGAGGGAGGAGATGACGATTTATCTAGATTGCAACGCGACCACCCCGGTTGAGCCGAAGGTGCAGGAAGAAGTGTTTCGTTATATGGCGGTGGAGTTCGGTAACGCCGGGAGTCGAACGCACGAATACGGCGCGCGCGCCAAGCAGGCGGTCGAGCGCGCCCGTGACAGCGTCGCGGCAGTGGCCAAGGCCAAGCGCGATGAGGTGATTTTTACAAGTGGTGCTACGGAGAGCAACAACCTGGTCATCTTGGGACTCGCCCCGCACGGCGAAAAGACCCGGCGTCGCCACATAATCAGCACCCAGATCGAGCACAAGGCAGTGTTGGAGCCTTTAGAAGCTCTCGCCGGGAGAGGCTTTGAAATTACTCTCGTCCCCCCGACCAAGGGAGGATGGGTAGATGCAACTCAAATTAAAGAGGCGGTACGCGACGATACCATACTTGTATCTGTGATGCAGATCAACAACGAGACCGGCGTTATTCAGCCCGTTTCTGAGATAGCCGAGATGCTCAATGAGCATCCGGCCTACTTGCACGTCGACGCCGCCCAAGGATTTGGTAAAGAGATCATACCACTCCAGAACCGGAGAATAGATTTTATCAGCGTCAGTGGCCACAAGATGTATGCGCCTAAGGGAGTTGGAGCACTGATAGCGCGCCGGAGAGGATTTGACCGCTCACCGCTTGCGCCTCTTTTCTTTGGAGGGGGGCAAGAGAGGGGACTGCGCCCGGGGACGCTGCCGGTCCC
>WUUC01030036.1_pt1 | contig 11325 bp, 10 predicted proteins | sample 6278441 | NCBI WGS metagenome assembly WUUC01 (sample SAMN13675441, study PRJNA597444) | soil metagenome | isolation source: soil | place: USA: Washington | collected 2017-10 | reverse complement strand
GACGGTGGCCTCGAGCGCGGCGCGGTCGGCATCGAAGGCGCGCAGGACATCCACCCCATCGATGCCGGGTGAGTCACTGCCCGCGGCGGGGGCTTCTGGCCGTTAGCCGGATCGGGTCGCGCCGTAGGCGCGTTTGCCCGGGGGCGGGGGGATGTGGCCGTGGAGCTTCCATCCGTCGGGCTCGTGTGACCAGTGGAGGAACTCCTCTTCCCATGGCCTCCTGAGTAGTTCTCGCCGCTCGTGGAGCTCGGAATATTCGGCCTAGCTCCGGCGAAAAGATCGGGATATTTTGTTCAGAATTTCATAGAGGGGTGAGCGTTCCATGTTTCTTCCTTGCTACGCTCGCGCCGTGCAGATCCAGGAATTCCCGCTTCAGGTGGATGAAGAAACGATCTCGTGCGCCGAAACTCCAGCCGACGATGCGAGAGGGCGAGCGCTCCTCATGCACGGTGCAGGGGTGGGCTGCAAGGATCGCTATCTGCCACTTCTCGCCGATCTTGCTTCTATGGGGATCACGGCAACCGCGTTCGACTTCTCCGGTCATGGAAGGAGTTCGGGGCGCGTCGAGGAGTTGTCGCTGGCGAAGCGTCTGCGGCAGGCTGAAAGCGTGCTCGCCGCGGTCAACGCGGAGCGGCTTCCGGTTCTGGCCATCGGTTTCAGCATGAGTGGACAGACTGTCTGCGACCTCCTCGCGAGCTCGGTGAATGAGATCAAGGCGGCAGTGCTCGGTTGTCCCGCGGTCTACGCCGAGGAGGCGCGGTGTCTGGAATTCGGAAGGCCGGAATTCACGCAGGTTCTACGCCGGGATGGGTCCTGGCGAAGCTCGACTGCTTTTGACGCATTGAGGTCTTTTACCGGCCCCGTGATGGTGGTCCGGCCGCCGGGCGACGCGGTCATCCCGAGCGCAGTCACGCAGCAGATCCTGCACAGCTGCCCCCCGGGGGTCGAGGATGTCGTACTGGACGGGGCGACGCACGAGATCTACCGGTGGCTGGAGCAGCGGCCCCGGGCCCGACGCGATCTGGCGGGGCGCATGGCCCGGCTGATCAGCTAGCCGGCCGGTGCAGCAGGTGCTCGCGTGCGGCCTTGTCCCGCGGCCCGTCACGGGCCGACAACCGGGCGGCCACCGCTGTGCGGTGTGCCTCGTCCACATTGCCGCCGAACTTGAACTTGCCGGCGACCTCGGCGACCGCCAGGCGTAGCGCGCGGATCTCCTTCAGCCTGTGGTCGTGCACGGCAGGGTCGGCGAGATTGCTGTCCGGTTCCATCCGCCGGATCTGCCTGCGGAGCACGTCGAGTTTCCCCGTGGGGGAGTCTATTATCTCGGCGGTGCACCGGAGTTGTACGGATGCGTAGTAGACCGTCGGGATTCCATGGGCCGGGTCCTCTTCGCCGATTGCCTTCCAGGGTCCCGGGATGTGCGCCCAGTCATCGGTCACGGCCAGTAGGACGGCAGGGTTCTCGCGCACGGCGGTGAACACCGGGTTTCCGGTGCTGAGATGCAGAAGGATCGTTTCGTCGTCGGTCATCGCGAATTGAGCAGGCGTCACAACGGGGAGATCTCGCTCGCGTCCAGGCGCTATGAGCTGACCGAACCCGTGACTGCGCACGAATTCCAGTGATCCTTCCCGGCTGCCGCGATCGTACGGGCGTATCAGCATGGATCTGGACCGTACCGGGTGCCGGCGCCTCCTCCAACCGTACAAAAGTCCACTACCGCTGCGGCGTTGAATCTCCTCACAATGACTGCTCTGATCCAGAGCGGAGATGAGATTCGTGCCCCGAGTGAACACCGTTCTTGACGACACGCCGGGCTCCCCTCTCGTTCGAGTGGAAGAACTGATCAAGGAAATCGCTCCCTCCGAACTGGCCGGCCTGCACCGGGGGAAGACCTATTTCCCGCCGGTGGCCCAGCCGCGGGCCTGGACGGCCGGTGAGTGGAGCATTCCTCCGGAGGGCAGGACCGGGCCGGCGGGGGTGCCGGCGCTGCGCCGCAAGCTCGCGGACCGGCTGCAGGAGCGTGGGCGGGCCGTGGTGGCGCCGGAGCAGGTCGTGGTGACCAGCGGGGCGACCCATGCGGTCGCGCTGGTCTTCACCGCCGTGCTGGAGCCGGGTGACGAGGTGGTGATCCTGTCGCCGCAGTGGCTCTTCGCGGCTGGCCTCGTCCGCGCGGCCCGGGGCGTGCCGCGAGAAGTGCCGGTCTTCCTCGCGCCCGGCGCGTCCTGCACCGAGGGCCTCGGCGCCGCGATCGAGCGCGCCATCACCCCGCGTACGCGGGCGATCTACTTCAACAACCTGAACAATCCCACCGGCGGGCGCCTGGACAGCAGGGCGCTGGAGCGTCTCGTGGAGCTGGCCCAGCGTCATGACCTGTGGCTGGTGTCGGACAACGCCTACGAGAACTTCGACTTCAGCGGCGAGGGCTACCCCGACGTCGCCGATGTCGAGGGGGCTGCAGCACGGACGTTCTCGCTGTACTCCTTCAGCAAGACGTACTCGATGCCCGGATTCCGCGTGGGGTACCTCGTGGTTCCACCGGGGCTGGAAGAGACCATGGCCAAGTGGGCGCTCTACTCGATCGACGGGGTGTCCTCACTGGCCCAGTTCGCGGCATTCGAGGCGTTGGACGTTCCGTCCCGGGAGCTGGAACGCCGGCGCAGGCTGGCGGCGGCTTGCCGTGACGCGGCACAGAACACGTTGAAGATCCCGCATACGGCCAGCTCGGGCGGCCTGTTCACTTTCCTTGACCTCACGGGGTATCGCGCCGGACCAGACACCTTTCTCAGGCGGTGTATCGAGGCGGGGGTGTCCCTCGCCCCCGGCGAGGCCTTCGGTGAGCATTGCGAGAACCATGCCCGTCTGTGCTACACGGCGGTTCCCGCTGAGGTGCTGACCTCGGCAATCGACCGGATCAACCGCATCTACCTGGAGGGTTCCGATGGCCGTTGAAGTGCTCTGCCACCCCAGCCTGTCACTGCACCCGTCGATCGAGCCGTACATCAGGCGGTACGAGAGCCCCGCGCAGACCGGGCTCAAGATCAACCTTTATCGGGCCGTCGAGGTCGAGGGCCTGGCCGTCGCACTCGACACCCTCGCCGCGGAACAGCCCCCGGTCGAGTGCGTCATGGTGGGCGACTCGTACTTCATGACCCATCTCGGCCGCTCCACGACCGCACTGAACGGTGAAGCCGAGCGGGAGGAAGGCCTGGACACCCTCGTCGGCCTCGTCACCGAGGTACGCGGTGCTGTCGAGGCCAACTTCTCTCCCAAGAGCCGTCCCTTCGTGCTGGCGGACCTTCCCGACGGCACCGTCGACACCCCGGCCGGTGCCCGGGCCGCCGCGGGCCGGTTCTTCGCGGCGGGAGCGGACGCGGTGAAGATCGAGTTTTCCGGTCCGGTCGCACGTGACTGCATCACCGCAGTCACCTCCGACGGCGCGGTCTTCGGACACCTGGGCTACACGCCCCAGAGCGGAACGCTGCGACGACACGGCAATTCCCCGACGGAGGCCTCACAGGTGTTCGCCCAGGCCCGGCAGATACGGGACGCCGGTGCATGCGGACTGATCGTCGAGATGGTCAGCGAGCCCGTCAACCAGGCGCTCAGCCGCCCTGACGCCAGGGCTCTCCCGGTGTACTCGATCTTCAGTGGGCGGGCCCGGTGGGGAGGGCAGAGCCTCAACGCCTGGGACGCCGTGGTGAAGTCGCCCCGCCCGGCCCGGCATTTCCCGCCCACCGCGGTCATCGACAGGAGCGAGGTGCCTGAGGAGTACACCGCCAAGTTGATCGGGGACCGGCTCGCCGAGCTCATGCAGATGACGCTGAGCGGCTGGTACCCGCGCTCTCCCCGGACCTCGATGAGTGAATCCGAGGTCGACCGGCTCGCCGAAGCCGGTCCGTGGACGGAGTCCTGATGCTGACCGAACAACAGACTCCGTTCGTCTTCGAGGATCTCGAGTCCGCGGTGCGGACCTACTGCCGCCGGTTCCCCGCGGTCTTCACCAAGGCCCAGGGGCACACGATGTGGGACGAGAAGGGCGACTCCTATACGGATTTCCTGTCCGGCGCCGGCGCACTGAACTACGGGCACAACCACCCGAGGATCAAGCACGCCATCATCGACTACCTGCAGGCGGACGGACCGGTACACGGGCTCGATCTGTACACGAGCGCGAAGGCCGACTTCCTGCGCAGGTTCGACGAGGTCGTGCTGCAGCCCAGAGGACTGCAGTACCGGATCCAGTTCACCGGCCCGACCGGTACGAATGCGATCGAGGCCGCCCTCAAGGTGGCGCGGAGGGTGACCGGGCGGTCGAACGTCGTGGCGTTCACCAACGGATTCCACGGTCTCTCGCTGGGCGCCCTGGCCGCCTCGGGCACGGCATTCAAGCGGTCGGCGGCCGGCGTTCCGCTCACGAACGTGACCCGGATGCCTTACGACGGCTACCTCGGCGACGGACTGGACACGATCGCCTACCTGGAAAGGATGCTGGACGATGCCGGCAGCGGCATCGACGCACCGGCGGCCTTCCTCGTGGAGACCGTGCAGGGTGAGGGCGGACTGGCCGCCGCACGTCCCCAGTGGCTGCGGAGCCTGGCGCGCATCGCGCGTGAGCGCGGCGCCCTGCTGGTGATCGACGACATCCAGGCGGGCTGCGGCCGCACGGGGCAGTTCTTCAGCTTCGAGGAATCCGGCTGCGTCCCGGACATCGTGTGCCTGTCCAAGTCCATCAGCGGCTACGGGCTGCCGATGGCGCTGACCCTGATCCGGCCGGAGGCCGACCAACTGGGACCGGGCGAACACAGCGGTACCTTCCGCGGGCACAACCTCGCGTTCGTCGCCGCGAGCGCGGCACTCGACCTGTGGGGCCAGCCGGCGTTCGAGGGCGAGCTCATGCGCGCCTGCACCACGATGGACACGGAATTGACCGTGCTCGCCGAACGCTTCGAGACGCTGGGCTGCACGCCACGCGGCCGGGGCATGCTGCGCGGGCTGGCCTTCACCAACCCCGAGCTCGCCGAGTGTGTGTCACAAGAAGCCTTCCACGGCGGACTGCTGGTGGAGACGTCGGGCGCCACCGGACACGTACTCAAGATCATGCCGCCGATCACCATCAGCGACGACGCCCTGCGCCGCGGTCTGTCGCTGCTGGCAGAAGCGATCGGGCGAGCGGTCCGCTACGCCGAGGCCCGTCGACAGCCGCAGGAGACGACGTGACGACCATCAACGAGGACACCGAGCCCGGCATCGGCCCGAGCACGCTGCGACGCCTCGCCGCCTCCTGGCCCAGGCGCGCCACGGTGCGCACCGACATGGAACACCTGGCCAACCCCGAGACGTACCATCCCGAACTCCCCGACTACCCCGAACGGTTACTGCCGTTCGCCGGTCACCCGGCCTTCCTGGCCGCCTCACCCGAGCAACGCCAGCAGGTACTCACTCTCGCCTGGCTCGTCTACAACGAGCGTGTCATCGCGGCCGAGGAGTACGTCGCCAACCCCACCTTCGCGAAGATCATGCACGGGGTGTATCCGGGCGCCGACCGCCACGACCTCCGGCAAGCCGTGCAGCAGGCCCACGTCGACGAGGTCTGGCACACCTACATGCACATGATGGTGATGGAACGTACCCGGCAGGCGCGCCATGTCACCGAGGAGCCTCCCTACCCGCACACGATCACGTTCCGCAGGCTCCTGGCCGCTCAGGACGGGCTGTCCGAGCGGTGGGAGCGCGACCTGCTCTCGCTGCTGTGGACCACGGTGTCGGAGATCAGCGTCAACGCCTACCTGGAGCTCCTCTCGCGGGACACAACGGTCCAGCCGATGCATACGCTCGTTCCCCGGCTGCACGCGCGCGACGAGTCGGCACACGGTTCGATCATGGTTGAGGTGATCAAGGAGCTCTATGTGCACATGAACGCCGCGCAGCGCGGGCGTTTCGTCGCCTCGCTGCCCGATGCGCTCAACGCGTTCGTCGCCGAGGACTACGAGGTGTGGCCCGTCATCCTGGACTTCGCCGGCATCGACAAGGGCCGGGAGATCATCGAGGACAGCAAACGGGCCGCGGGCAGTGACCTGCTCGTACGGGACTTCTCCGGCGTGCGACGGCTGGTGCGCGAACTGGAGATCAGCGACCTCGTCGACTTCGACCCCGGGACGCAGTCATGAGCGAGCGCAACGTGCTGGTCTTCAGCAACAGCCATTACGACGACGCGCCCTACGACAAGTGGCTGGAGGGAACCGGGTACCGGCTGTGGATGATCGTCTCGGACAGCAAGTCCGCCGAACACGCACACCTGGCCGATGTCAGTTCCTTTCCGGACTACTGGAACAACCCCGAGATCGACCAGACCGCCCTGGACCTGGTGAACAAGCATGCCCCTTCCAGGATTATCGCCCGCTGCGAGCCGGACGTACTGCGCGCGGCAAAGCTCCGGGACATCACCGGCGTGGCCGGCCAGGGCTGGGACAGCGCCGTGGCCTTCCGCGACAAAGTGGTGATGAAGCAGACCCTCGCCAAGGGCAACATCGCCGTGCCGGCGTTCGCCCGGCTCGATATCCCTCTCGACCTGTTCCACTTCGTCCAACAGCACGGATACCCCCTCGTGGTGAAACCCACGACAGGATCCGGATCCGTCGACACCCACGTACTGCGCGACGAACAGGACCTACAGCGGCTCCTCGCCCGCGGCATCCCCCCGTACACCGAGGTCGAGCAGTTCATCGAAGGACCGATGTACATCGTGGACGGCCTGGTCGTCGACAACGAACTCGTCGCCGCCCACCCATCCCGCTACGTCAACGACTGCCTGTCGTTCCGGGCCACGCACTACCTCGGGACGGTGATGCTCGACGCGGGCAATGCCATGCACAGCCGGCTCGTCGAGTACACCAAGCGCGTGCTCGCACAGCTGCCGACGCCCGAACACACCACGTTTCACCTCGAGGTGTTCCACACCCCCGAAGACGAACTGGTGCTGTGCGAGGTCGCCAGCCGTACCGCGGGAGGAATGATCCCGGCGACCCTCCGCGCGGCCACAGGCCTGGACATCGACCGCGCCTGGTTCAACGCGCAGATGGGACTGCCGCAGCAGACCCCCCTTCCGCGCCCCGGGCAGCCCCCGGCGCGGAGCGCCAGCCACGTCCTGATCTACCCCCGCCGGGGCACGCTGGGCGCACTTCCCCACCAGGCGCCACCGGAGACGGTCCAGTACCTGGTGCGTGCAACGGCAGGTGCCCGGTACGGCGGCGACAACCGCTCCGGTGACTGGATCGCCGGCTACGTGATGGTCACCGACAGCGAGGACGCCGCCGAGATGGCCGTACACGAGACGGCCAAATGGTTCGAAGCCTCCACCACGTGGCACGACCTCGAGGAGCCGACATGCGCGTAGGGTTCGCCGGTCTCGGAACGATGGGCGGGCCGATGTGCCACAGACTCATCGCGGCCGGCTTCCAACTCACCGTGTTCGACAAGGACCCGCACACGGTGGCGCGCCTGGCAGCGCACGGCGCTGTTACTCCTGCCGCGACCGCGGCGGACCTCGCCTTGAGCGATCTCATCGTCACGATGCTCCCGGACGGCCGGGTCGTCCGCGATGTCGTGGTCGACAGCGGGCTGCTGGCCAGCCTGCAGCCCGGGACCGTCATCATCGACAGCGGATCGTCCGCCCCCTCCGACACCGTCGGTCTGGGGCAGTCCGCCGCCGAGCACCGGATCGACATCATCGATGCGCCGGTCTCCGGCAGCCCCACCAACGCAGGGAACGGCACGCTCACCCTGATGGCCGGAGGCCACCCTGCGGCGATATCCCGTGCCCACCCCGTGCTGAACGCACTCGGCGAGGTCCATCACGTCGGCACGCTGGGAGCAGGACACGCACTGAAAGGGCTCAACAACCTGCTGTCGTCGATCAACCTCGCCGCAGCGGCCGAGATCATGCTGGGCGGCGCCAGGTACGGCATCGACCCGGCCGCGATGCTCCGCGTCATCAATCGGTCCACCGGACGCAACGACGCCACCGAGCGGAAGTTCGGCCCGTACGTACTGAGCGGAAACTACGCTTCCGGATTCGCGCTGGAGTTGATGGAGAAGGACATCCGTATCGCCACGGACCTGATGCACACTCTCGGCGTTCCTGCCGAGTTCGGTGCAACCTGCCGCGCCTTTTGGGAGGCGGCCCACAAGGAACTCGGCGAGGGCCGCGACAACACCGAGGTCGTCCGATGGCTGGAAGCCAGGGTCGGCATCGAGCTGCGACCGAGGACCTGACGGTGCGTATCACCGATCTCCTCGTGGACAGGTGCACGGCCCCCCTGAAGACACCCTTCACCTCCAGGGCGATCAGCACCACATCGCAGCTGGAAGCGGTCCTCGTCCGGGTGGTCGCCGACAACGGACTGTCCGGATGGGGCGAGGCCGTCCCCGTGCGCGGCGTCGGGGAGGAGACGACTGCCGGTGCCGAGGCCCGCATCGCCGGGCCGATGCGGGACGTGGTCGTCGGCCGCCGGCTCGATGACGCAGACGACCTCGCGCAGGCCTGCGCGGCGATCGAACGCGCGGCCGACGGGGCACGCAGCGTCAGGGCGGCCCTGGACATCGCGGTGCACGACCTGGCCGCACAGCACGCAGCAGCCCCGCTGAACACACTCTTCGGCGGCACCGAGAGCGAACTGCAGACCGCCGTCACCCTCGCCCTTGGACCACCACGGGACATGGCCAGGCAAGCAGAGGCCTGGGCCGCCCGTGGATTCTCCGCCCTCAAGGTCAAAGTCGGGCAAGAACCCGAGGCGGACCTGCGCCGGGTGCGGGCGGTCCGTGCCGCCGCCGGGCCCCGGCCTCGCCTGTGGCTCGACGCCAACCAGGGCTGGGACGCACGCACCGCAGTGACCGTGCTGCGCACGATCGAGGACAGCGACCTGGGCGTCGACCTTGTCGAGCAGCCAGTTCCCGGCCCCGACCTGGAGGCGCTCGCATTCGTACGCCGGCACACCGGCATCCCGGTCGTCGCGGACGAAGCGGTTCTCTCCTACGAAGACGCCGTCGAAGTGGTCAGACGGGAGGCGGCGGACGTACTCAACGTCAAGGTGCAGAAGAACGGCGGCATCAGCGGCGCTCTGCGCGTGGTGGAACTCGCCGAGCAACACCAACTGCCCTGCATGGTCGGCTGCACTCTCGAGACGACCGTGTCCATCACCGCGGCCGCAAGCGCTCTGGCCACCCGCACCTCGGTGCCCTACGTCGACCTCGACGCCCCGCTGTGGCTGGCCCGGCCGCCCGTACTGGGCGGAGTCGAGTACACCGGACCGCGCCTCCGCCTCCCGGACGCGCCGGGACTGGGCATCCACGGGCAGACCAACCCCCACCCCGAAAAGTGAGGAGCACACCTTCATGGCCCACCTGTCCCCCCTGCTCAAGCAGGCCACCCCTGTGCTGGTCGACCACGCCGAAGGCCTCAACGTCTACGACGAGAACGGAAAGCGGTACCTGGACTTCACCGCAGGCGTGGGCGTGACGAGCACGGGACACTGCCACCCCCGCGTCGTCGCAGCGATCCACGAGCAGGCGACCAAACTGGTCCACGGGCAATACCTCACGGTGATGCACCGGCCGCTGCTGACACTGTGCGAGCGGCTGGGAGAAGTACTGCCCGCAGAACTGCAGTCGCTGTTTTTCACCAACTCCGGCAGCGAGGCGATGGAAGCCTCGCTGCGCCTGGTCCGGCACGCCACCGGCCGGCCGAACATCATCGCCTTCCACGGCGGTTTCCACGGCCGCACGGTCGGAGCCGCCTCGATGACGACCTCGAGCGCACGCTTCCGCTCCGGATACTCGCCCCTCATGAGCGGCGTGCACGTCGCCCCGTTCCCCTACGCCTACCGGTACGGCTGGGACGAGCCAACCGCCACGAAGTTCGCCCTGCGCGAGCTCGACTACCTGCTGGCCACCGCCACTTCGCCCCAGGACACGGCCGCCCTCGTGCTCGAGCCGATGCTGGGCGAGGGCGGCTTCGTTCCCGCCAACCGCGAGTTCCTCGAAGGGCTGCGCGAGCGGGCCGAGCACCACGGGATGCTGATCGTGATGGACGAAGTGCACACCGGCTTCGGGCGCACAGGCCAGTTCTGGGGGCATGACCACTTCGGCGTCCAGCCCGACGTCCTGGTGGCCGCCAAGGGACTGACGAGCGGCTTCCCCCTGTCGTTCATCGCAGCGTCCGACGAGGTGATGAGCAAGGCGTGGCCCGGCTCCCAGGGCGGGACCTACGGTGGCAACGCGGTGGCCTGCGCGGCGGCCGTCGCAACCCTCGACGTGATCAAGGACGAAGACCTGGTCGGCAACTCTGCGGCGCGTGGCCGGCAACTGATCGACGGGGCGCGCGCCGTGGCGGGGGACAGCGGCATCATCGGTGACGTACGAGGCCTCGGCCTCATGATCGGGTCCGAGTTCACCGACGCCGACGGCGAACCCGACCCCGCACGGGCCCAGAAGGCCCAAAGCGCAGCCGTCGAACGCGGGTTGCTGCTGCAGATCTGCGGCGCATGGCGCAACGTGGTCCGCATGATCCCAGCCCTGACCGTCGACGCCGGCCAGGTCGACGAGGCGCTGGGCATCTGGACGGAGGCCGTCCGCTCCGCTAAATGACGTGCGCGGTCCCCTGCTGCTCGCCCTGCGCATGCTTGTGGGTGTCCTTCAGGCGCGTGGAGGCGAGCAGCGACACGATAGGGGCCGTCATCAGCACGGCCAGTGCGGTGGACAGTCCCCGGGTGTCGGCCAGAGCTCCCAGGAAGGGGGCGGTGATACCGCCGATCGACACCGTCAGCCCGACCGTCACGCCGCTCGCCGTTCCCGGCCGGGTCGGCAGGTATTCCTGGCCGAGCGTGATGTGCACCGAGAACGGGATGTACACCCCCAGGCCCAGGAGCAGGGCGGCGGGGAAGGCCACCGCCACCGAGGGGGAGAGCACCAGGACGAGCAGCGCCGGCAACGTGAGCGCGTAGCCCAGCCGGGCGGTGCGCACACGCCCCGCCCGGTCGGCCAGCCAGCCCCCGAACACGGTGCCGATGATGCCGGCCCCCGTGAACGCGGTGAGCGCGGCCGAGCCGAGCTCCTTGGACACACCGAAACGGTCGACGAGGAACAGGGCGATGAGCGAGGAAACACCGAAATAGGTGACCGACCGAGCCGTGACCACCACGGTCAGCCAGCCGAACATCCGCCAGTCGTCCCGAGCGCCGTCCTTCTCCTGCCCTTCTTCTTCCGCCGTAGATGGCGCCCGGGGTGTCTTTGGCCCGGGCTTCTCGCGCGGTGTGCGCATCCACACCAGGG
>WUUC01206856.1_pt1 | contig 11326 bp, 11 predicted proteins | sample 6278441 | NCBI WGS metagenome assembly WUUC01 (sample SAMN13675441, study PRJNA597444) | soil metagenome | isolation source: soil | place: USA: Washington | collected 2017-10 | reverse complement strand
TGGAGCAGGTCCAGTCGCCGCTGGCGAAGAACACCCGGTATGGACGGTTGGTGAGACGCTGATCGGGAAACGCCCGGAAGAACTCGAGTGCTTCCTCGCCGTGCGCGTGGATACCGTGAGTGGGCGGCTTGCCCGGCCAGCGCACCACAACGTTCTCCTTGTGGCGTTTGGTGAACGTTTCCAGGTCCTGCGCGTTCCAGGCGTCATCGAGCGTCTGCATGAGTTCCATGTTCTGTTGCTCACTCGTCGTCATTCGCGTAGCCATCTTTCCCTCCTTTTGTACTTATTCATGTTGCCCCAAAGCACGAGGACGGGCGCTGTCATGCTGCGCTCGTGTCCATGACTATTTCTCCTCTTGCCAGCTCCCGCCAAACGCCCGGTACAGCTGCACCGCAGCCAGGAGCTGCCCCAGCTGGGCTTGGCTCAGAGCCAGCTCCGCTCCGAAGAGCCCCCGCTGTGCCTCGAGCACCTCGAGATAGCTGGCCACCCCGGTCCGGTAGCGCAGCTCGGCCAGATACAGCCCGCCCGCAATGGCGTAGTGGTGAAGCGATGGAGAAGCCTGTGGTCATGGTGCGGCTCGGATCAGAGTAGAGGAGTCACCAGGTTGGCCATCCACTCGGCCAGTCTGCGGAACCAAGGGCGACGGCGGAAGACCTCGAGCTCGATTTCCAGCGAGTGTCTGAGGTCATCAAAGAAGACGGCTTCCATTCGCTGTCCCGCAGCCGAGTCCAAAACCATGAGGGTGGACTCGTCGTTCAACGCCAGCGACCGGTTGTCGAAGTTCATCGTCCCGACCGACACCCACAAGCCATCCACTACGAAGGTCTTGGCATGTAGGGTAGTTGGCTGGTATTCGTATACCCGTACTCCAGCCTCAAGCAACGCCTCGTAACGCCCGTGCGCAGCGAGCCGTGCGGCGCGAACATCGGTCCTGGGCCCGCCCACGAGGATCCGCACATCCACCCCTCGGGTCGCGGCGCCGGTAAGGAGGGCAACGAAGTTCTTGTCCGGCGCGAAATACGCGTTGGTGATGTAGAGCCGCTCCCGGGCGCCACCAATCGAGAGGGCGAGGTAACGCTCGGCCGGCGTGCTTCCCAGTGTAGGAGCCGTGTAGAGCAGCCCCGCCATCGCCACCCCACCCTCGTGGCGGTCCAGGGTCATGCGTCCGGTCAGGAGCTCCCCGGTTGCCTCGGTCCAGCCGGCGACAAACGCCGCCTGGAGTTGCCGGACGGCTGGTCCCTCGAAGCGCACGTTCGTCTCACGCCACTCGCCGACGTGGAGCCCGCCCCCGAGCCACTTGTCATCGATTCCGAAACCGCCGGTCCAGCCGAGCCGCCCGTCCACCACTATGCCGCGCACGTGCGAGCGGTTTTGTATCACCCACAGGTTCTTGAACCGAAGTGGACGGAATGCCACGGCCTTTACGCCGGCTGACCGGAGCCGCTCGAAGTAGCCATCCGGCAGGTCAAATCCGAAGGCGTCGTATAGCAGGTACACCTTCACCCCAGCGCGTGCCTGTTCCTGGAGAATGGCGGCCAACGTGTCGGCGACACGGCCCGGCTTGGCATAGTAGTTCTGGATCGTTATGGAGCGCCGGGCCGCGCGGAGGTCGGCCCAAAGCCGGGGGAAGATGCCATCGCCATTGAGCGCAAGCTCCACGCGGTTGCCTTGCACGATGGGAGCGCCAGTGAGGACCGCGACCGCGAGCGGAAACGTCAGCTCGCCAGGAGCCACTGGCGCACCGTCGGCTGCCACTCCTCGAACGCGATGCACCGCTGTGCCACGGGTGATGAACAGCAGCCCCACGACCGCCGTAACGAGGACGATCCCCACCAGAAGCCAGCGGAGAGTAAGAGCACCGTAGTGCCAGATGTCCACGCCCGGATGCCCTGTCTTCAGCCTCGTGTCAGGTTCCCCTTACCTCGTGCGTTCGGCGCCAGCTCCGTAGCCTTAAGGCCAGCGCGATCAGCACGACGCCGAGCACTGCCGCATAGGCACCGATCCACAGTGCGACGGCGAGAGCACCCGCGCCTGGCGAGACGAACAGCAGGAGGCCGAAAACCAGCGACAAGACTCCGGCCAGTACCAGCAGCCACTCACCCGTAATCACCTTCCGCAGCCGGATTCCTGCAACAATCTGAGACACACCGATGATGATTGCCCACCCAGCCACAAAGTAGAGCAGGATGAGCGCTGTAATACGAGGCGTGAGGAAGGTGAGGACTCCTAAAGCGATGCCGACGACACCACTGATCAGGAGTGACAACCAGTGAGCCTCCCCCCGGCGATTTGCGACTGCCGAGACGACGGTGAACACACCGTCTACCAGCGCATACGCGCCGAAGAGTAGAACCAGCGTTGCCAGCGTGATAACCGGATTGAAGAAGGTCAGGACACCGAAGATAAGTGCTGCGACCCCCCGCAAGGCGATCCATCCCCAGTTGCGGGCGAGCACATCCGTCATACGGCACCTCCATGTCAGTACAGCGTTGCGAGCGTTTGAGGCTCCGTGGGCGCTACGCGCAGAGTGGCACCAGAAACACTGCGAATAGCTGCCAGGCGATCGCCACGACCGCGATCGCGTCGCCTCCGATCGTGACCGACATCCGAAAGCGCTGGTCGGGCACCTCATGCTGCTGCCGGTAGCGCCGAGCGGCGTGCAGCAAGACGAGAGCTGCCGCGGCTACTGTCACCAGCGCGAGCGCCGTCAGGAAGGTCGTCCGGGAGCCTGGGCTCGCCTCGCCCAGACCGAGCTGGCAGGCGACCGCCGCTGCGATATAAATGGCGAGGAAGTGAACCGCCCAGACGAAGAAGCCGAAGGCTGCATCGAGCAGCGGGGAAAGAGTCCGTGCTCTCGAGCGCCGCTCCGCACCAGCATCCAGGCTAGGAGAGGACATGGGGAAACCCAGCGACCAGAATGAGTACCAGCACGGCGGCGGGAGCCGTGAAGCGCCACCAGAGCAGGCAGATTCGAAGGGTCAGGCACCGCCATGAGTCGATCATGCCGAGGCTGAGACGCGCGAGGCACCAAAGCGCCATGGCGGCGCCGGCCGCGACGTGTAGAGCTATGTAGCCTAACAGAGTCCACACCGCCGCCCCGTAGGCGTGCCTCGTAGGATCGATGCCGAGGTCATCCACCCAGGTCCAGGCAAGGCCGAGTGCGACCACAGCGAGGATGGCGACCCCGGCCAGACAAAGGCCGGTTGCAAGCCGTCGTTCGCGCTGGTTGAGCCGATCAGCACTTTGGAAGAGAACATAGGCGCCTGCGAGTGCGGCCGAAATCACGGCGGGCGCGAGGAACCCTGGTATCTGTGACCCGTCAGGCGGCCAGATAGCCGGCCGCGCAGTCCACAGGAAGAGGTAGGCAAACATGAAAGAGGCTACCACAGCGGCGTCCGCAATCAGGAGCACCATCATGGCCCACCAACCGACACTCTTGCTGCCGTTCTGGTAAAGCGGCAGGGCCACTCCGCGGCCAGCATCCGCATAGTGCCGCGGGAGCGCCGGATCCATCCGCCACAGCCAGTACACGAACACGGCGGCAGCCACCACGCCAGAGAGGAGAGCGATCGTCCACAACTTGAGGGTGACCGCCGCAAGCGCAACGGCGCTCGCGACCGATGCGGCGAAGGCGGTCCAGCCGGGCCCTGGCAGCCGAAGGATCTGCTCCGGCTCGCTGGTCAGGGGACCCGTAATTAGCGCCTCGCGTTCCCTGGTAGGCGCATCGGGGAGATACCCACGACCAGCCAGCTCCTGGTCCTTGATATCCTTCTGGTCCCAGAGCGGATACAGCGACGTGACCGGAACCAGGCTCCGGAACCCGTGCCCCGAGAGACCCGAAAGCCATTCCAGTGAGGGCGCGTCCCAGGGGTTGGTACCGGGTAGGCGCGCCGACCGGAGGTGGCGAACGAAGTCGAACACAAACACCAGCACGCCGGCGGCGAACACGAATGCGAAGACCGATGAGATCAGGTTGAGCGTGTCTAGGCCGAGATCTCCCGAGTAGGTGTAGACCCGCCGAACCATGCCCCGAAGTCCCGTAAGATGCATCGGCAGGAACGCGGCGTTAAAGCCGATGAACATGAGCCAGAAGGCCCAGCGGCCAAGTCGCTCTGACAGCACCCGGCGGGTGACGAACGGGGTCCAGTAGTACAACGCCGCAAAGAGCGGAAAGACCATGCCCCCGATGAGCACATAGTGAAAGTGCGCCACGACGAAGTAGGTGTCATGGACCTGCCAGTCGTACGGCACTGCCGCCACCATCACCCCGGTTACCCCACCAATCGTGAAGATGAACAGGAATCCCAGGATGAACAACAAAGGCACGCGCAGCACCGGCTTTCCGTCCCACAGGGTCGCGATCCAGGCGAAAACCTGGATGCCCATCGGGATCGCGATGGCGGAGCTCGCAGCCGCGAAGAAGGAGAGCGAGATGAGCGGCAGGCCCGTGGTGAACATGTGATGGACCCAGAGTCCAAAGCTCAGGAAGCCCACCGCAATAGCTGCGAAGACAATCCACGTATGGCCGACCAGCCGGGCCCGCGCAAAGCTCGGCAGCATCATCGAGACCATGCCCGCGGCCGGCAGGAAGATGATGTAGACCTCGGGGTGGCCGAACAGCCAGAACAGGTGCTGCCACAGAAGCGGGTCTCCGCCCCTGGTAGCGTCGTAGAACGGCATCCCAAAACCCCGCTCCAGCTCGAGCAGGATATCGGCCGCGATCACCATGGGCATGCCGATCATGATCATGCCGGCCGTCACCAGCATGTACCAGGCAAAGATCGGCATCTTACTCAGGGTCATACCTGGCGCGCGGGTCTTGAGAATTCCCACAATGAGCTCGACAGCCGCAGCGACCGCCGCTATTTCGACGAAGCCCAGCCCCAGGATCCAAACCTCCGTATTGAGTCCGGGCGAGTATTTCGGTCCGGTAAGCGGCGGATACATGAACCAGCCGCCGTCCGGCGCAATTCCGAAGAACAGACTCGCGAAAACAAGCGCACCTCCGAGGGCATAGCACCAGTACCCGAGACCGGACAGCCGCGGGAACGGCATGTCACGCGTGCCGAGCATGCTCGGGAGGAGCAGCACTGCAAACGCCTCGACGATGGGCACGGCAAACAGGAACATCATGACGGTGCCGTGCATCGTGAAGAACTGATTGTACGTATCAGCGTCCAGGAAGGTGTTGCCGGGATAGGCAAGCTGGATGCGCATCAGCAGCGCCAACACGCCGGCGCCCAGAAAGAAGAGGAAGCCGGTCCCGATATAGAGCACACCGATATGGGTGTTGTTGACTTCCGTAAGGAAGCCGAATCGTTTGGGCATGGCCCAGGCAGCGTGGAGCCGTTCGAGACCGTCCGGACCACTCGATTGAGGATGGAGCACTGGTGCGGAGCCCGGTTCGCGACGAATCGTCGTTGAGGAAGCTGAGGAGCCGGCGCCGGCTTCGGTCATTTGAGTGATTCCATATACGCGGCCAGTGCGCGCAGCTGGGGACCCTCGAGTTGATCGAAGGACGGCATGGCATTACCAGGCTTCAGGTGCTGAGAGCTGGCGATCCAGCCTGCGATGTTACCCACGCCGCCCGGAAGGGCTCCGGCCCCTATCATCCGCCGCGCTCCCACCTGGGTGAGGTCGGGCCCCGAGCGACCCTCGGCAACGCCGCGAATCGTGTGGCACGCGCCGCAGCCCAGGCCGAGGAAGAGCTTTCTCCCCTCGTGCAGCTCGGGTGTTGCTGGTTCGCGCACCGGCGCGGCCAGGCGCTTCAGCCAGGCGTCGAACTCCGGCCGGGGCACCGCAATGACGTCGAAGGCCATTAATGAATGCTGTTTGCCACAGTACTCCGCACACTGGCCCCGATAGGTGCCGGGACGGTCAGCCTGAATCACCATGCGATTGGCCCGGCCCGGGATATTATCGAGTTTGCCCGCGAGGTTGGGGATCCAGAAGCTGTGAATGACGTCCGTCGAACGGAGGATCAGCTCGACCGGCTCGCCGACCGGCAGGCGAAGCTCGTTGGCCGATTTGGCCGCAGATGCCCCGCCGGCTCGCCAGTACGACATCTCCCACCAGTACAACTGACCCGTAATGTCCACCGAGAGGCGGTCTGGGGCGGTCGGCGCACGCATCTCGTGACCGACGCTCATGACGTACGGTACCAGGGCTGAAAGGGTGAGCAGCGGCAGTGCGACCCCGCCACCCCAGAGAAAAAGCTTCCGATTCGCGGGACCTTCACGCCGACGCAGGAACGGCCTCAGCATCAGCGCCGTGACCAGCAGCGTGATCAAGGCCCCCGCGACATACATGAAGATTCCCAGGCGATGAATGGACGCTGCAGCGGGTCCCGCAGGATCCAGTGCCGACTGCTGGCCGGTGCAGCTCGCCAGGAGCACGGCCGACGAGAGCGCAAGCCACCTCGAGCTACCGCGCACGGGATGGTTCCAGGGTATAGAGAAAGGCTGCGACGTGGCGAGCTCCCTCAAGGCCGAGCCGCACGTCGGGCATGCCGGTCTGCGGAATCAGGGCAGCCGGATTCTGCAGGAAAGCAACGAGCGTGTCCGGTGTATTGGGCAGCTGACCCGCGATGAATGCTCGCGCAGCCATTCCGTCCAGCGGCGGACCGACTATCCCCTTGGGAGAACGGATCCCCGGGATGGAGTGGCAGGCAGTGCAACCGTAGCGGCCGCTTGCAACGATGGCTCGGCCAACCGACGCATCCCCATCTCGGACCTGCTTGGTATCGGAAGCTGCTGTTTTGGTTCCGGGGAGGCTGCAGGCGCCCATGAAGAAGGAACCCAATGTAACGAAGGTCAGGCAGACGTGGCTCACCAGACAAGCCAGCGACTCAGGTACGCGGAGCCAGGGGTGGTTCATCTGCCGGTCGACATGAGTCGAAGGTTCAGCTAGCGCGTGGCTGTCTGCTGGCTTCGTACATACGTAGCGACGGCGGACACACCAGCATCGTCAAGGGGGTTGGGGTGCAGATCCGGCATCGGCGGCGGCGGATCCTTGATCACCGCGGCAATCGCGTTGACATCCTGCGGAGCGGAACTTCCGATCAACGTTGGCGCGGCTCCCCCTTCACCACGGGTGCCATGACACCCAGCGCAGTTCTGGGTGTAGAGCTGCTGCCCTCGAGCGGCTGGGTCGTCAGATTCAGGCGCCCCGGCGAGCATGCCCTGCGCGTTCACCTCGGGAAGCACCACTCGCTGCCGCGTCTGCTCGGGAACCTCGATGGACATCACTACCATCGTGGGACTGCCGGTGGTCTGGAAGGTCGAACGGGACACATTGCCCGACGTGGTGGCGATGTACTGCTTGCCATCTACCTGGTATGTGACAACGCCGCCCGCGATTGCTCCACCGGTTTTGGTGGTGAACACCACCTTGCCGTTCGCCTTGTCCAGCGCGTAGAAGTTGCCGTTGAGGTCTCCCGTCAGCAGCAAACCACCCGCGGTGGGAGTCAAGCCCGCCACGATCGGAGCCGGAGCCTGGAATTTCCAGCGGACCTGCCCGCCGTCTCCGTCGACCGCCATGACCCAGCCACGCGCGCTGTCTACTGGTGCTCTCACGTCGACTCCTCCCATGTACAGGTCACCGGGCTTGTGTTTCACAAGAGGCGATGACTTGAACGTCGAGCACCAATCCACGGTGCCGACATAGATGAGGCGAGTGGATGGGTCCACAGCGGGGCCGAACCATTCGACTCCACCCAGTGGTCCAGGGCAGGCGCGCACGCCTTCTGGAGTGGGTTTCTTATCGGCGTTGAGAATTGTGGTGACCGGCGTTTTATGTAGTAGGCGATGGGTCCGACGATCGACAATATACAGGTGCCCATCCTTACTCCCTACGACGACCCGCGGCTCCCCGCCCTTGCTGGTGTACAGTGCCGGCGGCGCACCGACATCGTAGTCGAAGCCATCCTCTGGAGTGGCCTGATACCACCATTTGAGGGCACCCGACTTGGCGTCCAGAACGACAATCGAATTGGTGAAGAGATTGTCCCCGGGACGAGCATCAGGCAAAAAGTCAGGGCCGGGATTGCCGACCGGCACGAAGACCTCGCCCGAGAGCGTGTCGAGTGTGTACGAGGTCCACGTCCCGCCCCCGCCGCGCTCAGCGGTTGCAGGGATGTGCCAGGTCTCCGCGCCCCGCTCGGTCCCCATGGGGATGGTGTTGAATCGCCAGATTTCCTTGCCCGTGGCGGCATCGAAGCCCATCATCCGTCCGCGGATCCCCCAATCCCCACCCGCCAATCCGATGAATACCATGTCACGCCACGCGACCGGAGCACTGCTCAGGAACTCGGCCACCGAAAGGTTCCCGACCTTTACGTCCCACAAGACTTTTCCGGACGCTGCATCCAGGGCAGCCAGGCGCGCTCCCGGCATACCGCGGAAGATCCGGCCATTGAGATAGGCTGCCCCGCGATTGACCGAGATGGGATCCTGCTGTCCCGTGGAGTCGATATGCCGCCAATGCAGGGCACACGTGGCGGCATTCATGGCGACGGTCGTGTGAGCCGTGGTCACGAATAACGTGTCCCTTATGACGATGGGCCCGGCCTGAAACGGTCCCTCCTCACCCATTTGCAGCTCGCAGACTGTCCTCAGTCCAGCCACGTTGCCGGTATTGATCTGGTCGAGCGCCGCGAAGCGCTGGCCGTCGTAGGAGTTGTTGTATCCCTGCCAGCCGACGTTCGATGGTGTGGATCCCGGCTCTCGGTTGCAGCCGGTGAGCGGAAAGGCAGTTAAGAGGGCAAGGCCGGTAGTGACACGATGGATCAGCAGAGGTGAGGCAGGATGGATCATGGAGCTACTCCGAAACAATGTACCGGCGTGGAGTAATCAGGAGAGCCCTGGAGGAGTGCGGGGTCTTGCCTCGCGAAGACGAAGACATAATTGCGCAAAGGATGCCACGGCGCCAGTCCCGTTTCCGCACGGGCACTGTGGTGCTGCTCGTGGGTACGCTGCAGCCTTGACAGCACCAGGCCCGCGATGAATAATGGCGCCACAACGAAGTACCGTGTGTTCTCGACAGGGGCGGGAGCATCGGCAGTAGCCGAGCGCCTGCCCTTGTGCTTTGGAGAAATTTTCGGAAAGAAGAGGCAAATCATGGCTGATTTGATTGCTGTCGCGTATCCGAACAAAGAGACTGCGACCGATGTCGTGCGCACCCTGGCACGGCTGCAGACGGAACACGTGATCGACCTGGCAGATGTCGTGATTGTCAACAAGGATCAGGACGGGAGAGTCAGGCTGCAACAGCGTCACGACCTCTGGGCTCTCGGCGCCCTGAGCGGGGCCTCTGATCGGGATGCTCTTCCTCGCTCCGCTGCTCGGGATGGCGGCTGGAATGGCAGGCGGAGCCCTGGGTGGGAAATTCTCCGACTACGGGATCGACGATCAGTTCATGAAGGATCTCGGTGCCCAGTTCCAGCCGGGCGGCTCGGCGGTCTTCGTCCTAGTTACCAAAGCGACGCAAGACAAGGTGTTGGAGGAGGTCGGCAAGTACGGCGGCAAAATCCTCCGTACCTCTCTGTCTCGGGAAGCCGAGGCCAACCTGCAGACTGCCCTCGACCAGCAGCACGCCGGCGCCCAGCGATAAGCCGGCTGAGCATCCAGCAGTCAACCCCACCATCGACACCGTTGTACGGACACATAGCGACGACGAACGAACCTATCTTGAGCGCCTCAAGGTCGGGATGGCGGTCATGGGGGAGCGCGAGTTGGCGAACACGATGGCGCGGTATGCCCTACAGAGCTGTGGGTCCCCCCGGCTACAAGCGTAGGCCGCAGGCAAGAGGTTGAGTGGAGAGCAGCTGGGCAGGAACTTACCCTCTCCAGATCGATGCCTTTTTGGCCCAAGTACTGTCCTGGTACTGGCGGCCAAATGCAGCGCTTGTCTCGGCGAGTGCGGTCGGATCACCGGTCTGACGGTAGCGCGACACCCCCGCCCAATAGAGCGCCTCGGGGGCCGCATCGGACTTCGGGTATCGGTCCACGACCTCGCGAAAATGGGGCTCCGCCTCCTCCCACCGACGGCTCTTGAAAGCAGCCCTGCCCAGGCCGAGCATCAGTTGGGCGAGAAGGTCATCAGCCTCGAGGAACCCTTCCACGCGGTGCTGTTCCACGCCTTCGGGATCGAGTTGGACTATGGTCGGCGTCCAGTGGGCACTGTACCGCTCCCCGAATCGTTTGAAGTCTGCCGCCTGGTCCCGCACGTGCACCCGCGCAGGAATGAAGTTGCCCTCGATGAAGCGGGCGACGCGCTCATCGGGATAGACCTCGGCATCCAGCCGGGCACAGCCACTTCACATCGGTGCCGCGCTGAAGTCGAGCAGGACAGGTTTCTGCTGAGCACGTGCGTCCTTCAGCACCTGATCGATGTCGTGCCGCCAGTTGATCTCCATATTTCCCTCCATGGTGCCGCTGGGGTAGTTGCTGAGAGTAATCGACGCCCGAAGCGCCGCCAGCTCTGTGGCAGAGCGGTCTAAGCGAACCGAGCGCGCCTGGGAATACTCTGGAGGGATCGGATCACCGGCGGATTGATGCTTCAGAATGGCGTGGGCTTTAGTGCTTGATTTCATGATCGCTCTTCCGACTCACCCCACAAGGCGCTCGACTGACAGGGATCCAAAGAAGTTGATGAAATGACCACCACAGTCGCTGATGATCCGCGTTGCGAGGTCTTTGCGTTCATCGGTCGGCGCCATCACGGCCAGTACGGTTCGGCCATCGCGAAGCGCCTGTTCATACCGATCCTTCATTTCTGTCTCGGCGTTCTTCAGTCCGACGCTCTCGAACAGCCGAATCCACCAATCCGTAAGGCCTCGACGCCCGGTTCCCGCTTGCAAGCGGTCCGCTTCCGCTGTTCCGTGACCCAGCTTGATTTCGGATTCAAGAAAACCGCCGTTGACCAGTGCGTCTATCGCACAGGCGCTCTGATCCTGCGTGTCAAGGATGGCAACCACGTGATTCGTGGGGTACTCGACGGCTTCGCCCTTTTCCTGACGGGCGTGCTGCCTGGCGTCCTGGTCGGACTGCGGTGCTGGCATAGCGCCTCCACATAGGATTGACCTGACAAAGATGTGGTACGATTAAAGGCCGCATCTATTACAACATAACTCATCTCCGGATTCCGTCGGCAAGCACGGGTCATCTTTACCGCGCCAGCCGCCTTGGTGAGCGTCTGAAGCGGCGGCAATGGTTGTAGTATAGAAAAAGAATAGCTGACTGCGGTGTGGTTCTCGGACATTTTTTGAGAAGCGAAAGTCATTCAACGCTGGTTCATTGCGGGCCAACGGCTGGCTTCGGTGTCGCAG
>WUUC01022787.1_pt1 | contig 11326 bp, 10 predicted proteins | sample 6278441 | NCBI WGS metagenome assembly WUUC01 (sample SAMN13675441, study PRJNA597444) | soil metagenome | isolation source: soil | place: USA: Washington | collected 2017-10 | reverse complement strand
TGCTGCCGCCGTAGATGACGATGGGCTCACACATCCAGTCCTGCTGAACCACCGATATCGGCTGCCCGCCGTCGATGTGCGCCAGGTGGGTACGTACCTGCGTCAGGTACTGCTGCGCGGTCAGCCGCCACCGGCCGTGACGCTTCAACTCGGTAAACCCGCCGGAGTCGAACAGCAGCCGCCGTACCCGCGCCGGGCGGGGTGTGCCCCGGTAGCTGGCCAGCCGGTTCCGGCTTATGCACACGTCCACGTCCGCGAACTCGTCCCGCCACAGCCACGACACCGTGTTGACGGTCAGGAACACCGCCGGGTCCTCGACCGGCGGGGTAGCGGGCCGGTCCGCGGTCGCGGCGACCGCGACCAGCGTTTCGGCGGTCAGCCACAGCGGCCACCCCTCGACGGTGGTGACCACCGCGACCGGCCCGGACAGGTCCACGTGGTCAACGGTGTAGCCGGGCTGCGGCCCGGACCAGTCCCGCGCCCATGTCGTCCACGGCCCGTACACGACGTCACCGCGACGCAGCTCGTCGACCCGCCGCGCCCCCACCTTCGACCGGTCAGCGGCCATGCCCTGGTCGAGTGGTCCCGTGGGCGGCCCGAGATACGTCCACGTCCACGTGTTCACGACTGTCCGCCCGTCCACCCGGTACGTGTCGACTCTGCTGACACGGTTGCCGGCGAACACCAGACTGGCCGGGTTGAGAACGAAAGAGCTGTTCCTGCAAGCGTGCGGCTGCGGAACACCGACGGAGCCGGCCCAGTACACCGCCCGCCGGTGGATGACAATCTCCGGGCGCCCGATTTCGTCGTTGAACTGCTCCGTCCACGACGTGAACGTCACCTCGGCTTCGTCGCCGTTCGGCGCGGTGTGCAGCCACCGGGAGCCGGGCACGGCCAGGCGGCGAAAGTCGCCAAGGGTCGCAAGGTCGCTCTTGCTCGGCATGGGTTGCGTGGTCATGCTGCTACCAGCTCTCGCCCGAGGGTCTTCGGGTAGTGGGTGTGGCCAAGCACCCGCTTGGCAATCGTCACGTCGCGGCGGGCACCCGCCCGCCCAGCCTTGCGCAGCGCCTTACGCGCCCGCTTCGACGGCTGACGCAGCGACTCGCCCCGGGCATCGACGAGGTGGACATCGTCGCCGAGTAGCCAGACGTACTGGTGGTTGCCGGGGTGCCGGTGGGTGCGCACCCGGCACACGGTCTTGGCCTCGGCCAGCCAGTCGCACGGGTCTTCGCCGTCGTCCATCGGCCGCATCCCCCAGTCGATCAGGATCTGCTCGGCGTACCGGTGGCCCTTCTTCTGCTGGCGGATTTTCTGGAGCGCGACACCGCTCATGATCGTGCCGTCGGGCAGAATCCACAGCGTGCGCGCCCACGACGTGCCGGTGTACAGCGCGTTCATCGCCTGGTAGACGACCCCGACGTGTCCGGGCATGACCAGCAGCCCGGACGGCAGCCGGCGCGGGACCGGGTCGCTGAACGAAATTATCCCGACCACCCCGCGCGCGGTGAGCAGCTCGTGGCAGCGGGCCAGAAACCAGGTCTCGCCGTTACCGGCCACCTCGTCGGCCAGGACCAGGCGGCCAAGCTCGACCGACTCGACCGACGGCCGCAGCTCGGGGAACACGCAGGTGAGCACCTGGTCGCCACCCCCGGGCGTGGAGTAGACGGCCACCCCGACCAGGACATCGCCGCGGTAGAGCCCGAATCGGTGCAGCGCGGACACATACGACCCGCTGTAGTGATGCTGGACGATGTACGCCTTGGGGGTGGTGTCGTCGGCAAGCTCGCGCACCTCGTACCCGCGCGGGTTGAAGAACCCGTCAGGGTGGCTGGGCTGGTAGGTGTGTCGGCCGCTGTTCCACCGCTGGCACATGCCGTCGCCGAGTTCCCACAGCGTCCCCTGCCCGGGGATGATCAGGCTCACTGTGCCTCCTGCGATATCGGGCGGTGGGTGTGGTGCACCGCCGCGAGTTGGGTGTACGCGCCGCCCTGCTCCAACAGCGAGAGCTGCTCGGCGGACACGTTGTCGCGTTCCTGTGACCGGCGGCCGTCCCGCTGTCGGGGCACCCCGTCGGCCTTGGTCACCCGCCGGTACAGGTGCACCCGGTCGCCGCCTGCCCCGAACACCGGGTCGAGGGCGTGTGCTGCCCGCGCGTCCCGCTCGTCCGGGTCGTCAACCAGGTAGGCGAACCCGTCGATGCGGGCGTGCACTACCCGGTCGGGGTTGCCCCGGTAGTCACGGATCTGGACCGCCCACACATCGACCTCAACGACGCGGTCAGCGGCGGCCTCCCGCGCGGCCCGCTCCCGCCGAATCCGCTGCACGACGGTTTCACCCGGGACCGGCCGCGCGAGCGGGCTAGCGGCGTCACCCGGCACGGTCCACCGCAGGCGTACCCGGTCAGGTCCGCCGACGACCGCGCCGGACAGTGTCAGCGGAGTGGACAGGTCCCCGGGTGTGGGGTCCCAGCCGGTGATACGCACCCACGCGCCCGCGCCGATGTCCTCGACACGGACCGGCACCCGGTCAAGGACGGGAACGGCGGGGGTGGGCAGGTCGGCGGCGGGAATGCCAGACGTGGGGGTCTTCCACCCGCCGCGCCGGTCACTGTCGCTGCGACCGCCTTTGCGGCGGCGGGTACGCGCGGCCGGCACCCACGGCACAATGCGCCACCTCGGCGCCGCGTTGCCCGGCGTCTTCACCTCCTGCCAATAGGGGTGTTCGGCCGGGTCGACACCAATGCTGACCATGTGGGCGTCCAGGTCGGCCATCAGGCACGTGGTGCAGTCACAGCCCGGTTCGTGCCCGTCTGGGACGGCCGCGAGCCCGACGGAGTTGTGCACCACCTTGGGCCAGGCGCCGACCTTCACCCCGCACCCCCGCCCAGCGGACCCGACCAGCCGGATACGAACAGCGGGAGCTGCCCGCAGCCGCCCGCCGCGCGCGGGCCGTCAAGTGACGCCCACGGGCCGGTCTCGGCGTGCGCGGGGCAGTGCCGCTGGGTTTCCCAGTCGCGGGCCAGCACGGGCACGCCGCACGCCGGGCACGCCGTCCAGCGGACCGCGAACCCTTGCCGGCCGGGCTCGGCCGGAACGTCGGCGAGCCGCTTGTTGTGCTGGAACGGGTCGTCAAGGTCGGACTCGATCCGTACCATGCGCGCATGCGTCGCGGGGGCGATCCGCGCCATGGTGGACAGGTCGCGGCGGCTGGCCATGATGCAGCCCCGGCAGGACAGCCGAGTCATGCCCTCGTCGTACACGGGGTGGTAGGGCACTCCGGCGGCGCGGATGCCCGCCCAGACGCCGCTCTTGGTCTCCTGATGGATGGGCAGCCACTCCCACACGTGGCGCAACGTCTCTGCGCTCACCTTGTAGTTGACCCCGTAGGGGGAGCAAGCGGCCCGTTTTTCGGACTCCTCGGCCCGGAAGCCCATGATCTGCAACACGCGGATCGGGCGGGTCAGCCCGCGCTCGCGGCGTACCTGCTCGCACACGTACTCGGTGAACTGACGCCCTACGGCCGTCTTCCAATCGGACGTGCAATAGCGCGTCCACATGGTCGGCCAGCCGCGCATGGTCTCGCCGTCCTTCTTGCGGCGGGTGGCGATGTCGTCCAGCAGGTCGCCCGCATAGTCGGAGCCGTCGCGGTTGGCGCGGCGGGCGAAGTGCAGTCGGCCCGCCCACGCGTCCCGCTCGACCGTCTGGCCGGCCGCGCGGGCGTCCCACACACCCCAGCCGTCGCCGTTGCCCAGCGGCACGCCCAGGCGGGCGCACTGCTCGACCACGAGCGCAGGCACCTGGTGCCACTCCACCCCGTCGGCCGGGTCGTGGCCGATCGGGTGACGCTCGTCCAGCCACAGGTGCAACACGAACGTCTTGCCCAGCGCGCCGGCCGCACGAAGCACCTCCAGTGCGCGCAGCTTCATCTTGAGCGAGTCTTTGCCGCCGCTGTCGTGCAGTGCGATGACGTCGAAGAAGTCGAGCCACCCGGGCGTGAACGGCGCCGGGGCGTCGACCGGTGGCGCCCAGGTTGGCGCCGCCGGCTCACGTCCACGAGGTGACATCAGGCACCGGCCGCGAGTGTCGTCCAGCCGGACACGAACGGCGTGGGCTGCGTGTCAAGGACAGCGGCGACGACATCAGCCGACGGGTGCTTGCGGAGCACCTCGGCCAGCGCTGCGGTTGCGGCGTCCCGCGCGGCGATCGCCTGCTCGATCGCGGAAGCGTCGACGCCCGCGTACGCGTCGGCCAGGTCGGCGCGGGTCTGCTCCACGTTCGCCGATGCCCGCTCGATCACGGCCCGCGACGCCGCCCGTCGGGCCGGCACGCTGTCGGCCGGGGCGGGCGCGGGCAGCTCGCCGAACACGGCCAGCCACGGCGAGGTGAACACTAGCCGCTCGCTGTCGCTGAGCAGGTCGCCCATGATGAACGCCTTCGCGACGTCCCGGACGGTGTCGGCGGCGCTCCAGTCGCGGTCTGCGTGCCAGTCGCGACCGGCCTTCGCCACCCGCCCGATGTCCTCCAGCGCCGAGAACGTGTCGCGCCAGTGCGGGGCGCCGACCGTGTGCACGAACCGGTGCCATAGGTCGCTCATGGTGCGCCGGTGGGTGCGGTAGTGCGGCAGGTGCGCGGTGTGCAACGCGGCGCGCTCCTGCCCGGTCAGGGTGCGGGCGCGCTCGATGAGCGCGACCAGATCGGGGCGGGCCAGGATTTCGGCCTGCCGGGCTACGGCGGTGCAGTACTCGGCCTCTTCGCGCTGGGTTGCGGCGGTGGACATGGGGCTCCCCCTCGGGTGGTCTGTCTGGCCTGCTGCTGCGATGGAGGCGGCCGGACCGGCGGGGCGTGCCGGCCGCCACCAACGCGACACCGGGTCAGTCGTCGGCGAGCGTGGTCCAGCCGGACACGAATGGCGTCGCGGTGGGCGTGGGCGTCTCCGTGCTCGCTGGGGCGTCCACGCGGTACTTGTCCTCGACCACAACCGCGAGTGATGTCGCTTCCTCGGGTGCGTGCGTGCTGGCCGAATCCCACGCCGCACGCCACATCTCCACGAACGCCTGGCATCGTGGGTCGTCGTCAGCCCATGGGCGGCCAGACTCGGCGGTGTAAGCGGACCGCATCGCGTGGTCCGACGGCCGCGTCGGAGCCTCCTCCTCCCGTGCGGGAGTGGCCGGGGGTGGGGTGTCGGACGCGTCCACAGGGACGACGACGACCGGGCGGCCTTGCGCGGCAAGGTGGGCGAACGTGGACAGGGCGGCCTCGGCCAGGTCGGCGCGGGACGACCAGCGGACCACCGACCAGCCCCCGACGGGCACGCCGGCCGCGCGGATCGCGGCAGCCTCCGCAACCCGCTGCGCGGCCTCCTGCTCCCGCCACTCGGCGCTACTGCGGGCGCTTTCCCGCAGGTACTGGCCGACCTCTACGACCTGCGTCTCAGCGTCGCGGTGCGACTCGGTACGCCCGTCGGCGCTGCACCACGTGTGAACCTCGGTGCCGGCGAGCATCGCCACGTGCGTGATCAGGTCGCGGGTGTTGCCGCCAAGCCGACGATCACGAATGGTGACCCGGGCGGACGCGGCGGCCTCGCGCAGCTTGGCGGCGTCGGCGGTCCGGTCGGCGGCCTGCCGGTCGAGGTAGCTGGCCATGGCTTCCGCCGGGGCCGGCCCGACCGCTACCGCGTGCGTGTACGTGCGCGTTTCCGATTTGCGGGTGCTGACGGTGCCGTCCGGGTGCGTGACGGTCGTGGTCCGCTTCTTGCCCATGTCTTCCCCTCCAGATGTTGTTGGCTGGCCTTGCTGTGGCGATGGCGTGCGGCCGGACCAAGGTGCGGGCCGGCCACCGCCAACCACGGCAGCGGGTCAGACCTGCTGAACGTCGCCGGACTTCATGTCCACGCATAGGACGCTGTCGCCGTCAATGTGTCCGGTGCGCCGCTGCACGTCGGAAATCTCGTTGAGCTGGTCATGAACCTGGGTGTTGCCGAAGTCGTAGACGTGCACGTCACCGTCGGCGAGGTACACGCGGGCGGCCGACTGGTCGTACGAGTAGCCGTTATCCCACGAGTCGGCCGGGAACCGGACGTGGGTCACGTACGCGTCCGCCGGCCACGGCAGCTCGGATGCCGCGTCGAGGGTTTCGCGGATGTTGTCGGCGAAGTCCACCGGTGCCTCGTTGTCGATCCGCGCGGAAAGCAGGCTGTGCAGCGCGTGCACGTCGCCCATGTCCAGCGCTTCCACATCCTCACGGGTGAGCGACGCGGTGGCCTGCGTGCGGGCCTCGGCGTACTTGGTGGCCAGCGCCCACACCACCGTCCGTACGTACTGCGGGTCATCGCCGATCCGCTTGTCGACCAGGGCGACCAGGGCGTCGGGGTCACGGAGGTCCGCGTGTCCGTACTGGCAGCGGGCGCGCTCGATCACGAGCACGTCACGCAACGCGCGGGTGATCCCGTCGTCGGTGGTGACCGTGCCCGGACCAAACCACGAATTGCCGTCGAGTACCGCGTCGGGGTCGCAGGCGGTCACCCGCCGCGTGTACGGCTCGGACGTGTTGGTCACCTCGACCAGGTCACCGGCGGCCGGCAACGCGTCGGCCTGGTCGTCGCCGAGCACACCGGACGCGTGCAGCACGCCGTAGCCGTCCCGCCCCCGGGGGAAGACAACCAGCTTCCACGTGTGGTCACGGTCGACGGTCAGGTGCGCCGCTGGCCCGCTGTACTCCTGCGGGTCGGGGGCAAGGCGGATAGCGGCGGTGGCCTTGTACTCGTTCGCGATGCGGAAGACCTCCTCGCCCCGGTCGCCCCGGATCGACAACTCGCGGCGGGTGCTGGTGTCCTTCATGATGGTTGCCTCCTGGGTGGGGTGGTGCTGGCCGGTACGGGCGGGGTGTGCGTTAGTGGGTGGGGTGCTGCCACAGCGGGGACAACGCCCAAAGGATGGTGAGCGAGCCGGTCAACACGGCGACGGTCAAAAACGCGTTCTGTGCACTGCGGGGCACCGCTGTCCAGCAGCGGCGGAGCTGCCTAGTTGTGGTCCTCATCGGGGGTCCACCTTTCCTGTCGTGGCGGCGGGGGTTGGGGCCCGACCGGAAGATCGGCGGTCAGTTGTTCGCGTCCAGCCAGGCAGACAACCGCGCAATGTCTACGAAGATGTGGTTTTCGCGGCCGTGCTCGTCCTGCTCCTCGTAGTCCTGGTGCTCGTCCTCGTAGCTGTACTGAACGAGGCTGGCCAGTGCGGCGCGTGTCTCTTCGTCCATCTGGTACATGGCGGGTCAGGTCCTTTCGTTGGGTCGTTGATGAACGCTGGCCGGATGGCCACCGGTCCGGCCCGTCCCTTGCGGTACGGGCTGGCCGGAAGCCCACCGAATCGATCATTGGGTGGGTTACTGACCCGATGTTAGCACCCGGGCAGGACAGGCTGGAGCACCGCCGACCAACCCGACACGATCGGCGCGGCGGGCAGCTCGACGGCCGGGACGGTCGCGGGCTCCTCCCGGTGGCCGGGTACCACGTCGGCCGGCACGTCCCGCACCGTCACCCGCTCGTCTTCCCGGGCGTAGAGCTCCACGTCAAGCCCGGTCGCCTGACGCAGACGGACCATGATCAGTTCCTCGCCGTTCCGCTCGACCGGTTTGGGGTCGGCCATGACACGGCCGGTGATGGTGTACGCCCATCCCCGGTAGTCGACGCCGGCCACGGTCGCCCACAAGTCCGCGCAGAGGTCCATCGGGTACACGACCGGCCCGCCGGGGTTGACCGTGGTGGGCGCGTCCGTCCAGTACGGGTCCACGGCCGCGAGCGCGGCGGCGAACGCGGCTGCGTCGTTCTCGCACGCCAGGCACAACGCCACCGATGGGCCTACCTTGCCGAACGTTTCCGCGTCCGCCGCGCTCGCCTCCCACGCCGCCGCGTCGCTACTCCCGTCGAACGCCCACAGCAGCCGCGAGCATCCGTGACACACGCCCGCGAACCGCAACACCCGGGGGCGGTGACCGTCGGAGAAGTCGGAAAATTCCTGCACGGGCGTGGCCAGCACGCCCGAGGCGGCCAGGTTGGGGCGGCCGGGCATCGCGACCGGCTCACCCGCCGTCGGCGCGTACAACCACACCGGCAACCCGTCCGGGCGTGCCGGCAACGGCCGGGTAAGCGTCAACAGGACCGCGTGCACGCCGATGCCGGATTCCTTGAATGAGCCGGCGGGGAGGTTTTCCCAGCGGGCGCCGTAGCCGGCTTCCGCCCACTCGCGAAACTCCCGACATACCCGCGTCTGGTTGCCGTACGACCCCGGTACGACGCTGATGAGTTGCGCACCCTCGTTGAGCTGCCCGGCGGCCAGCCGCACGTGAGCTATCCAAACCCGGTCAGCGGTCGATGTGCCGAACGGCGGGTTCATGACGACCGCGTCAACCCGGGTGTCGGGGTGCGCGGCGGCGTAGACCTCAAACGTGCACTCGTGCACGGTGATCTGTCCCGGGTACTCGTCGGCGAGCGCCCGCAACGCCTCCGCGCGGGGCCCGTTGGGCTCGACCGCGATCACGTGCGCGTCGCGGTTCGCGGTAAGAACGGCACGCACTAGCGCGCCGTCACCGGCGGACGGCTCCAACACCAGCCCGCCGTGCGGCAACGCCCCGATTCCCACGTGCCGGCTGGTGATCTGTTCCGCGAGCGTGGCGGGGGTGCGTACGAAGCCGTCCATGACGCGGGCGGCGCCTTCTTCGTGCCGGCGGGCGCGGTCCCTCAAGCGGTCGGCGCGGGCGCTGGTCGTGGTCATCGTGAATTCCTCTCGGGGAGCGGAAAGGCTGGAACGTTGGGGAACAGGAGCGGGCGGGCCTTTCTCGGGTCGCTACGGGGTTACTGGGCTGGCAGGATGGACGACCAGCCGGACACGTACGGGGCGGGCTCGACGGGCGCGGGCGCCTGGTCACGCATCAGGTAGGCGGCAACAGCCCGCATCGCGTCGCTACCGGCCGTTTCAATAGGCGCCCGGTCGAACATCGGACCCTGCACCCGTGTGACCGGGGCGGGCGCCTGGTCGCCGGCTAGCGGGGGCGTGGTGTCGATGACGTCGAGCGTTTCGGCGTGCACGATGCGCCCGCGCTTGGGGACGCGGGCGGCGTCCGCGACCAGTGCGCGAGCGTCGGAAAGCGTCATGCGTGCGAGACCCTGAATCGAGCCGGCGCCCGCGATCGGGCGCGGGTCGAACGTGACCACGTACACGGCGGGCGCGGGGTCGGGCGCGGGGGTGTGCGCCTGGTCGGCGGCGGGCGTCCAGCCGGCGGCAACGGCGCGCGGGTCGTCGTTCATGACCCTGGTCGATATGGCGGCCAGCGTTGCGCGCCGGGTGGCCTCAATGCGGGCAGGGTCGCCGGATTCGACGGCCGCGTTCCACGCCGTCACCTGTGCGTCCAGGGCGGCGGCGGGCGCTTGGTCCGGCGCCGTGAGTGTGGCCCGGTCGGCGCGCTCACGCTTGGCGGCGTACTGGCACCAGGCGACCACGGCCGGGTCCGCGTCGGGCGCGCCCGCGTACCACTCGGCCGGGTACGCGGCCGGGTCCGTGACCCGCCGCTCATCGGCCGCGATCACGTCCCGGCGGAGCTGCTCGGCGGCCTTGTCCAGCCCTTCCGCGCCGGCCCCGAAACGGGACGCGTTGACGTCGCTGGCCAAGCCGTTGACAAACGTTGACACAGTGCCCCACTCGCGGCCCTTCTGCGTGCGTAGCTTGCGGCCACGGAACACCTCCACACGCGGGCGCATATCCGGGCGGGTAGGCGGGCGCTTGTCCCCGGCGGCGGCGGCCCGCCGCGCGGCCTCGTACTCCCGGTAGAGCGCGGACGCGTCGCCCGTGCGGGCAGCCTCGTGAATGCGGGTCAGGCGGGCACGTTCGACCAGGTACGCCACGTGGCGGTCGCGCTTGTCGTGCGCCGACATGTACGCCCACCCGTTGATGTCGCAAATCTGACGCATCCCCGCGATCGTGGCGGCCGGCAGGCCACCAAGAGCCTGTAGCGCCTCACGGTCATCGGTCGCGGCGAGCAGCCGCGCGGCCCGTCCGGCGGGCGTGTTGTCGATCGGCGGCAACGCCCACGCGCGAAAGCGGTCAAGCCTGGCGCGTGCGGACGTGACGTGATCCTCCGGCGCCCGCCCGGGGCGGTATCCGCGCCGGGCGCGGGGCTGGTATTCGTCGCCGCACGTGGCGATGGCGCGTAGCTCGGCGATGATCACGGCGCGTTGGTCGTCGGTGAGCGCGGCATGGTCGTCGTGGGACAGTGCGGCGTAGGCGACGGCGGCGGCGCGGCGCGCCTCACGCGTGTCGAGCGGGCGCGGCTGGTCGGGAATCTCAACCATGATCAGTTCTCCGGTCGGGTAGGCGTGAGCGCGTTCGCCCACGCGGACGTGAAGTGATTCGACCAGCCCGACACCACGGCGGGCGCCTGGTCGGGCGTAGGCGCCTGGTCGGCGGCCGTCGTGGGCGTGGGCGTGGGCGTAGGGGCCGCTGAGACGTCCGTAGCCGGCCCGTTGGCGGTCAGGTAGGGGCGCGAGTAGTAGCCGAACAACGGCGACCGTGTGCCGGGCTTGACGTAGGCGCGCAGTGTGACCGTGCGCCCGCGTAGGTCGCTGGGCTTGCCGCCGGCACTCATGACCGTGCCCATGAGCGCGGCCGGAATGGTGCCCTTGACCCGCCAACCCTCAACGGTCCGAATGGTCATCTCCCATACCGTCGGCGCGTAGTACACATGCTGGTTGATCTTGTCGTCGTGGATGGCGACGATTTCGCCCGTGAACACCACACGGCCGGTCGGCACCCGCACACCCGCCGCGAGCGCGGCGGCGTCCGCCGCTTCCCATCCGGCCCGCCGCGCCGCGTGCGCCCGTTCACGTTCGATCGCGCGTGCGGCGGCGTCCGCCTGCCGGTCGGACATGTCGCCGGCCAGGAACGCCCGCCGCATGTCCGCCATAAAATCGCCGAGGCTTGCGCCGTGCGCGGGGTCGTACTCCGCCGTGTCCAGCGCGGCCAGTACCGGCCACCCGGCGACCAGGCGGGCGCGTCCCTCGCGGGCACGTTCCTCAGCCGTAAGGCGTTTGCGTTCCACCCGGGCGGCGTGCGTAGCGCGTTGCTTGCTCTGCGCGGCACGCGCCTTTTCCTGGTCGTACACGGGCACAAGTTCGATGCGTAGGTTCCACCGGCTGTGGTTCGTGCCGCCGCACGCGCACGAGCACAACGGGCCGGTCGCGCCCATGCACGCGCCGTTGCACGGCTGGTCGCTGTGCTCCCCGTACACGAAGGCCAGACGGACGCGGGCGCCGCAATGCGGGCACGTGCCCACGTCACCCG
>WUUC01192977.1_pt1 | contig 11327 bp, 14 predicted proteins | sample 6278441 | NCBI WGS metagenome assembly WUUC01 (sample SAMN13675441, study PRJNA597444) | soil metagenome | isolation source: soil | place: USA: Washington | collected 2017-10 | reverse complement strand
CGATCGTCATCGTCGGCGCCGGCGCGATCGGCATGGAGTTCGGCTACGTCCTGAAGAACTACGGCGTGGAGGTAATGACTGCTTACTTGAACCTCGCTGATCAGGTCACAGCGCTGCGGACCGCCCTAGCCATGCTGGCGCAACCCAGCGCACGTCGCGACGATCCTGATCTCGGCAGGTCATGATGCTCGCTTTCGACGGCGAACCGCAGACGTTAACGAGGACGGTCCTCCAGCCCCGGAGCCCTCCGCCCGGCGGTCCACCAGGAAGGCGGTAAGAGTCAGCAGGGACGCCTGCTGCGATTGCTTGGGTGTCGGTGCTTTGTACGCCTAAACACAGTGCACCCGGTGTCACGGAGCCGCGCCACAGATCGTGTCTAAAAGTTCGCTGGCTCTTCTGCGGCCATGAGCCTCCGTTAAGCGGATGATCGCGCGAGGCGATCGCACGTCTTTGCTTCGCCAATGCGACGGCACCTCACCGAACGAATGTGTGCGGGAGTTTCGGCGCCTCCCCCACCGCGTCGTCCGGGCGGGCCAGCCGCCACCGTCGCCCCGCCAGCTCGACCGACGGCCCTTCCGAGGCGGGGTCCGCGACTACCCGCACGCTAATCGTCCAACGCCCCGGCGGCGCCCCGACGATGCCGAGCCGGTCCAGGACCGAGCGGTGCGCCTCGGACGATCCGCTAAGGATCAGAAAACCCTCGGTGCGCAGATGCATGCGCGCATCCCGCACCCGCTTTGCGGCGTCCTCGTACATCGCCACCGTGCGCAGCACCGCGGCACTTACGGGTTGCCTCTGGACCACGCGGAACAGCTCGTCGATGCGCTTCTGGCCCGACTTGGGAGCAAAGATCCGGTCGAGCCGGTCGTCGGATAACGTCACCAGGACGTTCAACGGCAGCGGCGTTTCGTTGTACAACCAGGGCAGCGCGGCCCGCGCGGCGCGGGTGAGCGACCTCTTCCCGTCCCGGTTGGGTGGGCCGAGTAGCTCCAGATCGGCGCGGACGAGAGCGGCCGAGATGCCGAAATGCTCGTCGCCGGTGACCAGAAGATGGGGCTGGCCGAAGGCGTCCGGCGGGATCGCCCAACCGCCGGGCCGCGCAGAAAACCCGATCGTGAACTCCACACCGTCGAGCCGGAACGCGAGGTCGTCGCCGTCCTCCAGCGCGAGCTCACGCGCGAGCTCCTGGCGGAACCGGGCACCCAGAAACGTCTTCTCCTCCTTGGACAGCTGTTCCCAGCGGTACCGGCCGGTGCGGGCGCCGTCGTAGAGCGCGTCGAGGCAGCGCCGCAGCACGGCGGCCGCGCGAGTGCCGTCCGGGTCCAGCGATCGCAGCGCGGATTCCAGCCGACGCAGGTCCGCGTCGCTCGCGAGGGTCACAATGGGTGCGTTCTGGGGCGGTCGCGCGGGCCGCGGCGGGGAAGCATACGACGGCCGGGTCAGCAGCCACATGACAAGCAGTTCGAGCTGGGCGCGCGAAGTGTCGGCGACCGGTTCCGCCGTCAGCCGGTTGCGCAGGCGGTGTACCTCCCGCCGGAGTTTGGCGATCTCGTCGGCCAACCCCGAGGCGGGGTCGGCGGTCACGGGGGTTCCCCGATCGGACGAGGCGATCACGAACGGGCGCCTGATGCGTATACGCGTCGCCGCCCGCTCGGCCGGCAGTGCACAGAGTTCGATGATGATGTCGACGAGACCCGCCTCGTGCTGAAGCGCCTTACCGCGCAGGATGCGCGCGACCGAAGCCGGCGCCGGGACGCTGCCGCTGCGGAAGTGCTCTCCGCGCAGTTGGGCGTGCAGGTTGGCGATGGTCATTCCCCGACTGTCGAGCAGGTCGCGCAGGTGAAGCGCCACCTCGTTGATCTCGACGGTGTCGCCGTTCGGCGGTGCGGGCGGCCGGCCACCGCGCTTACCCACGCGGCCTCCCAGTTTTCACGGTTAAAACCCACTTTTCGCAGTCATCCATTGTACGGAGGGATCCGAAACCCAACCATACAAGAGGTAAGGACAACTTCCCACGACGGATCTGAGGCTGATGCATGCGCGAAAACCCCCTCTATGACCTCCTGGCTCTGACCCTCATTCTGGCGACCGTCACGGTCCTGCTGCTGAAGGGCGTGGGCCCCGAGGCCATCGCCGCGATCGGGGCCACGCTGACCGGCCTGTTCGCGACCTGGCGGCAGCGCCACGACCGGGGGAGGCAGTCCGAGGAAGACGCGGCGGAACGCCGCTGAAGGTCAACGCGTCACGACCGCGCGAAGCATTCCCGCGGCGAGGCCGCGGCGCGGCGTAAACGAGTACCAGTCCCGCGCCTCCGGTGCCGAGCGTCTCAAGATGAGTCAGAAAATCATCCGAGGCGGATCGGTCAGTCAGACGCCAATCGGTTACCTCAACGTCCGCGAAACGTTCGAGGGACGTGAGGGAGGACGGTCGCCGTCGACCCGGTACGCGGCCCACTGATCCGTTTGACCTTCGAGCTGTACGCCTCCGGCGCCTATACCGTCCGCACGCTCGTTAGACGCTCACCGACGCCGGCCTAGGCACCAAGCCGACCTACACCAACCCGATGGCACACCGATCTCGGTCCACGCGATCGGCAAGCTGCTGAGCGACGCAGTGGTTCAGGCGCAGATCGCGGCCTGAGCCAGGAGGCATCGAACGACACCACCGAGGCATTCGGCGGCGGCACCTAACGAGTGCCGCCGCCGATGATCTTGAAGTGGAGCTGATGAACGCCTACTTGAACCTCCAGCCACAGCTAAGCCAGCTTCAGAGCTCTTTGGCGAACTAAAACGCGAAGATGACGGAAATCGCGGTACTGGACCTCGAGGTCGGCTGGCCGCTCATCGGGCCGGCTCGCGGGTGGTGTGGCCCTCCTAGGTCAGAGGCGTCCGGGATGCCGTTCGGGGTGTGCGCTTCTGCCTGGGCCTGGCCGTGTTCGCCTGGGCCCTGGTCTTCCCGCTGTGGCAGTCGTTGCGGCTATCTCGTCCGCAGAGAAGCTGCAGGTTGGCGAGGCTGTGAACGTGCTTGTCGCCGAAGTGGTCGACGTCGGTGCCGGGGTCGCCGCACTTCTGGCAGCGGCCGGCGTCACGCTGGATCACGGCGCGGCGGCGTTGGGCCCAGTCAGCGGCTTGCTAGCTCGGCTCGACGGTTCGACGTATTCCATCGGTACGCGCCAGACATGACCTCTCCAATGATCTGTCGACGCGGGTTTGTTGGCTCAGTCGATCCGCGAAGGGGGTTCCGGCATGGAAGATCATTCCCTCGCTCTAGGTTGATCGTGATGGATAAGAAGACCAGAACAAGAGTTATCGCCTGGGGCGTTCAAGTAACGGTGTTGGTCTGCGCCCTCATCGCCGGCTGTGCGCTCGCCTACCAGCGTAGTTCCAGCGGCGAGAAGCCCAGCGCGGCCGACTGGATGCAGGGATGGGGAACGATCTATGGCCTCGTCGCCACGACGATCGCTGCCATCGTCGCGGGCGGCGTGTACTTCGAGACGGTAAAGGCGGCGCGGGAGGCGGAGGCCAACCGGAAAGCCGACGATCGGGAGGCCTTGCTGCTAGCGCCTCGCGCGGTGCTGGTGACCCGAATCGGGCCTGGCATGCAAGACAAGCGGAAGCTCCGGGATGTCGAGGTGAGCATCCAGAACTTCGGATCTCAGCCAGTGCGGCGGATAAGCGCCATGGTCACCGTCAACAACTTCCTTGCCGGCCCGACGGCCACGCAGATCGGAGTGAGGGTGCCTCTACTCGCCCCTGGCGAGGCACAGAGCCGCACCTGGAACTGCAAGGATCAGCCGATAGAGGTACCTGTCGACGAAGCTCCCGTGTGGGACCTCGACACCGACCCCACATTCTGGTCTGTGACGATCAACTTCATCGACGCAGCAGGGCGAGCATGGAACCGCGTTGATAACGGCGAGCCCTTTCAGGTGCCGACCCACGTACTGCCCGGGTAGCAGTTTGCCGACCGTTCACTGACGTACGCCGCTAGGCCAGAATCAGGGCCATGGCTTGGGGGGTCAGCAGCGCCAGAGTCTGCACCGTGGACCAGACGGCGGTGGCGTAGCAGACGAGGAACGCCGGGCTGGCCGCGATGCTGCCGATCGCGCTGAACCACGCCTCCTGGTCCTGGATCTGGGCGGTCACCGCCCGCTTCGCCGCCGCAGCGTCGATTTCCTGCACGTGTGCGTGCCCTCTCGCTTCTGGGACCGGTTCGCTGTCGGGCCTTGACGGCACCGTATCGCGCACCTGCGGCACCGGCGTCGACCTGACACCGTTGCGCGTGGCATGCCGGAGGTGGACCTGGCCAGCCGGCACACCGGCACTCGCGCGAAGCGGGCCCGTAGTTGGACGGTCCGCCGTGCACCTGGTCACCGGCGACGCAAAATCCGCCCGGAATCCGGTTCCGCAACGCCCAGAAACGGACAGGAAGCTGCAACACTGTGCTGAACGGTCGATTGCATGACCGCCGAAGATCCGCGCTCACGGCCGCCACGCCGGCGACTCCTGCCGCCAACCCGTTCGCCGGGCGCATTATCCGACTGGCGCGGGTTTCTGGTGTGACGCATTCTGGTGAGCGTATTGGCGAGCCGCAGCGGAGCGGGGCCTTCGACGACCTGTTGCACCGGGGGGTGGCGTGTAGTGCCGGTTATTGAGCCGTGGCGGCTGGAACGCGAAGGCAGGGCCAAGTTTTGGCTCTTTCTGTTGAGCATTCCGATCATGCTGGTCACCTGTGGGAACTTCCTCGTTGATCAGATCGGCGATGCCATCAAGACCAGCCGGTTGCCTGATGTGGAAAACGGCACCTACAGCCTGCCGGCCTACCCCCACGATCCGGACGACGCGGCCATTGACCCGTTTTTGATCACTTTCACTGAGGTCGTCGTGACCGACGATAAGGTGCAGTTCAAGGCGGTCGCCAAGAACATCACCAAAAAGAAGCAGCAGTTGGACTGCACCGACAACGACGACAACGTCATGCGCCAGTGGGTCCGGCCGACGGTGAAATTTCGTGTCGGCAATAATCTGCCCGTTCTCGGGTCTTCGTGGTGCGAAGACGCCAAGCATGCTAACAGTACGATCACGGTCGACCGGCGCGGCTCAGCGAAGGTCGTCGCCGAATTTGATCGCGAAAAACGCTTCACCACGGTGTTCGTTATTCGGTGGGGCGGGTGTGTGTCGATGATGCCTGAGGTCGCCTGTGAGCGGTACACGGCCGCGCGCGAGATCGACCTCCATTCGGCGACAAAGTCTTGACGGCGGCGGCAGCCAGCTTACCCGGTGTGCCGCAGAGAGTGGTGACTTGGAACGGCCCCAAGGGCGATGCCGCTCTGGGACGCGCCCTTGCCCACAAGGCTTTCCGGTAGCTCCCGGCACCGTCCAAACCGGTCAGCGGATGCTCGGCGCAGTGGCGAGCAGGTCGTCAAGCAGAAGAGGCCGGCCGGCCTGCTGGTAGCCGTCGTCGGCCGGATCCAGGACATACTGGTGCACGATGCTCACCCGTCCACACGCCAATAGGTCGGTACGCGCTCGGCGGCATACCGGGCCGGGTCACCATGCTGGTCACCAATCTCAATGACCAGCCGAAGACCAGCGGTCACCCCGGCGAACCCCGACCCCCTGTCCTGCGGCGGCGGTTGGCCAGACGCCCACACGGTCACATCGGGCATGCGCCCGGCACCGCCGACATCTAGAGCCAGGTTCAGACCGCCAGCACGAGCGCTACCCGCGACCCTCGCGCATTTTCTTCACGTGACCGACAAGAAGGGGAAGTGCTTCCGACACTTCTTGCGTGGTTAAACTTTCTGGTGAATGGACAATTCTATTGCGAATCTGAAGAAGGCCTCTAAGCTCCTCTAGATCTTTCTTGTCATTCGTATACGCATGAAGGATCGCACTGAAAGGCGCAGGAGCAGTGACCCCACTCTCCCCTGCAACCTTTTTTCGAATCCCACTTTCGAGCTGAATCCAAAACCAAAGAAACGAAGTGTGCACCGAATAAGGAGTGATGACGTTACCCGTCTCAGCCACGGCCACAGCCGTGGCTTCGGCTTCAGCTTCTTCGGCTGCGGCTATCGCCATATCTGCCGCTACTCTCGCTCCTCGCTCAGCTTTGCGCGCAAACCACAGGGCCCGCACCGCGAATATCAGGGAAGCAGCGCCGACAACGAGACCAGCGACACTGGACCACTTGTCCGCCCTACCTGCACCGATGTTGTAAACAAACACGCTAAGACCGGTCAACGCAAACGCGAGCACCAGGACTATGGCAGCCCTCGAAGCCCGTGCTTGTAAACCTATAACTGCCCCAGAAAAAGACACGATCCGGAATAGTCTCTCGGCGGCGGCGCGGACGTTTGCCTCTGAGATTTCCGTCGCACTGGGATCTGTTGAAATCATCTCTTGATAGGAGAGACCCTTGAGCTCGCTCTCCCAACGTCGGGCCAAATCCTTTGCGAGGCTTTCGGCCGCTTCGGAAAAGCGGTATTCAGGTGGGCCACCTGACCGAGGAGGCATCACTCTGACCCCTTACTAAAAGCAACGAAGCCGATCAGTGCGCACGCAACGAAGCCGATTGCACCCCAAGCTTCGGTCATGTTGTTAGTGAAAAACCCGCCCGTAAAAATTGTGACCCCACTAATGATCATCCAATTCCTCGCACGCGTAGACATTCGGGCTTTCGCGTAGCTCATCGCCTGCCAACTGTCCGCATGCTTGACGAAGGCCGGAGTGATCATGGGTGCGCCCGCGCCAGAGTTGATTCCAGCCTCAAGGCGCCCGGCTTCTTCCAAGATCATTTCAGCACGGTGCTCCAAGATCTTCCTGAGTGCGACCCGAGTCTCAGGGGGAAGCCCCGAGAAGCCCGCAACAGTGATCTGCAGCTCATCCACGGATGCCATTCTAGAGACCTTGGCAATCCGGGATGCCGACCGGGGCGGCGCGTTGCCCCTCCGTGGGCAACGCGCATGGAAAGTCATTCAGCGCGTGCCAAGAATATTTAAAATTGACAAAATTCCCAAATACCTACAAAACCTAAATCAACGCATCATGCTAGTGACGCGCAACCAAGTGGTTCACCGAGACCCCATGAGGTCGAATGCGTTGCCTTGGTTTTAACCGCGTGTCGCGTCAGCGTGTGGCGTCCTGGTAACTTGGGGCGGCTCGGGCGGCAAATAGGCGACCAAGTTGACTGGACAACGGCTTGGCTCTGACACGAACATGCTCGAAGGCTCGACCACACGGGTGTATCAGTCGCACTCCGGAGTGCCGGCGCCTAGATCCTCAGCAAGCCTGTGGAGGAACGCAACTAGCGGTCAAAGATTTTGACAGTTACGGCAAGCCCTTCTGTGGTGGACTCTTTGGTGAGGTCGATTTCTAGACCTCGTGGCCCCTTCAGTAGACCGCCGTAGTCGAAAACAAGACAAATCAAGTGTTTCGCTCGCTTCTCTTCCTTATAACGGTCTCGGTCGACAATAAGCTCATCGCCCAGATTCTTTGCACTCATGCTCGTGCGCGCTCGCTTCACTTCTATCGCCAGCTCGTAGGCTGGGATGAAGAAATCCATGCGAGACGCACCTCCGGCGTACGAAGGAACCCAGACTTCCTCCCGCACATCTTCAAAAAAGATGGCGAACAGTGCCCTAAGGAGATCTTGCACGTCGTACTCATCGTCGACTGTAAGCGTTGGCCGCTTCATATGGCGGTGGTTCAACTCACGCTCAACATATCGCATTCTGTCGCCTATTGAGAGCACAGCGTCAACCGCATCGATACGCTGGCCGGCGAAATCCACCGCGCCAGCACTGCGTTGAGTCCGAAGCCTCCCCGCCAAGAGCGCTAAGAGGATATCCAAGATGGCTCGGGATTTCGTGCTGACAGAGGCTGCGACGGCCGCATAATCGCCATTCTTATAGCGGATCGCTTCGTCTTTTCCTTGAAGAAACGAGTAAAGACCGATTTCGTTCAACGATGCAAGGTTGTAAAATTTAGGATGCTGAACGTACGTCTCGCCGTACTCACTCCCGATAATGTCATCGAGATCGTACAGCAGATGCTCCGCCGGCTCATGAGGCGGCTCTTGCTGCTTAATGTAACGGTACCTATTGTTCAGGGCAGCGAATCCGAAAGTCGAGCTATTCATATTCCAATGAATAATAAGAGATTCACGATGCTGCCCGAGATGCTCGTAAAATCGCTCGAAGAGCGCAATTTCTCGGTCGATGGGTTCGCTCTCAGGCGGCGTATCGGCTAGCGAGAACGCCACTCGCGTACCATTACTGAGACTTGCTACCGCAATGCATGAAACCGCTGGCGGACGATCTTTAGCGTCAATGAAGCTTTCACAGCCGTAGTGCACGGAGATGATCTGACGACCGTCACTGACCGCCCTCCGAAGCTCTCTCAACTTCGCTGACTCGCTCATACGATGCCACCTCTGACGTCCGTCTTCAGTGCTCGGCGCTCGGGAAGAAGAATGGCGGTTAACGGCGCCCCCGGAATCGTGCCGCAGCCAGTATCAATACAAACGAGTTTATCGGTAATATAAGGCTCCCGGTTTCGCTGCAGATAATGACCACATATTGTTAGCTTGAGATGATCTTTTGGCGCCAGATCGAACATCTTGTGGTGCGGATTTAGGACCATCGCGTCAACATCTCTGGCACTGGGCCGCTGGGGATCAAAACCCATGTGACTGATGAGGAGGTCATCAGTTTCCATATAAAGATGGCTATTTCGAAGCGCGGCGAGTTGGCGACCCGGGAAGTCCTGCCTGAAAGATCGCAGCACGTTGGGTGGCACTGACTTATAGTAGCTTGCAACAGTGGCGAGGCCCCCGTTTCGAAGAAACGGCTCCACTTTTCCCATTTCAAGGAAGTCCAACAAAGCTTGCTCATGGTTTCCCCGCAGCAATATTGCGCCAGGCGGCCAAGAGTCGATGAAGTCAGTTACGAGGCGGAGTACTTTAGCACTGTCTGGTCCACGGTCGACCAAATCGCCGACGAATACGACTTGACGTCCGCTTGTATGCCGTGACTCCAGCAAAGCGCTTAGCTGTGCATACGCCCCGTGAACGTCTCCAATTACCATCAAAGGCTTCATTATATTGGTGGCGTTGCAAGAGCTGTATATTCGAATCCTTCAGTTGGCCCAGCGAGCACCTGCGCCATGAGGGTGGACGCGTAGGGGAACTCATCTAAAAGCTGTACTGTAAGCGAGTCCAGAGTGGTTTCTGCCGGCGGTACCCTCCCAAGGAGATCCGAGAGTGCAAGATATAGCACCTTAAGATCGTCATGCCGCGGTGATTCAAGTCTCATTCGAAGAGCTCGGGCCATCGAAGGAATTCCGAGTCTTTCCGACACGACTTCAGGATCGAATTCCGGTTCGCCTCTATCTGCTAGAACCGCATAGCATGCAGTTCGCGCTACATAGATTCCAAGCTTGCGAAGGCCATCCACATATTCAGCGGAGTCATCGACTGTTAGCGCTCTGGCCGCAGCAGCAAGTTCCCCAATTGCCTTGGCAAAATTCGGAGGCTGACGGTAGTCGTCAAATATGCGTTTCAGCACGCCAGTGGGGTCACTGACGATATGACCATCTGTACACAGGTGGAGCATAAATAAACTGCCGCTGGCAGACATTTCCCTTAACGTATCAATATTGTATGCAGTGACGTTCACGTCACCCTCTGAGTACTTGCCCGGGGCGGTCGATACAACCTGGAGAACATCGATATCACTATCGACTCGCTGCGTCCCGCGTGCCTGACTGCCATACAAGGCGACAGCGATATACGGTCCACGCACGGCGGCCATCGCGCGCGCGAGGACGCCAGGATGCGGCGTTCCACCCTCGGCGTGAGCCGCCACGAGCGGCGCGGCATACGAATCCATAGAATTATCGTACTCAGCAGGTACGACAACTCTCGGCGGAGGTTCTTCGCGCGTGTCCCCCGCCGAGCAGGCGGAGGCCAGCGCCTCACACCGCGCGGTGCATGAGCCTGACAGGCACCCGGCCGCGCCCTTCTGGGCATGCGTAGGGAGGGCTGCGCAGATCAGACACGGGCAGCCTCGGCGATGTGCATCCACGCTCCAACTCCGTCGGAGCGCCATCCCCGCAAGCTCTCGATGGCCCCAGCTCTGATTCGACCGAGTTCGGCTCAGGCCTCAACAGGACGACGAGACGTACCTAGGACGTCCGGCGAGACGCGGTTGGAGCGATTACACGCAGGTCCGAAGCTATGAGCACGTCAGGGCGGCAATGCTTCGGGGTGCGAGACATCCTCCGGGTTGTAGGAAGCGGTTGCAACGGCGTTGAGGAGAGGTCCGGTCGCACGCGTTCGAATCCGTGCGGCCGGGCTTTCGTCTGTCCGGCGGACCTGCGGAGGAAGCGATGTCACGTGCGCGGCGATACTCGACGAGTTCTCATAGGGCTACACATCGTCCTACCCGCCGGTGGTGGGCGCCATGGCGCTTGCGGTGTATCTGCGGGTCAAGCGGCTGGCCATGTAGCCGTATGGTCTCTGGCCAAGGGACGGCACCTCCCTACAGGCCCGAAGCGACGCCAGCCGGATCGAAGCCAAGTACCCACGGCGGGCCGGCCTGGGACGGGCCTACTGTCTATCTGACTCCCCTGCTGACCCGTGGACAGCGGTGGCGCAGCTTCGGCGGTGCCAGATGACCGTTGACGTGACGCACCTACCCGAACGTCCGTCGTGGCGATGCCGAGTATGCCGGGAGCCCTGGCCCTGTAAGCCGAGCAAGGCGGACTTGATCGCCACGATGGATCGCGTCGGACGGGTGATTTACATGAACTCTCACATGGCCGACGCGATCAGCGATCAAGCGGAGTCCGACGCCACGGATATGTACGACCGGTTCATCGGTTGGGCGCGGGCGTCCTGAGCAGTGGCCCAGACCCGCTCGAACGAGTCGAGGTACGTGGCCGCCATGCCCTCAGGATTTGTGCAGCGTAGATGCAGCACCGGAGCCGACGAGGCGGCGCAGCCGTACGCGTGCGTGTTGACCATCAACTCGTCATCGGCGAAGTAGATCGAGTTGTACAGCACCGTGTCGTGCAGCCGTAGCGACACTCCCGGCTCCTTGGTGAGCAGCCGGAAGAGGAACAGGGCGTTCGTGATCCGTGCGGCCATTACGTGATCAAGGCCCTCGTCTGCGCCGCGCCGGGCCACCTGAGCGCCGTTGGCATTACCCAGGACGATTCGCACCCGTACGCCGGAACGGGCTTTGTCTCGGAGGAGCGCTTGAACGCCGGCATCCTCGGCGAGGAAGAGGCTGCTGTACGCGAGAATCCCGATCTCGCGGTCGGCGC
>WUUC01149195.1_pt1 | contig 11327 bp, 6 predicted proteins | sample 6278441 | NCBI WGS metagenome assembly WUUC01 (sample SAMN13675441, study PRJNA597444) | soil metagenome | isolation source: soil | place: USA: Washington | collected 2017-10 | reverse complement strand
GATGCTGGATTTCGTCGCCAAACGCGTCGAAGTCACCGGCGACGTGACCGAGAAAGACGGACAGAAGGTTATTACGATCAAGTCGATTAAAGTAGTGAACTGAGCACAGAATCTTAAGATCTGGCGATTTCAGGATCTTCTGATCTACAAATCTGGTGATCTACCGATCTCGTGATCTACAAATCTGGCGACCTACCGATCTCGTGATCTGCAAATCTGGCGATCCGATGAAAGCAGCAAATTCAGATCGAGAGATCTTGAGATCAAGAGATCGAAGATCGCCAGATTCGAAGATTCCCAGATCTAAGATCGCCAGATTCGAAGATTCCCCCGTCCCTGACCCAGATCCCGCAATTCGGGGTCTAACTCCCTAACGACACGACATCGGCCGATCGTCGCGTGGCTCTTGCGCAATTTGCGCGTTCAAGGAGAAACCCCATGCCTCGCGATCTGTTTGGCGATGTTACCGCTCCGTCAATTCGACTTGGCAGCCGCAAGTGGTACACCGTACCGTTGTCTCTCGCTGCTCATACGCTGGTCCTCGCGACCGTGATCATCGTGCCGCTGTTAGCCACAGGCACGTTGCCGATGCCCTATCGAAACGTCACGTTCGAAATTACACAACTCGATGTGCCCGAGCCTCCCGTCGCCCCACGCCGGGTGCCGTCAACCTCAGACGTCAAGTCAACGCTGGCGCCGGTCGAAGCGCCTGCGACGATTGAAAAAGAGAGCGGGCTCGAAGCCGGGTTTGAGACCGGTGTTCAGTTGGGTATCGACGCCGCAGTCGGCCTCATGACTGGCTTGGACTCGATCGTTGAACCCCCGCCACCGCCTGAGCCTCGCGCGGCGGAGCCGAAACCCGTGCGTATCGGCGGAGACATCAGACCACCCGAGAAAATCCACGACGTCTCGCCGGCGTATCCGGCGATCGCCCAGGCGGCGCGTGTGCAAGGCACCGTCATCATCGAAGCCACCATTGGCGTTGACGGCCGCGTCCAAAACGCGCGCATCCTGCGCTCGGTGCCACTGCTAGACGAGTCAGCGCTCGCTGCGGTGCGGCAATGGATCTATACGCCGACGCGACTGAACGGCGTACCGGTCGGCGTCATCATGACCGTCACGGTGCGGTTCCAGTTGAACTGACAGATAGACACAGGACACGCGCCAATAGTCGAGAACGTTACGGTGGTGGAGAACGTTACGGTGATGGGAGCGTTGCAGGGATCGCGCGTGAACGCCCGGAAGAAACCTGTGAGGCGGTGAGCGAAGAACGGCCACGAAAGCAGCGAGACGGGAGAATAACTCTCTGCGTCTCGGGCTTCCGTGGCTGTTGCGTTGCTTACTTAGCTGGGCGACTTAGTACTTGGCAGCGACGGCGACCGGTTCTTCCCACGGAAGACCCGTGCGGCCGAAGTGCCCGTAGTTGGTGGTCTTGCGATAGATCGGGCGCAGCAGATTCAGCTGATCGATGATCGCGCGCGGGCGGAAGTCGAAGGTGTCCATCACGTACTTGGCGGCCTTCGCTTCGTCTCCCGTGCCGAACGTATCTACTTTCACTGAAACTGGCTTGGCCATGCCGATGGCGTAACCAACTTGAATCTCCGCTTTCTTGGCCAGGCCGGCGCCAATCACCTGACGCGCGACGTAGCGACAGAAGTAGGCAGAGCTGCGATCGACCTTCGACGGGTCTTTGCCGCTGAATGCGCCGCCACCATGACGACCCCAGCCACCGTACGAATCGACGATGATTTTGCGGCCCGTGACGCCGGCATCGGCCGAGGGACCGCCGTGGATGAAACTGCCGGTGGGATTGACGAACAACTGCAGATCTTTACGCCACCAATTGCCGAGCACACGCGGGCCGAGATCCTCGCGCACATATTCAGTGATGCGCTTTTGATCCGCTGCCGGTGAGTGCTGCGTCGAGACCACAACAGCGGTCACCCGTTTCGGAGTGTTGCCGTCATATTCGATGGAGACTTGCGATTTGCTGTCGGGACGCAGGAAGTCGACCTTGTTGTTCTTGCGGTCCTGCGCCAGACCGTAAGTCAGCTTGTGCGCGAGGACAATCGGCAACGGCATCAACTCGTCGCATTCGTCGCTCGCGTACCCAAACATGATGCCCTGGTCGCCGGCACCCTGATCACCGCTCTGGCTGGTCGCGGCGGTGACACCCTGGCTGATTTCATTCGACTGCTTGGTGATGAGGGACAGTACCTTGAGCGTCGTGTCGCAAAACGGCTCGCTCGTGTCCGTGTACCCGATTTCCTTGACGGCCTGACGCACAACCTGTTCGTAGTCGAACTTCGCGTTGGTCGTAATCTCGCCAGCGAGCACGACGTGGTCGCTCTTCACCAGCGTTTCACAGGCGACGCGGCTTTGCGGGTCCTGCTCGAAGCAGGCGTCGAGGATGGAATCGGAGATGTAATCACACACCTTGTCGGGATGACCTTCTGACACCGACTCGGACGTGAACGTGAACTGCGACATGGTGCTCCTTCTGCGAAGTGTGAATCTAAGCGGCGCGTTCGAAGCACCATTCGCGCTACAGCACGTGGCCACTTCGACGCAAAATAAAAAAGCCCGCGTAAGTCGCGGGCTTCGCGACTTAGATAGGTCACCGTCCCATGGCCACGCGTTGCGATTGCAGTCGCAACTCTCGCGGCAATAGTGACGTGCGCGGCCCATCAAGTCGTGGAAATCGCCGCGCCAAAACCGACCCAACAGTATCGCCTCTATGCGTCGCGGTGTCAACGGTCGAAACGAGACACTCGCGCAACCGCCGCAATACTGAGGATGGCGTTGTTACTTCTTGTGCTCGGCGATGTATTTCAGCGCGAACTGCTCCAGCGGTGCGCTGCGCAGCCCGATGAGTTTGGCTTCTTCCGTTGCCTTTTCGATGGTCCATCCATCCTGGAGCACACGCTTCACCATCCAGACGGCACCAACGCGACTGGCCGAGCCGCAGTGAATGAATACCGGTTGATTGGCTTTGTTGGCGACGGCGGCAAGAAAGTCGTCGACGATCTTCGCGTCGGGTGCCTGACCGTTGAACGGCAAGTGAATGTAATTGAGCCCGAGGACCTTGGCGCGCGCCGCGTTCTCGTCGATGTTTGCGCCCTGTTCGGTTGCCTGCCGGAGATTGATCACAGCTTTGAAGCCGTCGTTCTTCAATCCCTCGAGCGCGGCGGTATCGGTGGCGCCGCCACAGGCGACGACCGCATCGACTTTGGTGAAGTTGACGATGCCCGGCCGCTCGACTTTTTGTTGTGCGGCCACGACCGCGCCGGCGGTAATGAGTGCGAAGGTGAGTACAAACGAAAGGCGCATAACCAATCCTCCTGGGGAAGAATCGATCATACGCCCTCTGCCTTTAGAACCATCGTTGGTGGTCCCTTCGCAGCTTGATCTGAAGCTTACTTCTCGACCGTGATGGTGACCGGTTGCTGCACGCGCACCGACACTGTCGTGCCAGCCGGCAATGTTGCCGCATTACGGCCCCCTGTCATCGTCGCTGCCGTACCGCCCGCGGCGCCGACCGACCCGCCAATCACCGCGCCCTTGCTGCCGCCTAGAATCGCGCCGAGAATTGCGCCACCCACCGCGGCACCGCCAATTTTTGCCGCGCTCTCGCCAGCAGGTGAAGCGCCTTCGCGCACGACCGAGTCGGTCTTGATGTTCAGCCGCGAGCCGTCAGCGAGAATCACGGTGTGAAAGCGAATGCCGAGGCGCGCTTTGTCGCGGACCTTGCCGCCACGTTCGACTTCAATCACCGATCCCTGCACCATGGAGCCGGCCGGAATTGCCACGCGATCGCCAACACGCACATCGCGCGTAATGCGTGCGTCAACGCGGTCCTCGAGGCGTGCCGCCTCGCTCGTCACTGAGCGCTCGATCTGCAGGCCAAGCACGGCATCGGCTGGTACGACGATCTCGACCAGTTCAGGCTCGGCCGGCGCAGGCGGAGTCTCGGGTTCCGAGACGGTCGGCGCACGCTCTGGTTCTACCGAGGGGCGGACCTCCCACATGGATCCGCCGCTAGACGAGGGTGCGGTGGAACGAGTTCCAGACGAGGCGCTCGTCTCGGATGCGCGCGAAGGCGCCGGCTCGTTGCGTGCCACGCGCGGCGCAGCAGGTGTCGTGCGACGCTCAGGCGGCGGCGCTACGGTACGCGACGGCCGGGGCGCAGACTGTCGACGGGGTGCAGCGACCGAGGGTGCTTCTACAGGTTCCGGCGCGTTGAGCGCCGGCCGAGCTGACTCGGGGGCCTTCGGAGCGGGTAAGGGAGCTTCCGGGACGATCACCCCTTCAGACTCGGTTACTGGCTTATCGGGCACCGCGCCAGCTGATCCGCTTGGCGTCGAGGCAAGGGGCGCGACGACGGCGCTGTTGGATTCGGGTGCGTGGCGCGCGGCGAGGAAGCCGCCACCGGCAGCTGCCGCGAGACATCCCAGCGCAAGGCCTCCGAATACGAGCTTGTTGAGTTCCATGGGTTGGTGGCAAAGTGCCAACCGGCATGGGCCGGGGACACTCTGTTCTCCGCTTAACTGACATAGCAAGCCGCGTACCGCCGGAATGCTACGGTTAAGTTCTTCGCAATCTATGATTTGGCGCCAAAACTACCCCATCGAAACTGTCCGGTTCCGATGAGGGTTGTCCTCCGCGCTCTATTAATCAAGAGCTGGTCTTGATTGGCCCGCGGTATGGTGCGATCAGGCCGAGACGAGCGGACCCCGCAGCTGTTTCGTTCTCGAAGTCGTCCACGATGCGTTTGTAAAGGCGCAAGGCCTCAGCACGACGACCGGCGATATCGTGCGTCCAGCCGAGCGTCAGCATCGCCGCGGCTTTGAGCCACGATGGCATTCGCTCCGTCGTAGTTACGATCGCCGAAAGTGCGGCTGACGCCTGGCTGTAGTTGCCGCGCGCGAACTCGAGATAGGCCAGTCGATACCGCGGCTGCCAATCAGAGGGTGCCGATGCCGCAACCCCCTGATAAATTGCCTTGGCCTCATCAAAGCGATCCAGGACGAGGAGACGATTGCCCGGGATTAGCGCGGTATAGATGGCAGCCTCGTTCGAGCGTGTGCGTTCACCAATGGCACTCAGTTGTTGCGCAGCGGCTTTGTGCCACTTCGCCATCTTGGCGTCGCGTTGCACGCGACGGGCATCGTCCACCGCCACCGCCTCGTTGAGCAGCATGCGGTAGTTGCCGCGCCGTAACAGAAATGTGGGCACCACCCAATCCGGCTTCTGGACGTTTTGCTCGATTGTGGGCGAGAGAAGCGTGATGGCCTCGTCCAGGCGCCACTGCGTCCGGCGCAGGTTCGCAAGCGCGAGGGTGGCGTTGTAGCGCGCGCTGACGTGCGCAGGCGTTGCCGTGGTCGCGCGTTCGAGTATCGCGGCGTATTGTTGCGCGGCCGCGTCGTATGCCTCGACCGACGGATGCATGTAGATCTCGGCCAGGCTGAACCGCATACCGGCATTGGCCGGGAATCGCTTGACTAGGCGTTCGCCGATAGGGAGCGCATCAACCAGACGGCCCTCGAGGGATCCGTAAATGTCCGCCAGGATGGTTTCCGCGAGCGGCGCGAAAAGACTACCGTCGCGCGAGGCGCGTTCCAGTTGTTTCAGTCCCTCGGTGCGGTTGCCGGAGGGCAAAAACAGCAGGATGCGCATCACCTTGACGAAGTTGGGTGCGATGTCGACGAAGTAGTTGTAGAGACCGAGCACGAGATAAGCGTCACCATGTTCCGGATGACGCTTGATGTATTCGTCCGCGTAGCCTTTGGACTTTGCCGCGTCGCGCGCGGCGCCCCACATCCCTTTGTCGTGATTGATGCGGTACATGCTGCGCAGCAGATGCCCTTGCGCGAGATGAAATAACGCTTCGGCGTCCCCCTTGCTGCGCGTATAACGCCCGTCCACATGCGTCAGAAACGTATCGATAGCGCGCTCGAACGCTGGTTGCAGCGTGTCGTCATCCGAAATCCGCGCCTGCAACACGAAAAGCGATCCAAACCACGCCCGTACGTCTTGTTGATTGGCGGCGCGTAATGCGTCGAAGTGCGATTGCGCCGCCGCGTTGTCGCCGCCATAAAAGCGAGCGTACCCGTCGTAGATAGGGTCAGTTTGGGCCGCAACCAGTGACGCCGACAGCAGGACTGCGGCCAGCGTGATGGCCGAAGCATGGAGCCAGCGCCGCCTGCCCGCGAGCGGCCCGCACCAGCGAACGCGCCACGATAAGATCACTACGTTCACGATTAATACTTCACCACATCGCTCGCCAAATGCTCCACCTTTTCACCTCCCCTTCGTCGCGAGATCGCCTCAGGGCAGCCGTTGATTTCGTGCTGTCGGCCGATCCAGGTAGCGGCGTTGTCATCGTCGGCGCTTCACGCGCTGCGGCGGACGAACTCGCGTTTGCAGTGGCCCTGGAGCGTGGCGGATCATTTGGCGTCACACGCGTCGGGTTTGCTGAATTGGCAACTCGACTGGCGCTGCCGCGGCTGGCGCGCCACCGACTGAGCCCCAGCGGTGGACTCGGCGCCGAAGCCATTGCGGCGCGGGCAGCCTTCGAGGCAACGGCTGCCGGCGCGTTGACATACTTCGCACCTGTCGCGCATCTGCCTGGTTTTCCGCGCGCCCTTTCGCGCACTCTTAACGAGCTACGCTCGGCTGGCGTCGATGTCACCACGATTGCCACCGTCGATCAGGCGGGGCCGGATCTGGCCGAACTGCTCTCGCGTGTGGAGGACGAGACAGCGAAGGCTGGTGCCGTGGACCGCGCACAGTTGCTTGCGACTGCAGCCGACGCGGTTGACCACCGTGCCGGCCTTGTGCATGACGCCGCGATTGTTCTGCTCGATGTGCCGATCGCAACCGAGGCGGATCGACGTTTCATCGACGCGATTGCAAAGGCGGCGCGGACAATCCTGGCGACCGTTCCGCAAGGGGACGAGCGAACGCGCGCGATGCTGCACACGTTGCGCTTCGAGTCAGCCCCGCCGGCGCGCCGCGGAACCAAGATGCAGCAAACCGCGCTGACGCGTTTACAGCATCACCTGTTTTCGCGCAATGCCGTGCCAGCGGGCGAACTCGACGAAACCGTCGTGATGTTTTCGGCGCCAGGTGAAGGACGCGAATGTGTCGAGATTGCGCGGCGCGTGATGCAGCAGGCGGCGGCCGACGTCCCGTTTGATCAGATCGGCGTCCTGTTGCGCGCACCGCAGACCTACTTTGGTCTGCTCGAACATGCCTTTCAGCGCGCCGGTATTCCGTCGTGGTTCGATCGCGGCACCCGGCGTCCGGATCCTTCAGGCCGCGCCTTTTTAGCGCTGCTCGCGTGCGCCGCTGAAGATCTATCGGCGCGTCGCTTCGCTGAGTATTTGTCGCTTGGCCAAGTTCCACCACCTGCCGCCGAGACCAGCGAGACATGGTCGGCGCCGACCGATGAAATTGTCGAAGCGGTTGTGCCCGTCGCTGCACGCTCCGAGGACAGTGATCCGGAAGAGGATGCGCGGGCGGCCTCCGCCGAGCCAGAGCGCGGAGGGGTCGTAGCCGGATCGCTGCGTGCGCCGTGGCGATGGGAGGAGTTGCTCGTCGAGTCCGCTGTCATCGGCCACCTCGATCGGTGGGAACGGCGACTCCGCGGATTACGCGAAGAGTATCGCCGCAAACTCGACGAGTTGCAGTCGGACGAGCCGGAGTCGCCGCGCATTGCGGCGATTCAGCGCGACGTTGAGCAACTGGATCATTTACGCGGCTTCGCTATTCCGATTGTGCAGACGTTGGCGGCGTGGCCGCGCGCGGGCGGACCAACGACGTGGCGCTGGCGTGAATGGCTGACCGCGATGCAGGAGTTGGCGCCGAGGGTGCTGCGGCAACCCGCGCGGGTGTTGCGGGTACTGCAGGAACTGCGGCCGCTTGCGGATGTCGGCCCGGTGTCATTGAACGAAGTGCGCGAGGCGTTGACGCCCCGGCTGCTGACGCTGACACACGATCCACCCCGCCGACGACAAGGCCGTGTTTTCATCGGTACCCCGGCGGCCGCCCGTGGCCGCTCCTTTCGCGTCGTCTTTGTGCCCGGGCTTGCGGAGCGGATCTTTCCCCAGCGGCTGCGCGAGGATGCGTTGTTGCTCGATGAGCGACGCGCTGAACTGGGCGCGCGGTTGGTGAATCAGAAACAACGCGCCGACGAAGAACGGCTTCAATTGCGCCTTGCAGTTGGTGCGGCGTCAGAACGTCTCTATCTGTCGTGGCCGCGAGTCGAGTTGCAGGAATCGCGGCAACGTGTGCCGTCGTTTTATGTTCTGGATGTCGCGCGCGCCGTTGAGGGCCAAATTCCAACCTACGGCACGTTACGTGATCGTGCCTACCGCGCCGGTAGCGCCATGCTCGCGTGGCCGGCGCCCGAAGATCCCGAGCAGGCTATCGACGAATTCGAGCATGACTTGTCGATGCTCTATCAGTTGCTGCGTGAGCCGAACCGAGCGCGCGCCAAGGGTCGCGCCCGCTATCTCTACGAGCTGAGTCCCCATTTGCAACGCTCGCTTACCGGCCGCTGGGCACGCTGGCAAAACCGCTGGCATGTCTCAGACGGTTTGATTCGCTCCACACCAGCAACCGCGCCTGCGCTCGCACGGCAACGCCTCGGTGCACGGCCGTACTCGCTCTCTGCCTTGCAGCGTTTTGCTGATTGCCCGTACCAATTTCAATTGTCGGCCATCTTCCAGCTCGCACCGCTCGAAGAACCCGCACCACTGCAGCGACTGGATCCGCTCACGCGCGGCAGCTTGTTCCACCAGATTCAGGCGGAGTTCTTTCGCACACTGGAAAAGAACGGGCTGTTACCGCTCAACGACGCACGCGCTGGTGCGGCGCGCGAAATGTTGTCCTGGGCAATCACGAAGGTGTCCAAGCAGGCCTATGACGATCTCGCGCCAGCCATTGACCGCGTCTGGCACGACGAGCTCGCCTCAATCGGCCGGGATCTTCGTGGTTGGCTGGACTTCCTCGTTCGAGATGGGCGGGACTGGCGTCCTGAGCTCTTCGAGTTTGCCTTTGGTCTGCCGGGCGATCTCGAGCGCGATCCGCGGTCAGTGAGTGAGCCCGCGCTGGTCGATGGCCGCTTCCTGCTGCGTGGCTCAATCGACCTCGTGGAACGGCGCACTGGCGGCACGACATTACGCGTCACCGATCACAAGACCGGACGCAATCGCACCAATCAGTCGACGATGGTCGACGGCGGGCGAGTGTTGCAGCCCATTCTCTACGGATTGGCGCTCGAAGCGGTCACTGGCGAGCGCGTTGAAGAGGGGCGACTGTCGTTCTGTACATCCGTCGGTGGATTTGCTGTGCATCGGATTGAGATCAACGACTTGAGCCGGCGCCGTGCGATCGAAGTGCTCGAAGTGATCGATCGCGCCATCGAGAACGGAGGTCTTGCCGCCGCCCCGGCCGACGGAGCATGTCGCCGCTGCGATTTCGTTTGCGTATGCGGGACGGATGAAGAGCGCCGAACGCGCCGCAAGCTAGGCAACCTGTTTGCGGACCTCGAGGCTTTGAGGCGCACACCGTGAGTGTCGATCTGATTCAATCCGCCCTCGACGACACGCTCATCGTTGAAGCCGCCGCTGGAACCGGAAAAACAACGCAGCTGGTGGCGCGCATCGTGCGGTTGATTCAGACCGGGCGCGCGCGCGTTACCGAGATCGTGGCAGTGACGTTCAGCGAAAAGGCGGCTGGCGAATTGAAATTGCGGTTGCGCGAGGAATTGGAGCGCGCACGAATCGCCGCACCAACCGACACGGATCCCGCACGGCTGCTGGATACCGCGGTGCTCGAATTCGAGGAAGCACATATCAGCACGATCCACGGGTTTTGTGCCGAACTGCTGCGCGAACGGCCAGTCGAGGCGCGGATCGATCCGTCGTTCGAGGTGCTCACCGAAACCCACAGCGACCGCTTGTTCGACGAAGCATTCGCGGCGTGGCTCGAGACCGCGTTACATGCGCCTGGAGAAGGGCTGCGTCGCTCGCTCCGCCGACCGCGCTACGTTTCGTGGTGGCGCGACAGCAACGAAACGGACGGTCCGCTCGAGCGGGTCAAACGTGCCGGACGCGAGTTGCTGCAGTGGCGGGACCATCCGGCGCCCTGGAAACGGCCTGTGTGGGATCGCGCCGCCACGATCGATCAGGTCGTCGAGTCTGTGCTTCACGTCGCTGAGATGACAGCGCACCCCATTTACGAGCGCGACGTGCTCTTCCAGGACACCGCATCGCTGCGGCGGATGGCCGGCGAAATCGCAAGGGCGGCGCAGCAATCGCCGCGTGATTACGACGGTCTCGAAGCGCTCCTGACCACGCTCGCCGCCGATCGTGACCTTGCCAACAAACGTAAAGGCAGCGGCGCGATGTACGCCAAGACCGTCTCGCGCGAAGCGGTGATCGACGCACGTGGCGCGCTGCTGACCGCGCTCAAGACATTCCGGACAATCGCCGACGCCGATCTGGCCGCCCTACTGCAGGCCGAACTGCAGGACTGTGTGCACGGCTACGAAGACCGGAAGCAACGCACGGGTACGCTCGACTTTCTCGACCTTCTGATCTGCGCCCGTAATCTGGTGCGCGACTCGGCCCCGGTGCGAACGGCATTTCAGAAGCGGTTCAAGTACATCCTCGTTGACGAGTTTCAGGATACCGATCCGCTGCAAGCCGAATTGCTCATGATGCTCGCGCGCAATGAGGCCGGTCTACTGCGGCCAGGAGCGCTGTTTGTCGTTGGCGACCCAAAGCAATCGATTTACCGATTCCGGCGCGCTGACATCGGAATGTACCAGCGGATTCGCGATGACCTCGAGTCTCAGCGCGGGCGCTCCGTGGTGTTAAGCCAGTCCTTTCGCAGCGTGCCAAACATCCAGCGCTTTGTGAACGCGGCGTTTCGACCAGTGATGCAGCGAGACGATGAAACACTGCAGCCCGGCTACGTCGAGCTCGGACACTTTCGCCATGACATTCCCAATCAGCCTTCTGTTATCGCATTGCCCGTGCCACGGCCGTACGGTCGTTATCGCATCGCCAAGCAGAGCATCGAAGCCTCGTTGCCGCAGGCGATCGGCGAATTTGTTCGTTGGCTGCTGAACGACAGCGGCTGGCAGGTAACGTCCGCAGGTGACGCACCGCGGCCGATTGCGGCGAGTGATGTGTGCCTGTTATTTCGACGCTTTATCGCCTATCAAGACGACGTGACGCGGAGCTATGTCGAGGCGTTGGAGTCGCGCGCGGTGCCGCATCTGCTCGTTGGCGGCAAGACGTTTCACGAACGCGAAG
>WUUC01223318.1_pt1 | contig 11328 bp, 12 predicted proteins | sample 6278441 | NCBI WGS metagenome assembly WUUC01 (sample SAMN13675441, study PRJNA597444) | soil metagenome | isolation source: soil | place: USA: Washington | collected 2017-10 | reverse complement strand
CCACGGCGCACGAGCCGCTCATCCGCGCGCAGGCGTTGAACCACATCTCGCCGTATTTCGCGGACGTCGTCTGGCGCGGGCTGTCTACGCGCCACGTGCGCGAGGGGCTCGACGGCCACATCGAGCTCGATCTGCTGCGCGCGCTGTGGAGCCCGATCAGCCCGCAATGCTATCTGGATCGCGTGCGCGATCGACGGACGCTCCTCGTGTACGCGCGGTACGACCTCACGTTTCCCGTCGATCTGTCGGAGCATCTGATCCGCGAGTTCGCGGCGCGCGGAATCCCACACGAAGTAGCGGTGCTGCGCTGCGGGCACTACAGCACGGGGAAGACGCCGTTCAAGTTCGTGGATGGGTGGATCCTGACGCGGTTTTTGAAGCGGGCGCTGCTGGAGTGATCCCGCTGTCGCTCGGGGCTTCTGGCTCCGGAGTTCGGGGCTTTGGGCTTTGGGGCGCGTCGTCACAACGAACGAAACCGCGGGTTTCGTGTTTTCGTGCTTTCGTGGCTACGTCTTCTTGTCCGGGTCCGGCTTCGGGATGAAACGCGTGAACAACGCGCGGCGATCAAAGCCTTTGGCGTCCTCCGCCTTTCCCTTTTCGGGCGCGGCCGCCTCGGCTGGCGGGCCGCACAGCAGTTCCAGCCGCGCCGCGGCGTGGGTGAGATTCCGGTAATCGAGCAGCTGATCGCGCGCCGCCGCAGACAATCGATCGAGCACCGGCCGCATCTCTTCGTACGGCAGCGGCTTGTTCACCCATCGATCCCGGAACCGCACGGCGCGCTGCTCCTCCGCGGCGGCGGCCGCCGCGAGCTGCCGCAGGCCCCGCGCCTCTTCGCGCCGCGGGCCGGATGCCAGGCCTTCCAACGCTCGATCGAGATCGGCTGCAACGCCCAGCAGGAAATCGGCAAAAAAGTCCGCGAGCTCGATCGCCGCCTGCGGGTTTTCCAGACGCCGGGCGTGCTCTTCGACCTGCTTGCGCGACCCGCGCAGCGAGTCGACGCTCGCAAGCGTGTCGGCCTGCCACTGGCGCACGTGCGCCGCGACGTCGTCCAGGGACACTTGCGCTTCGCCCGTGAGCGACGGCTCGAGCTCGCGCCTCTTGATCATCAGAGGTACTTCAACAGCCCCTGCAGGGCCGAAAAAATAATTCTCGCCAGATCCCGCACGAAAGGAGACACGTCTCCTTCGTTGACGGCCGTCGCGACCGTCACCGGGTTCGTGAGGAACAGCCACACGGTCGCGACCGCGAGGATGATGACCATCACGGTGATCGCCCCGACCACGCTCACGCCGACGTTCTGCAGGCTGCTCACTTACACCTCGAGCACGATCTTGCCGAACTGGGCCGAATCCTCGAGCCGTTGCTGCGCCGGGGATGCCTCGACGAGCGGAAACGTACAATCGACGATCGGCTTCAGGCGACCGGCGAAGAACGCGCGCGCCGCGCTGAGCAGCTCGCCCTTGGTGCCCATATAGGAGCCAAGGATGGACAAGTGCCTGGCAAAGAGAGCACGAAGATCGAGTTCGCCATGCCAGCCGGTCGTAGCGCCGCAGATAACCAGCCGGCCGTGCCGCGCAAGCGCTCGGACACTCCGGGGCCACGTCGCCTCGCCGACATGTTCTATGACGACGTCCACCCCGCGGCGGTTCGTCAGCCGCTTCACTTCCTCGGCAATGTCCTGACGGTAATGATGGATCGCCGCGGCCGCGCCGAGCGAGCGGACGCGGTCCAGCTTCTCGTCCGAACCGCCCGTGGCAAACACCCGAGCCCCGCGCAGCGCCGCGATTTGGATCGCCGCCTGTCCGACCCCGCTTCCGCCGGCCAGCACGAGCACGTCTTCGCCGGCCTCCAGCCGCGCGCGGGTGATCAGCATGTGCCACGCCGTGAGGAACGTGAGCGGAAATGCAGCGGCCTCGACAAGTCCGATGTGGTTCGGCAGTGCTATCAGGTTCTGAACAGGGACCTTCACCAGCTCAGCATATCCGCCGGGATGGTGCCGATATCCGAGCACCTCGTAGCGGTCGCATTGGTTGTCGGTGCCGGAAAGGCACGCGGCACACCTTCCGCAGCTTACACCCGGCTGCAGCATCACGCGCTGGCCAACAACGACAGACGGATCGGAGGACCCGACCACCTCGCCGGCGACATCGCTTCCCGAAATGTGCGGCATCGGGATCGTCACGCGCTCGAGGCCGCGGCGCGCCCACAGGTCCAGATGGTTGAGCGCGCAGGCGCGCACCCGGACGAGCGCTTCTCCAGGGCCGGGCTGCGGATCGGGCGCGTCTTCGAAGCGAAGCACGTCCGGGCCGCCGTGCTGATGGAAGCGAACGGCTTTCATGGGAGGAACACGAAATTGGCGATTCGGAAGTTGGTGGATTGGTGGGTTGATCAGTAATTCACCAATTCCCCAATTCCCGAACTGGATTGTTGCGGCTAGAACGTGTCGGCGGACAGGACGACAGCTTCGCCGAGCTTCAGCCGCGTGAGATCGGCCGCCACGGTGTCGAAATCGCCCACGATGAGCGTCGTCATCCGATCGGGATCGAGATGCTCCGCGGCGACCCGCGTGACCTCCTCGGGCGTGAGCCGCTCGATGCGCGGGACGAAGTCGACGAAGTAATCGTCGGGCAGGTCGTAAAGCGCGATCTGTGTGATCGCTCGACACACCTGTTCCGCGGTCTCGAAGTTTCTGGCGTACCCGCGGGTGAGCGCCGCGACGCCGGTCGCGAGCTCCTCGGCCGTGATCGGGCGCGCGCCGCGTATCGCGGAAATCTCGCCGAGCGACTCCTCCACCGCCGCCGCCGTCGCGCCGGTCTGCACGCCGACCTGCAGCGCAAAGGGGCCGGGCAGGCGCCGGAAATCGAACGATGTGCGCGCGCCGTAGGTGAACCCCTTGTCCTCGCGCAGATTCAGGTTGATGCGGCTCACGAACTGGCCCCCGAGCACCATGTTCGCGGCGACGAGCGCGTGGTAATCGGGGGTGCTCCGGGCCGCCGCCACATGACCGATGCGCAGCTCGGACTGCGGCGCGCCGGGCCGCGGCACGACGTTCAGCCTCGCCGGAACGGGCAGCGGCGTCGGATTGACGCTGCCGGCGGCGGCAAGCCCGTCCCATCCGGCAAACGCCTTCTCCGCTTGGCCGACGATCGCCGCATGATCGCAGTCGCCCACGGCAACAAGCGTCACTTCCGACGGCCTCATCGCCGCATCGTGGAACGCGCGCACATCGTCGATCGTCATGCTGGCCAGCGTGAGCTCGCTGCCGAGCGGCGTGTGACCGTAGGGATGGTTGCCGTAGAGGAGACGGACGAACGCGCGATCCGCAACCGCTCCCGGCATGTCGCGCAGCTGGGTGAGCCGGTGGAGGCGCAGCTGCCGCACGCGCACGAAGTCTGCCTCTTCGAGCGAAGGGCGCGCGATCATGTCGGCCAGGACGCCGAGCGCGCGCTCGGCGAACCGGCTGAGCACCGTCACCGTGAGCGTGGCGGCGTCGGAGCCGATGTCGGAGTCGAGTTGCGCGCCGAGACGCGCAAGCGCCTCGTGCATCTCGATCGACGATCGGCCGCCGCTTCCCTCGTCGAGCATGTCGACCGTCATCGCCGCGAGCCCTTCTTTTCCGGCGGGATCGTCGGCGGCGCCCCGGCGCACGAGCAGTACCAGCGTGACCACGGGAATCGCCGGGTGAGCGACCGACCAGACGCGCAGGCCACTCGCGAGCGTCGATTTGGCGATCGAGGGGAAACGGAAAGGACGCACCGGGCCCGGATCGGGCAGCCGGGAGCGGTTCACGCCGACGACAGGCGTCACGAAACCACCGATCGGATCGAGTCGGGCACGGCCAGCTCCACGCGGCCTCGCGGCACGATGCTGAGCGTGACCCGCCGGTCGTTATCGAGAAAGCGATGGACCGCGTCTCGCAGCGACCGGGCGGTGACGTCGTGATAGCGCGCGAGGTCGCGGTCGAAATACGCCGGCTCGTCGAGAAACGTGTTGTACGCGTTCAGCTGATCGGACTTTCCGCCAAACCCGCCAACCGTCTGCAGCCGGAACATGAACTGCGCTTCGGCCTGCACCCGTCCTCGCTCGATCTCCTCGTCGGTCGGCCCCTCCGCGGCGAGCCGCGCGATCTCCTCGAGGATGGGGCGCTCGAGCGCGGCGAGCGAGTGGCCCGGCGCCGCGGTGGCCGCGACCTGCAGAAAGCCGGCGATCTCGCGCGAGTTCTGAGCGGCGGAGACGTCGGTCGCGATCCGCTCCTCGAACACCAGCCGCCGATACAGGCGCGATGTCTTCCCGTTGGCGAGAATGTCGGCGGCCAGATCCAGATCGGCGTCGCCCTCGGCGAACATCGGCACCGTGAGCCACGCGATGTAAATGCGCGGCAGCTCCACCCGATCCTCGAGCAGCAGACGGCGGCCAACGCCGAGCGTGGTTGGCTCCGGCGACACCGGAGCGACGGCCGGCCCGCCCGGCAGCTCTTCGAAGTAGGCCCGTGCGAGCGCCAGTGCGTCGTCCGAATCGAAGTCGCCCGCGAGCGACAACGATGCGTTTGCCGGATGGTAGTACGTGCTGAAGAAGCGGCGCACCTCGTCGAGCTGAACGGCGTGGAGGTCCGCCACTTCGCCGATCGTGGTCCAGTGGTAGGGATGATCGTCGGGGAACAGCGCCGCGAGCATCGCCATCGGCGCGAGGCCGTAGGGACGGTTCTCGTAGTTCTGCCGCCGCTCGTTCAACACGACGTCGCGCTGGTTCGCGAACTTCGTCTGGGTGAGCGCAGGCAGCAGATAGCCCATGCGATCGGATTCCATCCAGAGCGCCAGTTCGAGCGCGTTCGCCGGCACTACTTCCCAGTAGTTGGTCCGGTCGGCGTTGGTGGATCCGTTCAGCGACGCGCCTGCGGACTGCAGAGGCTGAAAGTACCCCTTGTCGTAGTGTTTCGAGCCCTCGAACATCAGGTGCTCGAACAGATGCGCGAACCCCGTATGCCCGGGCTGCTCGTTTTTCGATCCCACGTGATACCAAAGATTGACCGCCACGATCGGACACGAATGATCTTCGTGCAGGAGGACGTCGAGGCCGTTGCCGAGCGTGTGTTTGATGAACGGAATATTCATCTGACGACCGTGAGGGGAATCGTCGGCCGCGAGTAGCTGGCGATGGACAACTGCGCGGCGGTCCGCTCGGCAGCCGTCATGAACGCCCGTCCTGCCGGCGAGTCGGGCTCGCTCACGACGAGCGGCACGCCGGCGTCGCTGCCTTCGCGAATCGGCTGGTAGATCGGAATGCGGCCGAGAAACGGGATGTGGAGCTCTTCCGCCATCTTCTCTCCTCCGCCATGGCCGAAAATGTCGGCTTCGTGCCCGCAGTGGCTGCACGCGAAGAAGCTCATGTTCTCGATGAGGCCGAGCGGAGGAATATTGAGCTTCTTGTACATGGCCACGGCACGACGGCTGTCGGCCAGCGACACCTGCTGCGGCGTGGTCACGATGATCGCTCCGGCGACCGGCACCGTCTGACTCAGGCTCAACGCCACGTCGCCCGTACCCGGCGGCAGATCGATGACGAGGTAGTCGAGTTCCGCCCAGCGCACTTCGCGGAAGAACTGCTGGAGCGCGCCGTGCAGCATCGGGCCGCGCCAGATGATAGGCGCGTCGTCGCTGGTGAGAAATCCCATCGAGATGACCTGCAGACCGTATTTCTCGGCGGGCACGATTTTCTGGCCGTCCGTCGTGAGCTGCGTCTTCAGTCCGAGCATGATCGGGACGTTCGGGCCGTAAATGTCCCCATCGACGATGCCGACGCGGCTGCCGCACTTCGCGAGCGCGATCGCGAGGTTCACGGCGACGGTCGTTTTCCCGACGCCGCCTTTGCCGGCGCCGACGGCGAGCACGTTTTTCACTCCTGGAAGCGACTGCCGGCCGGCGTCCGGGGACAGCGCCTCGCGGACGCGCGCGCTCATCTGCACGTCAACGGCGGCAACGCCGGGAATCTGCATGACGGCCGCCCGCGCCTGATCGCGCATCTGATCTTTCACGGGACAAGCCGGAGTCGTCAGCTCGATCGTGAATGCGACGCGGCTGCCGTCGATTTTGAGGTCTTTGATGAAGCCGAGAGCGACGATATCGCGGTTCAGGTCGGGATCGCGGACCACCTTGAGCGCATCGAGGACAGCCGCGGAGTCGATCTGCATGAGCCAAGCATACTATCCGCGCAGCGGATTGCGCTCATCCCTTCTCGAACAGCGCTTTCGCCGGCGGCCGCAGGAGCGTCCACAGTGTGTAGCACCCGAGAGCGGTACCGTACGGCAGGAGCGCGAGATCGATCGACCCGAGCATGAGCGCCGCCAGGCGCGACCAGTGTCGCCGGCGTCCGAGGGGCACGCCAACGGCGATGTGAGCGAGGCCCCACACGAGCGCGATTACCGCGAGGGCGACAAACGCGGTCGCGACCAGGCCGGCCGCGAGCTGGCCGCGCGGCGGGCCGCCAGCGCCGGCTTCGATGAGCGCCGACGCCCCAACCGCGAGCGCCATCGTGGCAAGCCCGACCAGCATCGTGAGGACGCCCCACAACACGAACAGGCTCGCGAGAAAATCAACGTGCGTCGGCAAGCCGGATGCGCACTTCCACGCGCAGCGGGGCCGCGTGAGGCGATCGGACGCGGAACCGGAAACAGGCGCCGTCGCCGACGCCGGGCGGAACCGTCACGTGAATCGGGTGGTGCGCCACCAGGTGGCCGGTGCCGCAGCATTCGGCGCACGGCTCGGTCCAGGTTTCACCGCGCCCGCCGCAGTGCGCGCACGTTCCGCGCAGCGGCACTTCGAGTGGCACGATGACACCGAACGACGCGTCGTGGCGCGACAGCGACACTTCGGTTCTCAGCGTCTCGTCGCTGCGCTCCTCGAGGAAGCCGTCGCGCACGCGCTCCACCAACTGATCCACCGAGGGAAAGTCGATCGCAATCTCGTCGGCAAAGCAGTCGTGCGTTGCAGCGGCGGCACGCACAAAATCCCACACGACGGGGAATGAACGCTTCACAATGAAACCTGGCTAAAGGTAAGGGCGGGTCCCGCGCTTGTCAAGGCAGCGCACCGGTGCTACCGTCAACAAGAATCATGCCCGATGCCAAGGAGTGCCCCTTGTGCGGCGAGACGATGCGGCTGAAGCGCAGCCAGCACGTCGTGCAGGTGCCGGGCAACCGGGAGACCACGACACGCACCACCGCCGAGTGGGTCTGCCCTGAGTGCGACTACTTCGAAGAAGCCGAAGAAGAGAAAAGCTGAGGATCGGCCGCGTCAGCGCGCGCCGATCGTGAGCAGGACTTCCTTGCGGAGGGTATCCTCGAACTCCTCGAACTTGAGCGCCGACTCGCACTCGTCGCACAGCACTTCGAGCACGGCAGGCCGGCTCTCTTCCGATACTTCGACACGCCCGTCTTCCAGATGGACGACGTGCATCTGCAGCGTCTTGACCTGAAAGTTCCGGTCGTTGCCGCAATTTGGACAGGTCAACGTCACGAAGGCTTCTCCCCTTCACCCGCTCCGGGCGTTACAGCAAAGCCTGATTCTATGAAATGGGGGAGACCGGCGCAATGAAAAATCGGCCAAAAATCGCGGATCGTCACGATTACGCGGAAACCTGCTAACTTTGAGGCGCAAATGACGCCCGATATGCCTGCGGCCTCAACGTCGTACGAGATTCACAGCGAGGCGCGGGGGCCTCACTGGATCGCCTGGATCACGCGCGGCGGCGCCGCCAAACCGGACCGCTCCGTCGTGCTCGTTGCCGCCAGCCGGCAAGAGGCGGAAGCGCGCGCACGCAGCTGGGCGGAGCGGGGCGAGTACTAAAAGGCAGGCTTTGGACTTTGGGCTTCGGGAGTTGTCGCGAGAGGCTTCACCCTTGCGCCTCGATGTCCGGCCACATCATCATGCCGCCCTCCCGCCGCGACGCCTCCACAAACAAATTGCGAAACCGCGCGGGCAGAATTTCGCCGAGGCTGCCGCGGCCCATGCGGCACATTCCGTCGTGAACCGTCGCGGATAGATACAGCCGGTCCCGCGCGCGGGTGAGCGCGACGTACAACAGCCGCTTGCTCTCTTCGCGGTCGCGCGCCTGCGCGTCTTCGTCCGCTTCGGACTGATAATCGGCGATCGCGACCGCCGCCTCGCCGCCGACGTCGGCCACTCGAATCGGCGCCCGCACGCCGCCGGTGCCGCGCCCCATGTTGACGAGAAACACGACCGGGAATTCGAGGCCTTTCGCCGCGTGCACCGTCATGAGGCTCACCGCGTTGGTGGCGTCGATCGCCGCATTCGACTCGTCGCCGACCGCAAGCTGTTCGAGGTGATCCGCCACACGCGCAAGCGTCGCATAGCCGCGGTTCTGAAACCGGCGGATCATGGCGCGGAGCTTCTTCAGGTTCTCGTGCGCCTGCCGGCAGCCGATCCCGCGCAGCTCCTGTTCGTACGCGGTCTCGGCAAGCACCGCCGCGAGCAATTCCGAGGGCGTCAGCCGATCGACCCGCGCGAGCCACCGCGGCGCCGCGGCCGACAGACGCGCGAGCGCCTCTCGATCTTCCCGATCGAGCCGTGCTGCCGCGTCCGAACGCGTCCGGCCGCCCTCGAGAACCGCCGAGGCAATGGCAGGAGCGATCCGCTGCACGCCGGCATCGGACATGCGGACCAGGCGCGTTCGGAGGAGCGCGGCGGCGCGGATGTTGGAAAGCGGATCGGCCAGCCATCGCAGCAGCGCGAGCGCATCCTGCACTTCGGGCGCGTCGAAGAAGCCGAGCCCCTTGTAGACATATGTCGGGACGCCTTGCCTCTCGAGCGCTCTCTCGAACTCGCGGTGGCTTTCGCGCGACCGGAACAGGATGGCGGCGTCGCCGGCACGCGCCGCACGCGCAATGCCAGTCGTTCGATCGCGTACAGTCGAAACCCCGAGCAGTTTCACGATTTCCGAGGCCACCCGCTCGGCGGTTGCGACCACGCTGTCTGCCGCGATGACACCGACAGCGCGCTCGCCGTTTTCTACCGCCGTCGCGTTTGGAAACCGGTCCGCATCGCCGTAGCGAAAAGCGTCGGCGCGGCCCTCGGCCTTGTCGATGTCGTTGAACACCTCGTTGACGAACGCGAGGATCGTCGGCGCGGCGCGGAAGCTCACGGCAATCGCGCGGCGCGGAGTGCCGGCTGCGCGCAGCTGCTCGATGAAGCCGGCCGCCTCGTCGAGGACCGTCACGTCGGCGTCGCGAAATCCGTAGATCGATTGTTTGCGGTCGCCAACGATGAAGATGGACGGCGGCAGGGCATCGGCGGCAGCGCCAAATCCTTCGCCCCACGAACGCACGAGGCAGGCGACGAGCTCCCACTGGGCGCGGCTGGTGTCCTGAAACTCGTCGACGAGCACGTGCCGGTAGCGCGCCTCGAGGCGGTACCGGCTCTGCGCGAACTCGCCCATCCCCTTGAGCATCTGGACCGCGCGTTCGAGTACCCCGGAAAAGTCGAGCAGTCCGTGTGTGTCGAGCGATCGCTGGTATTGGGACAACGTCACGGCAAAGATCCGCCACACACCGCGCGACAAGACGGCATTCAGGTCGCGCCGGAACGAGCGGATGGCCTCGGCAATTGACGGCGACAACTCACCCGCGGCCTGACGATGGCGGCGCCACCCCTCCGCGCTGTCGCAGTGCTCCGCGGTGAAGCCCGTGCCGGCAAAGGCCCTCTCTCGCGGCCGCCCGTCCTGCGTGAGAAAGTACGCCCGCAAACGATCGACCAGGCCGCGGAAGGCCGCCTGGCCGCGCGAGGTGTCGAGCGCAAGCGCCTCGAGGCTGCCGGGTGATACAAGCGCCCGGATGTCGGCAGCGAGCATCGCGAATTGCGGATGATGGCGCGGACCGTCGGCCAGGAACCCCGGCACACCGCCGGACGCCCCTTCGAATGCTTCTCGCAGACGTTCGGCGGACCGGCGGCAGGCAATCGCTGGCGTGAGATCCCGGGGCCCCCGCTCGAGAAATCGGCGAAGCGCATGAGGTGCGACCAGGCGCCGCTGCAGCAGTGCCGTGAGTCCGACACGCAGGCGCCGCTCTCCAAGCTGCGCGAACACCAGAGCCACATCCTGGTCGTGCCTGGCGGCGGCGCGGCAGATCCGGAGCGCCTGGTCGAGCGACTCCGCCACCAGGCGCGACGCTTCGGTGTCGTCGGCAAGCTCGAAGCCTGGATCGACGTCTGCCTCGAGCGGATATTCGCGCAGAAGCGACAGGCAAAAGGCGTCGATCGTTGAAATCGCGATGTCGCCGAGGTGTTCCTTCAGGTCGCGCCAGCGCGCCAGGTCCAGCTGCGAGAGCCGGCTCGCCTCACGCAGCCGCGCGATGATCCGCTCGCGCATTTCCGCGGCGGCCTTGCGTGTGAACGTGATCGCGAGGATGTGGTCGGGATCGACCCCGGCACGCAGGAGATTGACGTAGCGCTCGACCAGCACCCGCGTCTTGCCGGTGCCTGCAGATGCCTCCAGCACCACATTGCGCGCGGGATCGACGGCATAGGCGCGTGCGTCATGGTCGGCGGGCGGCGACTCGGCCGGGGCGTCCTCGAACGGCAGCCGCGGTTCAGACCTCGCCGGCATAATCCTTCCTGCACACGGCCGCGTAGCTGCACGTCTCGCACCGGAACACGTCGTCGGGCCTCGGCGGGAATTCGCCGCGTTCGATGCTGTCGAGAGTATCGGCCAGACGCTGCTGCGCTTTCGCGAGCACCTCGTCGCGATGCGCGGCCGATGTGAACAGCGGCACGACCCGCTTCGGTCCCTTGAAGGCGAGATAGACCGCTTCGGCAAGCACCCACGCTCCGCCGCGGTTTTGCGCGAGCCAGCGCCCCGCGCACAAGCCGTAGATGGGCAACTGAAGCGCCCGGCTTCGATCCGGCGGCCATCCGAGCTTGTAATCAATGAGCCGGAATGTCCCATCGGCCAACAGATCGAGCCGATCGGCCTTGCCTCGCGTCGTCACCGTACGCACGCCCGCAGTCGTGCGGATCTCGAATTCGTCTTTCAGTTCATGCTCGAGCAGCCGTTCGATCACGGCGACCGGCCGCTCGGCTTCCATGCGCAGCACCGCGTCGCCCAGACCGGCCGCAGCCGGCGAGCCTAGCAGGCGTGTTCGCTCCAGGCCCGCTTCCGCGGCATCGGGCAGCCGCGCCAGCTCGCGATCGACGACGGCGGCAAACGTGGCGCGGGCATCGTCGAGGTTTGCGGCAGTGATGCTGCCGCGCCCGTCCCGCTGCCATTCGCGAAAGAACGCCTCGAACACCTGGTGCACGAACAGACCCTCACGCCGCGGGT
>WUUC01154078.1_pt1 | contig 11329 bp, 10 predicted proteins | sample 6278441 | NCBI WGS metagenome assembly WUUC01 (sample SAMN13675441, study PRJNA597444) | soil metagenome | isolation source: soil | place: USA: Washington | collected 2017-10 | reverse complement strand
GGGCCAGTTCGGCCTGGTCGACCACATCGTCGCGGCCGGTGCCGAACGAGCGCTCCGTGAGCTTGCGCAGGTAATCGATCTCGGGCGCCTCCCGCCAGTTCGGCCGGATGCTCATCACCGGGTAATCGCGATACAGCGTTTCCACCATCGCCTCGCCCGGGATCTCCTCGACCGTCTTGAAGCGCGCCAGGCCGCGCGCATAGTTGCGCGTGAAGCGCCCGGTGGCGCGCCCGTCGAGCATGCGTGCGGTGCGCGCCGGATACAGGCGCGTGCCGACGGGCCAGGTCGAGACGAGCGGTCGCTTGATCGTGATGGAGTCCGCGGCGATCGACTCCACCTCCACCGACTCGAACGCGCCATTCGCGCCGATGAGGATCGCCAGGCCGTCGACATGGAAGTCGCGGCCGTTGGTCGCAACCGGGATCACGTCCACACCGTCGAGCAGCTCGGCCTCGGTCGTGTGGATGTCCGGCCAGATCGGCAAGGCCCAGATGCGCGCGCCCCAGGCATAGACCGTGTTCTCGTACGTGCGCCGGCTCGCCTCGCTCACGTCGTAGGTGAACTCCAACTCCATGCGCGGGTAGGCCTTCTTCGCGATGCGCTGCTCGTGCTCGTCGTAGCTCGGCAGGATCTCGGTGAGCCAGCCCAGGCGCGTAACCACCGGCGCGATCCAGTTCGCCTCCCAGTACCAGGCGACGATGCGCACGCCGACCACATGCAGCTCGAAGTCGCGTACATCGAAGTCAAAGGTATAGGTCGCATCGATCGTCGGCGGGCCGTTGGTGCTCGCGGACAGCACGTAGATCAGCTCCTGGAGCGGCGCGAAGGTGAAGGGCGTCGCCTCCGGCTCGGTGAGCGTCAGCCCCTCATCGTCGAGCGCGGTGATGTCATTCAACTCCTGCGGCACGAAGTAGGCGTTGAACACCGAGATCTCGCGCTCCTGCAGGCTGATGACGTTGCCGAGATTGAGCACCAGCGTCGAGATGTGGATCCGGTTGTAGAAGTCCAGGAAGTTGAACGCCGGCGCGTAGTTGCCATCGCGATCCTGCTGCAGTTCGTCGATCGGCTGCGTGTTGGCCTTCGCGCCGAACCCGTAGACGTGCGTGTAGAGCCAGCCATCGAGGTAGCTCGGCTCGACCAGCTCGCCGAAGTCGGGGTTCGTCGTCGACGGACCGCTTTCGAGCGCGAAGGAGTAGTTGCCGGCGACGTCGACCATGACTCACGGCATCAGATGAGCGTAGCCATACAGACCGCTCGACGCGACGCTCGGGGCGACCGCCTCGACATTACGCGCGAACACCGGGAAGCACTTCCACACATCCCCGCCCACCGACAGCTCCTCGCCGGGAAAGAGGTTGCGCATGTTGACCTGGCGGATGTTGGGCATGCGTCCGATCGGCGAGCGCAGAGCACTGGCGCGGTTCGCGAAGTAGATCATCGGCCACAGCGGCGTGCGCAGGTTGTAGCGCTGGTAACCGATCTGGATCTGCGGCTCGTAGATCCCCTGGTGACGGGTGCTGCCGGTCGAAAAGTTCGCGGTCGTGGTGCTGGCATTCATCACGCGGCCCCAGTGCCCAGGCCCGTTGCCGTCGTAGTCGACGCGGATATGCGATAGCCCGTCGCTGTTCGAGTCGCAGAGGTGGACATGGGATGAGCTGCTGGGATCGTTGATGGTGAATTCCCCGGTATTCAGGAAGGTCGCGTCGACGTAGACCCCGCCGGTCACCGTGCCGAACGGCACGACCTGGCCGAGCGCCCAGTGCTGGAACAGGCCCGCGACACTCTCCACCGTGATGTGGATGTAGTCGTTGCCGTCCTCATCACCCTGCCAGAAGTGATAGGCGGTATACGGACCGGCGCCGACCGTCCACGGCATCGTGAGGCCGGAGTGGCCAGGCTGCAGGTTCCAAGCCTTCGCCGCATCGAAGCCCTCGCAGCCGCGCGTCTCCCAAGTCGTCGCCAGCGCATCGATGCCCGCGAAGATGCCGACGCCCGACGCGCCGTTCTGCAGGACCTGGTCCCCGGACGCCGGCGCATCCGCGTCCCAGCTGCTGAGCGCCAGAAAGGTCACGAGCTTATTGAGCAAATCCAGCGGACTGCTCGCGACGCCGGTCTCATAGCTGACTGCCATCGATCACTCCAGTTTTATGGCTGCGTAGTACGGCCGGGCCGTGCGGTGCATGTTCTGCACGACCAGGTGCGGGACCGCGTCGATCGTCACGGTGTTCTCCGCGGCATTGTTGAAGCCGCTCACCGCATAGGCGCCGTCCAGCTCGCCGTAGATCTCGCGCTCCGGATTCTCCCCGAGCACGATGATCGGCCACAGCGAATAGGTGCCATCGAGATTGCCGCGCAGCTCGCGATAGCGGTTGAGCGCCGAGCTGCCGGTGATGGGCGCAGAGTAGGGCCAGCAGTAGTTCAAGCTGTCGACGGCGGACTCCCCGGACGCCTCGATGAAGTTCGCGACCTGCTTCCAGGAGGCACCCGGGATCGAGACCAGCGCGCTGGTGCCGGGATCGAAGAACGCGCGGTCGTTCTCGCTGATCGTCGACCAGCGCGTCGTCGCAGTCGCGACCGGCGCCGCCAGGTAGTACGGCTGCGGGTATTCGCCGGGCGTGCCGGCGGGCAGGAGCTTGCCGGCGTAACTCGACGGGTAGACGGTGCTGACCTTCGCCGCGATCATGAGCCGCTGACCGTTCGCGACGAACCAGTACGGCATCGAGGTGTTCCACACCGGCAGGTACTTCACACCGCTGTGGCCGGGCTGCTCGAGATGGCCGAGCGCCGCGTTGTAGTCGCGGAACATCCACTGCCCGATGGCATAGGTGTCGAGCCCCACGTCGGCGTGCAGCGAGAACCCGAAGTAGATCTGCTCCAGCTCCGACAGACCAGGCGCGCGCAGCAGCGCCGAGGAGCCGGTCTCCTGATCGAGCAGCTCCCACTCGGGGCCCGGCGTACTCGCCTGCAGGAAGTCGAGCAGCCGATCGAACAGATCGGTATGGCTCGTCGCGGTATCGATTTCTACGGACATGGTTACCCCAGCATTCGCTTGATCGTGGTCGAGTTGCGCTCGATGACGTTCAGCATCGTGCGCTCGCCCGATGCGCTCGCGAGCGCTTCATTGACCAGGCCCGGGTCGAGCAGGTTGATCGAGCGCAGGACGATCGGCCGCTCGGCGCCGCCGCCGCCGGTGCCGGCAGCTGCCGCGGCCGCGGTGCCGGGTCCGATCTCCCCGCCCTTGGCGAAGCGCTGCATGCGCCGCGCCTGCGCGAGCGTGAAGGCGCCGGCGTTCCAGCGGCGCAGGAAGTCGAGCGCACCCGGCTCCTGCACGCGCGCCTTGCGCAGCATGAACTCGCCCTTCTGCGCGAGGATCGGGATCTTGTCCGGGCCCGGGATCGGCAGCTGCTTGCCGGCGATATCGCCGCCGGCCGCATAGCCGCGCACGTAACCGCCTTTGCGCGCGACACCGATGCCGAACGCCCGCGCGAGCGCGAGCGTCGCCTGCTTCGCCAGGATCTCGGCCGCGATGTCCTGCAGCGCCGAGGCGATGGTCCGCGCAAGCGAGCGGAAGGCATCTCCCAGGCTCTCGATGTTCTCCGCGTTCGATAGCAGCGACTGGATCCCGCTCTGCACCGCTTCGACCGCACCCGACTCGAACTTGGAGGCGACGTCGGTCGCGGCCCGGTAGCTCGCCGCGATCTGATCGACGGACGCCGCGAAGGCCTGCGCCTTGCCGATCTGCTCCTCGCTGCCGGTCGCTTCCGCCGCCTTCAGCAGCGCGGCCGCCAGCTGCTGCAGGACTACGATGCGCTGACGCTCGAGCTCGATCAGCCGCTGCTCGCCTTCCAGCTGCGTGATGATCCCCGCTTCCTGGTCGCGCCGGATCTGCTCGGCGTCGCGCGTGAAGGCCTGCAGCGCTTGCTCGCCCTTGCGGGTCGCTTCCTCGAAGTCGAACTGCGCGGTGCGCGCGGCCGTCAGCCGCTGGACCTTCGCCTCGATCTCATCGACCGCCTCGCCCGCGCGGATCCCCAGCTCGCGGATCTGCCGGATCTCCAAGTCCAGGTTGCGCTGGAACTGCGCGTGCCGATTGCCCTCGGCCTCTTCGAGCTTCGCGGCGATCCCCAGGCGCTCGTCGTTCAGCTGCTTCTGTGCCTGGAGCTGCTCGTCGTTGATGCCGCTCAGCTCGCGCGCGAGCGCCAGCTCCTTCTGATTGATCTCGGCGGTGAGCGCGGCCAGCTGCTGCTTCAGTTTGATCCGCTCGGCCTCGGTGCTACCCAGGCCCCCGCCGAGCCCGGCCTTCTGCGCATCGGTCGCGACCTGTGCGCGCTCGAGCTTGAGCGCGTCGATCTCGGCCTTCGCCGCGCGCTGCGCGATCTCGCGACGCTTGTCGTAGAACTGCGTGAGGCTGATCAGCCCGCGCTCGTACGCCGCCTTGTTCTCCTGCTCCTGCAGCTTCAGCGCTTCCTGCTGCAGCTTCAGCTCGTTCTGCAGCTGTTGCTTGAGGAAGGCCGTGCGCGCGGCCGCGGTCTTCTTGGCCTCATCCCCGGGTGGCGGGGTCACCTGGTTCTGACCGCCAGGGGCGCGCGGATCGTTCGGCTTCGGCCCCGCGAACAGCTTCTTGCTCAGGTCCGCGAGATCCGACTGCAAGTCCTGCTCGATCTGCAGGCGCTCGCGCGCGCCCCGGCGCAGGGCTTCGAGCGCCCCCGACAGATCCCCGCCGGCGACCGCCGTCGCCGCATCCTTGACGCTTCCGATGAACGAGCCGACCTTGGCGATCGTCGCGCCGATCACCTTGCCCATGCCGACGAACAGCGTCGTGATCAGGCGCACGATGAAGCCGACGACCTCACCGAAGATCCGCATGCCGTTCGTGCCGTCGCCAGTCACGGCCTCGCTGAACGTCTCCATCGCATCGGCGACCGCCGGCGCCAGGCCCGCAGCGAACTGCGTCGCCAGTCCCTGTGCCTGGATCTTGATGATGCCGAGCGCATCGTTCGCGCGCGCGGCCGCGCCGGCGAGCTCGTCGTCGACGAGCACACCGAGCTGGCGGGCCTTCTCGATGAAGCCGTCGATCCCCTGTTTGCCGACGGCATCGAGCGCGACGATCAGATCGTCCGACTGCTTACCGAAGATCTTGAAGGCCGCGTTCGCGCGATCGGCGCCGGGCGGGATCGCCTGAAGCTTGCGCGCGATCTCCTCGAGCGCCCGCGGCGCGCTCAGGTTCTTGAGCTGATCGGTGTTGACCCCGATCGCCTGGAGCGCGGCGATCGTGTCGGTACTCTCGGCCTTGACGCCGGCGATGACCTGCGAGGTTTTCTGCAGCGCCTGCTGCAGCCCCTCCTGGTTGCTCTCGTTCGTCTTGAACGCGAGCGTGAGTCCGGAGATCTCCTCGACCGTGCCGCCGACGCGCTGCTGGAGCTTGCCGGTCTGGTCCGCAGTGTTGAGCGCCTGCTTCGTCATCGCCGCGAACCCGGCGACCGCGGCCGCCAGGCCCAGCGTCGGCAGGAGCGACTTGAGCGAGGTCAGCTCGCTCTTGATGAGCCCGAGTCCGGTCGCGGCGTTCTTGTTGGCTTTGCTCGCTTCCTTCTGGATCTCGCGCAGGGCGAAGATAACTTCCTTGATGCCCTCAGGAGTGAGCCGTACTCGAACGTCAGGTGTGCTCATTTTTGCGGCGGATCCCGAAGTAGGGGCGGCGGCGGCGGCGGTTCTTCTTTGCCTCCGCCGAATGCGTTGCGGACCTGGTAGAGCAGTTGTGCGTGTCTGTAGCCTTCCTCCGCCAGCTCCCGGATCAGCGCGACGTACGAGATGAGCAGCTCACGCAACGGCCAGCACGCGATCGCCGCGTAGCGCCCGGCGTCGAAGCGTCCGACCTCCCGCACGAACCCCGACCATTCCCCGAGATCTAGTGTCCCGCGTTCGGGCTCCGGCTCTCGCTGCTTTTTTCCGCCGGACTCTGCATCGCCATCTCGGCCAAAACATTCCGGGAATGCTTTAACGAGTCGAGCCCGGCTTTGAAAAAATCGAAGGTCACCATGAGCCCCATGCGATGCACCTCGGCCTTGTCGACCGGACTGGTCAGGCCCTCGATCCAGGCCTGCGTCTCAGCCGCCATCGCAAGCGACCAATCCGTCTCCGACTTGCCGAGCGGCAGCAGATACCCGGCGAGCAGTTTCGGCAGCTCCAGCGTGTCGACCAGCGCCGCGTGCATGCGGATCAGATACTGCTCGTCGCTCTCCTCGTCCTTCGGCATCACCGTATCGAGCCCGGCTGCACGCATCATCTTCATGATGTAGTGCTCGTTCAGGACCGTGACTGCCTCGAAGTTCACGACCTGAAACTTCCTCCCGCCGAGCGTCGTCTCCCCAGAGAGCACGGCCTACGCCCTCACGCGATCGAGCGTGCCGAACGGATCGTTCGGATGGTTCGCCGCATCCGAGAGCACCGACATGGTTATCTGGAAACTGCCGTACTCGTCCGAGATCATGCCCAGCTCGCCCTCGGGGGAGATCGCCACGCGCCAGATCTCCAGGCGATCACGCGAGCCGTCGGCGTCCTGGTTCGCGTCGTCCGCCAGGAACAGCAGGTGGCAGATCGGGGCGGAGTCCTTCGCGATGCGCACCTGGTCGATCGTGAGCGCCGGCTGATCGAACTCGATCTCGACGTCGTCGCCGGCGAGGATGCCGCCGCCCTCGACGATCTTCACCAGACCGAACTCCGCATAGACGATGTAGTCGGTGTCCACGACCATGATGTCCGTCGTGTCGCGAGTGACCACTACGCCGGTGATCTGTCGCGCCCCGACGTCGAGATAGCGGCCCGGCACGACCTGCGCGCCGGAGAAGGTCGCAGTTTGATTGGAGCCGACGAGCTGCGTCTTCGCGTTGCTCTCGCCGAGCAGGAACTTCTTCAGGTTCGAGAGGGTGTACTCGTTGCAGGTCGCGGTGAGCGTGTACGCGATTCGCGTCACGGCTTCGGCAATGAGCGGCGCCGATCGCTGCGTGCTCGAGAACAGCTGCGCCTTCGTCACCTCGGCCGCGAGCGTGAGCGCCGAGACGTTGCCCATGAAGTCAAAGCCGGTGTGTGCGCCGAGGCTCGTCAGTGCATCCAGCAAGAGCGAACCCTTGCCGAGCTTTACCTTTGTGCCATCTGCTGGAAGGGGCATATCGCTCTCCTAGTGGTTCGAGTACTCGCTGGTGCACACCGCGCGCCGCGTTAGCTCTCGCCGGCTTGCGCTGCTGTGCCGGGAATATACCGCATGGACCTAACGCCAGTGATCTTTCACCCAGGGGAGCGGCGAGTTCCACGGCTTCTGTGGACCGTTGAACTGCACCAGGCGCGCATCCGCCGGCAGCGGATCGCGACCGTTCCTTAGATCGCGGATGCTGTAGATCCCCGCGCGATCGTTCCAGCTCGCCTCGGTCGCGGCCAGGCAATAGCTAAGCCAGGCCTGGTCGGAACCGCGATAGCCCGCGCGCCGGGCTTCGAGGATCGACTCGGCGCCCTTGAACCGATTCCAGACGTGCGTGCGCGTGCCGGCCTTGAGCAGATAGATCCCGCCGCCGATGCGCGCCTGGTTGCCCCACTTCATGCGCGGCCGCCAGCCGACGAAGTCGTGCGGCTGATCGATGAGCGGCGCGAGCTCGTTCGTCGCGAGCAGGTCGATGTCGAGCAGCAGCAGCAGCTCGCCGAGCGCGCGCGCCGTCTCGGAGAACATCCACAGGCGCCGGTAGCAGCTCGGGAAGCGCGGTCCCTCGGGGTTACGCAGCCGACCCACCGCAAGCGCGGTCGCGGGCGTCGGGAAGTACTCGACGCCGGCGTCGAACCCGCTTGGATCGTCGGCCACGCACACGAAGCGGTGCGGCAGCCGCAACCGGGCGCGGATCATCCGCGCCAGGCTGTTGACGTGCTGCGGTCCGTAGTCGCGGAACCCCTCCTGCCACAGCCAGGTGACGACCGACAGTTGTGCCATAGCTATCGGCTCGCGTTGATGAGCTTCATCAGGAAGCCGCCGCTGCTGCCAAGATCGAGCGCTCGCATGCCCTTGCGAGTCAGCCGGTCGGCGAGACAGGTCGCCGACGCTCCGCACGCCATGATGGCCACCTCAGCGCTCGACGCGAGCAACAGGTCCTCGAACACGTCGATATGATCGTAGGCCTGATACCGCGGGCAGGTGACGTGCGTGAGGTGCCGGCAACTCAACTTCACCAGTTTGAGCAGCGTGTTCTCCGGCTCGCACAGCACCGCGACGTTACGGCTGGACCACAGCCCCACGATCCCCTCGGCGAACGCCTGGCAATTGATCCAGGGCGCGGAGTCCGGCCGGCTAATAAATGCACTGCAGTAATTCACCGTCGAGCCCGCGAGCACCTCGGCGAAGCTCGCCCGGTGCTTCTGCCAGTTGCCGAACTTCGGTCCCTTGGGGTCCATCGTCGGAATCCCGACCGCGCACCCCGGATGCGGATCGAGCAGCACCTGGCGCAGCTCCGCGGCGAGCCGCAGATTGGCCACCTGCCGCCGGTAGCCCCGGCCGTGCAGCATCTTCAACTCGCCGTCTCCCAGGCGCGCGATCGACTTCCCCGCCTGCAACTGCTTGAGCGTCGCCCACTCATCGCAGACCGGCGGGTAGCTCAGAGCTGCCGCGACCATGCGAACCTCATGTGCGTCTGCGGGCGATCGGCGCGCCGGGCGCGCTTCTCCCGAGCGCGGCGCTTGCCCTCGGACGTGTCACGGCTGAGCGACCAGTCGGACGCATCCTTGACGACGCTGCGCGTGTGCACATGCAGCTGGATGTCCGGCGGCAGCATCTTCAGGGGCGCGGCGCGCTCCAGCCGGCGCAGGAAGTCGGAGCCGCCGCCGAGGCACCCCGCGAAATCCTCGTCGTAGCCGCCGACCTGCCAGTAGAGCGCGCGCTCGATCAGGTACGAATCGACGTGCGCATGGATCTGCCCGAATAGACACTGGTCGGGGATCTGGTCCTTGCGGCGCGTCTCATCCGCCCGCCCGACGCGCCAGCGCGGGAAGCGGTACCAGGTGCCCGGCGCGGCCGCGAAGTCGAGCAGCAGATCGGCAGACTGCACCGGCAGGACGTGATCGATGTCGATCTGCACGATCCATTCGGTCGTCGCGACGTGGGCGCCCAGGTTGCGCGCGCCCTCGCGGTTCCACGGGATGTCGACGCCGATGCGATAGAGCTGCAGCTGCTCGAGCAACCGGCGCGAGGCCTGCGCCTGGATGATCGGCAGCGCCGGCTCCGGACTGCCATCGTCGACCACGATCACACGCATCCCGCTCCCGTAGACGTTCAACGTCTGCAGCTGCTTCTCCAGCATGCCGACGTTGCGGTAGTACGGGATGATGAGCGTCACCGCTTCCAGTGGTCTTTGATCCACGGATACATCCTCTGCACGTCGGCAGACCAGGGCGGGCTATAGCCCGAGGTGAAGACGATCGTCGCCGAGGGTGCCGCGCGAACGTGTGGCGTCGTCCAGTTGATCTTGACCAGGCCGCTCGTCCATCGACCCGGCGGCGGATACATCTTGTAGCTCATCCATCCCTGGTCGGATCCACCGTTGCCGGCCGCGTGCGCGATCGCCGGCGAGGTCGACGGATCGAAGTCATCCCAGACGTGCGTCATGGTGCCGGTCTCCAGCATGTAGACGCCGCCGGCGATCTTGTTCCAGCCGAACCGCTCGTCGCACCAGCCGACGAACTTCTCCGGTCGGCGCGCGATCATCGGCCGCAGATCCCGCAGCACGACGCAGTCGATGTCCATGCAGAAGATCAGCCGGCCGAGCAGCTCGCGGGCCTGGCGCGAGAACACCCACAGCCGGCGGTAGCAGCTGGGAAAGCGCGCGCCGTGCGGGCTCGCGACCTCATCGAAGTGCACGGGGCAGGGCACGACCTCGATGTCTGGATCCAGGCCTGCGGGATCGTCCGTGATGCAGATGAAGCGGTGCGGCTCGGGATAGTGCCGCGCGACCATCGCACGCAGCACGTTGACGTGCAGCGACTCGAAGGCCCGGCGCTTGCCCGGCACCTGCCATTTCCAGCAGACGAACGAGATCATCGCTCTAACCAGAACGACACCTCGACCGCCGGGTGAGTGATGTCCTTCTCGCTGTACTTGATGAACTTCGAGCGGATGCGCCAGCCCTGGCGTTCTATTCGCCGCTGCCACCAAGCCGACGGCCACACCGAGAGGTGTGCGTTGCGGCCGTCGCTCAAGCCCTTCGACGAGGGGACCGTCGAGATGCACAGGAACGCCGTGCGCTGCGTCAACTGGTACAGGTGCGAGAGCACTGCATCGAGACACTCGGGCTCGACGTGCTCGAGCACATCCGTGCACACGACCAGCTCGGCCGGCTCGGGCATCGCATCCATGCCCGGCACCGCCGGATCGTATTCGCGGATCTCGCCCGTCCAGCCTTGCTTGACCATCGCCGTGCGCAGCGTCCCGCCGCCGGCGCCGTAGTCGAGTATCGACTGGATCTCCAGGAGCGAGGCGACCCCGATCACCTCGGCAGCATGCTTGCGCCCGCTCTGCCCGAAGCCTCGCGGCTTCGCATGCAGCTCGCGGTTCTCTTTGATGTATGCGTCCGAGATCAGCTGCGCACGATCCATGCTCACTCCGTCATCTCTTTGAGAAGCTTCAGGGCCTGCTGGCGATCGCGTCGGCGGGCGACGCCGAGCAGCTCCGCGACGGCGGGACGCTGGAGCGGTGCGAGCACCTTCTCGACGACCGCGAACACCCCCTTCGCCGCAGTCGGACTGAGCGGGGCGCCGTAATGCAGCTCCTCGGTGATCTTCTCGCCGGGTCGCAATCCGATGCAGAGAATCTCGACCTGGTCGGCGGCATGGCGGCATAGCTCTTTTGCCATGTCGATCAGCCGGCGCGGCTTCCCCATGTCGAGCACGAAGGTCCCGCCCCACGGATTCAGCCAGAACGCCGCAGCGATCAGACTCACCGCGTCGTCGATCGACATGAAATAGCGCTCGCACCGATAGTCGGTGATCGTGATCGGTCCGCCGGCGGCGATCTGCTCGCGCCACAACGGCAGCACCGAACCGGCCGAGTCGAGCACGTTGCCGAAGCGCACCGTGAAGAACTTCGTCGATCCCGGCGGCGCGCAGTCGCGCATGAGCAGCTCGCACACGCGCTTGGTCCGGCCCATCACCGAGACAGGCTTGACGGCCTTGTCGGTCGACACCAGGCACATCGACCCGACCCCGCGATAGGCGGCTGCGCACATCAGGTTCCAAGTGCCGCCGACGTTGTTCTCGATCGCCGCCAGCGGGTTCAGCTCGCAGATCGGTACGTGCTTATGCGCGG
>WUUC01000106.1_pt1 | contig 11329 bp, 11 predicted proteins | sample 6278441 | NCBI WGS metagenome assembly WUUC01 (sample SAMN13675441, study PRJNA597444) | soil metagenome | isolation source: soil | place: USA: Washington | collected 2017-10 | reverse complement strand
GGAACGCCCAGTTGAGCGGCGCCATCGTCGAGTACTCGAGCGAGTGCTGCGGGTAGCCGGCGGCGGTCGGCGGGAACTCGACGCCGGAACCGCCGTCGAGATGCATGGCGACGGGCAGGCCGCGCTCGGCGGCGGCCCGCCAGATCGGCAGGTAGGCGGGCGATCCGTACGGCGACAGCGACTGTGTCGGCACACCGACCTGCACCATCTGGGGATGCTCGGCCCAGCGCTCGATCTCGGCGACGGCCGCGACCGGGTCTCGCGGCTCGACGCGGATCGTGCCGTACAGCCGTTGATCGGTGGCGAGGTAACGGTCCGCCAGCCACGCGTTCGTCGCCGCGGACATCGCGGTCGCCAAGTTCACATTCGGGTGGAGGCCGCGGGTGAGCGGCAACAGCACGGTGGCGGTGCATCCTTCGGCGACCAACGGTGAGGCGGGCGCGTACTCCCCTTGCGCCAGGGCGTAGTGGTAGCGCTCGGGACCAGGGAACATCCGGCTGCGCCACGGTTCGTCCAGGTACGCGACGAACTCCTCGCGCGAGTCCGGCATGACGTGAGCCGCCGCGTCGATCATGCCGCCGCTCCGACCGGCAGGCCATAGAATTCGAGCGCGTTTGCGCAGAGGACGCGGTCGCGGATCGCGCGCGGCAACCGCCGCGTGACGAACGCCGGATCGTCGAAGTCCCAGTGCGGATAGTCCGACGAGAACATCAGCAGGTGCTCGGCGTCGGCCCATTCGAGCGCGCGTTCCAGCGCCCCGCCCTCGGCCGGCTCCTCGATCGGCTGGCTCGTGAAGCGCACGTGGTCGCGCACGTACTCCGACGGCGCGCGGCGCACCCACGGCAGTTCGGAGCGCAGGTGCTCCCACTGGCGGTCCAGGCGCCACAGCAGCGGCCCGACCCAGCAGAAGCCGCCCTCGACGAACACGTACTTGAGCTCGGGAAATCGCTCGAACGTGCCGCCGAAGATCAGGCTCGCTAGATGTGCGCCGTAGGTCAGTGGATACAGCGCGTGGTGCTCGACGTAGGTGCCGACGTAGCCCGCCGGCGTCAGCAGCGATGTGCCCGAGCCCTTGCTGAAGTGCACTGCGATCGGCAGATCGTGACGCTGGGCAGCGGCGTAGATCGGGTCATAGCGCTGGTGCCCGTACGGCGCGCCGGCGTACGAGTTGAACCGGACCTGGACCATCCGCGGGTGATCGGCCCAGCGCTCGACCTCGCGCGCGGAGAGCTCCGGCTCGCCCGAGCACACATTGATCGAACCCCAGTAGCGGCCAGCACCGTTGTCCGCCTCGAGCCAGGTGCTCGCGAGCCACGCGTTCATCGCGGTGCAGACGGCCGCCTCGAGCTGCTGGTTCGGAAACGTGCGCACGAGCGGCAGCAGCACCGCGTGATCGACGCCGGCGGTCTCGAACAGCTGCCTTGCGCACAGATCGGGGTCCGAGCCCGCCGGGCCAGAATCCGGCACCGCGTCGCGTCGGTACGGCTGCCCGCAGGCGACGTAGAGCAGCAAGGGATCGGCGGCCAGCAGGTTGTCGGGTACGTCGGTCCACGGCGGCTCGAGGTAGCCGCGCAGCTCCGCGGCCGAGCGCGGCGCTGGGTGGACGTCGGTGTCGACGATCATTGGTCATTGCGCGCGTAGTACGCGCGGCTCGGATACAGCTCAGACAGCGCCTTGCCCGCCTGGACGCCTTCGCGCGCGGCGTGCTCGGTCTCCTCGAGCTCCTCGGCGACCTCCACGATCCGCTTGGCCTCGTCAGGCCGGACGACCACGACCCCATCGTCGTCGCCGATCACCCAGTCGCCCGGCGAGACCTCGACGCCGGCGCACGTGACCGTCTCGTTGACCGACTCCACGGAGTAGCCGCCGGAACCCTGCGGGACCGGGGTGACGCCGTCGCACCACAGCGGGAGGCCGAGGTCGCGGATCACGCGCGCGTCGCGCGTCGCGCCGTCGATCACCACGCCCGCGGCGCCCCGCGCATGCGCCTTCAGCGCGAGCATGTCACCGAACGACGCGAGCAGATCGTGGCCCGCGACCGCGACGACCAGAAAATCGTCGTGTTGCGCGCTGTCGACCAGCTCGAAGTGCAGCTCGCGGTTGGCCACCATGCTGCCGCGCGCCGGGTCGCGGACCGTCACCATCTGCTGCGTTCGCGCGCGCCCGACGACCGAGCCCGGGTAGCTGTCGAGTGCCGTCACGCGACGCATCACGATCCGATCGATCGGCCCGAGCTTGAGCCGCAGGTAGGCGTCGCAGATCGTGGCGGTGGGGATCTTGCGCAGGCGTTCGATCATCGCGTCCTCATGGGTCATGCGGCGGCTGGGGCGGCGGCGAGCGCGTCGAGCAGCCGCTCGATCGCGGCCAGCCGGGTCTCGCGCGCGACGCGGTCCGACAGGCCGGCCATGTGCGGCGTCACGAGCAGGTTCGGCAGGGCGGGTGGCGGTGGAGCGGCGGGCCCCTCACGTTCGAGCACGTCGAGGCCGACGCCTCCGAGCCGGCTCGACTCCAGCGCCGCGAACGCCGCCTGCTCGACGAGCACGCCGCCGCGGCTGAGGTTCAGCAGCACCGCGTCGCGGCGCATGCGCGCAATCTCGTCGACGCCGATCAGCGCGCGCGTCTCGTCCGTCAGCGGCGTGTGCAACGTGACGACGTCGGCCTGCTCGAGCAGCTCCTCCAACTCGAGCTTGCGCGCCTCGATGCCCGGCGGCGGCTCCGCAACGTAGGGATCGTTGAACACGATCTCCTGCATGCCGAGCGCGAGACCGCGCCGCGCGACGGCGCTGCCGATATTGCCGAGCCCGATGATCCCGAGCGTCAGCGAGCGCAGGTCGCGCGGCACGATCGGCGGCCACGGCGTCCACCCACGCCCGTCGTGCAGCGCCTCCTGAGCGAGCCGGAGACCGCGCACAAGCCCGAGCAGCATCGCGATCGTGTGGTCGGCGACGGCCTCGGCGTTGCCGCCCACACCGCGCAGGATGGTCACGCCGTGGGCCGCGGCGGCGCCGAGATCCACGTGGTCGATGCCGCTGCCGATGCACGACAGCGCGCGCAGCCGCGGCATCCGCGCGAACGCCGCCGCGGCGACCGGTTCGGCGCTGATCACGAGCCCGACGAGCTCCGCCGCCACCTCCCCCGGGAGATCGGCCACGGTGCGTCCCGTGCCAATCTCCTCGTGGACGGGATAACCGGCGTCCGCTGCGCGGCTGATCATCTCGTCCCAGCCCGGCAGCACGCGCGTCACGCGTGAAACGATCGCGATCGGTCCTTCGCTCATATCAATCCCCCGGTCGAGTGGGCGGCACGTCGCGCCGCCCGCCGCGTCCCGCCGCCGTGCAGCCGCTGTGCGGCATCGAGCAGGCCGCGCGTCACGGGGTGCTGCGGGCGCTCGAAGACAACGTCGCGCGGACCCGATTCGACGACCCGTCCGGCGTCCATCACCGCGACCCGTTCGGCGACGTAGCGCACAACTGTGAGGTCGTGCGAGATGAACACGTAGGCGAGGCCGAGCTCGGCCTGCAGCCGCTGCAGGAGCACGAGGATCTGCGCCTGCACCGAGACGTCGAGCGCCGAGGCCGGCTCATCGCAGACCAGCAGTTCCGGCTCGAGCGCGAGCGCGCGGGCGATGCCGACCCGCTGGCGCTCGCCGCCGGACAAACGCGTTGGCCGCCGGTCGTAGTAGCCGGGATCGACCCCGACGCTGGCGAGCAGCTCCTCGGCGCGGGAGCGCCATTCAGAGCGGGGCACGGTCTTGTGGATTCGCCACGGCTCGGTCACCAGGCCGCCCACACTCATCGTCCGGTTCAGGCTCGAGTACGGATCCTGGAACACGATCTGCACGCGACGCCGGAACGGGAGCAGCTCCTTGCGCGTGAGCGATGCGACGTCCTGGCCGCGGAACAGGACCTGCCCGGCGGTCGGTCGTTCCAGCCCGGTGATCAGCCGCGCGAGCGTCGACTTGCCGCAGCCGGAAGCCCCGACGATGCCGAGCGTCTCACCCGCGCGCAGCTCGAGCGAGACGTCGTCCACCGCGACGACCTCGCCCACCTGGCGGCTCAGCACCCCGGCACCGAGGATCGGGTAGGCCTTGCGCAGGCCCTGCACCGTGAGGAGCGGCTCGCTCACGGATCCGCCCCGAAGTCAGGGGCGAAGTGGCAGGCGCTCGAGACCTGGGGCGCGACCTCGCGCAGCGCGGGCCGTTCGAGCGCGCAGCGGTCGCGACGGTAGCGGCAGCGCGGCTCGAACGCGCACGCGTCGGCGACGCGGTTGGTGCCCGGCGGGCGGCCTTCGATCGGCCGCAGCTGCTTGACGCTTCCGTCCAGGCGCGGCGTCGACAGCAGCAGCGCCTCCGTGTAGGGATGCGTCGGGTTGGCGAACACCGCCTCCACGGGGCCCTCCTCGACGACGCGCCCGCCGTACATGACGACGACGCGGTCGGCGACGTCGCGCACGGACAGCAGGTCGTGGGTGACGAGCAGGATGCTCATGCCCAGCTCGACCTGGAGGTCGTCGAGCATGTCGAGGATCTCGAGCTGGATCGCGACGTCGAGCGCGCTGGTCGCCTCGTCGGCGATCAGCACGTCCGGTTCGAGCGCGACGGCCATCGCGATCACCAGCCGCTGGCGCATGCCTCCCGAGAACTGATGCGGCAGGTCGCGGGCGCGCTGCGCCGCCGGCGTGACCCCGACGCGCTCGATCAGCTCGCTCGCGCGCTCGCGCGCCTCGCCGCGCCCGAGCCGCTGGTGGAGGATGAACAACTCCGCGATCTGATCGGCGACCGGAATCAAGGGGTTCAACGCAGCCATCGCGTCCTGCGGCACCAGCGAGATCTCGTTGCCGCGCAGCTTTCGCAGCTCGCCGTCGTCGAGCGCCAGCAGGTCACGACCGCGGTACAGCACGCTGCCCTCTACGCGCGCGGTGTGCTCCAGCAGCCCGAGGATCGCCGCTGCACAGACGCTCTTGCCGGACCCGGACTCACCTACGACCGCCAGCGTCTCGCCGGCGCGCAGCGAGTAGCCCGCGCCCGTGACCGCGTGCACGATCGTGCCGTTGGGCTGCTCGAAGCGCACGCGCAGGTCGCGCACCTCGAGCACGGTCTCGGCAGGCGCGGCGATCACGCGGCGGCGGCTCCGTTCCGGCACACGTTGCGCATCGTCCCGACGCCTTCGATGACAGTCTCGAGCACGTCGCCGTCGCTCAGGAATCGCGCGGGCGTGCGCGTGTAGCCGACGCCGGGCGGCGTGCCGGTGAAGATCAGGTCGCCGACCTCGAGTGTGCACGCGCGCGAGATCCAGGAGACCAACTCCGCCACAGAGAAGATGCATTCCGACGTGCGGCCGCTCTGGACCTGCTCGCCGTTGAGTGCGCAGCTCACGCCGATGTCGTCGCGGTCGGCGAGCTCGTCGGTCGTGACCAGAACCGGCCCGATCGGCGCGAAGGTGTCGAACGACTTCCCGATCGTGAACTGCGCGAGGTCGCGGAACTGCTCCTCGCGGTCAGAGATGTCCTGGCCGCCGGTGACGCCGGCGACGTGCGACCACGCGTCGGCCTCGGCGATGTCCTTCCCGCGGCGGCCGATCACCACGACCAGTTCGGCCTCCCAATCGACGCTGGCGCGCCCGTGCTGCAGCCGGATGTCGTCGTAGGCGCCGCACAGAGCGCTCGGCAGCTTGGCGAACAGGCTCGGAGCGCCCGGGACCGGGATGTTCGCCTCCTCGGCATGGGAGTGGTAGTTGATCCCCGCGCCGAGGATCTTCTGCGGGCGCGGCACCGGCGGCCCGAGCCGCGCCGGGTCCAGGACGTCGGTCCCGCGGGGCACCGTGATCGGGCCCAACGCGCCCAGGGCCGCCAGCGCGGCCATCGGGTCGGCCGGCACGGCGCCGTTCGTGACGGTCTCCAGGTCGATGTAGCGGTCGTCGCTGACGGCTGCCGCGCGGCCCTCGACGTTGGCGAATCTCATGGTCGGGATCCCTTCGCTTGGACGAGGACGTGGCCGTCGACCACGCGGGTGGGGTAGACGCGAGCACGGATCCGGGGATTGCTGACGCTGCGCCCGGTTTCAAGCTCGAACTCCCACGCGTGCCAGGGGCAGCGCAGGACCTCGCGGTCGCGCTCCCACGCGACGTTGAAGCCGGGTCCCCGGGCGACCGCCATCCCGGTCACGCGGCCCGAGCACAGCGGCGCGCCGGCGTGCGGGCAGCGGTCGAGGAACGCGTAGAAGCGGCCGCGCACGTTGAAGACGCCGATCGAGCGCCGGCCGACGCGCAGTATGCGGTGCTCGCCATCCGCGAGCTCGTCGACGGCGCACACGCGCTCCCAGCCCGCGTCGGTCATCGCTCCTGCACCTGCCTCCGGCTCGCCTCGGCGAGCGTCATGGCACTCAGCACGGAGGCGACGATCGCCAGGCCCGGCAGCACCACGAGCCACCAGGCGTCGACCATCTGGTCGCGTCCTTCGGCCATCATCAGGCCCCACGAGACGTCGGGCGGCCGGACGCCGAGCCCGAGAAAGCTCAGCGCCGACTCGGCAAGCATCGTCTGCGCGATCTCGAGCGCTGCGATCACGCCCAGCGCCGGCAACAGCACCGGACCGATGTGCCGTACGAGCACGCGCGTATGGCCGGCGCCGATCGCGCGCGCCGAGCGCACGTACTCCTGCCGGCGTTCGGACAGGACGCCGGCACGGGCGGCGCGCGCGAACACCATCCAGCCGACGAACGCGAGGAATGCGATCAGCGCCGTCCGGCTGGCCCCGACGAGCGCCAGGAACAGGATTGCCATCAGCATCCCCGGGAACGTGACCTGGACCTCGATCCACGTCTGCACGACGAAGTCCACCCAGCGGCCCACGTAGCCCGCCAGCATTCCGAGCGCGACGCCGAACACCCCGGCGATCAGCACCGTTCCGAAACTCACGATCAGCGACGTGCCGCCGCCCGCGATCAGCCGCGAGAGCATGTCGCGGCCGAGCTCATCGGTGCCAAACGGATGCGACGCGCTCGAGCCGGAGAAGGGGACGGGCGGGAGCAGCGTCTGCGAGAGGTCCTGCTCGTTCGCGCCGTACGGCAACAGGACCGGCGCGAGCACGCTCACCACGAGCAGGCCGACGAGGAAGCCGACGGCCACCGCCGTGGCTCCGCGCGGCAGCGACCGCGGGCGCGTGATGACCTGGCCGATGCTGCTGTCGAACGCGGCCACGCTATGTCACCTCGACCCGTTGTTGCGGCCGCAGGCGCGGGTCCAGCCAGCCGTAGATCAGCTCGGCCGAGAAGTTCACGAGCACGACGAGCACCGCGACGACCACGACGCAGGCCTGGATCAGCGGGAAGTCCTGATGCTCGACGGCCTCGATCGCGAGCTGGCCGACGCCCGGCCAGGCGAACACGACCTCGACCACGACGCTTGCGCCGGTGAGCAGCCGGATCAGCTCCCACAGCGAGTACGTCGTCACGGCGACGCCGGCGTTGCGCGACGTGTGCTCCGATACCACCTCGGTCCGGCTGAACCCCTTCGCGCGCGCCAACCGCGCGTACGGCAGGTCCTCCTCGGCGAGGAGGTTGCCGCGCACGGTCTGCGCGATCCGGCCGACCGATGCGAGGCTGAGCGTGAGCACCGGCAGCACCATCGCGCTGAGGCTGTCGTTGCCGGAGGTGGGGAAGATGTCGAACTCCACCGCCAGCAGCAAGATCAGCACGATGCCGATCCAGAACGGCGGGGCGGCGGCCATGCACGCGTTGAGCCAGCCGATCAGCCGGTCCGCGAATGTGCCGCGCTTCAGCGCGGCGGTGACGCCGAGCAGCCCGCCGCCGAGCAGCGCGACGACGAACGAGCCGCCGACCAGCAGCAACGTCGCCGGCAGGTAGGAGAGCGCGACATCCAGCGCGGGGCGGCGCTGCCAGTAAGACTCGCCGAGATCGAGCGTGAAGACGCCCTCGATGAACCGCCACAGCTGCGCGGACAGCGGTTCGTCAAGGCCCAGCGACGCCCGCATTGCCTCGTACTGCTCGTTCGATGCCGTTATCGGAACCGCGAGGCGCGCGGGATCGCCGATGACGTAGCCGACGATGAAGATCGCCAGCAGCACCAGCAGGATCACGCACGCCCCCCGCAGGGCCGTCCTGATCGTCAGCGCAGCCATCTGAAACCTACGACTGCGGCTCCTCGAACCTCATCTCCGCGGCGTTGATGCGGTTGTCGGCGCGCGCCTCCCAAACCAGATCCTTGGCGGTCCCGTACGTGTTCTCCAGCCCGACGACCGGGATCAGGGCGACGCTGTCGTAGGCCTCCTGCCACAGCTGGTGGTAGATCTCTTCCTTCTCCTCGAGCGTTTCCGCTGCGACGGCGTCCTCGAGCATCTGGTCGATCTTCGGGTTCTCGTAGCGCGTGAGCACGCCGCCGTTCTTCTCCGACAGCAGCAGCGTGCTGATCGTGCGGGCCGAGTCGAACGTGTCGCTGCTGGCGGCGAAGTACATGAGGTCGGCCGTCGCCTTGCGGTCGAACACTCGCTCGAGGAACTGGCTGAACTCCATCCGCTCGACCTCGACGTCGAGCCCGGTCTCCTCGATCATGGCCGCGAGCGCGTCGACGGTCTCCGTGTCCTGCGGCCAGCGGCCTTCGGAGGCGACGAGCACGACCTTCTTGCCTTCCGCGCCCGACTCGGCCACGAGTTGCTTGGCCTTCTCGGGGTCGTACGGGTAGTCCTTGAGCTGCTCGTTGTAACCGATCGACTGCGGCGGCACGAGCTGCCCGTTGGCCGGCTGCGCGTGACCCTGGAAGACGACGTCGATCAGTTGCTGGCGGTTGATCGCGTGGTTGATCGCGAGCCGCAGCCGCTCGTCGGAGAGGAGCCGTCCCTTCTGGGCGTCGAACCCGAACTCGGCGACGTCCGTGCTCTGGGTCGCGGTCAGGCGCGGCACGTTCTCGGACTGGTCGGGGTCGACCGCGGCGAGGTCGATCTCGCCCGCCTTCAGCGCGGCCAGGCGCACCTGCGGCTCGGCGCGGAAGACGGCCTTGACGTTCTTGATCGCGGGCTTTTCGCCCCAGTAGTTCTCGTACGCCGTGAGTTCGATGCCCTGGCCGGGCGCCCACTCGACGAACTTGTAGGGACCGGTGCCGATCGGTTTGCGGGCGAACCCTTCGGTGTCTGCTTCGACGGCCTTGGGCGGGACCATCATGATGTAGGTCAGCGCGCCGGGGATGTTCGGATCGGGCCCCTTCGTCTCGATCTGCAGCGTCGTCGGGTCGACCGCCTCGACCGACTTGATCGTCGGGATGAAGCTGGTCAGCGCCGACTCGTTCTTCGGGTCCAGGACGCGGTTGATGCTGAACGCGGCGGCCTCAGCGTCGAACGGCTCGCCGTTGTGGAACGTCACGCCTTCGCGGAGCTTGACGTCCCAGGTCGTAGGCGCGGTCTGCTCCCAGGAGGTGGCGAGCTCCGGCTTGACCTCCATCTTGTTGTCGCGGGCGGCCAGCCCTTCGAAGATGTTGCGAGCGATCGACTGCATGATGCCGTCCTCGACGATCGACACGTCGAAAGAGCTGGGCTCGCCGGCGAGCCCGATCGTGACGTCCTGCTTCGTCGGCGCTTTGCGCGCCGACGCGCCTTCGCCCTCAGAGTCGTCACCTCCGCCAGCGGCCAATACGGCCGCGACCACGATGATGAGCGCGAGCACTCCCACTCCGCCGAGCGCGAGCACCAACAGCCGGTTCCGTCGCATGTCTCCTCCAGACACGACCGGGCGGTTGTTCGGTCGTGTGGATTTTATACAGTACGCAGCGTGGCCGGCGCAACCTCGCCGGCGTCGCTCACGGGTTCTCGTGATGGACGCCGCGAAGTGTGCGGCGCAGGTGCACGCGCAGCGCTTCCTGCGCGCCTGCCACGCTGCGTGCCCGGCACGCGTCCAGGATCGCCTGGTGCTCGTCGTCAGCCGTGTGGGAGCGCAAGTTCTGTACGACGAACGAGTGGATGTAGTAGCGCGAGGCCTTGCGCAGGCTGACGATCAAGCCAAGCAGGCGCTCGTTCGGGCAGTGCTGGTAGAGACCCTCGTGGAACTCATCGTTGAGCACCACCCACGCGATGTGATCGTCGAGGATCCGCATCTCGTCGATCATCGTCTGGAGCCGATCGAGGTCGGCGTCCATGGTGTGCTGCAACGAACTCGCGAGCGCCAACGGCTCGAGCGCGATCCGGATCTCGAAGCAGTTCTCGAAGTCCTGGCGCGACGGGCTGGCGACCACGGTTCCCCGATGCGGGTCCGTCCGCAGCAGACCCTCGGCCTCGAGCGAGGCGAGTGCTTCGCGGACCGGCGTCGTGCTGACGCCAAGTCGTTTCGCCACCTCGGTCTGCCGCAGTCGAGCGCCGGGCATGAGCAGTCCGCGCTCGATCTCGCCGCGCAGCTGGTCGGCAACCGCGCGGTTCGCCGTCCGTAGTCCGAGGCTCTGTTCTGCGGCCATGAATTGTATATTGTGCCCGATTGAAGCCGGTGACGCCAGCCTGTACGGGGTCAGACCCTTTAGGTTTCAGCGCGTGTTCTGGTCCACCAGGTCCTTGAAGGACTGGACGGCGTCGTCGAATGAGCCGCCGACGTCCTCGTTGAGCTGGACCTGCTTGTCGGTCGCGTCGCTGATCGCCTGGTAGGCGAACACGCCCGCGACGACGAGCGCGATCACGAGTACGAGCGCGACCCATTTGCCCGCGCCGCCGCTCTTTTTGCGGCGGGCCGGCGGCGTGGGCGCGCGGCGCTGTGGCGCGCGGCGGGGCGGCTCGTCGACCGGCACCAGCGGCTGGCGGGCACGGGGGCGGGACGTGGTGGGGGCGAGCATCCGCGTCGCCTCGTCGTCGGGCAGTGCGTGGGTCGCCTCGAGGTCGTCCGTGCCGGCCACGCCGGCGAGCCCGTCGCGCAGCGCGTCCTCCATCTCGGCGGCGTCGGCGAAGCGACGCTTCGGATCGCGCGCCAGCGCGCGGGCGACGACGGCCGAGAGTGCAGGCGGCACGTCGCGCACTTCGTCCGACAGGCGTGGCGGGGGGCCGCCCTCCTGCAGGCGCGCGAGATCGGTCAGCGAGGCCGCCTCGTAGGGCAGCTTGCCCGCCATCAGCTGGTAGGAGACGACGCCGAGCGCGTACAGGTCAGAGGCGGGGCCGGCGGGCTCGCCGCGGGCCTGCTCCGGCGACAGGTACGCGGCGGTGCCGAGCACCGAGCCGACCTTCGTGATGTCCGACTGCTCGGCCGCTTTGGCGATGCCGAAGTCGGCCAGCTTGACCACGCCGTCGGTGTTGACGAGCAGGTTGCCGGGCTTGACGTCGCGGTGCACGACGCCGTTGCGGTGCGCGT
>WUUC01235107.1_pt1 | contig 11331 bp, 13 predicted proteins | sample 6278441 | NCBI WGS metagenome assembly WUUC01 (sample SAMN13675441, study PRJNA597444) | soil metagenome | isolation source: soil | place: USA: Washington | collected 2017-10 | reverse complement strand
CATAATCTTGCTTTGGGTGAAATTCTCGAGTTTCCCACTGAAAACGCTGATGATTTTTCCAGAAATGTGAGTTTGTCCCATCGAACTGGTCGCAAAAATGAGTTCCTTCACCGGAGGTCAAGCTTTACAATCGATTGTGTCGATGCTGTTTGATATGTTGTATTTTAGGGAGACCTCTGTGATCCGGTTCATGTTCAGGCTTCTTGCCTATGTCGCCCTAAGCCTGTCGATCATCGCTGCCGTTCTCGATGCGGCACGCTCGGTTGGTGCATCGCAAATCGTCATGACCTCCTTGCAGAACGCATGGCAATCCATCTCGCCTTCGTCGCTCGTTTTTGTTGAAACAGGCATCAAGACCCACTTCTATCCTGTGCTTTGGGACCCCTTCATGCTCTTTGTGCTCGAGACGCCAACCTTCATCGTCTTTGCGCTAATCGCATTCCTGTTCTACGCGATAGGCTACAAACGCGAGAATGGAGCCGGCCGCTTTGCCGCCCGTTAACCGAGTGCCTTGGATGTTCGAGAGACGCCAATCGACGTTCCGATCAGCGGTCTTCACCACGGAAGCTCGCGCCCCCGGCACCGGCGTGGCTGGCCCCCTTGCGAAGACATAACGAACTGGGGTTGCTGGATTTTCCAAGGATATTTGACCAAGAGGCAAAATTCCACGTGAATTTTAGCAACCGGCATGCAAGATTGTCCTTCGGGGGCGGCTGGCGGTGACCATCCGCAACGGTTTCAGGTGCGACAGAAGTTAACCTTGCTCAACAAAAATCCAGAGGGTTGGTATCAAATGAAGCGTATTGTTCTTGGTCTCCTGGCTGCTACAGCATTGTCCGTCTCGGCCTTTGCTGCTGATGACAAGCCGGCCGTCATCTACGATCTTGGCGGAAAATTCGACAAATCCTTCAATGAAGCCGCATTCAACGGCGCCGAGAAATACACAGCCGACTCCGGTGTCAAATACCGCGAATTTGAAATCCAGAACGAGGCACAGCGCGAACAGGCACTTCGCAAATTCGCATCGGACGGCAACTCGCCCATTGTCATTGCCGGCTTCTCCGCCGCGGCGGCCGTCGAAAAGGTCGCCACGGAATTTCCGGAAACGAAGTTTGTCATCATCGATGCCGAAGTTGATAAACCCAATGTGCGTTCGGTAGCTTTCAAGGACAATGAAGGCTCCTACCTCGTCGGCGTAATCGCCGCAAAGGCGTCCAAGACCGGAACCGTGAGCTTCATCGGCGGCATGGATGTTCCGCTTATCCGTAATTTCGGTTGTGGCTACGTGGGCGGTGTCAAGGCTACGAACCCAGACGCCAAGGTGATCCAGAACATGACCGGCGACACACCTGCCGCCTGGAACGATCCTGCCAAGGGCGGTGAAATCGCCAAGTCGCAGATCGATCAGGGTTCCGATGTGATCTTCGCGGCTGCGGGCGGCACGGGCATCGGTGTTCTACAAACAGCGGCCGATGCGGACAAGTTGGCGATCGGCGTCGACTCCAACCAGAACGGCCTGCATCCCGGGAAGGTCTTGACCTCGATGCTCAAGCGCGTCGATGTTGCCACCTACAATGCGTTCAAGGATGCCGCGGATGGCAAGTTCACGGCCGGTGTAAGCATTCTTGGCGTCAAGGAAGGCGGTGTCGACTATGCGGTCGACGAGAACAACGCCAAGCTGATGACCGATGATGTCAAGAAGGCCGTCGAAACTGCCAAGGCGGATATCATTTCCGGCAAGGTCAAGGTTCACAGCTATTTCTCGGACAATGCCTGCCCGTACAAATAAGCACAGCAGTTCAAGTAAACCGCCGGTTCAGCGCCGGCGGTCTTGGCTTTGAAGATTGACCTTTGGGGAAAATGCCGATGACAGCATTTGCCGTTCTTCTCAGCATTCTTGCCACGATCTTCATCGGTGCGATGAGTCCAGGACCCAGCTTCGTGCTTGTCTCACGCATAGCCGTCGCAACGTCCCGGAGCCATGGCCTTGCTTCCGCTTTGGGAATGGGTCTGGGCGGCGCCATATTCGCCGCCCTCGCTGTGCTCGGCCTTACCGCGTTGCTGATGCAGTTCGAGTGGCTCTATCTCTTCCTGAAGCTGCTTGGCGGGGCCTATCTGATTTACATCGGCATCTGCATCTGGCGCGGCGCAGCCGAGCCATTGAAGATGTCCGGCACCGGGGCAACGGAGAAAGGCATCTCAGTTTCGCGCGCCTTTGTCCTCGGGCTCGTTACGCAACTCAGCAATCCGAAGACATCTATCGTCTATGCCAGCATCTTCGCCGCTCTCATGCCGCCCTCGCCACCGCTGTGGCTTCTCGTCGCTCTTCCGCCCATGCTCTTCTGTGTAGAAGCAGGGTGGTACGCTGTCGTCGCCTTCGCATTCTCGGGGTCGCGTGCACGTTCCGTCTATATCCGGCTGAAGCGGTGGATCGATCGCGGTGCAGGCGTGGTCATGGGAGCCTTGGGAACCAAACTCATGCTTGAAGCGCTGAGGGCCAAGCCGTGATCAATAGTGCGGTGGTTTTGTAACGGGAACATCGGGAGCTGTCTGCTCTTCCAGCACCAGGAACCGGTCGGTCAGAGCGTCGAGCTTGCGGCGCATGCCTTCGATAACCTTCCACTGCTCGGCGATCTGGCCGGAAAGTTCGTCGATTGTCTTTTCATGCTCGGTCACGAGCATTTCCAGACGGGTCATTCGCTCGGGTTCGTCCGCTATCATAGCACGTCTCCATCTTTGACAAGCTTGTCTATTCCTGTGTTTCTTGACTGGAAAGAAAAAAATCCCGTGTTAGGGTCCAGACATCTATACGACGAAAAGCTGACAGACAGCGGATGGGGATATGGCCGAACCGGCGATCGAACTTGTTGGAATTGAGAAGCGCTTTGGCGCCGTTCATGCCAACCGCGATATTCATATGCGTGTCGACAAGGGCACGATTCACGGGATTATCGGTGAGAATGGCGCAGGCAAATCCACGCTTATGTCGATACTCTATGGGTTCTATCAAGCCGATAGTGGCGAGATACGCATCAATGGCATAGCCAGCAACATCGCCGATCCGAATGCCGCCATCGCCCTTGGCATAGGCATGGTGCACCAGCATTTCATGCTGGTCGAAAACTTCACGGTTCTCGAAAATGTCATGCTCGGTGTCGAAGGAGCGCCTCTCCTCAAAAGCGGAATTGCCAAGGCACGCGCCGAGTTGAAGCGGCTGGAGCGGGAATACCAGCTCGACGTCGACCCTGATGCGCTGATCGAAGAACTTCCTGTAGGATTGCAGCAGCGCGTGGAGATACTCAAGGCACTCTATCGCGGTGCTGAAATCCTGGTACTGGACGAGCCCACGGGCGTCCTGACATCACCTGAGGCCGATCACCTTTTTCGTATTCTCGAGCAACTGAAAAGTCAGGGCAAGACCATCGTCCTCATTACGCACAAGCTGCGCGAGATCATGGCGGTGACGGACAATGTTTCCGTCATGCGTCAAGGTGCTGTCGTTGCAACGCGCAAGACCGCGGAAACGACGGTCGAAGAATTGGCCGAGCTGATGGTCGGTCGCCGGGTGCTCCTCAGAGTGCAAAAGGGCGAGGCGAAACCCGGCGACGTCAAGCTTTCCGTCGAAAATCTGACCGTACGCGACAGTCGGGGCGTGGTGATGGTCGACGATACGTCGTTTTCAGTGCGTGCAGGCGAGATCGTCGGCATTGCCGGTGTGGCAGGCAACGGGCAATCGCAGCTGATAGAAACGATCGCCGGCATTCGCGCCGCCGTTTCAGGCCGGGTGCTCCTCGACGGTCAATTGATCGACATCACCGGAGGCGCGGACCCCGGCGAGTTGCGTGACCGCGGCCTCGCCCATGTACCGGAAGACCGCCACCACATGGGACTGGTTCTCGCTTTCGAGGAATATGAAAACTCGATCCTCGGCTATCATGACGATCCGCTTTATCTGAATGGCCCGTTTCTCGATCTGGAGGCGATCAAGTCGGACGCCCGCAAGAAGATAGAGAAATATGATATCCGGCCTGGCGATCCCCGTTTGAAAACCGCCAATTTTTCCGGTGGCAACCAGCAGAAGATTGTGCTCGCGCGTGAAATGGAGCGCGACCCAGGCGTGCTGATCATCGGCCAGCCCACGCGCGGCGTCGATGTCGGTGCGATCGAGTTCATTCACAAGCGCATCATCGAGATGCGCGACGCTGGCAAGGCCGTGCTGCTTGTCTCGGTCGAGCTCGATGAAATACGCTCGCTCTCTGATCGCATCCTCGTGATGTTTGCCGGACGCATAGTTGGCGAGCGCCTCTCCGATGCCGACGAGGGTGAGCTTGGCCTGCTGATGGCCGGTGTCGAACACCAGGAGGCAGCGCAATGACAACGCAGGCGCTGATCGTGGTGGATGTGCAGAACGCCATCGATGACCCGAAGTGGGGCAGGCGCGGCCAGCCGGACGCGGAGGCTATGATCGGCAAACTGCTTGCCGCGTGGCGGGAGAGGCGACTGCCCATTATCCACATCCGGCACGATTCGACCGATCCAACGTCGCCTTATAGGCCAGGCACAGATGGTAATGAATTCAAACCCGAGGTTGCCCCGCAAATTGGCGAACCCGTCGTGGACAAGCGGACCAACAATGCCTTTATCGGCACCGATTTGATGGATGTGCTGGATGAATTGCAGGTTCACAGCCTTGTCGTTACCGGCGTACTTTTGGAAAATTCGGTCGATGCGACTGTAAGAATGGCGGCAAATCTCGGATTTGAAGTGACTATTCCTGAAGATGCGGTGGCCAGCATCGACAGGAAGGATCACCGCGGCAAGCATTGGTCCGCGGAGGATGTGCACGCACTGTCGCTATCGGTCCTGAACGGCGAATACGCCCGCATCACCACGTCCGACGCAATCATAGAGACTTTGCCATGAGCCAGCCCTTTGCCAAACTGCCTGCTTGGGCGGACTATGGCCTCCTCCCGCTGATCAACCTGATAGTCGCGTTTCTGGTTGCGGGACTTGTGGTGCTTCTGGTCGGCGAGAGCCCCATCGATGCGGCTGTGTTGATGGTCAAGGGTGCATTCGGTTCGGGCGACGGCGTCGGCTACACGCTCTATTATGCGACAAACTTCATCTTCACCGGACTTTGCGTCGCAGTCGCGTTTCATTGCGGCCTGTTCAACATCGGTGGGGAGGGCCAAGCCTATGTCGGCGGTCTGGGTGTTACGGTTGCTGGCCTGTGGCTCGGCAATTTTCTCCCCTGGTGGCTGACTTTTCCAATTGCGATTGCCGCATCGGCCTTGGTCGGAGCGCTGTGGGCGCTTATACCTGCGTGGCTGCAGGCAAGACGCGGTTCGCACATCGTCATTACGACGATCATGTTCAATTTCATTGCTGCAAGTATCATGGTGTACTTGCTTGTAGGAGCACTGAAGCCGGCGGGTAGCCAGGCGCCGGAGACACGCGTCTTCGCAGAAGGCGGACAATTGCCGGGCCTCGGTTGGCTGCTCGAACTCGTCGGGCTTTCCATGCGGTCGGCGCCTTTGAACGTGAGTTTTCTGCTGGCGCTCATCGCGGCTTTTCTCGTCTGGATACTGATATGGCGCACCAAGCTCGGTTATGAAATCCGAACCATGGGCTTCAGTCCGAAGGCAGCGCGTTATGCCGGTATCGGCGAACTGCGGATCATTATCATCACGATGATGATCTCAGGCGCGCTGGCGGGAATGATGGCGCTGAACCCGATCATGGGCGCGCAACATCGCATGCAGCTGGATTTTGTCGCAGGCGCGGGCTTCGTCGGTATAGCCGTAGCATTGATGGGCAGGTCTCACCCCGCCGGCATCGTTCTCGCGGCGATCCTCTTCGGCATGCTCTATCAGGGCGGTGCCGAGATTGCATTCGACATGCCCAATATATCGCGCGACATGATCGTCATCATCCAAGGCCTGGTTATCCTTTTTGCTGGGGCTCTCGAGCATATGTTCCGACCTGCCCTGCAACGGATTTTCCATCGTCTTGGACGTGAAAAAAACCAATCCGCAGCCGCCGTCGTTGCAGGAGGAAATCGCTGATGGATTCTTTCACAACAATCCTTCAGCTTTTCGACTCGACCATCCGGCTCTCCGCGCCTTTGCTGCTTGCCTGCCTTGCCGGACTTTATTCCGAGCGCGCGGGCATCTTTGACATCGGGCTCGAAGGCAAGATGCTGGCCGGCGCTTTTGCCGCTGGCGCAGTTGCAACCTGGTTTGGTTCTGCCTATCTCGCTTTGCTTGCAGCGATCCTGGTATCTGTCGCGCTCGGGCTCGTCCACGGTTTCGCATCCATCACCCACCGGGGCAATCAGATCGTTTCGGGTGTCGCGATCAATTTCATCGCGGCTGGAACGACCGTCATCCTCGGTCAGGCATGGTTCAGCCAAGGCGGGCGCACACCGTCGCTGCCAAACGCCGCACGTTTCAACCCGATAAATCTTCCGGGTGCCGAGGCGATCCGCAGCGTACCGGTCATCGGGCCGGTTTATTCCGAACTGATCTCGGGCCATTCAGTCCTGGTCTATCTGGCGTTCCTGCTTGTGCCGTTCACCTGGTGGGCGCTCTACCGCACGCGCTTTGGGTTACGCCTGCGCGCTGTCGGCGAAAATCCGGCGGCGGTGGATACGGCCGGCATATCTGTGCCGTGGCTGCGTTATCGCGCGGTGATTTGCTGCGGTGTCCTTTGCGGCATCGCCGGCGCTTACCTGGCGACAGCGCAGGGTGCGGGATTCGTCAAGGACATGACTGCCGGAAAAGGATACATCGCCCTGGCAGCACTCATCTTCGCCAAATGGCGCCCGGTTCAGGCGATGTTCGCATGTCTTTTATTCGGCTTTCTGGATGCAGTGGGGATACGCATGCAAGGCCATCCACTGCCGCTCATTGGCGAGGTGCCGGTCCAGTTCATGCAGGCCTTGCCCTATATGTTGACCGTTGTGCTCCTGGCCGGTTTCATCGGCAAGGCCATACCGCCCAAGGCAGGTGGCGTTGCCTATGTGAAAGAGAGATAGAAGATGAAGGACGTGTTCGACGCCGCCTTTGCAGCAATGCAGAAGACGCACTCACCCTATTCACAATTTCCAGTCGGCGCAGCCATACGCACAAGCGACGGACGCATCTATTCCGGTTGCAACATCGAGGTCATTTCGTATCCCGAAGGATGGTGCGCGGAAACCACCGCGCTCGGACATTTTGTCATGGGTGGTGGCGGTACAATCACTGATATCGCTGTAGTTGCAGAAAAGAAGGCGAAGTGTACGCCCTGCGGTGGTTGCCGCCAGCGCCTGGCTGAGTTTGCCGGACCAGATGCCCGCCTGCATCTGTGCGACAACAATGGCATCGTCGAAACGATGACCATGAAGGACATTTTCCCTTACGGCTTCGAAGCGGACGTTTTGGGCAAGGGTGCCGCATGATAGCACGTTCAACGGAGGTTCTTGTCCGGAGACTGAACGGCTTGACCCCCCGCGTCGCATTCATTCTCGGCTCTGGTCTCGGTTCTCTGGTCAACGCTGTGGAAGACGCGGTGCGGATCCCTTACGTAGACCTGCCCGAGTTCCCGCAAAGCGGCGTTTCCGGCCACGCGGGGGAAGTTGTCGTTGGTTACCTTTCAGGCAAGCCTGTCCTGATGCTGGCTGGCAGGGCTCATTATTATGAAAAAGGCGATGCTGCCGTCATGCGCCCCGTCATCGCCTCGCTCGCCGGTCTTGGTATCGAGACGCTTATCCTTACCAATGCGGCTGGCTCGGTCCGCACCGATCTTGCGCCGGGCAGTTTGATGCTGATCGATGATCACATCAATTTCTCCGGCCTCAATCCACTCATTGGAGAACCCACCGATCGGCGCTTCGTCGGAATGACCACCGCCTATGACACCAAGTTGAAAGATGCCTTGATCAAGGCTGCGATAAAGGTCGGAGAAGAGCTTGAGCGGGGCGTTTACATGTGGTTCTCCGGCCCGTCATTTGAAACGCCGGCTGAAATTCGCATGGCGCGAACCCTTGGTGCGGATGCGGTTGGTATGTCTACGGTGCCGGAGGTAATTCTGGCGCGTTTCTTTGGGCTGCGTGTCGCCGCTTGCTCGGTCATCACCAATTTTGGAGCGGGCATGACAGGGAACGAGCTTTCCCACGAGGAAACGAAAGACGTCGCTCCACAAGGCGGCGCCCGCCTGCAGAAAGTTATTCAGGCCCTGATCCGGGAGATAGGCTGAGCAATGTTATTGCCCCAGGAAATCATCCGGCGAAAGCGCGACGGCGAAACCCTGGACGCAGCCGATATCACAGCTTTCATCAATGCAATGAGTTCTGGATCGATCACTGAAGGGCAGATCGCCGCCTTCGCCATGGCCATATTCTTCAATGGCATGAAACGCGACGAAGCCGTCGCGCTCACCTTGGCAATGCGCGATTCTGGCGACATTCTCGATTGGTCGGACCTGCCCGGGCCGGCCGTCGACAAGCATTCGACCGGGGGTGTCGGGGACAATGTGTCACTGATACTCGCGCCGATCGCAGCCGCCTGTGGAGCCTATGTACCTATGATTTCCGGCAGAGGTCTCGGTCATACCGGTGGTACGCTCGACAAGATGGATTCGATCCCAGGCTATCGTAGCCAGCCTGATAATGATCTTTTTCGCAAGGTCGTGCATGAGGCAGGTTGTGCCATAATCGGCCAAACTGCGAATCTCGCGCCAGCCGACAAGCGGCTCTATTCGATCCGTGATGTCACCGCGACCGTAGAGTCCATCCCGCTCATCACCGCCTCGATCCTGTCGAAGAAGCTTTCCGCCGGCCTCGACGCGCTCGTGCTGGACGTGAAATCGGGTAACGGTGCTTTCATGACCAGAAACCGCGATGCCGTGTCGTTGGCCGAAAGCATCGTTGCGGTTGCGGCTGGAGCAGGTCTGGCGACGACGGCAGTTCTTACTGATATGAACGAGCCCCTCGCCCGTGCTGCAGGCAACGCGGTAGAGGTCAGGAATGCCGTCGACTTCCTCACCGGAGACAGGCGCGACTCTCGGCTCGAAGCTGTTACATTGGCGCTGGCTGCCGAGATGCTTGTCTCCGCCAAACTTGCCACCACTCATAAAACCGCAACCGATAAGGCGCGCGAGGCGTTGAACAGTGGCAAGGCGGCAGAGGTTTTCGGGCGCATGGTTGCCGGATTGGGCGGACCGACGGATTTCGTGTCCCGCGCGCGGTACCATCTGGCCGTTGCGCCGATCACGCGCGAAGTCAGGGCAACGCGCGCCGGTTATGTCGCGTCGATCGATACGCGCGCGATCGGTATTGCCGTTGTCACGCTTGGCGGCGGTCGTATTCGCCCGCAGGACCCGATCGATCATGCCGTCGGAATTACGGCGCTGCAACCGGTTGGTGCAATGATCGAAGAGGGTGAACCTGTTGCGCTTGTCCATGCTCGAAGCGACAGCGACGCTGCTGCCGCTGTTGAAGTTGTTCACGCAGCCTTCGGATTTTCAGAGCGCAAACCGCGCACGATCAACCCGGTGATCCGCCGGGTGGGCGTTTGATTATTTTGTCCCGTACATGCGGTCGCCGGCGTCGCCAAGACCAGGAACGATATAGCCTTTCTCATTCAGATGACTATCTATGGCGGCCGTGAAAACAGGAACGTCGGGATGGGCCGTAGTAAACCGCTCGATACCCTCAGGCGCAGCAAGAAGACAGAGAAACCGGATATTGCTGGCTCCCCGCTCCTTGAGTTTCTGAATAGCGGCGATAGCGGAATTGGCAGTCGCCAGCATCGGATCGACCACGATGATCAGCCGGTTTACAATGTCTTCCGGCGCCTTGAAGTAATACTCCACCGGCAGCAACGTCTCATGGTCGCGATATAGACCGATGTGAGCGACACGGGCCGCGGGCACAAGGTCGAGCATGCCTTCGAGAAGGCCGTTGCCAGCGCGCAGGATCGAGGCGAAGACCAGTTTTTTGCCCTCGATGACAGGCGAATCCATTTCCGTCAGCGGTGTCTGTATCCGGATATTGGTCAATTGCAGGTCCCGCGTCACTTCATAGCAAAGGAGCAGAGATATCTCCTTGAGCAGCCGCCGGAATCCGGCGGTCGACGTATCCTTGTCGCGCATGATGGTGAGCTTGTGTTGGACAAGCGGATGGGAAACGATTGTCACGCCCATGGGGAACCCCTCTTACTCTAAGAAGTGGACCTTAGCTGTTTGAGGCTGATCCCGCAAAGAACTCATCAATGGCACACACAGTTTTGTCCTGATCGAGCCGTCGCAGCAGGGCGTACCTTGTACCTTCATCTATGAAAGCCGCCTTCAGTGCAGTCGCAGTAACGTCTGACAGCATCCTGTCGTCATAGCCGAAATGCGTGGCTGCGATATCATACTCCTGTTGGATATCCGTGTGAAAGAAAGGCGGATCATCTGAGTTGAGCGTCACTGGCACGCCGGCCCTGGCGAGCGTCGCAAAGGGATGCGACCCGAAGTTTTTATAGACGCCCAGCGAAATATTCGACCCCGGGCAACACTCCAGGACGATTTGCTCATCGGCGAGCCGCTCGACGAGATCGGGATTCTCAACGGCACGAACACCATGGCCGATCCGTGCGGGCTTGAGCGCGTCCAGCGCATCGGCCACGCTTTCCCATCCGGACAATTCACCTGCGTGCACGGTTATGCCAAGTCCCGCATCGCGTGCAATATCGAATGCAGTCGCGAAATCTTCGGAGTGATACATGCGCTCATCGCCCGCCATGCCGAAGCCGGTAATCAGGGGATGCGGGTGAGCAGCGATATATTGCGCCGCCGCCGTGACCGCCTCGGGTCCCCTGTGGCGTAGCCCGGTCGCGATCATCCGGCATTCGATACCCGTCGCGGCTTTGGCGCGCCTGATACCTTCCGCCAGCCCCTCGACATAGGCGCTCGGGTCGAGCCCGGCGCCGAGTGCGTGGTCGGTCGATATGAAAAATTCCGAGTAGATAGCTCCCTGCCGGTCCAGCGACATTAGATACTCTTCGGCGAGTTCGGCGTAATCCTCTTGAGCCCGAAAGAGCATTGAAGCCCGGTCGTACGCCTGCAGGAATGACGTGAAGTCGTTCCAGACGTATCTCCCGTTCCTAATGAAACCGGAAATGTCTGCGCCGTATTTGGCGGCCTTCTGTTCGACAAGGCCGGGGGAGGCGGCGCCTTCGATATGGCAGTGAAGCTCGGCTTTAAGAACCATCCCGCTTACCTCAAGAAAACGACTTAACGCGGCGCTTCATCGCGCAAGAGACAATAGCCTTATGCGTTTCAATCTTCTATGGTTCTGGCGATTTG
>WUUC01228484.1_pt1 | contig 11331 bp, 8 predicted proteins | sample 6278441 | NCBI WGS metagenome assembly WUUC01 (sample SAMN13675441, study PRJNA597444) | soil metagenome | isolation source: soil | place: USA: Washington | collected 2017-10 | reverse complement strand
TGTCGGCGTTATACACGCGCCCCGTGATGATCGGCTGATCGGGATCCCCCTCGAGGAAATCCACGATCACTTCCTGCCCAATGCGCGGCGTCGCCACCGATCCCCACCCCTTCCCCGCCCATGGACTCGAGACGCGGATCCAGCAAGAGCTTTCCTCGTCCTTCTTCCCGCGCGAGTCCCAGTGAAACTGCACTTTGACGCGCCCATACTTGTCGGTGTAGATCTCCTCACCACCCGGACCGACTACCACCGCAGTCTGCGGCCCCTGCACGAACGGCTTCGGCGTCAGCCGCCGCGGTCTGAATTGCTGCGCCGTCGTCATCGCCACAAAGGTGCAACGATAGTCCGACCCGCCCTGGTCCGGCATCGCTTCGTAATCGCTGTACTCGAGATCGTGCGTTGACGACAACACCAGGTGCTTGACATTCTGATCGTCACGTGTGAAGCCATCGAGTTTGAAAATCGATCCCACGCTGATGCCGCGCGCGTTGGTGACGCCGCTCGCACGCTCGAATTGACTGCCAAATTCTTCGCCGCGCACTTGCGCTAGCTGCTCACCGTGCTTTTTCTTCGTGAATAAGCCAGGATAATCAAACCACTCGTAATCGCTCGGCTTGTAATTGCGCGGCACCGGCCGGTTCAATCGCAGATCTACGGCCGGCCGCTCGAAATCGTAGTCATCGAGCGAAAACACGCCCGGCTGCACTTCGCGAAAGAATTCCCACTTGCTGATGTGCTCGACGTCCGGGCGAATCAGCTGGTGCGGCTGAATGAATTTGATCTCGTCGTAGTTTGGGAACGGCTCGTGCTTGTCGACCGAGTCGGTGAACACCATCGTGTGCGCGCCGTCGATGTGCCGGTAGTAGTAATAGATGCCCTCGTGTTCGGTTAACCGGCTGATGAAGTCGAAGTCGGTCTCGCGGTACTGAACACAGTAATTCAATTTTTCATACGACTCGGTGAGCTCGAACTTGAAATCCGCCATCGGGTGATCGGCGAACACTTCCTCCAGGATCTCGCGCACGGTCATGTCCTGAAAGATGCGACAGTCACTGGTGCGGGTCATGAACCACGCCCACGGCGACACGATTGCCGTGAAGCGCAGATACCGTCCGAGCCGGCCACCGGCGGCAAATCGCGTCACGAACCCGTTGAAGTGCCGTATCGACTGGTCCTGCAACATGACCTTTACCGTCACGTTCTTGCCCAGGATGTCGTCGAGTTTGATGACAGTGCTGCTCTCGGTAAGCAATTCCAGGTGGAACTCGCTCGAGCGGCTCAATTCCTCCTGCGCGTGCATGCGGTGGAACAGGAGAACGTCATCCCCAAGCGGGGTCTGGATCTCCATGCTTCTAGGCACGGTTATCTCCATTGCTAGCTGTCGCGCGAACGACAAGTCCGCGCACCGGTACACCAGATTCCATGCGGAGATCGGCATTGACGATCTCCGACGTGAACTGCGATTCCTGCAACACACGCTCGACGTATCGGCGCGCATGCGTATAGCGACCGTGGTGCTCCAGTTGCACCTCGAGAGCCTCGTCATCCGACACGAGTTCTTCAACAGTAAAAATGAACAATCCGCCGGGCCGAGAGGCGCCGCGAGCCGCCGTTGCAACGGCCGTAAGATCACCGAAGTACACCAGCGTATCGGCGGACACAATCAGGTCGAAGGCGGCCGTCTGACTCCGCAGATACTCGGTCAATTCACTCTGGATCAAATCGTCGTAAATCTGCTTGGCCTGCGCCTGCTCGAGCATCCCCGCGGATAAGTCAACCCCGATCAGATGCCGCGTGAATGGCGCAATCAGCGGACCGCATAACCCGGTGCCACAGCCGACGTCGAGCGCATCAAGACTCTTGTCCGGCTGAAGGCCCGAAGACTCGAGCGACATTTGCACAAGTGCCGGCGCGCGATATTGCAAGTGCGCGAGTTTCGATTCGAAGCTGGCAGCAAAATTGTCGAAGATGATCTGAACGCACTTGTCGGAGGCTCTTGTCGGGACGTCGCGGCCGGTTACTCCAGCGAGGAGATGCGAGACCACTGGGTTACCGGGATCGTCCTTGAGCCACTCTTCATAGACCTCGATCGCCTTGTCGCGCTCGCCGAGATTGCAATACGCCAACGCCAGCATGCGCCGTGTATCCGGGTGGCGCGGTGCAAGCGTCGTCACCTTGCAGTAGCAAGTGACCGCCTCCTTCGTGCGATTAACGCTCGCCAGGAGAACACCGAGGTTGTGGTACGCATCGATGAACTTCGAGTTAATCTCGATTGCCTTGCGATACGCGGCTTCGGCCTCTGCCGGTTTACCGTTGGCACGCAGCAGCACGCCGAGATTGTTGTAGGCGTTGGCATGCGTTGGCTTGAGCGCAATTGCCCGCTCGTACGCCGCGATGGCGTCGTCGAAACGGTGCGTGGCGTTGTAGATAATCCCCAGATTGCTGTAACAATCCGGCTGGTCGGCCGAAATCTCCAGACTGCGCTTGATCAGCGCAATCCCTTCGTCACTGCGTCCCTGCTGATGCGCGAGAACGCCCGAGTAGTGCAGCACGTTGGGGTCGTCGGGCGCCATATTCGTCAGAGCCCCATACAGGCGAGCCGCGTCGTCGAGCGCCCCCATCCTCAGCATTTGCACGCCAAGTAAGAGCGCTTCGTCGAAAGTGACCTCCTTCGGGGAGTCTGCCGTATCTGGCGTGTCCTCCATATGCGCCTCGCCCTTATTCGAAGCCGTAGGTGAAATCTGCATTTTCAACACCCAGAGTGATGCCGTTCAGCGGCGAGCCCGCGAGCATGCGCGTGAGAAATTCGCGACTGACGGCCGGCAAAACTGTGTTCGTGAGGATCGCGTCGATCATACGGCCGCCACTTTCCACTTCGACGCACCGGCTCACAATCAAATCCACGGCACCCTCGTCGTATTTGAAGGGAATGCCATGATGCTCATCGACGCGTTTGACGACGCGATTGAGTTGCAATCGGGCGATGTTGGCGAGCATTTGCGTGCTGAGCGGATAGTAGGGAATTACCACCAGGCGGCCAAGCAAGGCGGCCGGGAACTGCTTGAGCAGGGGGGCGCGTAGCGCTTTCGCTACCCCTTCGGGCTCGGGCAGCAGTTCCGGATCGCTACACATGTTCATGATCAACTCAGTACCAACGTTAGACGTCAGCAAGATGATGGTGTTCTTGAAGTCGATTCGGCGGCCCTCGCCGTCCTCCATCCAGCCCTTATCGAACACCTGGAAGAACAATTCGTGGACGTCCGAATGGGCTTTCTCGATCTCATCCAGCAGGACCACGCTATACGGACGACGACGGACGGCTTCGGTCAGCACACCGCCCTCGCCATAGCCAACGTAGCCCGGGGGCGAGCCCTTGAGCGTCGACACGGTATGAGCTTCCTGAAATTCGCTCATATTGATTGTGATGACGTTCTGCTCGCCGCCGTACAAGGCCTCGGCCAGTGCCAGAGCAGTCTCGGTTTTTCCGATCCCCGATGGCCCGCAGAGCATGAACACGCCAATCGGCTTGTTGGGGTTATCCAGCCGGGCGCGCGACGTCTGGATACGGCGCGCGATCATCTCCAACGCGTGCCTTTGCCCGATCACGCGCTGGTTGAGCGTTTCTGTCAGGTTGATGACAGCCTCGAGCTCGTTCTTGACCATCCGCCCGACCGGCACGCCGGTCCAGTCCTGGACAACCGAGGCCACTGCATGCTCGTCGACACTCGGAAGAATCAGCGGCGTGTCCCCCTGCACGTCCGTCAGGGTCTTGTAAAGCACGTTGAGCTCGCCCAGCAGTTTCGCGCGATCTTCGGCTCGCGCTTTTTCGGCTTCGGGGTTGGCAACAATTTCGGCTTGAGCCGCCTGTTCGAGCTTGCTACCCGTTCCTTCAACCGGCTCGCTGCCCTTTCGCAACTTCGCCCTGATCTCGAGGATCTGATCGACGAGCCCACGCTCTTTCTCCCAGCGTTCCTCGAGGGCAACACGTCGTTCTTCGCCTTCCGCGAGCAGCTTGCTCGCCGTCGCTCGCCGCTCGGTGACGTCAATGCCGACGACATCTTCGCGACCGATGATATCGAGCTCGATTTGCAGCGCCTCAATTCGTCGCCGCGCGTCTTCGAGTTCGGCGGGCACGGCATGCTGACTCACGGCGACGCGCGCTGACGCCGTGTCGAGCAGGCTGACAGCTTTATCCGGGAGTTGGCGCCCCGGGATGTAACGATGCGAGAGGCGAACGGCCGCTTCAATGGCCTCGTCGAGCACCTGCACCCGATGGTGCTTCTCGAGGACCGACGCCATTCCGCGGACCATCAAGATCGCGTTGTGCTCGCTCGGTTCAGCAACCTGCACGACCTGAAAACGCCGAGTGAGTGCAGGGTCTTTCTCGATGTACTTTTTGTATTCCGCCCACGTGGTCGCCGCGATGGTACGCAGTGTTCCGCGCGCCAACGCCGGCTTGAGCAGGTTCGCGGCATCCCCCGTTCCCTGTGCGCCTCCGGCGCCGATAAGCGTGTGCGCTTCGTCCACGAAGAGGATGATCGGTTTCGGCGATGCCTGCACCTCGTCGATCACTTGACGCAGGCGGTTCTCGAACTCGCCTTTCATGCTGGCGCCCGCCTGTAACAACCCGATGTCCAGCGTCAGCAGCGACACGTCTTTCAACGCGGGCGGGACATCGCCACGCACCAGGCGTACAGCAAACCCTTCTACGACCGCTGTTTTGCCGACTCCGGCCTCGCCGGTCAGAATTGGATTGTTCTGCCGACGTCGCATCAGGATGTCGACGATCTGGCGGATTTCTTCGTCGCGACCCGACACCGGATCAATCTCGCCCTTCCGCGCTTTCTCGGTCAGGTCGGTGGCAAACCGCCGCAGCGCTTCCTGTTTGCCCATCTGCGCCGCGGGCATCGCACCACTCGCCTCGCCCGGAGCTGCATCGGAAGGCGCCCCTGACGGAGCATCTTCAGGCGAGCCACGGACGATTTTCGAAAAATCGTCGGTCAAGGCGTCGCTTTTGATCGATTCGAACTGCCGCGAAATGGCGATCAGGGCGTTACGTAGCGACGGCGTCTTCAGCATGCCGACGATGATGTGACCGGTGCGGACGCGCGACTGGCCGTAGAGCAAGCTCGCGTAGACCCAGCCCCGCTCGACGGCGTTTTCGACATGCGACGACAAATCGGAAATGGACGTCGCACCACGTGGCAGTCGATCGAGCGCGTCGGTCATGTCTTTCGCCAGACGCGAGGGATCGAGCTCGAAATGCCGCACGATTCGATGCAGATCCGAATCCGGTGAATTCAGGATCTGATGCAGCCAATGCACCAACTCGACATAGGGGTTGCCGCGTAGTTTGCAAAAGACAGTGGCGCTCTCGATAGCCTTGTACGGCAACGTCTCGAGTTTGCCGAATAGCGTCGAACGATTGATCTCACTCATGTGACCGATTGCTCCGATTAAGTTTGATACGTTCCGGCCTGCAGGCACAGATCCGCCGCGACGCCGCGGTCGCGGCGCGTTCCCAGCCACGTCGTCCACCCAAGCCGCCCGCGGCCGTTGAGCGACAGCCGCGGCACTTCATCGCGACGGAGAATCAGACGAACGTCCCAGTCGAGCTCAAACGACAAATAAAACGCTACCCAGTCGGCGAGCTGACGCAAACTGCGGCCGCCGGGCAGGAAGCTTTCGTATTGCGCGAGCGTGAGCGGACCCATATGTAAGCGAAATTTGTGCTGCCGATCCCAAACGCGCGCCCCCAGGACCGCGCCAGAACCAAGCTGTGCACCCTCACGCGCCAGAAACGTGCGCTCGCGCTCGCCGAGCACCATCCAATGCCCGACGAATTGCTGAACACGTACGCGGACGTTGAAGAATTGCTGGAGGACGCCGGCAAGTCCTTCGGAATTGCGCACATGGCGCACGAGCGTTCCGGCATGGAACAGACGCGCGACGTCCGGGAGCGCGTCGCGATTGCGAAAGGTTGGCGGCTGTACACCAAAGAGGGATGACACGTACGCGGCAGTGCGATCCTGGTTTGGTCGATCGCGATTAACGTGTGGTTGCCCCTGCGCCCAGGCGCGGTAGAACAGCGCCAACAGGCGATGGTGAAACATGTCCGCGAAGCGCGAGAACGTCTGATCGCCCGCGTTGCGCGATCGCTCGCGCGCATATTCAGTCAGGTGTAAGGGTAACGGTCCATTCGGGCCGAAGAGACCGAATAGGCGCACTTGCAAACGGGGACGCGTTTCGCCGCGCGCCGTGCCAAATGAGGCGAGCGGTGACGGCGCAAACGACAAGTCGGCCTCCTGGCCGAGCCGTATGGGTTCGTCCACTGGACGAAGCGCTTCGCCCCAGCGCGGCTTATCGGCGTACAAACATTCCAGCCAGCGTAAGGTCTGGTAGAAGTCGTAGCTGTACGGCGCCTCCGCCAACCCGGCGAGAAAGCCTACAGTGTCGGTCTCGCGCCCCACTGCGGCACCCATCTGCTGATTTCGCCCCGGCTATCCGAACGCAGGACGGTTTCGGTGAACGAATTGATCGAAACGTGACGTGTGAAAAAGCGATGGAGCACCGAGCCCAGCAAAAACGCGCTCGCTCCCTCGAAACCCAATTCGTCAACGCCGACAGTGATTTCCAGTCCGCGGCCGAACGCCAGTGGACCGGGCCCCTGCAAACGCCGCACGACCGGTCGGACATTGACCATGCGGATGCCTTCGACTTGTTTCTTCGATGCCGCATTGCCGGCAGGGACGTACAGTTCCAGCGATTCGCGCAGCGCTGCTGCTCCTTGCTCGGTCGTCGTGTTGACGAGCGAAAAGTAATTGAGCGACAGATGGTTGATTGCGCGCCACGACACGGCGCCGTCGGCGAGAGGCGCAAGTGGTCGGCTCGGCCCGCTCACCACGCGCACGCTCTTGACCGGTGCAGCGATATCGAGCGTGAAATCGGTCGGCCCAATGCCAACCGGCATCAGCAGCACGAGGTCGCGATTGGTGCAAAGCGTTTGAACCGTGAGTTGGCGCAAGTCGCCGGCAAAGGGCGCATCCTTCGGGTCGACGAGCGACAAAAACACCTCGGTGCCGATGTAACTCGAGCGCGGGCCGCGCCGCTTCTGCGTCGAGGAGGTGAGCCTTGGTTCGCGTCGCGCCGTGAAATAGGCCGATTGCTCAGCATCTGAATCCAAGCCGCTGGCGCTGTACAACGGCAAGAACCGCTGCTCACTATCCCCGCCCGCTCCATGACCGACCACCTGGGTGATCTCATAGACCTCGAAGTCGATGGGACGCGTGCGATCAGGCACGACATGAAACTCGTGCGAATTATGCGTGACGTGTATCCGGTCGGCTCGCTTGGGCAGGAGGTTGACCACCGGCGTACAGAACAGTGCAAAGTTCGAGGCATCGACGACGCTTTCGAACGCGGGTTCGCTGCGCCCGAACAGCAACACCAGTTCGATCTCCGCGCCGGTGGCGCGTCTGATTGCAGGTGTGAGTCCGGTGACCTCGAAGAAGCGAAACCGCTGCGGGAACGCGAAATATTCCTGCAGCAGTCGGTATCCCTGAAACGAGCGGAGCGTAACCGGCAACAACGCTTCGCGATCGTCGTAGCCAACTGCGCGGACTTTCGACCCGCGCAAGAATTCATACGACGGTGTCGCGCCCGCCCCTGGCAACACCAGCGTTGCGACCACATTGCCCAGACACAGCTCGTATAACTTATTTGCGACGTCGTCCGCACCGGTGAGGTAGAAGACGAGGCTATCAAGCGGCAATTGCGAAAAGCGCACGCCCGGTGCAACCTTCAGCCGGATGCGTACGCCTCCCTTCACGCGCTCAGCAATAGGAAGTGAGTTGAGCGGAAGGTCAGGGGCAAACGAAAAATACGTTGCTGCGGTGAGTTGGATCGGCCAGATGTCGACGTCCTGCGCGGTGCGGAACTCGCACGAGGTGCGGTCTTCGCCCGTGGACGCACTTTGCATCGTGGTTCCACGCGGGACCAGCCGCGACGCTGTGGCCAGACCCGGATCATCGACATCAGGTTTCAGCTGCACCACCGCCATTGAAGGAATCGGCGCGAGGTAGTGCGGGTAAATGATTTCAAGTAGTGTCTGGGTAAAGCGCGGAAACTCGGCGTCGAGTTTGAGTTGAACACGTGCGGCGAGAAACGCGAAGCCTTCGAGCAGGCGCTCGACGTAGGGATCGGCAACCTCGAGCCCGCTCATGCCCAGGCGGGCAGCCACCTTCGGGAACTGCTGCGCGAACTCCGCACCCATCTCGCGCAGGTGCTGCAGCTCGAGGTTGTAATGCCGAAGCAGCCGCGGATCCATTACACCGCTCGCGCGTTCGCCATATCGGCGATCTCGACTTTGCCGGTCTCGAGATCGATCTCTGTCCTGACGAGCAGTTCGAGTGGCACTGGCTGCGCCCACAACGCACCACGGATCTGAACGCCCACCACATTGTGATGGTCGAGCGCGTTTTCCAGAGCGAGTGCTTTTACTTCAAGGCTCTCGGGGAGGATCCGGGGCTCGAAATCGATAATCGCCTGTCGAATCGAGCGCTCCAGGTCGATGACGTCCAGTGACGACGCCGAATGGCCCGACAGGGCGGGCAAGCCGTAGTTCAGGACCGACCGTCGCACGTGCGGAATCTGGCTCAGATCAATGGTCGATGTGAGCTTGGTGGAATTGAACAACCATGCGAGATCGCGCAGCACTGCTTGCCGCAGCCGGATCTTTGACATCACGCGGCGCTCTGGAGCCTCCTGCGTTTTCGTAGGCTCTTCGTCCGTCAACCGATCGAGCAGCGCCGGCTGCAGCCGCTCTTGAGGCGTCAGCTCAGGCATCGGCGGCTCCGAGTGCCGACTCGGGTTGCGCGCCTATCGTGATCGAGCGAATGTCCATGACGGCGTATTCGCCAGCGTCGGTGGAGAATTGTCGCTGTCCGCGCCCGATGAAGGTGTCAGGGGTGGGTTCGATCCACTCGGTCTTGCGCGCGAGCCGCAATTGCGGATCCTCCGCGGTCTCGGAACCCGGATAACGGGTCGGAATCAGGCCGATTGCTTCGCCGCCGTTGGTGAACTGGAAGTGCGCCGGAATCCAGACGACATCGCGAAGGTCCACCGGCGGTTCGAGATCAACCTTCGCAAGACGCTCAAAGGGGAGCCAATAATAGCGGCCGTTGATGACGGCTTCGAGCACCGGGCCCAGGCGCATGTCAGCATCCGCAATCCATTCGAACGGCTGGCCGTCGATGGTACCGGGGGACGCGGGCGCGGCCTCAAAGGCACGCTCCCGAAGCGACTGCGCTTCACCGCTGCGCTCAGTGCCTGTTACCAGCATCGACTCGATAAGTAGCGCCAGCCATTCTGCGGGTTCACCGAAGATGAGCGGTGATCGTTCGCCGGCAAAAACGGCTGCGCGCAGGGCTTCGCACTGCACCGCCTCGCGGTACATCTGCGCCATGCCCAGCGCCTGTGCGTCGAGATCGGCCGCGACGTTCAACTGCGTCAAGGCGCGCTCCCACTGGCCAAGGACGCAGAGCAACTGAAAGAGGAAAATGCGCAGCTTGGGGTCGGCGGGCCGTTGTCTGACTTGCTCTTGCAACAACTTCAGGGCGGCATCGAGATCGGATTCGCGAACGGCGCGTTCGGCTGCTTCGAGGGACATGTGAAACTCTCCGAACGCGCGTCAGGCTCTAGACAGAGTAGGCATCAGCGTCAAAGGTGACGTCGCCGCCACCTTTGGCTCCGGTTGCACCCTGGGGGGTATAGGTCACGGTCACGTGCTCGAAACCAAGATTGACGCGTTCAACCATCTCGGTCATCGTCGTCGTGTCGCTATTGCTCGACTCGAGGAGGACGGAGGTGACACGCACCTTTTTCAATTCGATTTTGAAAAAGGGGAGCTGCGTTCCGCCGGACTTCCGCATCGTGAGCGTCGCGAGATCCGCGAGCTTGTTGTTCTTTGCCAATTGCATCAGGATCGGCGAGCTGCGGTCGATCCGCTTGACGACACGCAGCTCGGTTAGCTTGGGTTTGGCCGCGGCCATTCCAGTGGCCACGTCCCGCGACCCCTCAATACCCCACGACCAGGACACCACTTCGATCTCGCCCTTGTGCTCGGCGTCAGCGGCTTCGCCCGTGACGTCGGGGTTCTTGAGTTTCAGAAATATGTCGACTTGCACACAACACCCTTCTGTGAAGTGGCGTTAACTACACTTTGACTTGCTTGGAGAAGTCGTATCCCGCCTTCACCGAGCCGCCGAGCGTCCCGTCAGCCTTCTGCTCTTTGTACTCCGTGACGATCTTGGAATAGTTGAGCGAGATCGATTCCATCGGAAGGTCGCCGCCGCCGGAATCGCTGATCTGGTATCCACCGGGGTAGACGGTTTCGAGCGTGACGACGCAGTACTCTTCCTGCTTGCCGCCCGACTTGCGAATAGTGAGGACGGCGCTCTTGAAGTGATCGCCGTTGGACACCATCTGGTACAGCTTCGGAGAGCTCTTATCGAGCTTTTTGGTAATGGTTACCCCCTGTGGGCTGGCTTTCCCGGCGCCACCGCCGCTGCCTGCACCCAGGGACGAGGCGTTGCTGACGCCCCAGCTGAAAGAGAGGACTTCGATCTCGCCCTTGTGTTTCGAATCTGTTGCTTCGCCTTCGACCTTGGGGTCGAATTTCAGAAAACAGTCTACCGCCACGTCGGTACTCCTTGAGAGAGGTTGTCCGTAAGTCGTGCACCGCTATCTCGACGACCTGTTGCCACTCCTATTACCCGGCCTTCGCCGACGGCAGCTTGGATACCAGTCGAAGGGAGACAGTCAACCCCTCGAGCTGATAGTGCGGCCGCAGGTAGAACTTTGCTGAGTAGTAGCCTGGATTGCCTTCGACCTCTTCGACCGCGACTTCGGCGGCCGCCAAGGGCTTGGTCGCCTTCGTTTCCTCCGACGAATTCGCCGGATCGCCGTCTACGTAGTTCATGATCCAGTTGTTCAACCACCGATGCATGTCGTCGCGCTCTTTGAACGAACCGATCTTGTCGCGCACGATGCATTTCAGGTAGTGAGCAAATCGGCAACATGCAAATAGATACGGTAGCCGCGCGGCGAGGTTCGCATTCGCCGTGGCATCCGGATCGTCGTACTCGGCGGGCTTCTGCAGCGACTGCGCGCCGATGAACGCGGCAAAGTCCGAGTTCTTGCGATGCAACAAGGGCATGAAGCCGTTTTTCGCGAGTTCGGCTTCGCGGCGGTCGCTAATCGCGATTTCGGTGGGGCACTTCATGTCGACGCCACCGTCATCGGTCGGGAAGGTGTGCACCGGCAGACCTTCGA
>WUUC01234849.1_pt1 | contig 11332 bp, 15 predicted proteins | sample 6278441 | NCBI WGS metagenome assembly WUUC01 (sample SAMN13675441, study PRJNA597444) | soil metagenome | isolation source: soil | place: USA: Washington | collected 2017-10 | reverse complement strand
ACCGCATGGGCTCCTTGGCGGAGAAGGCAGCCACCGCCCGGTGGAAGTCTGCACTGCCAAAGACCCGCCGGACGATGTCGTCACCGTCGGGCAGCTGCGCCCGGCGCAGTCGGGCCACCGCGGTCTTCGCGGCCCACATGCTCAGGGGCGAGTTGGACACCAGCTCAGCCACGACCGCCGCCGTCGTGGCCTCCAGGGCGTCGTCGGCGCACAGCTCGGCGACGAAACCGGCGTCGTACGCCTGCTCCCCAGTGAGCAGCCGGGCACGCAGCAGCAGATCGAGGGTCCGAGCCGGCCCGAGGTGGGCGACGAGCAGCGAGTGAGTGTTCATGGACAGGCAATTGCCGAGGGTGCGGGCGATGGGCACCCCGAAGCGGGCCGAGAAGGTGGCCACTCGCAGGTCGCACACGGCGGCCAGCGCCAGCCCGCCGCCGACGCAGAACCCCCGCACCGCGGCGACGGGTCGGCACGCCCGCCTCTTCGAGCCGGTTCAGCACGCCGGCGATCCGATGCTCGTAGGCGATTGCGTCCTCACCCGAGTCAAAGGACGCGAACTGGGTGATGTCGGTGCCCGCGACAAAGGCCTTGTCACCCGCTCCCCGCAGGACCATCACCCGTACGTCGCCGGTGGCGGCCAGGGTGTCGGCGCGCTCGCAGGCCGCAACCAGAGCGTCGTACATCGCGAAGGTCATCGCGTTGCGCTGCGCGGGGCGGTTGAAGGTGACGGTGAGGACGGGTCCGTCCCGGTCGACCAGCAGATCTTTGGTGGCCGCCGTCATGTCTCGGCCTCCCGCGCGGCGCCCGAGGCCACGAGCGAGTCGACGTCCGCAGCGGTGTAGCCGGCGTCGAGCAAGGCTTCCCGGGTGTCGGCGCCCAGGACCGGCCCGGCTTCCTCGCGGCGGGTCGGGGTGCGGGAAAAGCGCATCGGCGAGCCGATCTGGCGCACCGCCCCCATATCGGGGTGCGGGGCGTCCCAGAAGAACTCACGCTCGCGAAGGTGCTCGTCGGTGAAGACCTGCCCGTAGTCCTCGATCGGCGCGCACGGCACCCCAGCCGCGTCCAACGCGGTCACCAGGTCGTGGGTGGTACGGCCAATCGTCTGCTTCTCGATGACGGTGATGAGCTCTTCCCGGTGCGTCCGCCGGCGGCTCGATTCGGCGTACCGTTCCTCGTCCAACAGCTCCTCGAGGCCCAGTGCCCGACACAAGCCCTCCCACGTCTTGGGAGTAATGGCGCCCACGGTCACGTAGCCGTCACTGCTGCGTACGGCCTGATAGGGCGCCTGTGTCTGGTGCGCCGAGCCGAGGGGGCGCCCGACCTCGCCGGTGGCGAAGTAGGTGCCGGCCTCCCAGGTCGCAGACCGGGACCCCAACCTTGACCGGCGCACCATCGGGGGTGCCGGTGACACTCATCAGCCCACCCGGGCCTGCGCCATGATGTCGAGCCCCGGCAAGGTCGCGAGGGGTCCGTCCTGGCCCCATCCCGACGCTGAGGCGTAGACGATCCGGGGGTTGACCTCGCTCAGCGTGGCGTAGTCAAGCCCGAGCCCACGCATGGCCCCGGGGCGCAGGTTCTCCACCACCACGTCGGCGGACGCGGTCAGGCGCACGAATGCCTCGCGCCCCGCTGGGGACTTCAGGTCGAGCGCCACCGACCCCTTGTTGCGATTGATCCTGGCGTAGCGCGAACTGTGCCCCGCGACGAACGGACCGGCGGTGCGTACCGGGTCACCACCGGTGGGACTTTCCACCTTGAGCACACGGGCCCCGAAGTCGGCGAGCTGCATGGTGGCGAACGGCGCCGCCATGAATACGCCCACCTCCACGACGGTGACGCCGTCAAGGGGAAGTCCCGCGGCGCTCATGAGCTCCCCGCGCGTCGTCAGACCGTTGTCGGCGGCGGCTGCGTGTCGTCCGGCGTCGCCCGCGCTCCCCCCGAGCCGGGAAGCGGCGCCTCCTCGGTGGCGTCGTCGGGCGAAGGAACCGCATCCTCGCGCTCGTCTTCCGGGCCGTAGGTCGCTGTCATCGCTGCCTCCTCCACAGGGTCCAAGCCGTACGCGCTGGTGACCTTATCCACGGTGGCAGATACCCGATTGCGCGGTGACATATCGGAAGGCAAAGCCTGGCATCCGGCCCGCCGGTGGGTTCGGCCTTCACCGGAGGCCAGGGTGAGCGCAGCAGTGCCGCCCGGCGCATCCCCGCCGCCCGCCACAACAGCTCTCTCATCTGCTCGGGGAGATCCAATAACCTGGTTACCGGGTGCAGGAAGGGCAGCCGTGCATGCTTGCGTCCATGCGCCGTGCCCTCCGCCGCTCATGAGTTCCCATTGGCCGATTTCACTTAGGTAAGGCTTACCTCATTAGACTCGACGTGTCACGCCCGAGCAGGCTCAAAGGCGGCCCTTGTCGACGCGTTGTGTTGATGTGCCCGGGCACCTGCGATCCGCCTTTCCGAGGGAGCCGCGAGCATGAGTGGTGCACCCGAAGTCCGCGCCGACGTGGAGCCGGTGACCGAGCCCGCGGTCCGGCCGAAGGATGGGCGCATCGGTCGGCGACTTCACCCGCAGTGGCGGGGGGCGCGGGGTGAGTCGGGATGAGGCCCACCAACGACGAACCCGTCAGGGTCGGCGTCGTCGACGGTCTCGACGTGGTGGAGGCGGGCACCCGGTTGACGGTGCATCTGCCCACCGGGGGGTCGACCATTTGGACCGCCGGCGGAGCGCCGGACTCGGCCGCCGCCCGGCGTGAGACAGCGGGGATACCGCGCCTGTTCGCGGTCCGGGTCACGGCCAGGCCCGACGACGTGCGCTGTGAGTTGTTCGCAACCAGCCGGCGTGGCCCACTGCGCCACCCTCTGTCCCTGCCCGCCGCGCTGGCTCTGACCGACTCAGGCGTGCACACCGTCATCGCCATCTTCTAAGCGGGCAGCATGCGACCCCCCCGGAACGGCGCCCTGCGCGATACCGGCCTGGTCGCTTGACCACGGCTCACTCGCTCGACACCCCGGAGGTTCGGTGGCCCATCCCAGCCCGGCCGAGCTAGCCCGCACTGCGGTCGCCTGCGCTCAGGTGGCGGCCCTGACAACGTATCCGCGCCACTCCCGGCCGGCGACGACGCAGGTCCGGGTGCGCGACGAGCACGGCGAACTGGTCCTGAGGCTGTCGCCGAGCAGTTGGGCCGCGGCGGATCTCGACATGCGGCCGGTGGCTACGGTTCTCATTGCTCCGTTGGGTTGCCAGACCGTCACGGCACAGGGTGTCGTACACCCACTGCCCGACCAACACGATGGCCTGGCGTGCTTTCGACTCGAGGTGCGATCCGTCCGGATCGGTCGGAGCGCGCAAGCCGTCGACGTCGCGGAATACCGCCTGGCCGCGCCCGACCCACTGCGCGAGGAGGCCCCCAGGATTCTGACCCACCTACGTCACGGTCACGGCGCCGACCTGGCTGTCTGCCTGCGTGCCCAGGGGGATCACGGAGCCCGCTGGGCGGAGCCGCTCGGCGTGGACCGATACGGCTTGGAGCTGGCGGTTCTGCATGACGACGGAGTCAACACGACGCGGATGAACTTCCCAGTGCCGGGGAGCTCGGTGACCGAGCTGTCTCCGGGACTGTCCGTGCTGATGCTCGGCGCCGATCGTTGCGGCGACTGCCACCGTCGAACGTGAGGATCGAGCGCCGCACCAGGAGCACGCCCTGTCGTGATTGAGGCGGCCTCACTATCGTCGCCCGGTGATTACCGCGGACCTGGCCTCCGACGGTGACCCGTTGGCGGGTTCCTCGGTGCTGCTGACTGTTGGGCATGGCGCAGCCGGGCGAGACCGGTTGGTGGAGCTGTTGACCGACGTCGGGGTGCGGTCCGTCGTGGACGTCCGCCGCTTCCCCGGCAGCCGCCGCGATCCCGATCTCGGTCGCGAGAAGTTGACGCGGTGGCTGCCCGAGAAGGGCATCGCATACTGCTGGGAGGAGGCGCTCGGCGGCCGGCGGCGCCTGCCCGCCGAGGCCGCAGTGCAGGACCCGTGGTGGACCGTCCCGGCGTTCCGTGCCTATGCCGCACACACGCGTACGCCGCAGTTCGGCGACGCGCTGGACCGTGTGCTCGCCGACACAGCCCGCCGGACAACGGCCGTCATGTGCAGCGAGAGCGTGTGGTGGCGCTGCCACCGCCGGCTGATCGCGGACGTCGCCGTCCTGGCCCGCCGCGTGCCGGTGGAGCACCTGATGCCGGACGGCCGGCGGCGCCCGCACCCCCTCGCCGGCGGCGCACGCCTGGGCCCGAACGGGCTCGTGATCTGGGACGGACGTACCACGCCCGCGGTGATGAATTACATGATCAAGCAACGTGTCACCCACCCCGCACCCCATACGTCGGATGATCATCGGTGACGGACCGTTGATCGTCCCAACCAAGGGGGCTCGAGTGCTGCATGACTGGCGTCACAGGCGCGGGTCGACGGGCTCGGATTCCAGCGCCAGGACAGCGAACACCGGTTCATGAACTCGCCAGAGCGGTTCGGCCGCGGCAACCCGCTCCAGCGCCTCGAGTCCCAGGGCGTACTCCCGCAGCGCCATCGACCGCTTGTGCCCTAGATTTCGTTCCCGCAGCCGCTCGAGATTCGACGCCATGGTGTAGTCGGGCCCATAGATGATCCGCAGGTATTCCCGACCGCGGACCTTCACCCCCGGCTGCACCAGCCGCTTCCCGCTGCTCGACCGGGTCAGGTTGGCCCACGGCTTGACCACCATGCCCTCGCCGCCGGTGTCGGTGAGCTCCTCCCACCAGTCGACCCCCGTGGCGCAGGACCCGGGATCGGTCACGTCGACGACGAGTCGGCGGGTGGGGTGAATCAGGTCCGGGGCCGCATCGACCAACCGGTCGGCGACCCCGAGGTGCCACCCGTGGTCGCGCTCGTGGTAGGTCGTGCCCTCGGTGGCCAGCAGCTGAAACGGCGCGAGCCGTACGCCGCTCAGTCCCTCGGTCGGCCAGCAGAACCGCCGGTAGGCCTCGGTGAATGCCTCGGCATTGCGGTGCCGCTCCTGCGTTCTTGCCAGCAGCCAGGACACGTCAATACCGCGATGCCCCGCCGCCTCGAGCTCGCGAACCGCGACCGGAAGTGCCGCTCGGGCGGCCGCGCCGACCGACGCGTACTGGTTTCGCAGCAGATCCTCTGCCTTGACCGACCACGGCAGCAGCTCGCAGTCCAGCAGCACCCAATCCGTGCCCAGCTCGTCCCACAGCCCCGCATCGGCGCAGGCACCCCGCAGCCTGTCCAGCAGCGCCCGGGTCAGTGACGGATCGAAAAACGGTCGGCCCGTACGCGTGTAGACCGCGCCGAGGTCGCCGCCGGATCCACCGAAGCGCGCTGCCGCCACCGCCTCGTCGCGGCACACCAGCGCGACCGCGCGCGAGCCCATGTGCTTTTCCTGGCAGATCACCGAGCCAACGTGATCCGCCGCGAAGGACGCGAACGCCTCGTCGGGGTGCTCGAGCAGGTGGGGCCGACGTGAGGTCGCGCACGGGGCCATCGTCGGCGGCAGGTAGAGCAGCCAGCGGGGATCGAGCGCAAACCGGCTCATGACCTCGAGAGCGCCGGCCGCGTTCTCCTCGCGGATGCTCACGCGGCCGTGGTGGCGGGTCTCGACGATGCGCTTGCCGAGGACGTCGGTGATGTCGAGGACGTCCGGTTCCCGTACCGCGGCGGCGAACAGTGGCTTCGCCGGCTCGTACCAGACCCGCTCGGAGGCGACCGAGACGAGGTCCTTCTCCGGGTATCGCAGGGCGGTGAGCCGGCCGCCGAAGACGCACCCCGTGTCCAGGCACATCGTGTTGTTGACCCACTCCGGCTCAGGAGTCGGAGTGTGCCCATAGAGCACCATGGCCCGGCCGCGGTAGTCCTGCGCCCACGGGTAGCGCACCGGCAGGCCGAACTCGTCGGTCTCCCCGGTCGTGTCGCCATAGAGCGCGAAACTGCGCACCCGCCCCGAGGACCGGTTGTGGTAGGCCTCGTTGAGCCCGGCGTGGGCCACCACCAGGCGCCCACCGTCCAGGACCAGGTGGGAGACCAGACCGTCCGCGAATTGTTCAACCTGGGTACGGAAATCGGCGGTTTCGTGCGACAGCTGAGTCAGCGTCTCGGCGAGGCCGTGACTCACCTGGACGTTGCGACCGCGCAGGGCGCGCACCAGTTTGTTCTCGTGGTTCCCCGGGACCGCGAACGCGTGCCCGGCGCTGACCATGCCCATGACCAGGCTGAGCACGCCGGGGGAGTCGGGGCCGCGGTCGACAAGGTCACCGAGGAACACCGCGCGGCGTCCGCCGCGATGAGCCGCGTCGACCGCGCGGCCGTCTCGGTCGCGAGTTATTGCATAGCCCAGTCGATCCAGCAGCGCCTCCAGCTCCGCGCGGCAGCCGTGCACGTCGCCGATCACGTCGAACGGCCCGGTCTGGTCTCGCAGGTCGGTGCGCAGGCGCTCGCGGACCACCGTGGCGGCGTCGACCTCCTCCACCCCGCGCAGCACATGCACCCGGCGGAACCCCTCCTTGGCCAGCCCACGCAGGGACCGGCGCAACTCCTCGCGCTGGCGGCGCACGACGTGGGAACCGAAGGCGCGGTCCGGCCGGGCCGCGTTGCGCTCCAGGCACACGGATTCGGGGACGTCGAGAACGATCGCCACCGGCAGAACATCGTGTGCGCGCGCGAGCTCGATCAGCTGTTTTCTGGCGCGCTGCTGCACATTGGTTGCATCGATGACCGTCAACCGGCCCGCGGCGAGCCGCTTCCCGGCGATGAATGCCAAGACCTCAAAGGCGTCGGCCGTCACGGACTGGTCGTTCTCATCACCCGACACCAAGCCGCGACAGAAGTCGCTGGAGATCGTCTCGAACCGCTCGAAGTGCTGCGCCGCAAACGTGGACTTGCCGGACCCGGAGGCGCCAACGAGCGCTACGAGAGACAGTTCAGGGATCGCTAGTTCCACGCTCATCCGCCGGCCCGCGTGAACACAGCCAGCTGCGTCGGCCGCCCGACCTCGGCATCGTCGGGTCCGACGGGCAAAAGGCGCACCCCATAGTCGTACGCCGCCCCCACCTTCTCCGCCCAGGTGCGGAACTCGGCGCGGGACCACTCGAACCGGTGGTCGTGGTGGCGCATGGCTCCGGAGGGAAGGCTGGGAAACCGTACGTTGTGTTCGGCATTCGGCGTGGTCACCACCACGGTGGCCGGGCGGGCATGGGCGAACACGGTGCTCACCAGGGCGTCGAGCCGCGGGGGGTCGACGTGTTCGATGACCTCCATGAGCACCGCGGCATCGAACCCGGCGAGCCGGCCGTCGCGGTAGCTCAGTGAGGATTGGAGCAGCCGGATCCGATTGCGCGCCCGGTCGGGGAGCCGGTCGAGGCGCAGCCGTCGGGCGGCGACCTCCAGAGCCCGCGGCGACACGTCCACCCCGACGACCTCGGTGACCCGGGGATCGGTGAGCAGCTCCGCGACGAGCGCGCCCTCGCCGCAGCCCAGGTCGAGGATGCGGGCGGCACCGGCGTCCCGCAGGGCGGCGAGCACCGCCGCCGCTCGCTGGGCCGCCAGGGGGTGGGATCGCGTCGGCGCATCCTCGCCCGGGACGGCGTTGTCGAGGGCGGCCGGCTCCGTGTCATCGGTCTCGGCCAGCCGACCGATCGCGCTGGCGGTCAGGTCGGGTTGGTGCGCGAGATAGCGGTGGCTGATCAGCTCCCGCTCGGGTGCGTGTGCAGCCAGCCCGCGCCGGCCCGTACGAGCTTGTCGACTTCGTCGGTGGTGACCCAGTAATGCTTCGCGTCATCGAGCACGGGGAGCAGCACGTACAGGTGGTTCAGCGCATCGGCCAGTCGGACCGCCCCATGCAGGCGCAGGTCGAGAAAGTGTGAGTCACCCCAGTGGGGCACCTGCGGGTCCAGGGGAACGGGCCCCACCTCGACCGTCCACCCCAGCGGGGCGAACAGCCGGGTCGCGACCGTTGCTCCGTCCCGGCATGGGCAGCGCCGGCACGTGGACCTCGAGGGGCAGCGGCGCCGCCGCCAGGTCCGGCCGTGCGTCGCAGCGACCCGTCCGTCATCGCGGTGCGGAACACCCGCGAGAGGGCGACGGCCAGCAGCGAGGAGGCGGCGTACGGGCGGTCATTGACGTACTGCGTGAGGGAGAAAGCGGCCGGTCCGCCGGAGCGCCGACCGCGCACCAGAGCCACCGGGTCGACCTCGAGCAGAAGGGCCGCCGTGCAGCGGGCGGCGCTGGCCTCGGGATAGAACACGTGCGCCTGGCCCGGTGCAACCCCGAAGCTGTGCACCTTGTCCGGGTTCTTGTGCAGCAGGAACCCCAGGTCCGTCGCCGGGGCGGCGGTGCAGGTGATGGTCAGCAGCACGCCCCCAGTCTCTCCCGGCGGCAGGCTCACGCCGAGGGCGTCGGGTCTTCCCTGGCGTGCGTCAGAGCGTCTGTCACGATGTGCGCGACATGGTCATCGCTGAGGGCGTAGGCGATCTCGCGCCCCCGCCGTGCGCCCTGCACGAGCCGGGCCGCGCGCAGCACCCGCAAGTGTTGGGAGATGAGCGGTTGCGGTGCCTGCAACGCCTCGACGAGCTCGTGCACGCAGCGTTCCCCGTCGGCGAGCTGTTCCAGGATGCCCAGCCGCAGAGGGGCCGAGAGCACCTTGAACAGCTCGGCGGCGACCCCGAGATCGCCGGCGTCAGTACGCGGCACCCGCAGAAGTTAACAGGTGCGCATCTATGCATGCACCTCTGCCCGCGGCTACTCAGTGCAGCGGGTCGACCCACCGAAGGTCGGAGAAGCGGGCGAAGTCGGCGTCGGTCGAGACCAGCGTGACGCCGTGATCGATCGCCAGGGCGGCAAGCTGGGCATCGGTCACCAGCGGACCCCGCACCTGGTGGCCCCCGAGCAGCCGGCCGAGCACGTGACGGTAGTGCCGTGTCGGTTGCGGCACCCAGGCGCGAGGAGCGTCCAACCACTGCTCGACCTGCGCCCAGGCGTCGTCCGGTGTCAACGGCTCAGGGAAGGCTCGCGGATTGGTCGCGATGCGCAGGAACGCGGTGAGCGACTGCCAGGGCAGGCCGACGCGAGTGTCACCGTTCAACGAGGCCTCGAGCCAGTTCTTCGCATCCTCGTGATGGGGGTCGGTCGCGTTCCGGGCATAGAGCAGGACGTTTGCGTCAACGATCACCCTCGGTGGGCCTCGCCCTCGAGCAGGTCAAGGGCAGCGGAGACGTCGTCCAGAGGGACGCGAGCACGCCCCATGGCCGACACGCTCTGCCTGAACTCCCCGCGCCCATGGTCGCGCACGGCCAGCCCGCGCCGGGCCAGCTCGTTCACCGCGGCGCTGGTGCCGAGTCCCCGCTCGCGGCGTAGTTGCTCCACTGCGCGCGCGATGTCCTCGTCGAGGGTGACCGTCGTCCTCATCCTCGCAATCTAGCACGTTGGTGCTTGGTAGTTGCATCATCGTGCCGACAATGCCATCCGGCGACATGCTTTTGACAATCATGTGCATCTAGACTCACGATGACATGGTGTTGAGTTCACTGCGCGTACGCGGGCTGGTCGGATTGTCGGCGATCCTGCTGCTCGCCGGTTGCGGCAGCGAGGCATTCTCGGCGGCGAACCCGCCGAGCGGATCCGGCTCGCAGACCGAGAGCGCGGACGCCCTCGCCGTGGTGGCGTCGTTCTATCCGCTCCAGTGGCTCACCGCGCAGGTCGGCGCAGATGCGGTTACGGTATCGAGCCTGACCGAGCCCGGAGTGGAACCGCACGACCTGGAGCTGACCCCGCAGGACGTGGCCGCGGTCGGACAGGCCGACCTCGTCGTCTTTCTGTCCGGCTTCCAGCCCTCGGTGGACGAGGCGGCGAGCCAGCAGGCGCAGGACACGGCCTTCGACGTGGCCGAGGCCGCACAGCTCACGCTCACGCGTGAGGGCGGACAGACGGACCCCCACTTCTGGCTGGACCCGATGCGGATGGCCGACGTCGGTGACGACCTCGCCCGACGCCTTGGCGAGATCAATCCGCAGGATGCCGGGAGCTTCATGGCCAATGCTCAGGCCGTACGCGCGCAGCTCGCCGCCTTGGACCGCGAACTCACCGACGGGCTCGCCTCGTGCGCGAACCGCGACCTCGTCACCAGCCACGACGCCTTCGGCTACCTCGCCGAGGCCTACGACCTGAGGCAGGTCGGAATCACCGGGCTGACGCCGGATGCGGAGCCCTCGCCGCGTGAGCTGTCCGCGGTCACCGAGTTCGTCCGCGCCAATGAGGTCGCCACGATCTACTTCGAAACGCTCGTGAGCCCGGACATCGCCGAGACGGTGGCCCGGGAGACCGGCGCCCAGACGCAGGTGCTCGACCCGCTCGAAGGCCTCACCGACGCCTCGCAGGGCGAGGACTACCTTGCCGTGATGCGCTCCAACCTGGCCAATCTCAAGACCGGTCAGTCGTGCCCTTGAGCTGTGGCGACGCGCGGCCCGTGGTGTCCTGCCGCGGGGTCAGCATCGGCTATGAGAACCACCCGGTCCTGACCGAACTGGACTTCACCCTGGCCCGGGGGGAGGTCGTGGCGGTCCTCGGACCCAACGGCTCAGGCAAGTCCACCCTCGTGAGGGGAATCCTCGGGCTGGCGCAGGTCCTCGCCGGGCAGTTGGAGCTGTTCGGCATCCCCGCGGCCAGCTTTCGGGATCGGCAGCGGCTTGGCTACGTGCCGCAGCGCCACACGGTCGCGGGCGGGATACCGGTCACCGTCAGGGAGGTCGTGTCCTCAGGGCGGCTCCGCCGGCTCCGGCCGTGGCGCCGTTTCACCAGCATCGATCACGGCGCCGTCGACGGCGCCATCGAGACCGTCGGGTTGACCGGCCGCGGCCGCGATCAGGTGGCCACCTTGTCGGGCGGCCAACAGCGCCGGGTCCTCATCGCTCGCGCCCTGGCGGCCGACCCCGAGGTGCTGATCCTCGACGAGCCGACGGCCGGAGTCGACGGGGCCAGCCAGCAGGCGCTGGCCACCACCCTTGCGGGTCTGGCCGAGGCGGGCACGACCATCCTCGTCGTCACCCACGAGCTCGGTCCGCTCGAGCCCATGATCACGCGAACCGTCGTGGTCCGGGCCGGCCACGTCGACTATGACGGCCCGCCCATTGCCGGGATCGCCGTCGAGGGAGCCGACCACCACCACCCCCACGGCGAACCTCCACTTCGGCCCGGGATGGGCCTGGCCGGACACGGGGAGATCCGGTGACGCTGCTGTCCTACGACTTCATGCGAAACGCCCTGCTCGCCGCGGTTCTCGTCGGGGTGACCGCCCCGACGGTGG
>WUUC01068571.1_pt1 | contig 11333 bp, 12 predicted proteins | sample 6278441 | NCBI WGS metagenome assembly WUUC01 (sample SAMN13675441, study PRJNA597444) | soil metagenome | isolation source: soil | place: USA: Washington | collected 2017-10 | reverse complement strand
TCAGCATCATCGCAGGCGAACGAGACGGAAGATTGGCCTTGTGCGCATCGCCAACCTGCCAAGCCGCCTTTTTCGACACGAGCCAAAGTCGCACCCGCAAATGGTGTGACATGAACACGTGCGGGAATCGTCAGAAGAAGGCGCGCTTCATTGCCAACCAGCGCAAAAAGACCAGATCAGCGGAGTGATCGTTACCTCGATACATCCAGGTGGGCCCCCACGTCTGCGATTCTCACGCGGCCATGCGCACCGTGCGACTCGCGGGACTGACGCCTAACGCCTTGACTGCGCAGCTGCACGCGTCGACCTCATCGTCCTCGCACTCGCCGCCCTGCCCGCGTGTCACCGTGCGCAGTGGATGCGGTCCTCGACGATCCGTTTGGCCGCTTCAGCCGGTGAGATGCGTTCGTCGGCGGCCCGCGTCAGAATGTTCTCAACGGCGCCGCCAAGTTGTTCGATCTCTTGGCGCGCTTGGGTAAGGGACCGACCGTCACGTTCGGCGGCCACCTGGATCAGTCCGCCCGCATTGGCGACGTAGTCGGGTATCCAGTGGATTCCGCGCCCCAGCAGCACTGTGTCTAGGTCATCGGCGCTGAGCTGGTTGTTGGCGGCTCCGCAGATCACCGTAGCTCGCAGCCCTGCAATTGAATCCGGTGTCAGCGTTGCGCCGAGCGCACACGGGGCGTAGACGTCGATGTCGGCGTCCAGAAGGTTATCCGTGACGCGAATCTCGGGATATTCCGCCTGAATGCGTGCCAGTGCACGGGCGGAACGGTCGCAGACGGACACCACCGCTCCTTCTTTGTGGAGCAGCGCCACGAGGTGAGAGCCCACCTTGCCGAAGCCCTCCACCCCGGTTCGCAATCCCGTCAGCGGACAGCTCTGTGTGACGCGCAAAGCGGTCTGCATGCTAACGAAGACGCCGAGCGCTGTGGAGTATCCGCTGTCGCCGAATCCGCCTGCGGCCGCTGTTCGCCCCACGACATGGGCGGTGGTTTCACCGATGACATCGAGGTCCTCAGCGGCGGTGCCGACGTCGGCCGCGGTGATGTACTGGCCGTCAAATGTGTCGACGAAGCGCCCGTAAGCCCGAAGCAGCTCAGAGCTTTTCGAAGTCGCGGGGTCGCCGAGGATGACCGCCTTACCGCCGCCCAGCGCCAGTCCCGCGCAGGCAGCTTTGTAGGTCATACCGGCACTGAGCCGTTTGACGTCCCGCAGTGCCGAGGCATCGTCGGCGTACGGATAGAACCGGGTGCCGCCCAGTGCCGGGCCGAGCGTGGTGTCGTGCACGGCGATGATCGCACGCAGACCTGCCGATGGGTCCTCGCACATTCGCACGTCTTCGAATCCCGGCACGTACAGCTGCTGGATGGTTGCCGAGGGCACACTGAGTCCTTTCACATTGCGGCGGTTGACTTTAGAGGTTGATCATGGGGCCGTGCAGGCCGTGGATAGCCTCTTGGATGGCTTCGCCCAACGTCGGGTGGACATGGACGTTGCGACCGAGTTCGAAAGCGCCGAGGTCCCACTTCTGTGCCAGCGTGAGCTCGGGCAACAGCTCGGCGACGTCCGCGCCGACGAGATGGCCGCCGAGCAGTGCCCCATCACGATCGGCTATGAGCTTGACGAAACCGGCGGCGTCACCTTGTCCGTGTCCTTTGCCGTTGGCAGAGAACGGGAATTTGGCGACCCGGATGTCGTCGTGTTCGGCCCGTGCCTGTTGCTCGGTGAGCCCGAAGCTCGCCACTTGAGGCTGGCTGAACGTCGCGCGCGGCATCATTCGATAATCGCCGAGCTCCATGGTGGTGGCGCCCGCGATGGTTTCGGCCGCGACGACGCCCATCGCCTCAGCCACATGTGCCAGTTGAAGCTTCATCGTGACGTCGCCGATCGCGAAGATGTGGCTGGCCGTGGTGCGCATCCGCTCATCGATCGTGATCGCGCCGCGGGCATCGACCTCGACGCCCGCATGCTCAAGGCCCAGGCCTTCGGAATTCGGTTCGAATCCCGTTGCGATAAGCACTTTGTCGGAGGTGTGCGTGTGCCCAGTGCCCGCCGCATCCGTGTACCCGATCCTCACCGACGCCTCGTCGGCGACGATCGATCCGACCCGGGCCGAGGTCACCACATCGATGCCCTGCTGCCGGTAGGCCTTGGCCATCTCGCGGGAGACGTCGGGATCCTCAGATGGCAGGACGCGGTCGGCGTATTCGAAGAGGGTGACGTCGGCTCCGTAGGCGGCCAGTACGTATCCGAGCTCCATGCCGATCGCACCGGCGCCCACGATCGAAAGTGAGCCGGGGAGCGTGTCGTCGAGAATCAACTGCTCATAGGTCAGTACGCGGGGCGTGATATGAACCCCGGCAAGCAGTTTCGGTCTGGCGCCGGTGGCGATGATCGCGTTCGCGAACTGGACCTGCTGTTCTTGGCCGTCGGTGCCGCGGATCTGCAAAGCGTCGGGACCGGTGAACGACGCGCGCCCGTGGAACTGGGTGATGTGGTTCTTCTTCATCAGGAAGTGTATTCCCTTGACGCGCCCCTGGGTGACGGCTCGGCTGCGTGTGTGTGCGGCGCGGTAACTCGCCTGCGTTTCGCCACTGAGGCCGAACTCCTCGGCATGGTGTTGGACCAGGCGTACGATTTCGGCGTTGCGCAGCAGCGCCTTCGACGGGATGCAGCCCACGTTGAGGCATACCCCGCCCCAGTACTTGTCCTCGATGACGGCGACGCGACGGCCGAGCTGGCTGGCGCGAATTGCCGCCACGTAGCCGCCGGATCCCGCGCCGATGACCACGACATCAAAGCCGGTTTCGGTGGTATGAGACGACGCGTTCACAGCAGCGCGATACCCGGATCGGTCAGCACCGCAGCGGTATCTGCGAGAAGCTGCGAGCCTCGTTGCCCATCCATGACGCGGTGATCGAAGCTCAGCGCCAGCGTCACTACCGACCGCGGCTCGATGCGCTCGCTGTAGGTGTCTTCGATGACCCACGGCATGCGACGGATGGCGCCTATCGCCAGAATCGCCGACTCTCCCGGATTGAGGATCGGTGTACCGGTGTCGACACCGAAGACACCGACGTTGGTGATCGTGGTGGTTCCGCCGGTCATCGTCTCTGGCGGTGTCTTGCCCGCTCGCGCAGTCTGTGCCAGATCGTTGATCGCGCTCGCGAGCTCGGCGAGACCGAGCGTATCGGCAGCTGAGATATTCGGCACCACAAGGCCTCTGGCGGTTGCCGCGGCAATACCCAGGTTGACCGATGGGGGGAACACGATCTCCTGGGCGGCCTCGTCCCAGCGGGCGTTGGCGATCGGGGTGCGCGCGATCGCCAGCAGATACGCTCGCGCCACCAGGGCCAGCGGCGTGACCTTGACTGAGTGGAAGTCGCGGTGTCGGCTCAACCGTTCCTTGAGGTCGAGCGTCTCGGTGAGGTCGACGGTGAGGAACTCGGTGACATGCGGTGCGGTAAACGCCGAGGCGACCATGGCCGCCGCCATGTGCTTGCGGACACCCTTGATCGGTATACGCGTGGGCTCCGCCTCGGCAACGGGCGGTGTTTGCGGGCTGTCGGTGCGTTCGGCGGCGGCGAGCACATCGGTGCGCACGACGACGCCGTCCTCCCCCGTACCAGTGACGCCGGCGAGGTCCACGCCGAGCACTCGAGCCAGCTTGCGGACGGGCGGTTTGGCTCTGGGCCTGCCTGTCGGCGTGGTGTCCTGTGAGGGCCGCGGCACGGGCCGACGACGTCGCGGCGCGTTGTCGCCTTCGCGAACGCCATAGCCCACCAACAGCTTGGGCTCGCCGCTGACTGCAGCGATGCTGATGATCGCCGTTCCCACGGCCACGGTCTCGCCTTCGGAAGCCATCAGCGCCACCACCGTGCCCGCATACGGCGATGGCAGCTCGACCAATGATTTGGCGGTTTCAATCTCCACGATGATCTGGTTCACCGCCACCTCGTCGCCGGCGGCGACGTGCCAGCTGACGATCTCAGCTTCGGTCAGGCCCTCACCGACGTCGGGCAGCCGGAAGACCTCAACCGTCTCATTCATTGTCGCTCCCGGATCGTTAGTGGGCATAGCTCGCATCGCAGGCCTCGAGAATGCGATCCAGACCCGGTAGCCACTGACTTTCCAGACGGCTTGGCGGATAAGGGGTGTCGTAACCGGTGACTCGCATGACGGGCGCCTCCAGCTCGTAGAACGCATCGCGTTGCACTCGGCTGACCAACTCGGCGCCGACCCCCGCGCTGCGTGAGGCTTCGTGGGCGATCACCAGCCGTCCGGTGCGCTTCACCGACGCGGTGACGGTGTCGTCGTCGATCGGCGACAGCGAACGCAAGTCGATGACCTCGACGTCGCGGCCTTCTTCGGCAAGGACCGCCGCGGCGTTGAGTGCTGCGGGGACCAGGGCACCGTAGGCCACGAGGGTCAGGTCCGAGCCGTCGCGGACAGTTCGGGCGCGGTCCCACGCGGGATCAGTAAGGGCGGTGTCGAGCTCGCCTTTGAGCCAGTAGGATCTCTTGGGCTCGAGGAAGATGACCGGATCATCGCACCGGATCGCTTGTCGGAGAAGGTGATAGGCGTCCTGGCTGGTCGAGGGGCAGACAACACGAAGACCCGGCGTGTGGGTGAAATACGCCTCGGGTGACTCGCTGTGGTGTTCGATGGCCCCTATGCCGCCACCCACCGGGATCCGGATGACGACGGGCAGGCACACTGCGCCAGCCGATCGGTGCCGGTATTTGGCCAACTGCGTGACGATCTGGTTGGTGGCGGGAAATACGAAGCCGTCGAACTGGATTTCGCACACCGGGCGGTAGCCCGCCATCGCCAGTCCCACCGCACTTCCCACGATGCCTGCCTCGCCTAGTGGGGAGTCCACCACGCGCAGTTCGTCGAAATCCTTCTGCAGCGAGTCGGTCACCCGAAACACACCGCCGAGCCGGCCGATGTCCTCGCCGATCAGGACAACTCTGTCGTCGGCCTCCATCTCGTCGCGCAACCCACGGTTGAGGGCGCGCGCCATCGTGATCGCGGTCATGACGCCTGGCGGTCGGCGCCGGCGACGAAGGCCAAGTGCTCGTCGAGTTGGCGGCGTAGCTCTGCGGTCATCTCGACCAATGTGTTGCGGAAGGGCTCGTCGGCCTCGGGGGGCGGCAGGGCGCGGCAACCGGAGCGCAGCCGTTGGCTGAGGTGTGTCTCTTCATCTGCCAGTGCCGCGAGAAACGCTGCATCGATTCGGTTCTCGCCCGCCGCATCGGATTCGAGGTATCGGCGCAGCCGGTCGATGGGATCCAGCGAGGCCCAATGGTCGTTTTCCGCGCCGGACCGGTAGCGCAGGTCGTCGTCGGATGTGGTGTGCGGGTTGCGGCGGTAGGTGACGGCCTCGATCAGAGTCGGGCCGCCGCCTGACCGGGCAAGGCGAAGCGCTTCGGCCGTCGCCGCATGGCAGGCGAAGACCTCTGCGATTGTTCTTCGGCGGCGGCCCGGACATCGGCAGGACTCAAGTATGTGGACCTGATCAATGCCCCCGGAGGGAATCGTTGGTCGCACCTTCGCTCAATGCGGTGGTAATTCCCGCCAGCACCCGGTCGAGGATGGACGCCGACGTGGCGAAGTTGATGCGGAGGTACTGGCCACCGGCCGGACCGAACGACGTACCGCCGTCGACCATGACGTGCCCACGCCGGCGTATATGGTCGACTGGTTCCTCGATGCCAAGGGTGGAGACGTCGAGCCAGCTGAGGTACGTGGCCTGCGGGGGGTGATGCCGTACGGCCGGCAGTGCCGCGGTGACAACGCTATGGACATGCCGTCGGTTGCGGTCGAGAACGCGGAGCAATGTGTCTTGCCAGTCCTGCCCGTGCTGCCACGCGGCCAGTGTCGCGACGACCCCGGGTGCCGAGACCGCGCCGTAGAGGTCCGGCGGCTCGGCGTCGCGGCGGGTCAGCAGTGACTGTGGACCGAAATGCGCGACAGCACAGCGTAACCCGGCGATGTTGAACGATTTGCTCGCCGAAGTGATGGTGACGGTACGCACCGCCGCATCTGCGCTGAGCGAGGCGAACGGGATGTGCCGGTGGGGGGCGTAGATCAGCTCGGCGTGGATCTCGTCGCTGATCACGAGCAGGTCGAACTGTTCGGCCAGCTCCGCGACGAGTGCCAGCTCGGCGTGGGTGAGCACGCGCCCTGTCGGGTTGTGTGGGTTGACCAGGACGAGGACTTTGGGTCGGTGCCGTTGCAGTGCCCGGTCGAACGCATCGAAGTCCGGAATCCAGCCGTCGTCGGCCTCGACAAACGGGAACTCCACCGTCTGCAGCCCCATGGCACGCACGGTGGCCAGGAAGGGCGGGTAGTTCGGTGTCTGTACCGCTACGGCGTCACCGGCGTTCGTGCGCAGCCGCAAGATCAGCTGCAACGCTTGGATGAGGTCGGTCTGCTCGCGCACGGAGTCGGGGTCGACATGCCAGCCGTAACGCTGCGACATCCGTCGGGCGAATTCGGCCCGCAATGGGGTTCCGCCCATCCAGTTCGGATAGCCGAGATCACTGCGTTCAACCAGGTCGACCAGGCATCGGCGAATTGCCGGCGCGACTGGGAAGTCCATGTCGGCAACCCAGGCCGGAAGACTGTCGGCCGCAACGGCTCGCGCCCACTTCACACCCGTCCGGTGGGACAACTGGTCGAGGTCGAGGTCGTCGAAACCGGGAACATGTGCGGTTGAAAGTGCTGACGCAGTCACGATGCGACTTCCGCGGTGTGGATCAGCAGATCGCGGGAGAGCTCAACTTGGCCGTGGTGTTGAGCGAGTTCTTCGAGGACATGAAGCAACACGCCAGCCGACGTGAGGGGGCGGCTGGGTCCTTCGTAGTCGGCCGGGGGAGTGTTGGTCAATGGCGCGTTCGGGTCGAATCCGGTGAGGTCGCTCCGCAGTTTCATTCTCACCTCGTCGATTGTGCGGGCAAGGTCGGCGACAGTGCCCTGGGCGGTGAACTCCGCCTCACGGTCACGACTGCTGGGGCGGCCTCCGAGCAGATGGCCGATCCAGTATTCGGCGACTTGTGTGCAGTGATAGGTGATCGCCCATGGCGAGTTGGCGCCCTTGATCGGCGGAGCCAGGTTCGCCAGATTGTCGTCGAGTTCCTGTAGCACCGAGAGCATGCCGTCGAACGCTCGGTCGATGAAGTAGAGGTATTCGTCGGTGTTCATGGTTAGGACTTCTCCTTGTCGTGCGGGCGCCGACTCAGTGGATCTGTTCGAGGACGGCGTGTTTGGTTTCGGGTAGCCGCGTCAGGACGATCAATGCGCCGATGGCAAAAAGGACTGCACTGGTGGTGAAGACCAGCCCTGTGCCGCCGGCACCAAGTAGCGCGGGGACGGCAATGGGCCCGAATACCGAGCCCAGCCGCCCGAGCGCGGTGGACGAGCCGACCCCCGCGCCCCGGCTTGAGGTGGCAAACAGCTCGGGCGTGTAGGCGAAGATTGCCGAGAACATGCCGAAGAAGAAGAACTGCAGAAACGATCCGGCGATGATCAATTCGAAGGTTCCCGAACTTTGGCCGTAGAAGAACGCTGCGACGCCGGATCCGATGGTGTACCCGGCCAGGCTGTAGCGGCGGCCTAGTCGCTCTATGAGGTATGCCGCCGAGAGGAACCCGGGAATTCCCCACAGGGCCATGGCGAGGATGAAACCGATGCTCTTGGCGACGTCGAGCCCGGAGTCGGCAAGGAGTTTCCCGATCCAGGTTGTCAGTCCGTAATAGCCGGTCATCAGGCAGAACCACACGGCCCATACCGTCAGAGTGCGCGCCCGGTATGTCGGAAGCAGAAGTGCCCGAAGTCCTCCTCGCTCGGTGTTCTCGGCCTGAGCGCCGCGGACTGGTTGCGGATCCGGCAACGGGCGTCCGGTCGCCTGGCGAACGTCGTCTTCGATTGCGCTCAGCGTGTCTTGCGCCGCAATGGCATTGCCGCGCGCAACAAGCCAGCGGGGCGATTCCGGCAGACTTCGGCGCACGATCAGAGCGATCACTGCCAGACCGGCCTGCATGGCGAAGAATCCGCGCCAGCCCAGCGTTGTCGACACCAGCACATACGACACCGCACCAGCAGTGATGAACCCCAGCGGCCAGGCTCCTTCGAGCAGAGCCGCGTATCGGCCGCGCTTCGATGCCGGCATGAACTCAGCGAGGATGGCTGCGGCGACGGGGAACTCAGCGCCCATGCCGATGCCGAGCAGGAACCGAAACACGATCAGCGACTCGATGTTCCACGCGAGCGCAAGCCCAACACTGGCGAGGCCCCACACGACGATGCTGTACTTGAACACCCGCTGACGGCCGTACCGGTCTGCGAGCGCACCCGCGCCGATGGCGCCGAAGAACATTCCCGCGAAGCTGGCACTGCCGAGCAGACCGGTTTGAGTAGCACTGAGTCCGAAATGCTGGCTGATCGGTGCGAGCAGAAACGTCATCGCGCCCAAGTCAATGGAATCGAAAAACCATGCGGTCGCGATGATCAGAAACAGTGAGCGCTGGACTCGACACCAGGGCAGCCGCTCCATGCGACCGGCGATATCGCTCGCACTGTCAAGAGCCGAGCCGGGCGGGTGAGTCGGTAGGGGGATGCTCGCGTCGGTGGGCATGGGCGGATCTCCTCGCTGATGTGTGTCCGAATAAGGGCGCGGGGGAAGAGGCGGTGCGAGTGCGTCACCTGCTTAGGTGGTGATGCCCTTCCGAAGGAGTTTGAGGCCTGGGTCGTCACCTGTCAAGATGGTGACGTGAGCAAGTTCGTCTATGTCAGCGGCCGACACAGCCTCGACTTCGCCGGCACCCTGCTGTGGCGCCGAACATTGCGCACCGAACTACTGACCGCGCCGGACGATCTCCGCGTCTGGGCGCAGGAAGCTCATTTGCTCCACGACATGACTCCCGTCTCACCCGCAGACGTCGAGGAAGCCGTGAGGGTGCGCGAAGCGATCTACGGCGCAGTCACGTCCGCGGTCTCGGGCACTCCCCAGCCCGCCGATGAGGAGATCGACCGCCTCAACCGGCTCGCGCGCGGCCCCTTGCCGGCGCTGACGCTGACCCGCGACGGCACGACCCGAAGTGAAGGAACGTTCGCTAACGTCGCGAGCCTGCTTGCGCGCGACGCGATCGAGCTGATCGGCTCGACCGAACTGGCGAAGGTGAAGGAGTGCTCGAACCCGGACTGCACCCGGCTCTTCGTCGACCACTCCCGTGGCTTCTCCCGGCGCTGGTGCGGAATGGCCGAATGCGGGAACAAGGCGAAGGCCGCGGACTATCGGCAGCGTAGGAAACTGCGGGAACGACGCGCCAAGGCCGGGTAGCCGGCTCGAATCCCGATCATGTTGCCCGCCATGGTCAGCCGATCATGTTGTCCCACCAGGTGATGATTCATCGCATGGAGGTCGTCGACCGACGCTCCGAGGTAGCGGCGGTCATAAGGAGGCGCTTTGCTTGGACGTCGGGCTCGACCAGAATACGCCTTCGCGTCGTCTAACTGTATGCAGACGGCATTTCGCACTCAAACGGTCCATGCGGGTTTTCTCGAGCGTATGCGCTGCCGCGTGCTTGGGCCAGAACGCCGCGTCGCGACCAGTCTGGCTGCCCCCAGCCGCCGCCGATGACCGGGGTGCCGGCCTGGGATGCGTTGACCGCGTTGGCCATCGGCGGCCAGCACGCCCCCCGGGTGGAACTGGCGACCGGAGTGGTCCTGGCCTACACCCAGCACCCGCTGATGCTGGCAAGCCACGCATTGACCACTTCTGCGGCGACCGGCGGGCGCCTGATGCTGGGCATCGGCGTGAGCCATCGGGTCCAGTAGGCGTGGCGGCCGTGGACCGCGACCCTTCGTACCAAATCACGGCGTTGGAGAACGCTCAGGTTGCGGTACACGGATGCGGCCCGGCTGCTGCTATTCGGCGACGATTTCGTGGCTGTGGGTGAATACCAGTGTTCCGCCGTCGCTGATGACGGCCCACCGGCGCGCCGGCCCGACGTCGCGATCACCGATATCGATGGGTGCACTGGGGTTCTCTCCGACATCCTCGACTACGGTTCCGCACACCTCATCGTCGGTGTCGGGATGGATGCGCACCCGTGCACCCACCGACACCTCGCCGTCGCCATCTGGAGCCTGGTCGTCGCTATGTCGCGCCACGCTGCTACCGGTCATTCCGGTCGTGAACTTTTCCCACCACGCCGTTAGGGTGAGTCCCCCTCGGTGGGCGGCGCATCCTGGCCAGTACCGTCGTCGGCGCTTCCGCCGTCATCGGCGGGGGGCGCGTCGCCGGCCGGGGGCTCAGCGTCGGCGGGTGGTGGGGGTGTGTCGGCGCCGGGCGGGACGTCGGCGGTATCGCTGTTGTCGTCGAGCGGCCCATCGGTGTTCGGATCCCCGCCGCCATGGTTCGGGTTCGTACAGATCGTGCCCTCGCACACGACGTAGCTGTTGCTGCCATCCGGGTTTTCGATCGCGTTCGGCGCAACGAAGCTACCGACGGGGCAGGCGGGATCTTGGTTGCGGGCGCAGTATTCGTGGGTGAGGTTGTTCCCGGTGGACCCGTCGGCGCCCATGGGCCCACCGTTGGTGGGTTGCCCGTCGGGCCCCCAGGTGCCGGGTGGATCGCCGGCCCCGTGGTTGGGGTTGGTGCAGATGGTGCCCTCGCATACGACGTAGGTGTTGCTGGCGTCGGGATTCTTGACCGCGTTCGAGCCGACGTAGCTGCCCACCGGACAGCCCGGATCCTGGTTGCGGGCGCAGTATTCCTGGGTGAGGTTGTTGCCGGTGGACCCGTCGGCGCCCACCGGTCCGCCCTTGACCGGCTGACCGTTGCCGTCCCAGTGCCCGCCGTTGGGCGCGATGGAGACGAACGGGCCCTGGTGGCTGCCCCGCGGGCAGGCCGGATCCAGGTTATGCGCGCAGAATTGCGGATCAGCTGACTTGGCGCCGGGGGTGGGCGGCGTAGCCGGCGACGGCGTGGCCGAGGGCCCCGGCGTCGTCGACGGGCTCTGCTGCGCCGGTGGGGCCGAATTCGATCCGCACCCGGCCACAAACAACACCGCCACAAAACCGATCAGCGCGACCACCATTCGGCGCATCGTCACGACGCCCCCTTCCCCAGAATTGTCCTGCCGGGGATGAGGCCTGCGCGGGACCTGGTTCGTCGGCGCGTGCGCCCCGGAACCGCCCACACCAACACAAACAACGCGCAGTATTGACCCTCCCCGTCATACCGCCACGCACCTTACCGAGGTTCGCAGCACACGGCATTACACATCCTGCCCGCGACATCAATGGGACGCATGAACCGC
>WUUC01088799.1_pt1 | contig 11334 bp, 5 predicted proteins | sample 6278441 | NCBI WGS metagenome assembly WUUC01 (sample SAMN13675441, study PRJNA597444) | soil metagenome | isolation source: soil | place: USA: Washington | collected 2017-10 | reverse complement strand
CGTAGGGAGTCGCAAACGCATTCCGCGCCATAATCTTCCTGAACAACCTTGGTAATTTTTTGCTGATGTACGGGGCTAAGGACGATACGGAAGACAGAAAACGACCGTCTACTTGTTCTAATGGAGTATCGTCGTTTTGATTACACTTGGCAGAAACGATGATGACTGTCTTTATGTATGGACAAGCGATCAGTGGCAGTTAGCGCGATCATTGATAAAAGAACATTTGTCCCAGCTGATTGAGCGTCAATACAAATTGTGTAAGTGGTGATGGGTTCGAATGGAGGTGCGAATGACCAAGGACCAACTTTCAGAGAAGCTTGACCATCTAGATCCAGGAGCAACTCTCACAGTTCCGGAGGAGGTGCTGGCACATATGTTCGATGTGGTAGCGCTTTCGTATAACTCCCATGCGGCACTCAGACATATTGCAGATTTCGCCCTTGAACACCGCTGCACATTCTCGCTCCATGAGCGCGAAGGTGCAGTTCCCTGTTTCCAGAAGGATGACGTCTTCTGATCAACGCCTACAAGTGCCAAGGTTTTGCACCACTTCAGCGATGGAGCCGTACGATCCCTAACTCGCCGACCGCTCGTGGCGATGTGCAACGAGTCAAGAATTCGGCTTCTATAGTTCGTTTACCTCCAGCGAAGTAGAAGGGTGCTCAGTGGCGGAAGTATGAGCGCTAGAGAGACGGGGCGGCCGTGAGCCGTAATGTCTTCTGTATGCAGGGAACCACCATTGCCCATGTTGCCACCACCGTAGATCTCTGCGTCAGAGTTGAAGATCTCATGCCAAAGGCCGGTTTTTGGTACACCAATGCGGTAGCCTATTCTTGTTACGGGAGTCATATTGCTGACGGCAAGGATGATCGAGCTGCCATCCCTTGTGACTCGTAGCATAGCGAACACAGAATTCTCGAAATCATCTACCACACCCCACTCGAACCCGTGGGGATCGTGATCAGTGCTGTGAAGTGCCGGCTCGGCCGCGTAAATGTGATTCAGGTCGCGCACAAGCCTCGTAATTCCAAAGTGCTGCGGGTTGTCGAGCAAGTCCCAGGAGATCGATGCATCATGGTTCCACTCGCGGTCCTGCGCGATCTCACCGCCCATAAAGAGAAGCTTCTTTCCCGGATGGGCCCACATATATCCTAAATAGGCGCGTAGGTTTGCGAAACGCTGCCACTCGTCGCCGGGCATCTTCCGGATCAGTGATCCTTTCCCGTGTACGACCTCATCATGGGACAATGGGAGGATGAAATGCTCCGAGTATGCATAGACCATGCCGAACGTGAAGGCGCCATGGTTGTAGCTCCGGTAGATTGGATCCTGCGACATGTAATGGAGCGTGTCATGCATCCAACCCATGTTCCACTTGAACGTGAATCCGAGCCCGCCTTCCTCCGCTGGTCTGGTCACACCAGGGAATGCGGTGGACTCCTCCGCGATAGTGATGGCGCCGCGGCAGCGATGGGTGATGATACTGTTGAGATGCTTGAAGAACTCGATAGCCTCAAGATTCTCCCTCCCACCGTATTGATTCGGAACCCATTCGCCCTCCCGGCGGCTGTAATCTCGGTAGAGCATCGATGCGACCGCATCGACCCGGAGTGCATCCACATGAAAGCTCTCAATCCAATAAAGAGCGCTTGCAATCAGAAATCCCTTCACCTCGTTTCGGCCGAGATTGTAGATCAGGGTATTCCAATCCTGGTGGAAGCCTTCCCGTGGATCCTGGTGCTCGTACAGAGCCGTTCCGTCGAACTGGGCCAGACCCCAGACATCGGTCGGGAAATGCGCCGGAACCCAGTCGAGGATGACGCCCAATCCCGTCTCATGGCAGCGGTTTACGAATTCCGCGAAGTCTTCCGGGGTTCCGTAACGGCCGGTGGGAGCGAATAGCCCGAGCGGCTGGTAACCCCACGAGCCCCCGAATGGATACTCCGTGATAGGCAAAAGTTCGATATGAGTGAAGCCCAGCCCTGCCACGTATGGGATCAAACGATCAGCCAGTTCCGTCCAGTCGAGACTTCTGTTGCCCTCCTCGGCCAATCGCAACCATGAGCCGGCATGGATCTCGTAGACGGATATGGGTGCATTTTCCGACTGACGGGCGGCTCTCGTATCCATCCAATTGCCATCCGTCCATGGGAAGGGCTCCGATCGGGCGACAATAGATGCGCTGCCTGGAGCAGCCTCGCTTGCGCGCGCAACAGGATCGGCTTTCTGCGGGAGGAGCTGGCCGTCAGGCCCGATCAGCTCATATTTGTAACGCTCGCCGGGGCCCAGCCGCGGAATGAACAACTCCCAAATCCCAGCTTCCCGGCGCAGGCGCATGGGGTTACGTCGCCCGTCCCAGCTGTTAAAATCGCCAACCACGGAGACACGCTGGGCATTCGGCGCCCAGACGGCAAAGCGGACGCCGGATACACCATCGACCATCATGGGCTGGGCACCAAGCACATAACTGAGCTCGTAATGCGTGCCCTGAGCAATCAGGTGCAGATCTAGGTCACCGAGGAGCAAGCCGAAGCTGTAGGGATCCTCTGTTTCCTGAACGGCGTTGGGCCAGTGGATCCGCAGTCGATACGCAACCGATCGATCGAGCCGGCCGACGAACAGCCCGGCCGCATGAACCCGCTGAAGACATGTGAGAGGATGTCCCGTCTCACGCGCCAGGATCTCGACCAACAAGGCCCCTGGCATGAAGACGCGAACGATGCTTCCTCCATCCGCCGGGTGTTCACCCAAGATCCCGAAAGGATCTCCATGTCGGCCCTCGACCAGGGCTTGGACGCTGGCGGGCTCAATGTTCGCGAGAAAGTCGTCCTGCCCAGGCGTCATTCGTGGCTTCCCTTGCCAGCGCCAGAGAGGCGCTGCACGAGGCCGGATAGACCCCGAAGCGGGATCGTCAGCCATTTCGGGCGATTGGAAGCTTCATACTGGATCTCGTACGCAGCTTTCTCCAGCAGGAATAAGTCGAGCAGGGAGCTATGCCTGGCGGGGGCTAGCCCGAGTTGCGAAGCCTGAGCAGTAACGTCCCAATAGGAGTCGAGGAAAGCCTTCTGGGCTCCTGCGTAGAAGTTGTCGAGAAGCGAGATCCGGATTTCCCGGAGTTGTGGTGACGAAATATCCTCTTCGGGCATTGATGCCGTGACCGTCACGTAATCGAGGGAACGCAGCAATCCGGCCACATCACGCAGCGGGCTGGTCTTAGCGCGTCTCTCCTCCAGCTCGCGCACCGGTTCACCCTCGAAGTCAATGATGTAGGCATCGCCGTGAGCGACAAGAACCTGCCCGAAATGGAAGTCGCCATGGATTCGCGTCAGCAGCGTTCCACGGCCAGCTTCCGCAAGCCGATCGACAGCGGCGGTCAGCTCCTCACGTCGTGCCAGAATACTATCGGCAAGCTTAGCGGGCTCAGGTTCCAGATCTCCACGCTTCTTGTCGAGGTTATCCAAGGCTGAAGCGATCTGCTCGTGAGCCCTCGCCTTCCACGCCTCGATCTCATCCGCTCCGGCTTCCACGGGCGCAAAAGCCTGATCATCTGTGGGTGCGGCCAGCGCAACATGCAGCTCACCGAGGCGACGTCCCACGCTGCCAGCAAAATTCTCGAGCGTGGTGAAGATGCCTTCATCCGGGATGGGCTCGTTCTCGATCAGCTCATACTCGTCGAGAGTGCGCTTCAAGTTTTCGAGCATCCAGTTCCAAGCGTCACCCTGATTTCGGATCGCGCCTTGGACGATCACAAGGGTATGAGGCGTGCCATCCTCGGCGGTCCGCACAACCTGGCCTAGGAGCGGAGCCGAGTTCTGGTATCCAACCTTCGTCAGATATTGGGTCATCTCCGCTTCCGGATGGATACCGGGGAAGATCCGTCTAACGAGTTTGATCATGGCGAGATCACCGATGATCAGCGAGCTGTTCGACTGCTCGGCCGAGAGCCAGCGGATCGGAGCGTCGGCTGTGACCTGCACGCAGTCCAGCTGGGGCGTGCCCTCGAACCGGATTTCACCATCCGGGGTTGCCACGGTGCTTCTCTCGCACAGTCCCTGAAGGACTCCGTGGGCCCAACGGTCCACGGCGAAACCATCCGTGAGGAACCCGACCCGCGGTCCTCTCCTGACACGCGCCAGGGCGAGCTGCTGCGGCAACGGGGATGCGTTGGCGCTCTCCCATGCGATCCCGAGAGGCATAAAATAGCGCTCGGTGCGCTCGCCGACCGCTGCCTCGATCTCGGACATCAGCACATCATCGGCGTAGGGCATCGGCACCGTCCAGGGAATGCGTGCCTCGTGCAGCGTTTCGTTCTTAGAAGCAAACCAGCGCCGTATTGGTAGATAGGTCGGCAGCACATCCCGAGTGATCGTATGGGCGTGCCTTTCCTCAAGGCCACCCTTAAGGCTACTCCGCAGGACGAGGGTCTCAAACTCGAGCAGCTGCTCCGGAGGTTCCGTTCTCCATTGGGGACTGTCAGCTTCCGTCGTCAGCTGGAACCAGTAGAAACCATAAGGCGGGAGGGTCAGCAGGTAGGTGAGCTGACCGATTGGCGGGAATGGCGACGGGCCCGTCATCTCAACCAGAACCCGGCCGGCAAAGGCCGAGAGATCGAGTTCGACCGCTTGAGGCGTGCGGGACAGGTTTGCCACGCACAGGATCGTCTCGCCCTCATGCTCGCGCAGGTAGGCTAGGACCTTGCGGTTCGACGGATATAGAAGCCGGAAGGTGCCGCGGCCGAAGGCATGATGATTGCGCCTGAGCATCAGCATGCGGCGCATCCAGTTCAGGAGCGAATGCTGATCGCGGCTTTGGGCCTCTACGTTGACGGACTCGAAGCCGTAGATCGGGTCCATAATCGCTGGCAAGACGAGGCTCGCCGGATCCGCTCGGGAGAAACCACCGTTGCGGTCAGGGGACCATTGCATGGGCGTGCGAACGCCGTCCCGGTCGCCGAGGTAGATATTATCGCCCATGCCGATCTCGTCTCCGTAGTAGACGACGGGCGTTCCAGGCATCGACAGGAGCAGCGCGTTCATCAGTTCGATGCGCCGGCGGTCTCGCTGCATCAGCGGCGCCAGCCGGCGGCGGATACCGAGATTGATGCGTGCGCGTTTGTCGGCCGCATAGGTGTTCCAGAGGTAATCGCGCTCCTCGTCCGTCACCATCTCGAGAGTGAGTTCGTCGTGGTTCCGGAGAAAGATCGCCCACTGACAGGTCTCAGGAATTTCGGGCGTCTGGCGCAGAATGTCCGTGATTGGGAAGCGATCCTCCTTGGCGATGGCCATGTACATGCGCGGCATCAGCGGGAAATGGAAGGCCATATGACATTCGTCACCACCGCCGAAATATTCCTGGGTGTCCTCAGGCCACTGATTGGCCTCTGCCAGCAGCATCCGGTCAGGATGGGTCTCGTCCAGCGCAGCACGAATCTTCTTGAGTACCACATGGGTTTCCGGCAGGTTCTCGTTGTTGGTTCCCTCGCGTTCAACGAGATAAGGAATCGCGTCAAGGCGCAGGCCGTCGATGCCCATATCGAGCCAGAACCGCATGACGCTCAAAACTTCCTTAAGAACACGCGGATTGTCGAAGTTAAGATCGGGCTGGTGCGAGTAAAAGCGGTGCCAGAAATAGGCCCCAGCTACCGAATCCCATGTCCAGTTCGACTTTTCTGTATCGAGAAAGATGATCCGGGTTTCAGGATACTTCTGGTCCGTGTCGGACCAGACATAGAAATCACGCTCCCGGGATCCCGGCTTCGCGTAACGCGCACGCTGAAACCATGGATGCTGGTCAGAGGTGTGATTGATTACCAGTTCCGTGATGACGCGCAGCCCGTGGGCATGGGCTGCGCGCACGAAGGTCTTGAATTCCTTAAGGGTACCGTAGTCGGAGCTGACATCCCGATACTCGGCGATGTCGTAGCCATCGTCAAGGCGCGGAGAAGGATAGAAAGGCAGCAGCCATATTGTATTGATCCCGAGTGAGGCGATGTAATCCAACTTGGAAAGCAGTCCTGCAAAGTCGCCGATGCCGTCGTTATTGGCATCAAAGAACGACTTCACGTGCAACTGGTAGATGATTGCGTCCTTATACCAGAGCGGATCATTCCCGAGGGACAGCTCGCTCTTGTGAGACGTGTCGTTCTTCTTGAGCATTCTCATACGTCCTTCGGTGAGATACGCCAGATCGAGAACGGTATTTCGCCCGGATCGCATCGAATACGCTGGTACTTGCCTGTCCAGGTAAAGCGGTGCTGGCGCACGAGATCCTCAACTACGAGAGAATCATGATCAGAGAGGCCGAATTTCCAGAGCGGAAGCTCAATATCGGCCTCTTGGGCGTGGTGAGGATCAAGGTTGACTGCCACGAGCAGAACGTTTTCGCGGCCAGGTGTAGCCTTCTCGAAAAAGAGGATGTTGTCGTTCCACGCGCTGAGAAGCGAGATCCCGAGATGGGAATGAAGCGCAGGATTCTCGCGCCGGATTCGGTTCAGGATTGTGATCTCCCGGACAATGTTGCCCGGCCGGTTCCAATCCCATGCACGGATCTCGTACTTTTCGCTGTCGGCATATTCCTTCTTCTTAGCGTCCGGACGCCCCTCACAGAGCTCGAAGCCATTGTACATCCCCCAAAGCCCGGAAAGTGTCGTGGCAAGAGCGGCCCGGATCAGGTAAGCGGAACGCGGTGCATTCTGCAGGAAGTCCGGGTTAATGTCGGGCGTGTTCACAAAGAAATGCGGCCGGAAGAAATCCCTCGGCGCCGTCCGCGTGAGCTCGGTCATATACTCCGCCAATTCCCACTTCTCGTTGCGCCAAGTGAAATACGTATAAGATTGCGAGAAGCCGATCTTTGCGAGCCGATACATGATCTTCGGTCGCGTGAAGGCCTCAGCCAGGAAGACAACATCAGGATGGTTCCGACGCACATCCGCAATCAACCACTCCCAGAAGGGGAACGGCTTCGTATGCGGATTGTCGATGCGGAAGAGTTTCACGCCCTGCTCGACCCAGAGCAGGATGGTGTCGCGCAACTCAAGCCACAGCGACGGGGTCGCACCCCTGGCGTAAAAGTCCACATTGACAATGTCTTCGTATCTCTTAGGCGGGTTTTCAGCGTACTTGATCGATCCGTCGGGCCGCCAATCGAACCAGTCAGGATGCTCCTTCAGCCAAGGATGATCGGGTGAGGCCTGGACAGCAATATCCAACGCCAGCTCCAAGCCATGATCGGCCGCAGCCGTGACCAGCCGCCGGAAATCCTCAAAGGTGCCAAGTTCTGGATGAATGGCGTCGTGACCGCCGGCCTCCGAGCCGATGGCATAGGGGCTGCCTGGATCATCTGGGCCGGCCGTAAGGCTATTGTTGCGCCCTTTCCGGTGCGTTCGCCCAATGGGGTGGATCGGCGTCAAGTACAGAACATCGAATCCCATATCACGGATGTAAGGAAGCTTTCGTATCACGTCATCGAACGTGCCGTGGCGATTGGGGTCATCGCTCATCGAACGCGGGAACAACTCGTACCAGCTCGCAAATCCCGCCGCCGTCCGTTCAGCGTCAACGGGGATCGGCTGGGAGCGCACCAAGAAAGGGCGTCGATCGGCTGCCGTCATGATGCCCGATGTCCCCGGCGCTAGAAGGAGTTCGAGTCGCATGTCGTAATCCGCATTGGCGAGCCTCTCGGCCAAAGCCCGAACGTGATCGGCAATATCGCCCTCCAGGCCGGCGCGCGTGTCCTCAACCAGAAGACGCCCCTCTTCAAGCTCAAGGGTCACGTCGAGCCCTGCGGCGTACTTTTTTTCCAGCTCCGAACGGAAGATGGCGAAAGGATCCCGCCAAGTCTGGACAGCAAACTCATACCGGCCGAGCCGCTCCAGCGGGAATTCGGCGCCCCACCGATCATTGACTATGAGCGTCATGCGAGTTTCGCGCCACTGGTCCTCGTCGGCCGCCCGCCAGACTACGGCAGCGGCCAAGGGATCATGTCCATCGCCGATGATGTCGGCCTCTACCCTGACCATTTCGCCCACGATCCGTTTAACCGGGAACTCGCCGCCGTCGACGGCTGGAGTGATGTTCTCGATCGCGAGCCTCGGTGTTGTGACGGCCTGCTCGACAGTCGGAACAGGCACAGCACCCAATATGGCCGGAAGGGGACGTCCTTCCAGGATCCGGACCTCGCCCGGTTGGAGGACGATGGTGGTGGCTGGAGTAAGTTCAAAGCCTCCGTTAGCGACCTCCCGGAACGGCATGAACTGACCTCCACCTTCTGAGACCAGGAAGGATCCAGTTGCCTGCGCAGGCCCTCGAAGATCTGCATTCACAACGATCAGGCGCGCCGCTTTCGCTCGGCGGACATCCTCCGCATCGATCCTCAACAAAGCTGTCACAGGCGACGCATGTCCGACAAGGAGATGTACGGGCATCCGCCCAAATGCCTCACTCCCTTGTGCAAGCAATTGGTTTGCCCGACGGACCTCGGCCGTGAGGTCGAGACTACCCGTTTTCTGCAACCCCTTAAGGCCTACGCCGTCGCCGCGCGTCGAGTCGAACCTGTCCCTACAGCCATATTCAAAGCCCATGGGCACGAGGAGGCCATCGCCCATGGCAGCCGCCAGGAATAGTGCGCGGGTCGCGCGCCTTTCCAGCACATCCAGGGGCTCCACCTCATGCGCGATACGCTTTTCGAACGGCACCTCCGGAAAGGCAATCTCGTACCCGATGCTCCGAAGCTGCTCGTGTTCGTCCGTAATCCAGCGTTGCCTCAGGTCCCACCAGCGAAGCGAAGAGAAAGTGCCATTGAACCCAGTCCCACGCAGCGCTCGCCTTGCCTCGAATGTGGAGCCTGGTGTCCAGGCAAGAAAGCGCGTCTCGGACGCATTGCCCCGCACCAGTTCAATTAGGTGCTTCAGAGCAGCGGGAGGGATCGTGTCCCAATGCAGACAGCGGAAGCCCGACACCCCGATGCCCGTTAAATCTCGCAAGCGCTCCGCGAGCATCGCAAGGTACGGATGATCCTCGGCATCGCCGTCGAAAGGGACAACAATCGCTTCTCGGTCAGCAGGGTCTTGCCGCGGATCGAAAACAACCGAGTTAGGGATAGTTAGACCAAGTTCGCGGGCAAAGACGCTGTCGACAGCGACCCGATCAAGCACCACGTCAAGAGTGAGTGCAAGACCGCGCGCATTGGCTTCCTCGACAAGGCGGGGGAGACCCTCGATTGCATCACCATGGCCGAGGGCTGCGTGCAGTCGCGTCATGTCACGCGGAAGGAAGATGCTGCCACCGTGTCCAGGCTCAAAGGGAGGTGCCATCAGGATGGTATCGAAGCCCAAATTGGCTGCGTGATCGAGGATCTCATCCCAGCTATCGAGAGGCCCCGCCAGCAGCGGATGCACATAGTAAATTCGCGGCGCCGTGTGGCCGCCGCTTTTCGCTTGGGATGTCGGGGATCTTGCTATTAGGCTGTCTGCTGGTGACACGATTTGACCTGTCGCTGTTCGATCGGATCCACCTGTGGGAGACCAAAACCGATACCTGACACTCGATCGGCAAAGTCCCCCTGTCAGAAACAGCCCCTCTTCCCGTTGGTTCCTGTCAGGACCCAGATCGATAAGACCTGCAAGATCTATCTCGCTGAGGGCCAGGGTGCCGAAAGGAAATCACCTATGGCGATGGAGTCCCCGGCGGGACGGACCAGTTGGTCCGGGTATCGTGTTCGATAAATAGCCCTGTGCTTTCGACAGAGACACTCCGGAGGCTGTCGAGGAAGCCCTGACACCATGCCTGGACCGTATTTGATCTCAATCGCTCCATCATGGTAGCCCACCGCTTCCGTCTTTCCTCAATGGGCATCTGGAGAGCCCGCGCGATTGCAGCGCCACAGGCTTCCGTATCATAGGGGTTGACTAGAATCGCGCAGTCTAGCTCATGCGCAGCGCCTGCAAATCGCGACAGGATCAGGACTCCAGGATCCTCGGGCCGTTGAGCCGCGACAAACTCCTTCGCGACGAGGTTCATGCCGTCTCGCAACGGCGTTACGAGGCCGATCCGCGACATGCGATATAATCCTGCCAAGGGCGAATGCCCGACGGTCCTGTTGACATAGCGCACGGGCGTCCAGTCCACCTCCCCGAGACTTCCATTGGTCCACCCAGCCTGTTCGGCGATTTCGCGTTGCATCTGTTGATACTCGGGAACGTCGGAGCGCGACTTGGGCGTGATCTGGATGTATGTTACGCGGTTGCGGAAGTTGGGGTTTGACTTGATGAAGCACGAGAACGCTTCAATCCTCTGCTTGAGCCCCTTCGAGTAGTCGAGCCGGTCCACCCCGATGATAAGATCCCGGTCACCCAAGCTTGTCAGCGTCCGGCGCACCAGAGCATTGTCCTCCGCGGCTGCCGCCATCTTTCCGAATGTGTCAATGTCGATCCCAACAGGGAATGCTCCGATGCGCATTCTGTGACTGTCGATTTGATGTTCACCCGGGCCGACAGGGGATCCGATGTTCTCGCGGGTAAGGCACTGCTGAAAATTTTCTGCATCCTGCGGCGTGTGAAAGCCAACCAGATCATAGGCTCCGAAGCTGCTCAAAAGGCGCCCATAGGCCGGCAAGGCGCTGGCCACATCCGGAGGCGGCCAGGGAATATGCAGGAAGAAGCCGATCCGGTTTTTACAGCCCAGCTTCCGGAGCTCCGACGCCAGGGGGATGAAGTGGTAATCGTGAACCCAGATGACGTCGTCGGGTCGAAGCAACGGAGCCAGAGAAGCCGCAAAGGCATGGTTGACCCGGAAATACCCGTCCAGTTCATGCCGCTCGATCTGCACGAGATCGAGCCGGTAATGGCAGACAGGCCACAACGCTCGGTTGGCGAACCCCGCATAGTATTCGTCATAGTCCTGCTTGGTAAGGTCCAGAACTGCGAAGGTGATATTTCCGGACTGCACCATCTTCGCTTCGCCGGACGGGTTCTCCACCGTCTCGCCGGACCATCCGAACCACAGACCTCCGCTTTGCTTGAGGGCTCCTTCGAGAGCGACCGTCAGCCCACCCGCTTTGTTCGAACCATCCTTGGGTACAGGAACCCGATTCGAGACAACGACCAGCCGCTGCTGAGAGGCTGGACACACCTGTCTCCTCTCCCGACCCGACCGGGACGGACTCTTCGCCATCCGGGGCACCGTGTTCGGCTCCTCCACCCGGCTCGCCGCTGCTGTCGGAGGTAAATCTTGGGTAACCTCTGCGATATCAGCCATGGCTTAACCTTGAGCGGATGGTGGGAATTCAACCATCCGGCCCCTTGGCAGTTCCCGCCGCTGAAAAATAAGCCGTGGC
>WUUC01089492.1_pt1 | contig 11335 bp, 6 predicted proteins | sample 6278441 | NCBI WGS metagenome assembly WUUC01 (sample SAMN13675441, study PRJNA597444) | soil metagenome | isolation source: soil | place: USA: Washington | collected 2017-10 | reverse complement strand
GCGCCAGGGGTCGACGCGCGCGGCTTTGTGCGCGGCTTTGTGCGCGCGCCAGGGGTCGACGCGCGCGGCTGCGCGCGCGAGCCAGAAATCGAGGCCTTGCCACGCTTTCGCCGCGGTGCAGAAGAGGTCACGCGCGCGGGGCTTGCCATCGGGCCTCTCAGGCGCGCGACTGCGCTTTGCGCGTGCCGCGTCGCTTCGCAGCGCCGGTCTTGCTCAGGCCGGGACGCTTCGGTTTGTCGTCTGCTGCCTCTCTGTTTTGCCCGCGCTCGCCCGGCGGCGTCTGCTGCGCCAGGCTGCGCCGCAACACGGCCATCAGGTCGATCACTTCTGCCACGTTCTCGTCGGCCTCCGCGCTGGCGCCTTCGGCGGGTACGACGCCCTCGTTGTGCGCCTGCTTTTTCGCAACCAACTTCTCGAGACGCTTCCAATAGTCGTCGGCTAATTCACGCTCGGCGAGCTGCGGCTTGCTCAGCTGCTTGATCGCCTCGCGCATGTCGTGCACGCGCTGCTTGGCGGGCGCGTCCTTGGCGGGCAGACCCACATCGTCCGCGGAGCGGAGCTCGTCGGCAAAGCGCAGGGTCTCTGCGCGCAGGAGTCCATCCTCTGCAGTGATCGCCACCAGATACTGCCGCTCGCGCATCACGAAAGTGGCGATACCGGCCTTGTCGAGGCGCTCCATGGTGCTCGCGAGCAGACGGTAAGCCGAGCTCGAGCCGCCCGCCGGGGCCAGGATGTAGGCTCGGTCGAAGAAGAGCGCCGGGATCGACTCACGCGGCACGAAGCGCGTGAGATCGATGTCGCGCGACTGATCGGGCAAGAGTCGCTCCAGCTCTTCGTCCTCGACCACCACGAAATTGCCGTCGCCCAAGTCGTAGCCGCGCTCCAGGTCGTCGGCATCCAGCTGCGCCCCGCTGCTCGAGAAGTAGCGACGTGACAGCGGCGTGCCGTCGGGCGCGAGCATCCGCAGCGACTTGCGCGTGGAGCGCGTCGCCGCAAAGAGCTCGACCGGAATGGTCACCAGGCCGAAGCTGAGTGTGCCCGTCCACATGCCGCGCGGCCGTTTCTCCGTGCCGGGCTCGCTCTCACGTTCAGGCTGCTGCTTGTGAGCGCGCGTCTTGGTTTTGCCCGCGCGCGCGGGCTTGCGCGTGGACCGAGAGCGGCTCGTGGTCTGTTTGCGACTAGGCAACGGCGCGCTCCTTTCGCGCCCGGGCGCTGCGGCGCGCGGGCGCGCGCTTCTTCTCGGGCGTCTTGTCCTGCGTCTTGCGCTCGGCCGCGCGGCTCTTGCCGTGCGCCGCGAGCAGACTCTTCTGCAGCGCATCCACCAGGCTCGGTGCCGCGCGCTTGTCGTGCACCGGCTTCAAGCGCAGGCGCTTGCCGGAGGCCTTGGCATCGACCAGCGCCAGCAGGCGCTCGCGGTGTTCGTTGCGGTACAGCGTGGGATCGAACTCGTCGGAAAAGGCCAGCACTAGTTGCTCGGCCATCTTGGCCTCTTTGTCATTGTGCGCGCGCCCGCTGGGCAGCGACACGCTGCCCGTGGCGACCACTTCGTCCGGGTGGCGCAACGTGACGAGCACCAGGTGCGAGCCCTCGGCGCGCAGCACGCCGCGGTATTCGATGCCGCGCATCACCCAGTGCGCGATGCCTTCGCGGCCCGAATCGGCAAGCGCCTGTTGCAGAGCGAAATAGCTCTCCTCGTCGCCATCGGGACCTACGTAATAGGGACGCACGAACCATTCAGGGCCGAGCTGATCGGTCGAGACGAAGCGCGCGATCTCGATGTCCCGCGACGCTTTGGGCGCCAGCTGGGCCAGCTCCTCTCGCTCGAGCATCACGTAGTTGCCCTCGCTGAGGTATCCCTTGCGAATCTGCTCGTACGGCACGGCCTCGTCGCTCTCGGGCTTGACCATGCGCTGCTCCACGCGCGTGTGTTTCTTGCGGTCGAGTAGGGTGAAGTGGACGTCGCGGTCCTGTACAGCTGAGTAGAGCTTGACCGGCACCCGGCGCCTGCCCAGCTGAATCACGCCCTTCCAGATCGCTCGCGCCGCCACGTTGCACCTCTCGCGTCGCTCGTGTTGTTTCCCTGTGTCTGACCTAGCAAGCAGCGCGCCGTCCGGGGATCGCGGGTGCTTCACGATGCCCCCTTCGCGCGGCGCGCAAACCGATCCGAGGCGTGGTGCCTCACTGACTCAGAGAGGCCCGCGCGCGGCGATCGCTGGTAAGCTGACTGATAGACAGAACTGGCATGGTGTTCGCAGCACTTCGCAACACGCTGTTCACACACGAGCCTCAGGAATGCTCGCAAAGGATCGCATCGGCATGCCGCAAGCCTCCGCAGCTATCTCCTCTTCTTCTTCTTCTCGGCGCGCTGCGCCCGCGCGCACGTCGGGCGCCACGCCGAAGAAAAAGAAACGTGCTGGCACCAGCGCCCGAAAGCCCGCCAGCTCAACCACCCGGAAGCGCGCTGCCACCGCCCGCGCCAAGCCGGCTTCGGCCCGCGCCAAGCCGGCTTCGGCCCGCGCCAAGCCAGCCGCGCCCCGCGCCAAGCCGGCTGCCGCCAAGGGTCTCGCCCTCTATCAGGCCAAGCGTCGCTTCGACCGCACACCCGAACCCAGCGGTCGTGGCCTCCGCCCGCGCGCGCAGCCGGGCCTGCAGTTCGTGATTCAGAAGCACGCTGCCAGCCATCTGCACTACGACTTTCGGCTCGAGCTGGACGGTGTCCTGCTCAGCTGGGCGGTGCCCAAGGGGCCCAGCCTGCGTGCTGGCGAGCGGCGACTGGCCATGCGCACCGAAGACCATCCGCTCGACTACGCCAGCTTCGAAGGCGTGATCCCCAAGGGGGAGTACGGCGGCGGCAGCGTGCTGGTGTGGGATCGCGGCAGCTGGCTGCCCGACGGAAACCCGCAGGAGGGGCTGAAAAAGGGACGGCTGAGCTTCGCGCTCGAGGGGCAGAAGCTGTCGGGCCGTTTTCACCTGGTGCGCACGAAACAGGGCGCCGACAAGCGCGAGAGTTGGCTGCTCTTCAAAGGCAAGGACGAGTCCGCGCGAGCCGCTGCAGACATCATCGCCGAGCGTCCGGAGAGCGTGTTGAGCGGCAAGACGATCGATGAGATCGATCCCGCCTCGGCGCACGCGCAGGGTCGGAGCGAGCCCGAGCCCGTGGGCGACATGGTGGAGATGGTCAGCAGACTCGCGCCTGGCTTTGCGCTGACCAATCTGGACAAGGTGCTTTACCCCGAGCAAGGGCTGCGCAAGGCGGAGATCATCGCCTACTACGTTTCGGTGGCGAGCATGATGTTGCCTCACGTCCAGCATCGACCGCTCGTGCTCGTGCGCTGTCCGCACGGCCAGAAGCAGCAGTGCTTCTATCAAAAGCACGTAGACAAGGGCGTGCCCGAGGCCGTAACCCGCGTGGCTGTGCGCGAAAGCAAGAAAACCGTCAACTACGGATCGGTGCACGACGTGAACGGCCTGATCGCGCTGGCTCAGCTCGGGGTGCTGGAGATCCACTTGTGGGGTTGTCATGCCGACCAGCTCGAGAAGCCAGACTTGTTCGTGTTCGACATCGACCCCGACCAGGGGCTGGCCTGGGATCGCGTCATCGACGCGGCGCTCGAGCTCAAGGCGGCGCTGAGTGAGCTGGGCTTGACGAGCTTCGTCAAGACCACTGGCGGCAAGGGGCTGCACGTGGTGGCGCCCGTGGCGCGGCGTCTCGACTGGGACCAGCACAAGGAGGTGGCGCACGCGCTGGTACAGACGCTGGCGGAGCGGCAGCCAGACCGCTACGTCACGAACATGCGCAAAGAGCTGCGTAAAGGAAAGATATTCCTGGACTACCTGCGCAATGGTCGCGGAGCGACCGCCATCGCACCGTACTCGACGCGCGCGCGTCCCGGCGCGCCGGTGGCCACCCCGCTGCGCTGGGACGAACTGGAGCGCGGCGCCAAGCCCGCCGACTACGACGTGCGTTCGGTGCTGCGTCGGCTCGAGGAGCAAAAGGTCGACCCGTGGCAGGGCTTCTTCGAGCTCTCGCAGTCGCTAGGGGCTGCCCGATTGCGCCGCTTGTTGCGCTGAGCCGCGCGGCGGCACCGAGCAGAACAGCGGCACGCGCACCACATCTTGCCCGCGGATGTGCAGCTTGCCCCGCTGCTGGGTGCGCATCTCTGCGCCGTGCTGCGCGAGCAGGTCGCGTTCGAAGGGGTGCACGGTGCACAGCACCCGCTGGTGCGCGGTGTTGGGCTGCACGGCGCGCGGGGAGGACGGCCAAGGCGAAGTCAGCTGGCTGCCCGCGATCGAGACCACCTCGATGTTGCGCGCACGCGCTGCTGGGTCTGCAAAGCGATAGTAGTTGGCGACTTGAACGCAGCCGTAGTGGCTGCAAGGCAGCGCGAGCAGAGAGTTTGGTGGCATGCGCGCGACGACGTCCGGCAGATCGATGGGCGAGAGGCCCAGGTCGTACTGAAGGTCTTCCAGCACTTCGAAACCGACGGCCTGTCGCCAGGCTCGCGCATGCTCGATGACGCTCGGCACCAGTGCCGCCGCCAGCAGCGTGGCCGGCACGAGCGGCCGCCGCACAGCCTCGATCGCAACGCCGAACGCAGGCGCTACGGCGCACACGATCGGCACCAAGAAGCCGTCGGGGTCGGGCACGCGGTAGACGAGCACGAATGCGAGCCAGGCGAGCGCGCTGAGCGCAAGACAGCCGCCCGTGGCCGGCAAGCGCCGCAGCAGCGTGTACGCCGCCCACGGCGCACATGCCCAGAGCGGCCAGACCCATTGTTTGGTCAGCAAGCTCAGTACGGCCTTCAAATGTGCGACGAAGCTTTCGTCGAACGCGTGCAGCGCCAGCTGAGGCCGCCACTTGGCCCCGCTGACGAAGTCCAAAAGTCCGCTCAGCGTGGGCGCGACCTGATACTCCGAATAGACACTGCGCGCGTCCTGGACCGGCAACAAAGCGTACAGCACGAGCGTGACGATGCTGCAGGCGGCCGCGAGCCACAAGCTGCCGGCAGATGGCTTCAAGCCACCTCGCCACAGCCTGAGCGCGGCCCATGCGAGCCCGGGCAACGCGAACACCAAGCTGAGGTGGTGTGACAACCCCAGCGCAAATCCCGCAAGCGCGGCCCCGAACCAAAACCGGCTTTGCGCAAGCTCCGCCCGCACCAGCGCATAGAACACGAACGCGACGAACAGCGCGGCCAGCGCGTAGACTTCCGTCTCCGTGGCGAACTGCCAAAACAGTCCGCCGAGCGCGAGTGATGCGGCTGCCAGACACGCGCTGCGCCAGCCCGCGATGCGGTAGCAGCCATCTGCGATCAGGCCGACCGCAAGCGCGCCGCTGGCTGCGGAGAGCAGATTTGCGCGCACGGCGGGAGTTGCCCATGGCAGCGCTTGCACGATGGTCAACAGCAGCAGGTAGAGTGGATTACCGGGTGGGTGGCCCACCCCGGGTACCACGCCCAGGAACTGAAACTTGGCCGAATCACCGTGATTGGTGACCCCGCCGATGCCCGGAAAGAGCGTGCTCGCAAACAGGGCGGCGCTCGCCAGGCCGACAAACAGCGACGTTGTCCCGCGTCGTCGGGCTTCGGACGCGTCCATGTCGAACGAACGGCCGTTTACTCGACGCTGCAGCCTCGGGCAAGCACCGGCCGAGAAGTCAGCGCTTACTGCTGGTCTGGCGATGCGCGCGGCGGTGCTCGGTTGGACTCTTGCCCTCCCAGCGCGCGAATGCGCGCGAGAAAGCAGCTGTCACGGAGTAACCGAGCAAAAACGCGATCTGCTGCGGATCCAGATTCGTCTTCTCCAGATACTGCAGGGCCATCTGATGGCGTGCTTTTTCGAGCAGGTCCTTGTACGTGACGCCTTCGCGCTCCAGGTGGCGCGTCAAGGTGCGCCGGCTCATGCCCAGCCTGGCCGCTACCCGCGTGGCGTCGCTGTTGCCCGAGGGCAGCAGCTCGAGCAGCAGCTTGCGCACGCGAGGCGAGAGCGCGTCGTCTTGCGGCAAGGTGCTGGCGAGCTGGTCGGCGTGCCGCAGCAACACCGCGTGCAGCGCGGGGTCCGCGGACTTGAGCGGCGCATCGAGAAGCGCGCGGTCGAACGTGAGCGCGTCGTAAGGGGCATTGAAGCGCAGGCGCGCCGGGTGGAACGTCTGCTCGTACAGGCTGGGATCCGCGGGCGTCGTGTGCGCGAACCAGACTTCGAAGCCTTCGAGGCTGCCGAGCCACTCGCGCGCGCCGAGCACGATGGCGCCCACCTGAAAGTCTGCGGCGGCCCTGGTCAGCGGCACCCGCGAGTGCAGCTCGACGCAGGCGATCGACTCGCGCACCTCGAGCGAGAACTCGGCCGCCTCGTTGAGGATGCGGATGTAGCGCAACACCAGCTGCATGGCCTCGCCGAAGGTGGCAGCGGAGCGGGCCGCGAACTCGAGCACGTCCCCGGCGCCGCGTCCCATGTTCGACAGCGCCTGCAGGCCCATGTACGGATCACCGGTGACCTGAACCGCCATTTCCAGCCAGCGGATCACACGTCGTACTGGCACCCGCTCGTCGTCGCTGGTGTTGATCAGGCGCTGCGCCAGTTCGGTAGCTCCGAGTGGGGTCTCGGCGATGCGGTCGAGGAAGGGCCGCAACAGGCGCACCGAGTAGCATGGCTCGGTCAACGGAACGGGAGTAGAATTGCCTTTCATTACGCGCTTTTCCGGTTCGTCCCCTGGCTTGCACGTCACGCTCTAGCAGCGGGTCGAGCTCGGCGGGGTGGGCCTGGCTGCAAGTATCGTAGCTCGAACCCCGCTTGTCGCATAGCGGCGCCTGATTCGCACTTGGTAAGAGCGTTTTTGGCGGCCACAGTGGGGAGGTTTCACGCCCTTTCTGGACCTCGGTTAGGATCGAAAGACACTGATCAGGGGCTGACAGCAGTTTTATGGCTAGCACTACCCAGGCGTTGCGGGTCCCGGAGGAGGACCCCTCCCGTCCTGCGACGGTGGCGCGTGGGCGTTATCGCATCGAGGAGCGGCTCGGGCGGGGCGGTGCTGCGGCCGTGTATCGCGCGCTCGAGGTGGCAAGCGGACGCCATTTTGCGGTCAAACGTCTGATCGGCGACATGGGCGCGCGCGTGGTCTCGCTGTTCGAGCTCGAGTACCACACGCTCTCCAGCCTCCGGCATCCGAATATCGTCGAGGTTTACGACTACGGAACGGATGAAGAAGGACCTTACTATGTGATGGAGTTGCTCGAGGGCGCAGACCTCAGCGATCAAGGCCGGCTCGAATGGCGTGAGGCGGCCACGTACGCGTGCCAAGTTGCATCGGCCCTGTCGTTGCTCCACGCGCGCAGGCTGATCCATCGCGACGTCAGCGCGCGCAACGTGTGGCGGCTCCCGACCGGGCGGCTCAAGCTCATCGACTTCGGCGCGCTGACGGCCTTCGGCTCGCCGGGGCACATCGTGGGCACGCCACCGCACGTCGCGCCCGAGGCCATGTTCGGTCGACCGCTCGACCAGCGCACCGATCTATACGGGCTCGGCGCGCTCTTGTACTGGCTGCTCACCGGCAGCCATGCCTATCCGGCGCGCAGCCTGCGCGACCTGCCGGCGCTCTGGACGCAGCCTATCGTCGGCATCAACGAGCGCCTGTCACGCCTCGGCCCTCCCGCCCCGCCCGAGGTCCCACCGGAGCTCGACGGTTTGGTGATGTCTCTGCTGAGCGAGAACCCAATGGCTCGCCCCAGCACCACGGGCGAAGTCATCGATCGCCTGTCGGCGCTGCTGGGCGTCGAGAGCGAGGCGCGCGACGTCAGCGACATCGCGCTCGAGCAGCCCGGCCTGGTGGGTCGTGAACGCGAGCGCAGGTACCTGCGCCGGCAGCTCAAGCTGTTGCACCAGGGACGCGGCGAGTCCACCGTCTACGTAGCTCGGCGCGGCGAGGGGCGCTCGCGGCTGCTGCTCGAATTTGCGACCGACGCGCGCATCTTCGGCGTGAGTGTGCTGCATGTGCAGGCCAAGAGCTGCAGTGGTCCGCACGGCGTGGCCGAGGCGCTGGTGCAACACCTGCTCGATGCACTGCCCGAGCTGGCCCAGCAGGCCGCCCGGACGCGCGCGAGCGTGCTCGGGCATCTGTCCAGGCGCGTGCAGGAGTCGCTCGGGGGCGTGCCGCTGTTCGCCATGCCGGCCGTCGCGGGCGAGGCGCGCGCCCGCATTCACGAGGCGCTGGGCGGGCTGTTCGCGAGCGTGGCGCAACAGGCGCCGCTGCTGCTCCTCATCGACGACCTCGAGAGCGCCGACGAGAGCAGCGTGTCCTGGCTGGCGGCGCTCGCCGAGCGGCTGGGTTCCGTGCCCATTCTGCTCGGCTTCGGCTTGTGCGAAGCGGATGTGTCCGACGACGCTTACGCGCAGCGCGCGCTGCGCCAGCACAGCCGGCGCGTGGTGCTCAAGCCGCTCAGCGGAGACGAGACACACAAGTTGTTGGCCTCGTTGTTCGGTGAAGTGCCGCATCTGGTGCGCCTGTCCGAACGCATCCACCGCCGCACGCACGGCGTGCCGGCACGCGTGGTCGCCGTGGCGTGCCACCTCGTACGCGAGGGGCTGATCAGCAATGCGGACGGCACCTGGGTCTTGCCGCAGGACTTGCCGGACGAGCAGCTGGCAATCGAACACGACGAAAGCGTGCGCGCGGCCATGGGGCGGCTGTCTCCCGCGGCGCGCTCGCTAGGTGCGCTGCTCAGCTTGCAGCGCGGTCTGATACCACTCGAGGTGTGTAAGATCCTGGGCAACTTGCCTGCCAAGGAGCTGTTCGCAGCGCTGGAAGAGTTGGTCTCCGAGGGCGTGTTGACCTCCGTCCCGGGCGGCTATCTCTTCGAGGACCCGCTATTCGTTTCGGCGCTCAATGCGGACCTGTCGAGCGAAGACGCCAAGCGAACGCATCAAAACCTCGGGGAATTCCTGCTGTCGCAAGAACCGAGCTCGCCGGCGGAAGAGCTGGACGCACTGGTGCACGTGATGCAGGGCGGCGACGAGGTCCGGGCTCCCGCGCGCATCACGCGCATCGGCGTCGATTTGATCAAGCAGGACCCGGACCGAGCCATCGAGGCCGTGCCCGCGCTGGAGCGCGCGCTGAAGCTGTTTCGTGCACTGGGCAAGCAGGACACCGAGCTGGTTGGCCTTCTGGTACCGCTGGCGACGTCGGGCTACTTCGCCGATCGACGGCTCGCGCAGCGCTACGGAGAGCAGGCGCTCGGCGCCACGGCGCGCGTGCTGGGCATCGATCTGATGATCAAGTGGGCTCCGTGGCTCGGGAGGCGGCTGAGTCTGGCTTTCGGGATGCTGTTCGGGGCGCTGCGTTTCCGCTTGAGCTCGCGCTTTGCCCCTACTTTTCGCGAGCGCATCGAGCTGTTCTTCAACGCCATGGGCTCGCTGGCCGCCGTCAGCGCCATCTGCCTCGACCGCGACGCCGTCGCGCGCTGCGCGCGCCTGAGCGAGCCCTTCAAGGTCCTGGGCAAAAATCACATCGCCGGCTTCATCCACGAGTTCAACTTGACCCTGCTCTCGACCGTGAGCGAGCGCCTGGCCGAGGCTCGCGAGCGCTGGCAGGGCGTGCTCGCGCAGCTGGAAGGGGGCGGAACGGTCGGCAACATGCCCGACCAGCTTCGCCTTCGCTATCTGGGCGGTGCCCTGTACGGCCTGGGCGTACTCGAGTCGTTTCGAGACAGTCCCGAGGCGCTGAAGCTCGCGGATCGGCTGGAGAGCTTCGAGATCAAGCTCTATCACATGATGGCCGACCAGGTGCGCACGGTCTACTACGCCAACCAGGGCAACCGAGAGCTGTACGAGCGCTACCGCAGCCGTGCCGAGCTGCACGCGATTCAACGCGGCAGCGCCTGGCAGGTGGAGACCTGGGCGCCCGGCGCTGCGATCACCGCGTCGCTGCGGACGTACGACGCGATGTCGCTCAAGGAGAGCTATGAGCAGCTGCGGCGGCTCGAGAGGCGCATCCCATCCTTGGCGCTGCTCGCGCGCCGCTGCCGGGGCGCGTATCTGTACCTGAGGAAGCGCTATCAGGAGGCGCTGCCCGTGCTGGAGGATTGCCTGAAGGAAGTGCCGCTCGGCGTGAACGGCTGGGGGCGCGCTCACGGCGTTTTGGCTGCGTGTTTGAACGGGCTCGGTGAGCACGAGCGCGCCAAGCAGGTGGCCGGCATGGCGCTCGCGAAGCTGTCTCCCGCCGATCTCGGCTTCCCAGCCATGAACCTCTTGCTGCAAATCGAGCTGGCGCTGGCGGAGGCGGGCTTGGGCAATTGCGGTCTGGCCGCGCAGCAGCTGGACGCCCTGTTCGCCCCGCACGCGGCCGGCGACGGGCGGCTCACGTTGGGCGCACTCCACGAAGCGCGGGCGCGCGTGGCGCTTTTGGCGCGCAACGAGGCCGCATGCGAGCTTCACGCCACGCAGATGGAGCAGCGTTACCTCGCCACGGAGATCCCTTCGCTGGTGGCGCGCTGCGAGAGCTTCGCGCGCGAGCGAAAACGCGCCTTCAGGCCCGCTCACGCCCGCGAAGCCGAAGCGTCAGGTGAGGTGTCGAGCACGTTCTCGGCAGGCCCTACGACTCTGGAGCGCGAGCTATCTAACGTGGACGGTTCGCTCGAGAGCCACGCATACCTGGGTTTGAGCTTGCTGGCGCGCCCGCTGGGGGATGTGCAGGCCGGGCTGTTCCTGCTGCGCGATCAGCGCGTTTCGCTGGTGGCTGTCCACGGCAAAGGTGAGCTGCCTCGCGAACTGCAGAGCTGGGTGGAAGCGCGTCTCGGGCAAATCGAAAATGACGACGTCACGCAGACGGAAATCATTGGCGGAGACGAGGGTCAGGACCCGGACGTATTTCTGAATGGGACCATGCGTTACCGCTTTTTCCCGCTGTCGGCCGTGCGGGACGTGAGCCAGAGCACCGTAGGAGCGGCGGTGTTTTCGGAGGCTGAGGGTGTCCGCCACTTCGTGGGGCTGGGCGCGCTTCAGGTGGTCGCACAGCGGTTATTTCGAGACATGGATCCAAACACGACGCGGAGTTCGGTCGCGTCTATCAGGCCGCGGTCAGGTGATTGACGTCTTGACCAGCTCGCTCCAAGTGTAGAATCGCTCGCGGGGGACGTTGATGGGACCGGTGCATCTGTATCTGGCCGCATGGGTAGCAGGGGGTGTCCTGCTGGGTACCTCCATGTTGCTCGACGGCCGCGAAAGCGCGCCCTCCGACGAGCCCAATCGCGGCCGGTTCGATCCTTACGCTCTCGGCGATGCCGAGGGCGCTAGGGGGCATGCAGGCGTACCCTTCGCGCGCATGTTCCGTCTCGCGCCACTCGGG
>WUUC01020000.1_pt1 | contig 11335 bp, 9 predicted proteins | sample 6278441 | NCBI WGS metagenome assembly WUUC01 (sample SAMN13675441, study PRJNA597444) | soil metagenome | isolation source: soil | place: USA: Washington | collected 2017-10 | reverse complement strand
TCTTTGCATAGCGGATAGAACTGTGAAGTCGGAGACTTTGCAGAGCGGTGGTTGGCGTTTTGCTGTCGCAATGTTTTGTTTTCGTTGCTTGCTGCCTATAGCTGCCCTTACCCATAAATAGTAGTCTATAGTTAATCGATGCTTTGCTGACCTGGATTAGAAATTCTAAATCTTTCGAATCAGAGGAAAAACAAGAGTGAGGCATTTAGCGAACAAAAAAATAAAATCATTATTAACCTTAGCTGCATTTACAGCTGTCAGATATGATGCAGATTTGAAAGCCAAGTACGAACAAAAAAGAAAGGAAGGGAAGCCGCTCATGAGTGTTATCAATATCATCAGGGCAAAACTTATTGAACGAATATTCGCCGTTATTAACAGACAAACACCTTACGTTTTGAAAGCAGTGGCTTGAAAATTGTTTGGCGAAGTGTTAGAATACGCAACGGAAGCTCAATAGTAGCAATGCTGCCGGGTTAATAACTTAATAAATTATTTTCTAAATCAAACACGTTTTCTTTAACGGGGTTACTACCTTTAAAGCCCCTGAATATACTTCGCACTATCCTTAAACTTATCCATATCCATCTCTACAAAAAAAGTTTTTACACCACCTGTTTTGGCGGCGGCAAAAAACTCCTTCCAGTCAATAATACCCTGGCCAACGGGTACTTGTTTTTTATCGGCTGTCCAATCGGATAAATGCGCCGAAATAAAACGGCCGGGATATTTTGTAAAATAATCAGCTGCTTTATAACCACCGTTGATCACTTCTGTCTGGAACTGCATTTTTACCAAATCAGCATCAAAACGGTTCAGCAGTGCATCATAGATCAACTGGCCATCGAGTTTCAAAAATTCAAACGAATGATTATGGAACGCTGCCTGCATGCCGGCGCTTTTTATTTTCTCCGCGGCTTTATTGAGCTTATCTGCCGCAACTAGGTAATCATTCAGCGTAGCGGTATCCTGGATCCAGAAGGAGGAAAGGATCATATGGCTGAGCCCCAACTGCTGGCTGAATTCAATGCTTGCATCCAGCTTACCGGCATCGAACTCTGTAAACGTAAAGTGACAGCTGGGACAAGTGAGACCTGCATCGGTAATGGTCTTGCGCATGTCAGCGGTCTTCATGTTTAGCAATGGGCCATAGCCTATTTTTTCATAGCCCTTCGGCGAGCACATCTCCGTTTGTTTATATCCCTGCGACGCCATCATTTTTAAGGTGCCGGCAAAGTCTTTGGCAAGGATATCCCTTATAGGAAATGTTTGAAAGCCGATGGGGATGTCATTGAATGCTTTCGGTAATTGCGCCAATAGTTGTTGCGGCAATTGTGATAAAGCCCAAACAGTTGCCAGGCCTTTTGCCGTAGTGGCGATGAATTTTCCGCGGGTTAGTTTTTTCATGATAAGTATTTATGATTTTCTATTTTAATTATAAAGACAATATGTAGTTGGCTTTTACTTTTTTGTCTTAACACAAAAAAGTAACAAAAAAAGTCAAGGCTACAGAAAAATGGCTAAAAATTACTTTGCAAACCTGTGCCCGGCGAACTCGCCGCTATATTCATTATTTTACAAGATACCGCTGGCTCAAACAACGCCGGCCACCTTCATGCTTCGCATGAAGACGGTTTACTCCGTAATTTTCTTAACGCCATTTTTCTGAGGCCGGAGATACCTCTTTGTTGGCGTTAATACTTAGGAATTTCTTTGATGACGCTGTCTATCCTTTTCCTGTTAATCCCCGTAATCCCATAAATCTCAAAATCCCGGTTCAGACAGTTTCCGGCGCCCAGCCTGTCCTGTATTCCCGGTTGAGCCACTTGTTAGCTTCGGGTACATTGGTGATCTTCAGGTTGGCTGCATCATACTTTAAGAGCTTGCCGGTCCTCAATGCCAGCGCATATAAATTAATGGCTTCTGTAATCGGTTCTGCTTCCCTGAAACTGCCGGCGTATTGTTTACCGGTTTTTACCGCATTTACAAATAAAGGCAAGGCCTCCGATGTTTGCTGTACCTGGCTCCGTTTATCAGTAACTGCATTGGCAGCCCCTTCCATTTTTTTACCGGAAATAATCTTCGGATCCTGGATATTAAAGCCTGCGAGGATCTTACCGCTGTCACCGACGAACATCATTCCTTCTGCGGGCAGATCCTTGTCTTCAGCAATCAGTTCATCGGGTATAGGGGGACGCATACCACCATCATACCAGCAAAGATCAACCGCAGGCCTGTTGCCATTAGCCGGGTATTTAAACCTTACCGAGCTGGCCATGGGAAAGGAGAAATCATTGGGGATGCGATACGGTGTAACATCACGGAAACCGCATACATGACTACGGTGCGGTTCGATAATCGTTGGCGATGTTAACTGTAATGCATTGAATACGGACCATAAACTATAATGACCCATGTCGGCCATGGAGCCACCGCCGAAATCGTACCAGCCACGGAATACCATGTGCGTATAGTTGGGATGATAAGGTCTGTCGGCTTCAGGACCCAGCCACAGATCCCAATCAAATCCCTCAGGAACGGCTGGTTTATCCGCAGGTATTTCGGGGTACTGTGGCCATACCGGGCGGTTGGTCCAGTTATGCACTTCTTTCAGTTTGCCGATAGCACCGGCATTGATCCATTTCATCACTGTTTCCATGGAGCCGTTTGAATCCCAGGGTATCAAATGCGTAATGGCTTTATTGTTTCTTGCCATATCAATTACTTTCTTTCCTTCGAGCAAACGGTTGGACAGCGGCTTGTGCACTATTACATGCTTTCCTTTTTTTAATGCAGCCATGGATATGATACCATGCAAATGATCAGGCGTTAATATCTTCACTGCATTAAGATCTTTTTCTTTATCCAGCAATTCACGAACATCTGCATAGGCATTACAACCTTTATATTTCAATTCGGGATGCACATTGGCGTAGTAGGCGTCAACGATGGATTTACCATTGTCTCTTCCCCCGGGAATGGTATTATCTCCACCGGGTTCCCAATCGGATTTTTTAATAGCGCGGCGGATCTCATTTTTCAATCCTTCTTTACTCCAGTCTTTATAACCTCTTGCTTCTTTGCTGGGATCGCAAACCGCTATGACCTGGATCTCCGGAATGGCAAGCATGGGTAAAAGCTCCCGTATGCCCTGTGTGCCGGTGCCGATATATCCCATGGTGATCTTGTCGCTGGGTGCTATAAAACCTTTGCCGCCTAATACATGCCGTGGAAGAATTGTAAAGCCAATGGCGGATGCAGCGGCCATTCCAACAAATTTCCTGCGGCTAAGCGGGTTGTTTTTAAAAGGAATGTTTTCAGCGTTTTTGCTTTGATCGTTTGAAGAAGAAAGATTTTCGTTGAGGTCTTTTTTCATATTGGCGTATTTATCGTTTTTGTGAGAGGAGTAACTAAAGTTAAGGGATATTGTAAAGTAATGGCATCAGATATTTATTCTTAAGTCAAATACTATATTATCCTGACTTACGTAAGAGGTTTATTTTTGATACAGCTTGTTACAATTGTAATTTTCTTATTTACTTTTTTGAGTATTAGTTTTTGCCAGGCGAAGTTTTCTTTATCTACTTTTTTGCCTTGACGCAAAAAAGATAGCAAAAAAGGTCAAGGCAAACGCCAACGCTCCGCGGGCTTTGCCGGGCCAACGCACACGAACACCCTGATTAGTTGAAAATGCTTTTCGTATTTGAAGTGATAGGCTGAAGATGTTGCTTCGTGCTTTGTGGAGCAACTGCAGGCGCTGTATTCCGTCTTGCTTTCTTTAAAGAAATACGTTTGCTTTTAAAGGACGGAATAAGGCGCCGGAAGTTTTCCTTTAGTTGAAGAAAATTGGTTATGCCTGCATGGTTGCATTTATGGACAAAACATAAACTTGTTACTCTAATGCGACTTTAAAGAATGTACCAGCACCTCTTTTTTGCCTTCTAAAAACAACGTTCTTTTATCAACAAGGCAGGCGAAAAAGCAGTGCCTCCAATGTGGCCTGGAAGCACGAAGCGGAGACTGCCACTACCATTTCGATGCCGATAAACAACTTTAAGCTTTAGGAGTCGTTGTGCGTTGGCCGGAAAAAGGCGGAGCATTCTTTTTTCCTTGACTTTTTTGTTTCTTTTTTTGTCAAGAAAAAAAGAAAAGAGTGAAGAGATTATCACAATGTGAAAAAAGCCGCAGAAAGTTTTCTTTTGATTGAAGAAAGTAAAGGGTTTGTTTTAAACAACTATTCTTAAAGAAAATGATGAACCGCTTATGCTTTCTTCAACTTATCAATCAAATCCAAATCATGTGCAATGGCTTTTTCTTTTGCTGCTTCGTATCCTGCATCAGCATGCCGAATCACTCCCATGCCCGGGTCATTGCGCAACACTCTTTTTAATCGTTGTTCGGCATCATCGGTTCCATCGGCGACAATGACCATACCGGCATGAATGCTATACCCCATCCCTACTCCACCGCCGTGATGAAGACTTACCCAACTGGCGCCACCTGCTGTATTAACTAACGCATTTAAGATTGGCCAGTCGGCTATAGCGTCGCTGCCGTCAAGCATTGCTTCGGTTTCGCGGTTGGGGCTGGCAACCGAACCAGTATCCAAATGATCGCGGCCAATAACAATCGGTGCTTTTACTTTTCCCGTTCTCACCAGTTCATTAAACGCAAGGCCAGCCTTTTCTCTTTCGCCCTGGCCAAGCCAGCAGATACGGGCGGGTAATCCCTGGAAAGCAATTTTTTCCCTGGCCATCTTCATCCAACGGATCATGCCGGTGTTTTCGGGAAACATATTTATGATCACTTCATCGGTGACGGCAATATCATTGGGATCGCCGCTCAATGCCGCCCAACGGAACGGACCTTTGCCTTCACAGAATAATGGGCGGATATATGCAGGAACAAAACCGGGGAACAAAGAGTTCACGCCCCCCCCGCCCCCTAAAGGGAGAGCCTGGGAAGACTCCAATTTTTGGGAATTCATTTTGGCTTCGTACTCTAATGCTCTTGCACGGATATTGTTGCCATAATCGAAAGTAATGGCGCCCATACTTTGCAGTTCGAGCATGAGTAGCACATGTTGGTACATACTTTCATAGGCAAGCTCAATGTATTTCTCCGGTGCTTCCTGCCGCATGATGGCGGCCTGTGTATTGTTAATGGTATGTGGTACATACCCATAAAGCGGGTCATGCGCCGAAGTTTGATCGGTAAGTGTATCGGGAATAATATTTCTTGCGACAAGTCTTTGTAACAGGTTAACTGCATTGCATAATACGGCGATGGAAACCGCCTCACCATTTTGTTTGGCTTCCAATGCACGATCAATGGCATCGTCTATGTTTTCGATGAACAGATCGCAATATTTTGTTTCTATTCTTTTTTCGATACGCCATAATTCTACTTCTGCTATTAATGCCACGCCTCCGTTCATGGTGATGGCGAGTGGTTGTGCGCCGCCCATGCCGCCTAATCCTGCTGTTACGTTTAAGGTTCCTTTGAGAGAAGCCCCCCTGCCCCCCGAAGGCGGGTTCTGGGAAGACTCCGACTGTCCGGAGAAATGTTTATTGGCGACGGCGGCATAGGTTTCATAAGTGCCCTGTACAATTCCCTGGGTGCCGATATAGATCCAGGAGCCTGCGGTCATCTGGCCGTACATCATCAGGCCTTTTTTTTCCAGTTCATCAAAGTGTTTCCAGTTAGCCCAGTTGGGTACAAGCTGGCTATTGCTTATCAAAACTCTTGGTGCATCCTTGTGTGTTTTGAGTATACCTACGGGTTTGCCGGATTGGATGAGCAGCGACTCATCGTTCTCCAGTATTTTCAACGCGGCAATAATATTGTCAAGTGCTTCAAAGTTTCTTGCGGCTTTGCCCCTGCCACCGTAAACGATAAGATCATCGGGTCGCTCAGCTACTTCGGGATCAAGATTATTGAGCAACATCCTTAATGCGGCTTCCTGGATCCAGCCTTTGCAACTGAGTTGGTCGCCGGTTGGCGTTTTGTATTTGACGGGATCGTAGGCTGTATTTACCATTGCTTTTTACAGGGATTTTTGAGATGAATGGAATTGCAGGATAACGGATGCCACGCAAAGCTACATAAGGGGCAGAGATGCAAAGAGAGGTTTTTTGTGGCTGTGCGATACATTTCACGGAAAGTTTACGTAAACCCACAGAATGCAAGAGTGTACTTAGTGTTGCACCGCGTGAAATGAATTCTTAGCCTAACAACGGTTACTCTGAATTTGGATGTTTGCAAACCTTCCAATAGTCTACTACCAGTTTAATAAGGTTCTTCAATTCCTCGTAGTGGCCGCTTTTCTGGAAAAAGCCCTGGATGGTCAGTTCTTTATAAGCAATATCTACTACCCTTTTGTCGACATAGGTAGACAGGAAAACGAAGGGAATACTTTTTTGACGTAACTGCGGATCGGAATCAAGATGCCGTTTGAAATCTATCCCGCTTTGTTCCGGCAGGTTCATATCACTTAGGATCAGCAACGGCTTGTCTTCAGTTGTTTTTAAATAATTAAAGGCATCGGGACCCCGGCTGAAAAATATTATTTGATTTGGGATACCCAGCTCCTGGATCGTGTCCTGTAAAATTTCCTGGTCATCCTGATCATCATCGATGACAATAATGGGTCCTGTCTGCGCCATAAATAAAAAGATAATTAGTTAGAGATTGGCGGGTACCATCTGGTAATGGGTGGGCCATAGTATCTGCGAGCATAGATAGTGCCATACTACCGGTGATGGCAATCAGTACAGTCATTGCATTGGAAATGCGATGAATTTTCTTGTTGTGTTCTGTAAGCCTGATAGACATGCCCCGGATGAGTGTGTATTAATGTCCTCGTCAACCGCGGTGGCCGGGTAAACCTGACCTCAAAAAAAAAAGCCCCCGCCAAAGCGAAGGCTAATTGAAATATTCATAAAACGAAGACCTTATTTTCCAACCACTTTATAACGCACTTTATCGCCGGATGTTACTTCTTCGTAATAAATGTCATCCGGTGAAACAAAATATTTATTGCCGTTTACCACTACAGTTTTGCAATCGGCTGGTAACTGGTCCACCGTATCCCCTACGTAAGGGCCATCCTCTGTGTATTCTTCGTCGGTATTCAGTTTGCCATTTTTGCCGACCACGGTATACCATATCTCATCGTTGTCTTTGATTTCTTCTTTATAGTAAGTGCCGTCGAGTTCATGGTATTTTTGTTCGTTGATCACTACTACTTTGCTGCCATTGGGCAGTTCGGGTACCGATGCACCCAACGGAGCATCTACTACTTCATATTCATTGGGCCTTGCAGAAGGGCGATAATATGCGCCACCATAGTAATAATAAGGATCGCTGCCCGCATATACTCTCCTGTAACCACGGGGTAATATATTAATGTGAATACCAACGGGAGGAGCTACCACGCGGAAATAACTGCCATACGGGCGATAGTAATAGCCATTGGAATAATGAAAGCTGGTACCCCGGTAAGGGACGATCATTCGCGGCCCTGCAATAACAGTAACCCGCTGCCCGCGGTAAGGACCATAACCATAGCCGCGATTATAGCGATTGTTACGGCCGCGTTGCGCACCGGCATCCTGTATGATGAGTAAAGCGATGGCTGTAATACAAAAACTGCGTAGAATTAATGATTTCATATTGTTCATTTTTAATTACAGACTAAAAGTAGAGCATACAGTTTAAAAAGATTCTTAAAAGAGATGCGAAAAAAAGCGATTTAACAAATTGGAAAAGACTGCCTGAATGGGTGGATAGCTAACGCGAGGTAAGTAAAAGATTTGAAAAATGTGGTTGTACGCAAAGATCGCAAAGAAGCAACGAACGCAAAGGAGATTCGCTGGTGTTACGCTTTATAATCGTTACGGGCCTGCTTGAAATATGCTTTTTATCCGTCAATGAAAGTAGCACCGGGTGAAATAGTCGTCGTTGCCATTTATTCATAATCCACTAAATCCATCAAAACCGTGGTTCAGACTTCCTTTTGCAAACTCATCTACTTTTTCCACAAATGAGAAATCGCTGATTATTTTTTTCATCTTATTAATATCATCGGCGAAGATCCGGTCTTCTTCCGCGAAGCCAACATGGCTGCGCACATAGTCATGTGCAAACTCGAGTATTTCACTGCTTTGGTGCGGCCGACGAAATTCAATAGCCTGAGAGGCTGTTAATAATTCAATAGCCAGTATGAATTCAAGATTGTCCAAAACCTGGTTCAGTTTTCTTGCGCTGATGCTGCCCATACTAACATGATCTTCCTGTCCCAATGAGGTAGGAATACTATCGGCACTCGCAGGAAAACAAAGCGTTTTATTCTCGGTCACCAATGCAGCGGTGGTATACTGGGGGATCATGAAGCCGCTGTTCAGGCCAACGTTTTTCATCAGCAATACCGGCAATCCCCATTTTCCCTCCAATAACAAGTAACAACGGCGATCAGAAATATTACCAATCTCGGCTGCGGCAAAGCATGCATAATCTAATGGTAATGCAAGTGGTTGCCCATGAAAGTTGCCGCCACTGACGGTATCATCCGCGGAAAAAATAATTGGATTGTCCGTCACTGCATTTAATTCTACTGTTGTCAATTCTTTTAAATGCAGCCACGCATTTCTTGATGCACCATGCACCTGCGGCATGCAACGCAGGCTATACGGATCCTGTACACGTCCGCAATCAATATGGCTTTGCATGATAGCAGAATTCTGTAATAAAGTTCTCAGACGCTGCGCCACTAATTGGCTGCCGGCAAAAGGACGAAGCCGGTGAAGCCGTTCATCGAAAGGTGCATTGGTGCCGGTTAATGATTCCAGAGTCATGGCGCCAATGATATCCGCTGCTTCAAGGCAATTATGCATCCGCTGTACCGCCTTCACAGCGAAGGCAAGAATAAATTGTGTGCCGTTGATCAGGGCAAGACCTTCTTTCGGCCCCAATTGAACAGCTTTGATATTTTCTTTTTGAAAGATTTGGGCGGTGTTTTTTCTTTCTCCTTTATAATAACATTCGCCGAGGCCAATCAATGGAAGAAATAAATGCGCCAGCGGAGCCAGGTCGCCCGATGCGCCAACCGAACCTTTCTCGGGAACCACGGGTATTATATCGTTTTGTATATGCCACAGGATCCTTTCGACCGTTGTTAATTGAATACCACTGTATCCCTGTGCCAGGGCATGCACTTTGGTGATCAGCATGATCTTCGCCACTTCAACAGGGATAGCCTCCCCTACTCCCACGCTATGGCTTTGCAAAATTTTATATTGCAGTGTTGCCGTGTCTTCCGGCGATATGGGAGTATTGGCTAAAATTCCGAAACCGGTATTAATGCCATATACGGTTTTATTATTGGCGACAATCGCTGCAACATGCTGCTGGCTTGTTTTTATCTTTTGTATGGCTATTTCAGTCAATACTCCTTTTATTCTCCCCGAAGCAATGGATAAAGTTGTGCCTATCGTAAGCTGGTCAACCCCGTAATTGAACGTTGCGGTCATATTTCGTTATTAGGGTTCAAAAGTAAAGTTTAGCAGGCAAACTGTTTTTTAAAGCGATGGATTGATAATAAGCACCTGCAATTATTTTTGCGTGTTCAAATTAGTAATTTTGAACAAATGCCTGGAACAGGATTTATACGAGCGTTATATAAACCATTGCAACCAACCGAGAACAGTTCGGGGATAGGAAAATTCTATTACCACGAACAGCCTCCCTGCATAGCATTGCAACCGTACATTCATTGTTTTTGGGAATTAAAGCGATCAGAGCCCGATGAAACGAATTATTGTTATAGGTTGGTTACGGACGGCTGTATCGACCTTATCATAGATTGCCACGCTTATCGCGGCATGTTAATAGCAGGCATTGCCGAATGTGCTTCACAGGTGCCAATGGCAGGATCGGTTTCTTATTTCGGTATACGTTTTTTGCCTGCGGGCATAAACTATTTTGTAAAATTTCCATTGCATCTTATACATAACCGGATAGTGGAGGCGGCTAACCTTCCGGTGGGATCAATGGATCAACTGGCCGATCGTGTATATGAAAAAAAGGATTTTGCAGAAAGGGTAAAGCTGTCAGAGTTTCTTTTGCTGAAACAATTGGCGAAACAAAATACAACACTGCACCCTGCGCTTGTGCGTGCCCTGCATCATATACTTCATAACGGCGGCGATATTTCTATAGAAACAAAAACAGCAGAATGGATCAGCCCACGGCAACTGCGTCGGTTGTTTCATGAGCATATCGGTTGCCCGCCGAAATTATTTGCAAGGATTACCCGTTTTCAAAAAACCCTCTACACCATGCAATATGGTAAACCGGCTGAAAGAACCAATTCTTTTTACCAGCACGGTTATACTGACCAGGCACATTTTATCAGAGAGTTTAAACTGTTGTATGGTAACACGCCGCGGTACATTGGAAAAATAAATGGGCAGGCGCCTCTTTTATAATGCAAAATGTCCGTTTTCTACAATTTCTTCTTAGGGCCCGGATGGAATTTTACATAAAATTATCAATGAAAAACAACCTGCTTTTATTAATCAGTTTTTTTTGTATACCACACTTGAATGGACAATTAAAAATAAAACCTGGCGCAATGAAAGATTCAACTCACATGACGATATTTGAAAATAACCTGCAGGAAGTATACACGGTATTTATAACAGCAGATGTAAAGAAATGTAAAGCGTTCTATGCAGACTGGTTTGGCTTTACGGTTTTGTTTGAATCATCGTGGTTTATATTGCTGCAATCCCCGGGAAAGAAAAGTTTTCCGCTTGCTTTTATGAATGAAGAACACCCAAGCTCACCGCCGGTGCCAAAAGCCATGAGTGGCAACGGTGCTTTTATTACGCTGCAGGTTGCGGATGCAAAAACAGTCTACGAGGCTATGCTCCAAGCCGGCTTGAAGATCAGTTATCATTTAAAAGATGAGGATTGGGGACAACGCCGTTTCGCCGTGATGGATCCGAATGGAATGCATGTGGATATCGTGGAACAAACGGCGCCTAAAGAAGGTTATTGGGATAAGTATTTGAAATAACTCCCCATTAGTTGCGGTTACCGCGCTGTCATGGATAAAAAGTCCGCATTCTGCTTTTCTGATAAGCCCTGAATCGGTATATTTGCGCCCTGCTTTAAAAAATGATCCGGTAGGTCATTGAATAGAGCATCCCGCATCAGGTGGGAAGCTCATTGATTGAATACTGGTTTAGTTCTTTTTATTTCGGCCCGGTAGCTCAGCTGAATAGAGCACAAACCTTCTAAGTTTGGGGTCATTGGTTTGAATCCAATCCGG
>WUUC01182830.1_pt1 | contig 11336 bp, 24 predicted proteins | sample 6278441 | NCBI WGS metagenome assembly WUUC01 (sample SAMN13675441, study PRJNA597444) | soil metagenome | isolation source: soil | place: USA: Washington | collected 2017-10 | reverse complement strand
TCGCCTGCATTCCGAAGTGGAAGACACCGCCCGCCGGGCGCGGGCGCTCGAAGCGGCGCGCGAGCGGTGTTTGCTCGACCCGCGGACCGCCCTTTTCAACGATCTGCGGGCGAGCGGGCTTTCGATGCCCGACGCCATTGCGGAAGTCGAGCGCCAGTTTCCGTCAGTCACCAGCACCGAAACCAACGACACCACCCCGGGGGAACAACCATGAGCAAGCCAGTTCACGCCGAACACGTCATCCGAGCCGCGCGCCAAGTCTCGTCGCGCCTACACGCCGAATTCAACGCCGCCATGCGGAGCGGGGAGGGCGGGCAGGTGCCAGGCCTTTTCGTGGTGGCGGCGGGCGCCATCGATGAACTGATCTGGCAGCTGCAGGCCGCGATGCAGGATGAAGGGGACGATGCTGTTCCCGAGCGGCCAGCGCCCGCGTCCGCGGAGAAGGCGCCGCGCTGCCGGCATGACTGGCAAGAGGTTGCCCTTCCCGGGGGCGAGACCGTCACCGCTTGCAAGCTCTGCGGCGTGCCGAAGTCGAAACGGGGGCGGAAAGCGGCGCCCGCCTCGAACGGTGAAGCGGCGGCGCCCGCGGCGGTGGTGACTCCGTGAGAACTTGGCGCTTCGACGTACACCAGGAAGAGGGCCGCGTTTGGGTGGCGCTCGTGAATGAGCTGGGCAACGGCGATTCTCTCGGCCTACGCCCCCTTGAAGCGGCGAAGCTGGCCGCGGGGATCTTCCTCCCCGCCGCGCGCTTGGTGCTGGCGGAGCTGCGCGCGAAGTTGGTGGGGAAGTTCCGGGGGTGGCTGTGATCTGCGCCTACTGTCGCCGGCCGGGGGCGCGCCAGATCGGCTCTCCGTGTCCGGGGTGCGGCGCCGACACCTGGTGTGACTCCCCGTGCGGGTACGCTCACGGGGTGCTGCACATGATCGCGGCGTGCGCGGCAAACGGGATCGAGGTGCGGCGGGGGTGCAAGTTCTGCGGCGCGGAGATCCCCTTGGACGTGATTGGGCCGGCGCTCGAAATGTTTTTCCTGGGGGCGCTCGAAGCACCACCCGAAATTGCTTGCCCCTCCGCCGCTTGCGTCGCGAAGGGACTGGCCGATCCGGACTTCATCGGGCTGGCGCAAAGCGTGTCGCGGTGAGCTTTCGCATTCAGACCGTGTGGGCGTGGCTGGCGATCGATCCGGATGACGGTGACGAGGGGGTCATGGCGTTTTTGCAACACGGGCGCTGGACTCCCGCCATCGGCGCCGACGAAACCAGGCTGAAAAAGCTGCGCCCCCGGGTGATCGAAGCGCTGGCCCAGACCGGGCTAACCGCCCGCCTCGCGCGCTTCGATCTTCGGACCGACGTGGAAGAGGTGAAAGGTTGAACGCCCGCGCCGTTCTCTACGCTCGCGTGTCGACCAAAGACAAGCAAGATCCCCAGCTGCAGATCGACGAGCTTCGCCGCTACGCCGATGTCCGGGGGTGGGAGGTGACGGCGGAGCTTATCGAGCTGGAATCGGGCGCCAAGACCGATCGGCCGATGTTCGAGCGGGCTCTGCGCCTCATCGAAGGCGGCGCCGCCGGAATCCTGGCGTCGGTGGAGCTTTCCCGATGGGGCCGCTCGACCGCTCACCTCCTCCAGGTGGCCGAGCGCCTGAAGGCGGTGAGCGGGGAGCTGGTGGCCACCCGGCAAAACATCGACACCACCACCCCCGCCGGGCGCCTGCTGTTTTCCATCCTCGCGGCGCTGGCGCAGTTCGAGCGGGAATTGACCCAGGAACGGGTGACTGCCGGCGTGCGCCGGGCCATCGCCAAGCGGGGGGGCGCTTGGGGGCGGCAGCGGGTTGGCCTCCCCCAAGCGGCGCTCGACCGAGCGGCAGAGCTTCACCGCAAGGGTTTCAGCTGGGAGGCGATCTCTGCGGCGCTCGCCAAAGCGAACCATTTGCAGCCAGCACGCACCACGGGCAAGCGGCAGCACCCCGCCCGCCCCTGGTCAAAAGCCACTCTCAGAGACGCCCTGGCGCGCGTCGGATTACTTGCCCGATTTTCCGGCCCGCGCCCCAGATAGCCCGCGGGGAATTTCCCCAGCGGCCGCGCGTAGCATCACAGGTGTAATCCTACGGAGGGATGCCGCCCTGACTCGGGGGGCGGCGCCCGCCGGGTGCCAATCTCCCGGGTGGCATTCAAGAGCGTTCAGCCGCGGATGAGCGACAGCGATCCGCTGAAGGTGCGGAGCGGGCTCGGGGCCACCACGGGCGCGGGCACGGGGGTGGGAACCGGCGGCGGCGGTACCAGGGTCAGCTCTGCCGCCGCGCGCAGCCGGCGATCCAGCTCGAAGCGCTCGAGGGCCGGCGTGATCGCGCCCAGCACCCGCGGCGGCGACGGCAGGATGGTGGCCACGGGTCCGAGCGGGGAAGTGGCCAAGGGCTCGCCCCCGGGCATCACCCGGGTGGGCGCCAAGCTCGCCACCGCCGTTTGTGCCTTCTTCCGGCGGAAGCACCACCAAAGGAGAAGCGCCAGCACCACCCACTTCCACATCAGACAAACCTCCGCAGGAACGTGCTGGTGGCGGTGGTGCGGAGCGGGGGCAGGGCGTTGCCGACGATGGTGGCCGCGCCGGTCGGCGTCTGCATGGTCTCGGTGCCTCCCGGGCGCACCCCCGCGCCCCCAGCGACCGCGGGCGCGGTCTTCCGCCAGAACCAAAGAGCGGCCACCGCCAGCGCCGCCGCGCCGATGGCCCACCACCACTTTTTGAAAAAGCTCATGTCAGCACGTGCTCCTGAAGGAACCACCGCCCGACGGCGGAACGTCACCCGAGGTGGGCGGAGCGCTGCGCGGGAAAACCTCCGCCACCTTGGCCGAGAGGCGGCTCGTGAGCTGCGATCCCATGAGGTTCAAGACCCCCAGCACCACCCCCGCCCACTTCGCCCAGCTCCGATCGGTGAGAAGTCCGAAGGCCAAGAGCGCCAAGGGGAGCCACCCGATTCTTTTCAAGAGATTCATTCAGTGCCCCCCGCAAGAGCATTTGGGTTTCACCACCACATCGTAAAAGTAGGCCGCGATCACAGAGACCGCGATCAGCCAAAGCGCCGTGCGCAAGGTCATTTAAAAAGCCCCTTCCAAAGGGTCACCGCCCCCGATGCCGCTTGCGCTCCCCCCTCCAAGAGATCCGCCGCGGGGGCGATCCGGGAACGGTTCTCCACCAAGGTGGCGATCTTGGTCCGCTGCACCCAAAGGTAGACCGCCACCCCGCCCGCCACCACCAGGAGGAGATACCAGAGCCACGCGGGGATCTTCATCGCTTCACCCACCAAAAGAAGAGGGCCGCCCCCACGATGAGGGCAATCACCCACCAGAGTTTCCCGAGACCACCTTTCAAGGCTGCCGCCAGCGGCGCAGAGATCGCGGTGCCGATCGAGCTGCCCGCGCCACCAAACACCGTCCGCATCGACCCCATGAAATCCCAGTAGGTTTCCTCGGCGGAGACTTCCACCATCCGCAGAGCCCGCCAGGTGCTTTTCATCGCGGCGGCGACTTGCGATCGGATGGTGGCGTCGACCGCAAAGCCACCGCTCGCCGGAATGGTCGCGTAGATCTTTTGGGCGTAGCTGTTGGCTTGGTCGAGCAAGCTCTGCGCCGATGCCCGGGCGTTGGCCGAATCCCAAAACGACGACGGGATTTCGTCCAGCCGATCGTATCCCTGGCGCAAGAGGCGGGCGCACTCCCCGAGCAGAGCCCGGGCTTGATCCGCCGAGCGGATGTCGAGCGCCATCTCGGCGATCGAGTCGTCTATGTTCACGGCGGTGGGCATGGCTTACGGGGTGGTGGCTCCTTTGTAGGTGATCGAGAAAGGTTCGGTGGTGACCGTCGCGTGCACCTCGCGCTTCGAAAAGAAGAAAAACCACAGCCCCACCGCCGCGCCCGCGGCCACGATCAGAAGTGCGAGATCTTTGACCTTCAATTTCATCGGCGCGGATCGGCCACGACAGGGGGCAGGGTTTGCGGCTTGAGACCGTTCGACACCTTGAGCAGAACCCCGCCCGCCACGATGAGGATCCCGCCCCAGGTGCCCGGCAGGTATTCCCCGCCGAAAAGGGCGGCACTCCCGAGTATGGTCAAAGCTTTGCTCCAAAAAGATTTCATGGGCCTACCTTTCCGTTCCGGATGTCGAGGACAAGCCGTCGGGTGTCGACGATGCATTTTTGGAGCCCGGAAAGCTCTCTCGCGAGGAACCACAGACGATAGTCTCTTTGAGGGCCTGGAAGCGTGTCGAACACGTCTCCCAGCTCTTGCAGACGGCACGCAAACGTAGCGATGGCGACCGCGAGATCGGCGCACGCCGTGGCTCCGAAGCTCGGGGTGCGGGCGATGGGGACGGGGGTGAGATCTTCGTCAACCCGGGTGGGATCGTCGGTTGAAAAGGGCGGTGCCTCTTGCTCCCCATGGCTTTCCTCGCGCGTTGGAAGTTCGTCGTCATTCGCCGTCACGCCTTACCCCGCGCCTACCCTGGTAGACCCTGACCAAAGTTTCGGCGATGGCAATCCGCTCGCGGAGCGCATCCACGGCAAGGGTGAGCCGATCGATGGCTTCCGCCAGCTCTTTCGCTCGCTTCTCCGCCCCGTGCAAGCGCGCGGCGGCGGCGCCCCAGGTGACCAGCATTCCGCCCCCCGCCATCGCGAGGACGATCCAGTTTCCGAGATCCAATGCCGGCATTTCATGGTGCCCCGTTTGGCGGGGTGGGCGAGGGGGCGGGGAGCGGTGGGCGCGGCGGGCAGGCCTTGCGCAGCGCTCGCATCACCAAAGCGATGGCCCGGCCCAGCTCGGGATGCATGTTATGGGCAAGGGGCAGGGTGGCGAGTAAATGCTCGACCGCTTCCGTGCTGATCTCGACGGGAACCGCTTTTACCGAAAGCTTCGCGGTGGGCTTGAGCGCGGCCAGCTTATCCAGCTGTAGCGCTTCCCACGCGTCGAGGCGCGCCGCAAGGGCCGCCTCGCTGCCGCCCCAGTCCGATCCGTTTTGCAGCCGGGTGAAGATGGCGGCCCGATCCCGCTCTGAAAGAAAGACTTTCATGGCGGAAAAACCCCGTTGGCTTGCAGGTAGGTATCCACCGCCAGCATGCGATTGGCCGGCGTGCCGCTTCCCCCCACGAAAGCCGACAGGATCGCGGCCACCACCCCGGGAAGTGGGATCGCTTCTTCAGCCACAGGAAGCTTGCTCGCATCGTTGTAGGTGATGCGGGTAGCCTGGCCGTTCCCCATGAAAAGCGTCAGGGTGGCCACTGGGGCGTTTGCCTCGTCAGCGGCTTCCACCACCACCACCAGATCATTCGCCTTGATGGTGATGCTCCGGGTGAGAAGCTTATTCACCTTGGTTCGAGCGGGCGCGGTGGTGATGGTGCTCATGTTTGAAGCTCCAGGGTCCGCAGGTTGTCATCGATCCGCTTCACCGCCCGGGCCAGCTGATAGACGGCGTTCCGGATCGCGGCGGCGTCCGTGGCGTATGTCGTCAGGTCCGACCAGTTTGTAAAGGTGTCGTTGGTCCCTCCGGCCGTGATGTTGTTGGTGAGGGCCGCCGACTCGGGAGTGCCGTCGATGTCAAAAAGCGGGATCTTCCGCCAGCCGCTGTCACCGGGGTTGTAGACCAGCAGATCGTCAGAATTCGAATCGTAGACCAGCGGCAGCTTGCCGGTGTAGGCGGTCGGGGTTCCGGTCGGTGGGCCAGCGCAAGAGGGGATCCAGAGAAAGCCATCGGTGGCGTTGGTGGCGAGCGCCGCCAGCGATCCCACCACCACCCCCTTCGCGCTTTGGATGCGCGCCGATCCGTTGGTGGGGTCCCGGCCAAAGTAGATGTCACCACACTCGAAGCGGGTGTTTCCGCCAGCGGCATTGAAGGTGAGGCGATCCCCCGCCATGGTCAGGATCTCGGCCCCCCCGAGACAAAAGCCGACGGTGCCGAGCGGGTTGAAATAAAAGCCCGTGCCAGTCGAGGCGGTAAAAGCCATCGCCGGAGTGGCGGCGGCGCCGCTCGGGAACATCATTTGGAGCGGGCGAAAGTTGTAATACTCCGTGCCGCCGATCGAGACTCGAATGCGATCGGCGGGCGGTCCAATCGCCCACGAAAAACCGCTCTGTTCGGAAGTGGTGAAGGCGAGCCCGGGCGACGCGGTGCTGCCGGCAGGGATCAGAAGCTGGGCCGGGCGGAAGACCACCGCATCGGCCAGCGCTGCGCCCGCGGCGCGCAGCATGAGAGTCAAGATGGTGTCTTCCGATCCGGAAGTGGCATCCTGGTTTTGGCTCTTGAGGCGCGCTTGAACCTCGTCGTTGCCGGCGTCGTCCTCCCCGTAAAAGTCGAGCGACACCCCGAACCCGGTGCCAGCGGTGGCGCTGGTACGGTGGCGGATCTCCAGGGCGGTGGGGGCGGTGGTGGTGCCAGCGTCGGAGACTTCCGCAGAAAACTCCCCGTCGTTGTAGACGTTCACCGGGCCGCCCCCAAAGGTGCCGCCACGCCGGCCATGCGGGAAAAACCCGCCGCGGTTGGGAACGCTCACGCGAGACCCGCCTTTGGCCCGAACAAAACCAGATCAGTCCCGGTGCCAGGGTCCATCGGAAAAAGACCCTCCATCGCCCACTCCGCCGTTACCGCCGAGAATGTGCGCGTCCCCTCCTGGATCCCGAAGGCGTTTTTGTGCACGAACTTTCGAGCGCTGCCCGCTGGATTCCCGCCGCCAAGGTCAATTTCGCCCAGCACCGACTCAGCGATCGTAAGATCGATTTCATAGGGATCCTTGGTGGTGGCGTAGCGTCCCGAGATCTGCTTTCCGAACTTTCCCGCCCGGGCGCTGGCGGTGTGAAAGAGCATGAGCTGATCGAGCGGCCACCCGAGCTTTCGCGCATCGTTCACCGCCACCCCGACGAGAAAGGGCTTTTCCGCCGTGCGCTCGCCCGCTTCCGAGCGCAGCATGCGAGCCACCGCGTAGGCGCGCAGCGACACCGGGCGCCCGGCCACCGCGCTTGCTTTCGCCGCGAGCCCGGCCGGGCTCTCTTGGATGATGCCGAGATCATCCGGGGTGGTGGTGGTGAGGCGCCGCCCCCGCTTCCCGAAGTCAGCCACGAAAGGCGCCACCTTCACCCCCGCGAAAAACAGCAGGAAAACCAGAGCGCCGATGAAGATCCAGCGGCGCAAGCATCACCCACCCGTGATATTGACGGTGACGTTCCCGGCGTCGGCGGTCAGCTCGCACTCCGAAAAGAGCCGATCCAATTCCTCTTGCCCCATGCCCGGCTGGCCGGGCTCCCAGGTGCACTGCACCTCGTAAATAACGCCGTCCTCATGCACATCGGCCAGCGCCACCGATCCCCGCATCATCTTCACGCCGGTCGAGGCCTCGTAGCTGTCGGGCAGGGATTGCGCGGTCAAAATCGCGTTGGTGGGGACCGCGGAGCCATCGCGATCGGCTTGCGCGGTGAGGGTCCAGGTTTCCCCGGTGTAGGTTTGCGCCTGGCCTTTGTCGCTCGGGTTGCGGGCGAAGATCTCGATGGTGAGATGCAGCAGCACCGACGGGTTTTTGATGAAGAAGCGGGCGGTGTTGGTTGCACCTCCGCCGTTCGCCACCCGGGCGATCTGGCGGGCTAGGACTTTCGTCCTTTGCCCAGAGCAGTTCACGCGGATTTCCTGATGATGGTCGACGCGTGGCCCGCGAGATCGCTGATCAGATCGGTCACCGCCTGAAAGTTGCTCTTTGGTGGCGGCGGCGGCGGAACGGTCGGGACCGCTTTGGGCGCACCCACCTTTTCCACCTTCAAAAACCACCACCCCGCCAGCAGAAGCACCGCCGCGAGGAGGATCCAGGGTAGCGCGCGCATCTAGAAGATCCTCCCGATGGTGTTGTTGTAGACAGACTTACTTGCGTCCGCGACCGCGCCCGCTCCCGCTTTCACCCCGCCCACGATGGTGCCGCTGATCTCGCCCGCGTTGTCGTAAACCACCGTCGCTTGTCCGAGCGGCGTGAGGTAGGAGTAGGCCTTGCACCCCATGCCCGCGATCGAGCTGCCCCCGGCAAAGCCCGTGCAACCGGCGTTGCTGATCGCGTTGGCCCCGCCCAGGAAAGACGAAAGCGTCGCACCTGACGGTTTCGGCGGCGCCACCGCTGGCTTGACGCCGCTTGCGCTGCCGCCGGTGAGAGAATCGGCGGCGCCTTGCCGTCGGCGGAAGAGGAAAATCCCTCCCAGGACCAACAGAAAGGCGCCTATGAGAAGCGCTGCCCGCACGGGGTGACCCCGCCCGGGTTAGCGGAGAACCCTTTCCGGCAACGCGTCCAGCTTGCCGAAGCGGCGCGAGGCAACCACGTCGCCCAGGTCATGCCGGAACATGTTCCGTTCGAGCTTGGCGCCCTGTGCGCCCGCCCGGCGCAGCAGATCGTCTTTCTTGGACGGGTGAAGCTCGCGGAATTCGTTCAGTGCGAAGCGGTGACGCCCGCTCGATGGCGCGGTGGTGAAGGTGCGCACGATCCGCAGATCGCCCGCGAACTTCGGCATCTTGGTCAATTGCGCGTTCGTCCCGGGCGCCCGCCAGGGGGTGTAAAGCGCGGTCGACGCGTGAAGCTGCGCGTTGGGAGTGGCCTCCAGGGTGTGCGGGTTGCCTCCGCCATCGTGAATGATGGTGGTGCCCACCCCCGAGCCCGGCCCGCGGCGCCCGCCCATGATCCGGCGGTAGCTCGAAAAGAAACCGTCGATGTGGACGGTGACGTCTTGGCCGAGCTGCGGGATCGCCACGCTGGTGATGTTGTCGGCGCCGTCCGCGCCCCCGAACCCGAGCAGATCGTGTAGCTCGAAGATCCCGGCGATGCGGCTGCCGTCCTTGACGTTCGAGAGACCCCCGGCAGAGCCCACCGCTTCCAGAACCGCCTGATTGCCGCCCGCCGCGGGCGCATCGTAGATCCGCCACTGCTGAATGACCGGGATGTCCAGCTGATCGGCCACCACGTATTCGATCCAGGACTGGACGTTGCACGTCCCTTCGATCACGAGCCCGGTGGAGACCGCATCGAGCACGGTGGTGGCCGCGATGTAGGTAACCAGCTCGGAATTGGTCAACCACCCCAGCCAGATCGCCGAGTCGTGGGGCCGCTGCAAGCACTCGTGAGCGAACGGCAGAACGAAATAGAGATCCACCGCCACGTCGCCATCGGCGGTGGGGATCTGGATTCGCGCCCAGCTCCCGTACGTGTAGCCCGACGAGACGAATTCGAAAACGTGCTTGGCCACCACCCCCGGCGTGCTCGACCGCTCGAACATCGTCCCGAAGTGGTTGCTCTTGAAATTGAAGGAATCGACGATCCGGTGAAGGTTATCCCAGTTCACCACCGCCCCGCCCGAGGCGGCTTGGTCCACTCCCACCCGGACGCGGGTCACGAGGTTGAGACCGATGGGCCAATTGTCGTCCACGCTCGACTTGGGGGCCGGGACGTTGAACGTCGCGGACTGCACCGAAGTGGCGGGGGTGACGGCAACCGAAGTCGCGCCGTCGCTGGTGAGATCATGCTGAGAGGGCGTTCCGTAGTTGCGCATGGGTTAGGCCCCCACTCCGAAAAGCTTGGTGAAAAAGGGACCGACCACGGGCAGCGCGGTGGTGCGCGCCACGATTTCGGCGCGCCAGCGGATGGCGGCCACAATGACTAGAAGCACGAAAATCCCGAAAACTACCGGGCGCCCCTTCGCCCAACCGAGGGGCGCTTTTACCACTGCCGCTGGATCAGCCATGCGCCCAGGATCCCTCCGGACCGCGCGATTTCCCGGTGACGAATTCCCATCCGTCGGTGGCGAGGGCGGTGCTGGTGACGAGGACCAACTAGGGACTAATTAGGGCCGTAAATCACCCCATCCCAGTCGCCGGTGTTGGTGACCAGCACGAATTCGCCGCGCTGAAGGTTCCGAATCACGGAGACCGCTTCCGGCGGCAGGCGGAGCTGTTCTTCCGCGTAGGTGAGACTCCGCCCCTGCAGCATGAAAAGGGCGGTGGTCTCGGCCAGATCCATTGCCTCCGTCGGCAGCGACTGCGGGATCTGAGTAGTCCCTGCCGTGGACACCCCGATCGAGCTGCCCTCACGCAGCGCTTCGGCGAAGCTCGGACCATCCCAGCAACGGGCGGACCGGAGGCCCTTGTAAAGCTCATCGCCCACCACCACCACCGCGGCCCCTGCGCGCCCCATGCGCAGTCCGAGCGCCGCGATTTCTTCCAAGCTCACCCGGGTGCCGCTGGCGGGGTTTGGGTGAAAGACGATCACGCGGGAATCCCCCTCCCCGAGCGGCCGCGCGGCCAGATCCGCGACGTTGTCTCGCACCGTTCCCTGATACTGCGGCTCTGCCCGTTTGGTGTCGTGGATGAGCCCGAACTGGACGATCCCCAGCTCCACCGCTCGGGAAACTACCTCTTGCAGGTGGTAGGTTTTGCCGAATCTCGGGGTGCCGAGCGCCATGTGGCGGAACCCTTCCCCTTGCTCGATCGCTGTTTCGAAGATGACCGCGAGCGCATCTTGCCGAGTGCCCCTTTGAGGCGCGCGAGCGCCAGCGCGCGCATGCGCCGTCGGTGGTTCCGGGCTTTGATCGCGTTCCGCATCGGTTGCCACCTTTCGTTGCACGCGGGACAGAGCCCGTTTTTGGGAAGGCGCGGGGGATTCCAGCGGAGCCCGCACCGACGGCAAACCGCGCGCCCCTTTCTTCCGGGCGCGGGCGTTGTCAGGAGGTTGGGCGGAGCGCTTCCGTCGTAACCGCATCGTTCACACCTATGGGAGATGGGTTTTCCTCCGTCTGAGGTTTCGCGATCGACGGTGGTTTTTTGGGGAGCTTTTCCGAGCCGATACTCATCTCTCCGACGATGAAGGCGCCCGACACGATCATTTGCTTGAACGGCGTCAGGGCGGTGTCGGGAAACCAGATCGCCAGCTGTTGGCCAAGGGCGAGCCCGAAGTCGCGAACGTCCTCATCGTCGGGATCGTTCGCGCGGCGCCCGGCTGCCTCGATGGCCACGTCGCACGCCGCCACGAACACCCGGGCGAGCCGCTTCCCCGCAGAGCCGCACCACCCCGGCGGGGGAAGTGCAGCCGGCGCGGTCACAGTCGGGGGAGTGACTGCCGCGCCGGCTTGCCCAAGTGCTGCGCTGGTTTGGGGGTTGATCTGTGCGCCACCTAGGGCGGCGGCGAGCGCGGCGGCGCCGTCGCTGCCAAGCGTGAGGGACTGTCGCGCAACGCCGTTCGTCGGGCGTGCGCTGAAAGGTTTCCCGCATCCTTTGCACGGCGTGCCCGCTGCCGGGGAGGGTCCCCAATCGTGATGCCGGCGCTTGCAGCTGTTGGGGATC
>WUUC01240912.1_pt1 | contig 11338 bp, 9 predicted proteins | sample 6278441 | NCBI WGS metagenome assembly WUUC01 (sample SAMN13675441, study PRJNA597444) | soil metagenome | isolation source: soil | place: USA: Washington | collected 2017-10 | reverse complement strand
TTCAACCTCAATATTGCTGACCTCTTTATTATTCAAGGAGGTGACCGGTGCTATTTCCTTTACGATCTTGCCGGGTGTAAATAAATTAAAGGGCCCCCCGAGATCCGTCAGCATTCCAGGCCGGACAGTCGTTTCCCCGGGTTTACTTAGAAGTAACAATGCATTCAGGCTGATGAAACAAAGTAATCCTGCAACTATACCCGCGAGTTTATTAAAAGAAAACGCTGGTTTTTTACCAATACCCATTATTGATTCGATCCTTGCCAGCAACTGGTGTTTCTTACCGCTGGAAGCAGCTACAGTCAAGGCTGACGAAGGTACCATTGATGCCTTTTCCAACGTCAACAAGGCTGATGCATATCCGTGTGGCTCATATTGAAACTGCAACACCATTTCATCACAATTCTTTTCTCTTTCTCCGTCTATTATTTTGGCGAATGCGTTTACAAAAGGATTAAAATAAAGAACCGACTCTATGATCTTTGTAATAAGGTTGATCAGGAAATCAAACCGCCTGATATGTGAAAGTTCATGCAACAAAACCGCTTCTGTTTGGTGCGTAGATAAGTGGTTGATCGCAGCAACTGGTAACAAGATCACAGGTTTCAGGAAACCAATGGTCACCGGCGATGAAACAAACCCCGACATCCAAATCTGCACCGTTTTGGCGATACCCATTTGCACTGCCATCTTTTGTACAAACATTCTCCATTGCACATCCGCTTTTATCAGCCCATAACGGCGAATGACTTGTACATATCGATAGTTCCTGATAAAATTGAGAATCGGCAATGTTAATAAAACAAGGTACAAGATTGATGCAACAGGCAACATAGTATACAGCCAGTTATTGACCTCCGTGTTGCTATCAACAAGAATGAACGTCGAATAACCGCTATGCGCCGAAGAAGTATCGGCAAGGACGACAAAGAAAGTAACAACGAACCAGGCGAAACCGGTGAAGAGCAGGGCAGTGGCCATTGCGCTTTTTTGTGAGGACTTCGCTTTCCTGAAGATTGCAGTAACTAGTTGGTAAACCACCCACAACAACGCCATCTGCCACAAGCTGTTTAAAACAGCCCATCCCAATGCCTGCAGAAAGTTAGATTGCCCGATAGCAAACATGTTTATTGATTTTTCAGGTCATTTAATAGTGCCTGTATTTTTTCTAATTCGGCCGGGCTGGCTTTATGTTCACCCAGTGCCTGGATCACGAGTTGGGTAGGAGAGCCGCCAAAAAGACTGTTAATCATCTTACCCAATAAATGTTTTTGTGTTTTTTCCTTATTCACTGCTGCCTGGTATACGTGTGTTCTCATCGAATCATCTCTTTTAACCAGGCCTTTCTCGTTCATAATCTGCATCAGCTTCAAGGTAGTGGTATAACCTACATCTTTAGTTGCCGCTAAACCTTCATGTACTTCCCGTACCGTTGCCAGTCCTTTTATCCAAAGGATCTGCAATATTTCTAATTCACTTTCTGTTGGCTTAATAGTTTTTGTTGTCGACATGGGTTTTATGTTTTGCTAACCGAATATACGACTATTTTCGTATAACACTAATACCCTAACTTTTTTTAATTTTTTTTAACACTGATTAACTATGAGACGCAGCAGCTTAGAAAAAGTTACACCGGTACTTACCGTCTCGATGCACAAATATAATGGTAATCGTTTTTATTAGAATGTTGCATGGGATGAACGGTCGACAAGAATAAAATGCGAGCCTAAAGCAGGAATATTCCTGGGGTAAATACCACCTGATGTATATGAAAAAAAATAGCCCCCCTGTAGAAACAGCGGGACTATGTGATAATGGTTCTGATTAAGCTCTTGAACTATTTATAGTGAACCGTATTTTTGGCAATTACGGTTGCTTTTTCTTTTGGCAGCTTCACTTCCTTCGATGGAACTGGATCTATTATTTGCGCTGTTGCCGTCGCTGTTCCACTCATTTGCGCCAGCGTAGGGGCTATGACCAAAGATACAATCGACATCAATTTAATAAGAATATTCATCGATGGGCCGGACGTGTCTTTAAACGGATCACCAACTGTATCACCGGTAACAGATGCTTTGTGCGGTTCTGATTTTTTGTAAAACATTTCGCCGTTTATTTCAACGCCTTTTTCAAACGATTTTTTTGCATTATCCCAGGCGCCGCCTGCATTGTTCTGAAACATTCCCATTAATACACCGCTTACTGTAGCACCTGCTAAGAAACCACCCAACGCTTCGGCACCGAGACCCGGCATAAAACCAATGATCAGGGGTGAGATAATGGCAATGGCACCCGGCAGCATCATTTTTTTAAGGGATGCCTGCGTTGATATCGCTACGCACTTATCGTATTCCGGTTTGCCCGTACCTTCCATGATGCCGGGAATAGTACGGAACTGGCGGCGAACTTCTTCCACCATCGCCATCGCAGCTTCCCCAACAGCACGGATACATAAAGAAGAGAATATAAATGGAATCATGGCACCTACAAACAGGCAGGCTAACACATTTGCTTTATAAATATCAATGCCGCTGATGCCTGCCACACCAACAAAGGCGGCAAACAAAGCCAGCGCTGTCAATGCCGCAGAAGCAATTGCGAAACCTTTTCCCGACGCAGCCGTTGTATTACCTACTGCATCCAGTACATCCGTTTTTTCACGAACATCTTTTGGAAGCTCACTCATTTCCGCAATCCCACCGGCATTATCTGCAATAGGGCCAAAAGCGTCAATGGCTAATTGCATAGCGGTTGTTGCCATCATACCTGTAGCAGCAATAGCAACACCGTACAGACCGGCACATTCGTAAGAACCCCATATACCGCCAGCTAATACTAATATTGGTAAAAAAGTAGATTCCATACCCACTGCCAAACCACCAATTACGTTAGTGGCATGTCCTGTCGAAGATTGCCGGATAATTGACAGTACAGGACGTTTGCCCATTGCCGTATAATATTCCGTAATGATACTCATAAGTGCACCTACTAAAAGACCTACACCAATGGCGCCTAACACTCCCCATTTAGTAAACATTACACCACGGAGCATCATATTTTCAGGGAGCAGCCAATATACTAAACCAGCAGCAGCGAAAGCAGTCAATATCATAGATCCCCAGTTGCCCATGTTCAATGCTTTCTGCACTGTATTGGTATTGATACCTGCGGTATCACTGATCCGGACAAACAAAGTACCAACGATAGAAAATAGAATGCCAACACCTGCGATCAGCATTGGTAATATAACAGGGGAAAATCCACCTAAAACATCGCTATCCAAAACCTGGGTTTGTTGCCCCAGTACAATTGTTGCTAATACCGTTGCTACATAAGAACCGAATAAGTCAGCCCCCATACCCGCTACGTCACCCACATTATCACCTACGTTATCAGCAATTGTGGCTGGGTTACGCGGATCATCTTCGGGAATGCCCGCCTCTACCTTTCCAACCAGGTCGGCGCCAACGTCTGCGGCCTTAGTATAGATACCACCACCCACGCGGGCAAATAAGGCGATTGATTCAGCTCCCAATGAAAACCCGGTTAATACTTCTATCGTACGGATCATCTCTTCAGAATTGATAGGTGCATCCGCTGCGAAAACTTGTTTCAATACAATATATAAACCACCGAGGCCTAATACAGCAAGTCCTGCTACACCAACACCCATTACGGCGCCGCCGGTAAATGATACATTCAATGCTTTACTTAAACTTGTACGGGCTGCCTGGGCAGTGCGGACATTTGCTTTGGTAGCTGCTTTCATACCGATATAACCGGCAGTGGCGCTTAATACCGCACCGATCACGAAAGCGATCGCAATTGACCAGTGAGAATGTGGATTTGCCTGTGCCATTACAGCCAACAGGATACCGACGATGACCACGAAATAACCTAACACTTTCCATTCGGCTTTTAGAAAGGCCATTGCACCTTCAGCAATATAGTTGCTGATCTCTTTCATGCGGTCCGTACCCGCATCCTGCCTGCCGACCCAGTTGAATTTTACAAGGGTGTATAAGAGGCCGATGATTCCCATTACGGGAACGAGATAGATCAATTTGTCCATAAGCGTAGCTTCTTAATAAAATTTAAAGGTGGGCAAAGATAGGGGATGGAAGGTTAAATCGCCAATTTGTGTAATGGAATTTGGAGCCATGAAACCCGGCCGCAACGCCTTGATTGGGCCTGTGTTGCGACCCTCCTTTTATTGGCTCTCATTTCGTTGGAGTATAGCTCCGTCATTGCCCTGCTTACAGCATTTGATGAGGAACTAGTTCCCCAAAAGACATTTATAAATAGGATGATTTCCTGTCATCATGGCGTTCCCGGCATATACGGTCAATGGCATATTCCTTGTATTTTCTATGGCATGAATAAAATAATCAGCTTTTGTTTACTGGTGAGCATGCAATACGCCGGGGCGCAAACCGTGCCTGACAGCACCACGCAAAACAGAACGGGCAGCAGCATACAAACACTTGCGGACCCTCTTATACAGAACGCCACTGACAGCATGCGGACTTTTCCTAAAAAAACCATTCGCGAAAATCTGGAAGTGTATAAACTCAAAGCCGCATCGGATATTCCCATTACAGCCATCGGCACTGGCTGGAGTCTTTATGCTTTTACGCAGATATATAGTAAAGACAAATCAACGGAGGAAAAGATATTAGGCCTTAACAAAAACGATATCCCTTCTTTTGACAGGCATGGCGCCGATGTTTACCACCCTAAAGCAGACGAGTTAGGCGATATGCTTTTTTATGGAGCCATGCCGCTGCCGGTGCTGCTGATGCTGGATAAAGAAATACGAAAAGACGGCTTAAAGACGGCTATACTATATCTTGAATCAATGGCTATTACCGGGTTATTGTATACGGGTGCGACCTATTTCACCGACCGTTATCGTCCTTATGCATACAACCCCAATGTTCCCATGTCGCAACGAACCCGGGGCGGCGCTAAGAATTCTTTTTTTGCAGGGCACGTGGCCTTAGTTGGAACCTCAACTTTTTTTATTGCAAAAGTCCTGAATGATTATCATCCTGATTCGAAAGCAAGATGGCTGCCTTTCACACTCGCGGGATTAGCAACTGGAACAACGGCAGTGATGCGTTATCGCGGTGGGCAACATTTTGTATCGGATATAATATTAGGAACGATAGTAGGCACCTTATCAGGCATTTTGGTGCCACATGTTCATAAAAATAAAGATATCGCTGATCGCAGGCTATCATTTACTACATCTTATATGGGAGACACACCGCAGTTTGGTGTCGTTTATAAACTTATGAAATAGACAGGGACAAAAATGCATCCGGCAATGAGTCTGTTATATCGCTTGCAATCAAAGCTTCCATAGAATGTTTTTCCGCAGCCCGGTCACCCGCGAGGCCATGAATATAAACGCCAAGTATAGCAGCATCTGCCGGATCGTATCCCTGGGCAAGGAGTCCCGTTAATATGCCTGTTAATACATCGCCGCTACCGCCGGTTGCCATCCCCGCGTTTCCGGTTGAATTAAAAAACCCTTTGCCACCAGGGGTCGCAACCAATGTATGATGTCCTTTGAGTACAATAACAAAATTATATTCATTTGCTTTTTCCATAGCAGTCGCTATTCTTTCAAAATCATTGTCGCTTTTTCCAAATAGTCTTTCGAATTCCTTCGGATGCGGTGTGAGAATAGAATCAGCGGGAATTAATTGCAGCAATTCTTTTTCCGATGCAATACAGTTTAATGCATCAGCATCCAATACCAGCGGCGATTGGTAATGCCCGAGAATTTGCCTGAGCATCATCTTTGTTTCGGACGCGGTGCCAATACCGGGTCCAACACCAATAGCTTTATATTTTACCAGGTCATCGTCGATATTTGTATTAAAAGAAGAATTGAAATCTACCATCACCATCGCCCCGGGTACGGTTGCTTGCATGATATCATAACCGCATTTCGGTATATGACAGGTAAGAAGGCCGACTCCGCTGCGAAGACCTGCAGCAGCAGATAATACAGCTGCGCCAATCTTTCCATAACTGCCGGCGACTATCAATGCATGACCAAAATTTCCTTTGTGCCCAAAACGATTTCTTGGTTTATACACAGAACGGATAAGCGAAGGGCCAGTCAGTTCGTATTTGCTGAAAGCAGTAAGCGGAAAGCCAAGGTGCAAGCGTATATCAAGAATATGCACATCCCCAATAAAGGCACTGTTCTCTGCAACAAGTAAAGCAAGCTTGTAACATTGAAAAGCAAGCGTATGACGAGCTTTTATAATTGCTTTCCCTGCCGATGAGCGATCTGTAAATAAACCGCTTGGTATATCAATTGAAATGATCTCGCAGCCGGAATGATTAATATGGTTAACAAGATCTGCAGTTACTCCCTCCAGCCCACGGTTAAGACCCGAACCGAATAACCCATCGATAATAACATTGCTTTTATCGGGTCCGGGAAAGTTGTCTGCTGTTTGTATAAAACGGATCTGCACTTCAGGATATTGATGCAGCCTCGCCAGGTTGGTTTGAAAATCATCAGTGCCTTTATGGCCAAACTCAAGGATATGCACGGTAACAGGAGATTTGCTTTCTGCCAGCATTCGTGCAATGGCTAATCCATCGCCACCGTTATTTCCTTTACCGCAAAAGATATGAAAAGTTTTATCTGTATAATTATGCCGCTCCAGCCAGTCGGTGCATTGGATGGCCGCTCTTTCCATAAGGTCAATGGAACTGATTGGTTCGTGCTCAATCGTGTATTGATCCCAAAGCCGTATCTGATCAGCAGGAAATAGCTTCATAACCTTAAAGTTAAGAAACTCGTGAAGCAGACGTTTGCGAACTTCTTATTTCGCCTGTTTTTTTTGAGTAAACATGGCAGCGTTGCCAAACTTAGATATTATCACCTTTTGCAGCCCGGTTGCTTCTTCTTCATCATCACCGTTGCCGCGACGTTGGTCGTAGTCGCCAAAGATATCATACGCCTTATTGGCGGCGGAGTAAATATTCCTGTTGAACTTATTACCTAAAATAATGATGGTGACTTTTTCATCGATCAGTCTTGCAAACGCAGCATTAAAGCCATGCCAGCGCCCGAAATGATAGATCACTTTCTTGCCATTTGGTATTAGCAACATTCGCCAGCCCAAACCATAATTATGAACAGAAGGCCTTTCCAGGCTATAAGGAGTAAAGGCGGTATCCAGCAATGTTTTGCGAAGAAACTGCTCTGTATACAGCGCCTGGTCCCATTTCAAAAGATCTCTTGGGGTAGAATAAATATTTTTATCACCAACAGTGCCTTCCATTTTATCATTCTGCCAATGTGAATTATTATAGTTGAAAGAAGTAACCGCAGTTGCTGTATCTGCCAGCGAATACACATACGTGTCTTTCATCTGCAAAGGATCGAATATGTTTTCCTTCATGAACGAGGCAAACGTTTTACCCGACACTCTTTCAATGATCATTGCTAATAAAACATAGTTAGTATTACTATAGCTAAACCTCGATCCCGGCCTGAAACTCCTGTTCGGCTTTTTTGTGTACAGGTAATCCAGCACGTTTTCGTTGGTTACGTAATCGTTCTTATAGCTTTTATCGGCGTCGATAAAATAAATATAGTTAGGCAAACCACTACGGTGGTTCAACAACATTTTTACTGTTATCCCTTCATAGGGCAAACCGGGAAAAAAGAACTGCAATGAGTCATCGAGTGATATTTTTTGATCTTGTACCAGTCGCAGGACAGCCATTCCAGTTAAAGTTTTACCTGTAGAGGCGATGTGGAAAGCTGTTGAATCTGTAAGGGGATCTTTTTTCCGGAGATCTGCGAACCCCGCATATTTTTCATAAATAATAGCGCCTTCCTTGGCCACCAGTATGCCGCCATTGAATCCCCGTCTCAGCAAAACGGAATCAAAATAATAAGATAATGCCTTGCGATAATAGCGAAATTCCTGCTTATCAAGCTTTGCCGGTGTCGGGGGATAATATTGCAGGGAGTCTTCTGTAGCCTGGCCGTTCGATGAGGCTTCGTTACAACTATAACTAATAGTTAAAAAGGCGATAATGTACAGGATGGTTTTCAATAGAGATCAGTTTAAACAAAATTAACTTATACAGAAATGGAGCCAAACTCCATGTTTTCCACATACGCTAATATATCTTAATAACGTGATAGTTATATTTGCAGTATGCCAATAAAAGAAAAAACGAGCTACCCCAAAGAAAAAATACGTATACTATTCCTGGAAAACATCAGTGACCTCGCGGTAAAAAACTTTCAGCAACAGGGATATACCCAGGTAGAAAAAATAACAAAGGCTCTTTCCGAGGAAGAACTTATTAAGGAGATCAGGGACGTACACATATTAGGCATACGATCAAAGACCCAGATGACTGCGAAAGTTCTTGATGCGGCAAAAAAACTACAGGCTATCGGCTGCTTTTGTATAGGCGTGAACCAGGTAAACCTGAAAGAGGCTACGAAAAACGGTGTTGTTGTTTTTAATGCACCTTATTCGAATACCAGGTCGGTTGCCGAACTGGTTATTGGTTTAGCGATCATGCTGATCCGCCGGATCCCCGATAAAAACAAAGCTGCCCATGAAGGTATCTGGATGAAAGAGGCCAAAGGGAGTTATGAATTAAGAGGAAAAACGTTGGGTATTATAGGTTATGGCAATATCGGCAGCCAGGTAAGTGTATTGGCTGAGGCGTTGGGAATGAAGGTCATCTTTTATGATGTAGAAACCAAACTGCCATTAGGTAATGCGACAGATGGCAAGACATTAAAAGATGTATTGGGAAAAGCGGATGTCGTTACCCTGCATGTGCCCGAAACCGGCCAAACGAAAAACCTGATCAATAAAATAAACCTTAAACATTTCAAGAAAGGTTCCATACTTATCAATTATGCAAGGGGAGAGGTTGTTGATCTTGAAGCATTGCGCAAAGCCATTGTAGATGGTGCCATGAGTGGAGCGGCCATCGATGTATTTCCATGGGAACCGGAGAAAAACGGAGATCGTTTCCAAACGCCGCTGCAGGATCTTCCAAATGTGATCCTGACGCCGCATATTGGAGGCTCTACGGAGGAAGCGCAACAGAATATTGGTGAGGATGTAAGCGTAAAATTATTTAACTACCTGGAAAAAGGAATCACGTTCGGTTCGCATACTGTGCCTGCTTTGGCTTTGCCGCCGCAGGAAGGGTCGCACCGCATATTACATATTCATAGAAATGTACCTGGTGTCTTGTCCGCAATCAATACGCAACTTTCCAAACATAATATCAATATCGTTGGGCAATATTTAAAGACCAATGAAGAGATAGGCTACGTGGTGCTGGATGTCGATAAAAAATTATCCACGCAGGCGCTGGGCTTATTAAAAGAAGTAAAAGAAACGATCAAGGTAAGAATGTTGTATTAAGTTCATTTCTTTCCTCACGTAATGAGATCGTACTGCACCTGCGTTATTATTCGCAGCGAACAATACTGCCGGCAACAAAGGGGAATTTATCATAGAACATTATTGGGTAACTCCACGATCAGTAAACCACTCGCGGGGGAGTAACAGGTGCAACATCCCATTTAGAAATTTATCCCGCAGCCGGCTACAACATTGATTGCGATTTCGGCGATTGGTATCGGAGAATTTTTTTTTACTTTCCGATCAAATACCGCGATCAGTATTCTGGCGGTAGCTTCGCATCCCGCTTTGTATAGGAAAGCAATCCATTAAAGCCGCTTCAGGATCTTTTTAGCACGGGCACGGAAAGCGGCCGATTCATAATCCCACCGGTCCTGGATGGTTGTTTTTAGCTCTGATTTTATTTCAGGATATTGTTGAGATAAATTATCTAATACGGTTAAGGCGAATGCTTTAACTGCAACCGCTTCCATAGGGGAATTGATATAACTAAAGCATAGATCCATTACCCGGTCCTGGTAGCGACGGGGAATCGACACATCCTGGAGGAGCCGTACTGTATTTCGTATGACCGCATTGTGCAGGTCGGGTTTTTGGAGATTCTTTAGCAGATCAGAAAAATGCTTTTGAATAAATTCAGGATGAGCGATCACGGCATAACTTAATGGCCAGGAAGCCCGCTGAACCACCCGGTCTTCATCGTTTAAAAAAAGAGCGAAGAGTTTGTCGAAGCGCTGTTGAGAGTCGCCGATCCATTCTACAATTGTGTCGCAATTGGTTTTGGAATGTTCTTTTAAGAGGAGATCGCGGAGTGTCATATACAAATAAATAACTTTATACAGTAATAAAAATAGCATGAAAAAATATCTTGTCGCGATCGGTCTTGTGGTTTGTTTTACGGGTTGCTCTGAAAAAAAACAGCGAAGAGCAGCTGTGGTGATCCAGACCGATTTTGGCGTAAAAGATGGAGCAGTGGCGGCGATGAAAGGTGTAGCATTGAATGTCGATGGCGAACTCGCATTGATCGACCTGACACATGAGATTCCGGCCTATAATATATGGGAAGCGGCTTACCGCCTGAACCAGGTAATCCCTTTCTGGCCGGCCAGCACAGTGTTTGTTTCGGTGGTGGACCCGGGTGTGGGAACTGAACGGCGGTCGGTTGTCGTAAGAACAAAAAAGGGACATTATATCGTAACGCCGGATAATGGAACCACAACACTGGCGGCCGAATCGGAAGGAATAGATGCCGTACGCCTCATCGATGAGAAAACAAACCGGCGCGAAGGCTCCGATAGTTCTTATACGTTTCATGGTCGTGATGTATATATGTATACGGCGGCAAGGCTGGCATCCGGGAAAATTTCATTCGAACAGGTTGGCCCGGAAATGAAGGAACCATTGAAGGCTATTCCATACCAACAGGCGGTTTCGGCAAGCGGTTTAATAAAAGGAAATATCCCGGTGCTGGACCCGCAATATGGAAATGTGTGGACGAATATTCCTGCGAGGCTGCTTAGCAGCGCTGGTATTCGCACGGGCGATTCGCTCGGTATCTCTATCTGGAAAAAAGATTCACTGGTTTATTCCGGTAAAGTTTTGTTTGCCAATACATTTGGTGCAGTTGCTGAAGGAAAGCCATTAGGTTATTTAAACAGCCTGATGAATTTTTCGTTAGCAGCCAACATGGGAAATTTTGCTCAGAATTTTAAAATCCAACCTGGACCAGATTGGACGCTGAGTGTAAAAAAGTAACCTGGTGAAAACGACTTAAGAGACTTTTAAAGTCGACCAAAGATTGATATAGACAGCTTTTTAAGTTTTATTTATTTCCTATAATTTTGCGTTATGTTACTTAGGTTGTAAATTGAATATGTTCTTTATTATTCAATTTACAA
>WUUC01113098.1_pt1 | contig 11338 bp, 8 predicted proteins | sample 6278441 | NCBI WGS metagenome assembly WUUC01 (sample SAMN13675441, study PRJNA597444) | soil metagenome | isolation source: soil | place: USA: Washington | collected 2017-10 | reverse complement strand
TCTGGGACGAGCTGTCCTTGATCGGCAGCTTCACTCAGCGGCTCGACTATCAGGACGCGGAACACCTCGCCGGTCAGGTGCGGCGCCGAGACGTGGATCTGATGGTGTTCATCCTCGGCGGCAACGACCTGATGCGTGAGAAGACGGACCTGAAAGAGAACACCGATCGTTATGAGGCGGAGTACTCGCGCGTGATCCGCAAGTTCCGCGCGGGCAAGCCCGAGGCCTCGTGCATGATCATGGCCTTGACGGATCACGCTTTGCGGGTGGACGGCGCCATTCGCTCACGCCCGATCGTGGGGCGGCTGGCGGCCGCGCAGCGCAAGGTGGCGAGCGCGGAAGGTTGCGCGTTCTTCGACACGTTCGAAGCGGCGGGCGGGCTCGGGACCATCGAACGCTGGCGCCAGGCCAAGCCACCGCTGGCCTCGCCCGATCTGCGGCACCCGACGCTCGCCGGGCAGCGCCACATCGCGACGCTGCTGTATGCCGCGCTGATGAAGGGCTACGCGGAGTACCGACGAGAAAAGGTCGGGCAACCGCTGCCCGAGGCGCCGCGGCCGCGCGAGCTGTCGCCGAGGGAGCTGCCGCCCAGTGAGCGGCTCCGGCTCGTGCCTATTCCGCCGGCGCCCGCCTCACAGGGGTCGGGTTGAGCCCGGCGGGCGGGCGCTGAGCGTGAACGGCTCGGACCAGAGCGGCGGTAGGCCAGCTCGGGCCAGGCGCAGCCGACACGCCGAGCGGCCCTGATGCTCCGGCAGAGGAGACCAGACGGCTCGCCACGTGCGCGATCCGCTGCGCCGCACGTCGAAGCGCGTGCCATCGTCCGTCTCGGGGACGCCGAAGGGATCGAGCAAGGCGCGCCCGCCGCACTCGATGGCCAGCTCGGGCGGAGCGCAGAGGTGTTGGTCGTCCAGCCCCGTCCAATCGAAGGTGACCCGGCCTGGGCTCGTGCGCGCTCGGGGCGACGTCCACGTGAGCGCGTGTGAGGAACAGTCCACTCGGGATCCGAAGAACGCTGCGCGCGCGCCCGGCTGCGTGACGATGTCGCGGGCGTAGACCGCGCCCGAGCCCGGCGCGGGTTGCCCGGCGCGCCGGCGTTCCAGCTCCGAGCGCGCGGCCGTCGCCACCTGGCCGAGCCGCTCTTCTGCCAGGACCGAGACCAGAGGTCCAAACAGGCTCGATCCGCCCTCATAGTGCTGGGCGTCGTATTCGGGCGGGGTGGTGAGATAGCCCAAGTAGCCGTTGGCCAGGCCCACGACGGCGACCTCGTGGGAGCCCGCCGGGTCACCCGGCGTGCGCAGGCTCGCCGCGACGCGCCGCGAGATCGCGTCACCGACCGCCGTGGTGGGCTCCGCGGGCACGCTGACCAGCGAGAAGAAAGGCGACGCCGCGCCGGGCCCGGAGCTCGCGTACAGGGCCAGCACCTGGAAGGCCGCGTGCGCCGGAAAGGAGCCGAGCTCACGCGTCGCGTGCGGCGGCTTGAAGAGTAGCCGTTGCACGGGGGAAAGCGCCGCCACCTTGGCGCCGTGGCAACCGCGCGGCACGCTCCAGCGGCGACCCTCGTACGCGCCGAACCGGCCGTTGATGCCCGAGGGGCCATCCTCGGTGCCAGCGATCGCGGGCACGCCGACCATGGCCTGAGCACACACCGCGCCCTGCTCGGTGAGGGCGCCGGCGATGGCGACCTCCTGATAGCCGTGACTGAGGTCCACCTCATGCCGCATGTTGAGGCCCGCCTGCTGAAAGGCGTCGAAGGCCTGGTCTCCCAGGCGCTTGCCGATGCGCTCGGACACGGCGAAGGACTGTTCGGCCTTGAGCGGGGCGACGTCCCCTTCCGAGCCCGCGGCCATGGCGGCCACGAACGCGGTCGCGTCGGGCTCTGCCGCCCGGACGCGCAGCGCGAGCTGGCGCCAGGCGTGCCCGAGGATGTCACCGTGGTAGAGGGTGTTTTTTCTGCCGACCGCCGTGGAGTGGATGGCGAAGGTCGCGAAGGCGGCCATGGGGGAGCGGCTCACTCGACCGTCCGCGTCCGCCTGGAGTCGGTCCACTCGCAGCAACCTGAGCCGATCGTCGATCTCTGGAAGCGGCGAGCCGGCGGGGCCCTCCGGCGCCGGTCGTTCCTGGTTCCTCCGCCACGCAGGTAGGCTCCGATTATACGAGACCTGGCTCACGCGGACGCTGGCAGCCCCCAGGGCGGCGGGCTCCAGCCGTTCAGTCGCGAGCTCGACCGCGCCCGCGATGCGCTCCACGAGCCAGCTGAGGATGACCGGGTCGAAGCCGGGGCGGCCGGCTCCGAACGTGTTGTAGAACGAATCACCGAAGTACCCGCCCGGCCCCGCGTGTGTGTGGGACGCCGCAATCAATAGCCGATCGGGACCAAGACCGATGCTGGCCAGGCGCTCGGCGACACTCACGTGCAACAGGCGGCTGACCGCGCCGAGATCGACCTGAACCAACGCCAGGCGACCTCCGGTGGGGGCCTGGAGCACGATGGCATGCACCTTCAGCCGGGTGCGATAACCCTGCGCGCAGGGCGCCGCCGAGGTCAGCGCGTATCCCCAGAGCGGGGCGCCCGGCGGAGGCGTCAGATCGAGCGTCGCCGCGCCAGCGCGCAGCTCGCTGACCGGCGGCGGTGGCGTGGGCGTGGCCAGGTGGACATGCAGGTGTTCATGACAGGCGGGAGCACACCAGAGGCTCACGAAGACGCAGCAGCTCCGCGCGATCGACCCTAGACGTCGGGCTATCACGTCATGGCCTTACAGACGGAGCCGGCGCTGGCGGGCGCGGCAGCGCCCCCTCGTCCGACCTCGACACCAACTCAGTCATCCTGAACCTCGCACGCGAATAGACCCTCTAAAAGTAGAGCAGAAATTCGCAGCGCAGCAATAACAACCAGGGGATGCGGAGGCCTCGTGTGGATGGGTACACGATGGACGCGGACCAGCGTCTACATGCAACCGGGTGCACCGACGCGGTCGCTCAGAGCTCGTGGGCTGGTGCAACACCCAGCCACCGGGACGTGCGAGCGCCCGGCAGGGAGTAGCACGGCGGCAGCTCGCGAGCTGCGTCCGGTAGCTGCGGGCGCGCCCGCGGTCTCAGCATGCTCGCGGGTCGGAGCGTCTGGGCGGCGTCAGATCGCTACTCCCGCAAAGACCTCAGGCGCACCGCGATTGAGCGCCGCTAGCTCCCGCAGCTCAGACTCCCGTGTCGCCTGGAGGGCTCGCGTTGCGGCGTGCGCGCGCGCCATTGAAGTCGAGCAGCTGTCCCATCGCCTGCGCGTCCAGTGACCCCACATCGAGTGCTACCGCTCCCACGGGGGTAGACCCCAGTGACCGCGTGGCATCGACGTCGTGGTGGTGGACGTGGCGCCTCTCCAGGTGCTGCTCGTGGAACTGAAAGTCGTCGCCGTCCGTCTGCCAGACGCCCCCGAAATCAGGGCCGTCGTCGAGGCTCTCCAGCAGCGTGTACGCGAGCTCCGCTCGTTCTTCCGAGGGCAAGGCCAGGAGCTCGAGCCGCAACTTTTCGTTCATGGCGGCAGCATAGACCAAAATCGAAAGCGACGCCTGACTTCCGCTCCCCATCGAGACCCAGCAGACGGCCGAGATGCCCGAGGGGTCCTCACCTCGGGATCAGGAATTCTCGAGACCTCGCGTCGGAACCCCTGGGAAGCTCGAGTCGGATGCGCGAGCGTCGAGCGAGAACCGGACGGAGCCGAGATGCCCGAGGGGTCCTCGCCACCAGATCAACGGATCGATCTGTGCGGTCATTCGCCTATGGCCATGAGCGAGCCTGACTTCCGTGCGCTGTCCGTCAGCTTGATAAACCCGAAACAGGCGGCGAGCATCAACAACGCATTGATCGCGAACGCCCACAGCATCAGGTCCGCGCGGAAGGTGTGCTGGAGCACGATGGCGCGCATGCCCTCGAACACGTACGTGGGCGGGAGCAGCCAGGCCAGGTGTTGCAGGAACGCAGGCAGGGAGCTCACCGGGTAAAAGACCGAGCAGAACGGCATCAGCGCGAACATCATCGACCAGACCAGGCCCTCCGCGCCCAGGCCATTCCTCAGCACCAAGCCGCTGGTGAAGATGGCGAGAGACCAGCCCGTGAACAGCAGATTGGCAAAGAACGCGATCAGCGGCAGGCCCAGGCTCCACAGGTTGTAATCGAAGAAGAAGATGGCAAGCAGCGTGATCGGCAGGATGCTGACCGCCACGCGCAGCAGGCTCATGCTGAGCAGCGAGAGCAAGAGCTCCGCCCGCGTGAGCGGACTGATCAGCAAGTTTGCCATGTTGCGCGACCACATCTCCTCCAGAAACGACATGCTGAAGCCGAGCTGACCGCGGACGAGCACCTCCCAGAGCAAGACACTGCCGAGCAGCGCGCTCGCGGCGGCGCCCACCACTCCCGCCTGCTGGTGCAGGTAGCGCTGCAGGAAGCCCCAGGTCAGCAGCTGGAGAAAGGGCCAGTACATCAACTCCAGCAGCCGCGGCCAGGACGAGCGCAGTAGATAGACGTAGCGCAAGACCATCGCTCCGATGCGACGTAGCGAAAAAGCCCGGTATACCGGCAGGAGCTCCAGGCTCGTCGGCGCGCTCACGTGGGCTCCGTGCTGGGAGGTCGAGGCGACTGCGACGCCAGACCGCGGCCACGCGCCACGTCGAGGAAGACGTCCTCTAGAGTGGAGCGGCCATACTTGCGGATCAGCCCCGGTGGGGAGTCGCGATCGACGATGCGCCCTGCCTTCATCACGATCACGTCGTCACACAGTCGTTCGACCTCGGGCATGTTGTGCGAGGCGAGCAGCAGCGTGGCGCCGCGGGTCCGGCGGTATGCCTCGAGTTGGGTCCTGATCCAGTCGCCGGTGTCTGGATCGAGCGAGGCGGTGGGCTCGTCCAGGAGCAACAGCTCGGGGAAGTTGATCAGGGCCTTGGCCAGGGCTACCCGCGTCTTCTGGCCGGCGGAGATCTTGCCTGACTCCCGATCGAGGAAGTCCCCGAGCTCCAGCTCCTCCGCGAGCTGAGCGATGCGACGCGCCACCTGCGGCACCCCGTACAGGTTGGCGAAGACCCGTAGGTTCTGGCGTACCGTCAGGCGCAGCGGCAGCGCCACGTACGGGCTCTGGAAGTTCATCCGGTGCAGCACGCGATGGCGCTCCCGCAGCGCGTCGTGCCCGAGGATGCGGATCGAGCCGCGGCTCGGTAGCGTCAGACCGAGTAGCATGCCGAGCGTCGTGGTCTTGCCGGCACCGTTGCCGCCGAGAATGGCGGTGATGGACCCCGCGGGGATCGAGAAAGAGATGCCGTCCACCGCGCTCACCTCTTTGTACGTCTTGGTCAGACCCACGACTTCAATCACCGGTGTGCTGCTGGGCTTGATCATGGTCGGCGCGGTGCGAAGGGCGCCCTGCCTAGCACCCTCCGAGGTCGTCGGGTAGCCCTCGTGAGCCGAAGGGTCCAGGCGGCCTCGGCGTGGCTGCTTGGCGCCGAGCGAGAGAGAGCGAGACGGCCGGCTGCACTCGCCAGGCGGGCCGCGGGGCTCCAAACCGGGCTGAGGCAGCGTGGGCTCCAGGTCCGAGCGGGGCGTCCAGCACCACCTGCGCTCCGAGGCACGAAGCTTGCGTTCTTCCAGGGTTCAACACCCCAACCGCCGGAGGTATCGTGGCGCTAGACTTGAGCAAGGAGCGGGGGACCCCCCTGGAAGAACAAACATTCGACTGGTTCGATCTGGTCAGGATGCCGATCAGTAAACTCAACGATGATGCGATGACGCGGGTGCGCATCATCTGGATGAACGGCATGGAGCAGGAGGCGAACCGCTTTAGCCATGCGCTGGCCCGCTTCAACGGAGAGCTCCGGGTGCCGCTGGCGCGCGTGCGCCGCATCGATCACCAGCAGCAGGTCCTGGTCAACTGGCTGCTGCCGCCGGACCAGTCCCCGCTCGAAACCACGATCGGTTACGAGCAAGCGTCAATCGAGGTCACCGCCGACGTCGCGCTGAAAGAGCCCGACCCATATCTGGCCCAGCTCTATCGCTTTGGCATGTTGGAGGACTTTGATCATCTGTATCGCTTCGCCGCACTGCTGGACCGGGTCGAAGGCAAGGACGCTAACAACATTCTACAGAGCTACACCGACATCGCGCCCGGGCGGCCCACTTCGTTGGAGCACCGCGCGCCCGAGGATGACGTGCGGCGGCCGTATCGGCGCGACAACGTGCACCCGCTCTCGCGGCTGAACGCCGTTACCATCACGGCGGCCGAGAACCAGGTCCGAGACTATTACATGAACATCGGTCCCCAGTTCGCCGATCCGGTGGCTCGGCTGGTGTACGCGGAAATCAGCTGCATCGAGGAGCAACACGTCACTCACTACGAGTCGATCGCCGATCCCGGGGAAACGCTGCTGGAGAAGTGGCTCTTGCACGAAGCCAGCGAGGTCCACAACTACTTCAGCTGTCTGCAGTTCGAGAGCAATAAACGTATCCGGGACATCTGGGAGCGGTTCCTGTCCTATGAGCTCGGGCAGCTGAGCTACGTCATGGACCTGTTCAGGAGGGTCGAAAACCGTGATCCGTTCGAGGTTCTGCCGCGCGAGCTACCCGAGCCGATCCGGTACGAGAGCCATCGCGAGTTCGTTCGAGAGACGCTGTTGCGAGAGGTCGGTTTCCACGCCTCGGGCATGGACATCGTGGAGAGCCAGCCAGCCAATTCGCCATCCATCGCGTATCGCGAGCAGCTCAATCGGCGCGGCTCGCCCACGGCGACCGTGGCGGCAGGCTACATCTGGCAGCCGGGCACCGAAACGACGCGCCTGGCACCAAACATCAGCGGCGCCAGTGTCGCGCGGGATGAGCAGCAGGGAGTGACGACATGAACAACAAGACAACGCTGGGATTTAACCGCACCGGTCTGGCCACTTCTCCCAACATGGGTCCGGAAATGCTCCGTGGCGCCGAGATGTTCGGCGCGGATCCGGCGGGCACTGGCGGCGAGCTGAATCGTGTGCGCGCCAACTACATCCAGGAGGCGCCGCTATTTGGCAGCATGCCTCCGCCCGCGTCGCTGAAGGAAGCTGGCGTGACGGCGCTTCAGATGCTCAAGGGCAACAAGGCGCTGGTGCTCATGGACAAGCTGTCGAGCCGGCTGGCTTTCGAGCGTACCGGATCGCGCCTGTACGAGACGTTGCTGGTGCGGCTACAGGCGGGGCCGACCTGGGAAGGCGGCCCGAGCGTGGAAGAGGTCACGGCCATCCACGCGGACGAGCTGCAGCACTTCAGGCTGGTTCGGCAGTGCATTGAGCAGCTCGGCGGGGACCCCACGGTGATGTCGCCCGCCGCCGACGTCAACGCGGTGGCGTCGCAGGGGTTGATTCAGGTCCTTGGAGATCCGCGCATACCGTTGCGCTATGCCCTCGAGGGCATACTGATCGCCGAGCTCACGGACAACGACGGCTGGTCGATGTTGATCGAGGTCGCCTCGACACTCGGTCAGGACGAGATGGCGGAAGAATTCAGACAGGCGCTGGCAGCCGAGGACGAGCACCTGGCGCACGTGCGTAGATGGCTACGCAACGCCAGCAGCGCGGACGCGAGCATGGGGCTTTCGGAACAGCCGGGCGAGGACCGGGACGCCGCCCCCATCTCCATCCACTGACCTCGCACCACCGAGCCCCCGTGCGGGGAGGTCCCCGAGTGCCACTGCGCAAATGGCCGGCGAGGTCAGAATGCGCAGTGGCGCGCTCGCGGCTGCGTCACACTTGACGGGAGCCGCCTTGCCTGGCGCCGCTTGCCATCCGCTCATCAGCGGAATGCCCTTTGCATACCGAGGTTACCGGCGCCAGGTGCCCGGCGAACCTCGAAAGGAGACGGCCCCATGCAGCTGAAGAAACTTTCCGAGCAGGTGCTCGTGATCACCGGTGCCTCGAGCGGGATCGGTCGAGCCACCGCGATCATGGCGGCAGAGAAGGGCGCCCAGGTGGTGCTGACTGCGCGCTCCGAGGAGGAGCTGGCGCGCATCGTCTGGCAGATCCAGAAAGCTCAGGGCCGCGCCTCGTATGTGGCCGCTGACGTCACCGTTCCGGAAGAGCTGGAGGCCGTGGCCTTGCACGCTGAACGGCAATACGGCCGCATCGACACCTGGGTGAATGACGCCGGGGTCAGCGTCTACGGGCGGCTGGAGGATCTATCCCTGCCGGACATGCGGCGTGTGATGGACGTGACGTTCTGGGGTGTGGTGTACGGGACGCGGGCAGCCCTGCCGTTGCTGCGCCGGAGCGGGGGCGCCTTGATCAACATCGGTAGTGAGGCCTCGAGCGCGCCCATTCCGCTTCAGGGGCCGTACGTGGCCGCCAAACACGCGCTGGCGGGGTTCACCGACGTCTTGCGCCTGGAGCTGGAGAAAGAGCGGGCGGGCATCTCCGTGACATTGATCCGTCCGGGGTCCATTGATACGCCCTTCTTCCACCACGCCAAGAGCATCATGGGCCAGGAGCCCGCGCCGCCGCCGCCGGTATACGCACCAGAGATGGTGGCGGAGGCGATCTTGTACTGCGCCGAGCACCCCAGGCGCGACATGATCGTGGGTGGGGGTGCGCGCGCCATGATCAGCCTGGCCCAGGGCACTCCGCGCGTCGCCGACAAATTGTTCGAGGGCCTGGCGTTCGAAGCTCAGCAGCGCGGCATCATGGCGCGGGATCCGGAGGGCAGCCTGTATCGGCCGAGCGGGTCGAGCTCGATCCATGGTGGCTTCAATGGCCGTCGCCACAGCCTGTACACCACCTCCAAGCTCCACCCGTGGGTGAGCGCGCTCACCGGTGTTGCCCTCTTCGCCGGCCTGGCAGCGGCGACACGTCTCGGACGCTAGCGCGTCGGCCCGCCCTGGCCGCCCACACACTCGGGCGACAGCTGGATGGTTGACGCGCGGATGCTCTGGCTCGCGATCAGTGGCTCCGCTGCCGGCTCGCTCTGCGGCTCGCCTAGCCATACATCCAGCGTCGCGTACGCGGGCATGCCGCTGACGTTGCCCGCGACCGTTCCCGTGAATTTGACCTGGCCCTCCGCCTGCGTGAAGAGGCTCGGCGCCTGATCATTCGACACCTGCCGCTCGGGAGTGCACGCATAGGCCAACATCGTCTCCACATGCCAACCCACGGGCAAGCTCAAGAGCGGCAGCGCGCCGGACCAGGCGTCCTCGTCGCATCCGGCTCGTGTGCACTCGGAGCGCAGAGAGAGGTGGGTGCAGATCCCCGTCGTGGCGTCATGCTGCAGGATCGAGATATTGATGCGATCATCGAGCAGGGTGCAGCCCGTGACCCGCGTCCGAGCAGCCAGATCAGCGTCGGTCGACGTCCCCTCGGCTCCACCCTGGTTACCTCCGCGTTGCCAGGCGGGCGGGGCCGCTGCCGATCCGTCCGTGCGCAGCACTGGAACGGAGCCCAGCGGCGGCTCGAGGTCGCCCGCTCTATCGCCGGTGGTCCCGAACGTCCGCGGGTCCAGCGTGGGGGCCGCGTCGGAGCGGCTCGGCCCTTCCGCGCGACTCGCGCAGGCGCTCCCGAGCCCAGCGATGAAGATCAGCACGCCGCGCATTTGCATCGCCATCGAAGAAATGTGCACCGAGGGTGGCCACGGGTCAATTTGTGACGCGTTCGTGTCTTCATCGATCCCGACGAGGCTGCCTTTCACTCACCCACACCGGACGGCCTCACACGTCGCGCCTGGGTTGGGTAACCGGGCACCCACATGAAAAAGCGTTAGGGGCAAGCCTCTCTGTTCGCCTAACCTCCCGCCGCCGCCCGTGGCTTCACGGGTCTCGTCGACAGCCTGGAGGTTGACGTGAGTGCGAAAATGACGTGTGGGGTCGTGTCGTGGGTTTTGCTGAGTGTGCTGGCGTGTGCGGATGGCGCTTCGGAAGAGAGCGCGACGTGTACTCTACTGAACCGGGACCGAACGCAGTAGCCGGCGCGGCCCGCGCCCTCGCCGCCTCTCGCGCCCGCGGTGTATCACCTCCCGCCGGGCGGCGACGCCCTGCGGTTCTCCGCGCGCACCGCAGAACCTGGCCTGCGCGGGCGTGGACGAGCAGACCTGATACGTGGTGGGGAGGGGCGCAGCATTTCAGGTTTCGATGTTCGCGCGAGGCGACGCTGGCCGCGCCAAACGAGCGACGCGGGGAACGACGGGTCGGCGTCGTCAATTGCAACAGCCCTCTACCTGAACGGCAAACGGCCTACCCCGGCTCAAATCAGGACACCGGATCTGCCGTTCGCTGGCCCAGGCCTTGCAAATCAGCTCTTTGATGAAACTGCGTGGTCTCACGGCGGCGATGGCGCTCATCGCGCGGGAGCCGTCTCTTCCTACATCGCAGAGTGCCCGTAAAGCTCACGTGGAGCATGGTTGTAGATTTGGATATGTATGCGCTGGCGCCTTTCGCGCCTCCAGGCTGATGTGTGTTGCACTGGCCGGAGCCGTTACCGCCCTGGCGCTTGGCTGCACGGATGACACAGCACGAATTGTTGCATCGTCCGACACGCCCGGGGCAGCTCCGGCGGCCCCGGATGCGCCCTCCGGGTCCGGGTCCGCGTCCACGGACGCGCCGGCGTCCGCCGATCCGTCGTTTGACTCATCTAACTCCTCCAGCCGCGCGGAGGGCCTGGGCTCGAGCCTCGCCGCGGATCCCGGGGCCGTCGCCGTATCAGCCCAGGAGAGTGGCCCGGCAAACGGAGCAGCGGGAGCGGCGCCGGCCGACGCTCCGCAGGAGGGCTGCTGGAGCTTGCCGATCGTCAATCGAGCTCGCTTGCTCGCCGCTGACGGCAAGAGCGAGGCGCTCGTGGGCGGCAAGATCGTGGGCTCGAACGCCAGCGCGACCAACGGCTTCGTGGACCTCGCCAGCATCGCCCCGGCGCCGGGCTCGGGGGAGTGGCTGGAGCTAGCGATTGAAAATGCCGCTCCCTACCGTTACGTCAAGTACTACGGGCCAACCGGGAGCTACGGCGCGATCGCCGAGCTGGAGCTGTACGCGGACGACACGCGCGTCACCGGGGCTGCCTTTGGAAATGCGGGCTCGCGCGACGATCTGGGCAACGTGTTTCACGCTGCGCTCGACGGTGATCCCGGCACCTGGTTCGAGGGGCCGCTGCCCGGTGACAACTACGTCGGGCTGGATCTGGCAGACGGTCACGTCGCAGCGGCGCCGACCTTCACGCCGGGCGGAGGAACGGCAGCGCCAGGCAGCGGCGTCACGCTGACGGCGGAAGCGGGCGCGAGCGTCTGGTACACCACCAACGGGGCGGACCCCGTGAGCCAGGGCATCCCGTATACGACGCCGGTCGCGTTGTCCGCGGGCAGG
>WUUC01065871.1_pt1 | contig 11339 bp, 10 predicted proteins | sample 6278441 | NCBI WGS metagenome assembly WUUC01 (sample SAMN13675441, study PRJNA597444) | soil metagenome | isolation source: soil | place: USA: Washington | collected 2017-10 | reverse complement strand
ACCCCACCACGGCCAGGGGCCGCGTGCGTTCCCACACTCGCGCGCGGCCCTTTCGGTTCAGCTCATCGCGAGCGGCACCCGTCTAGGGGACGTCAGCCGATCCGGCAATCTTTCACCGCGCAGAGCGCGCTCTCACGACGCCGGTCATAGCCTCCTTCACGTAGCACTGCTCCAAACAGGTGACGCAGGAGGTCCAAGAGTGGCCGACGAGACCGCGCAGCCCGGCACGCTGCCCCGGGCCTCCGACTTCTACGTGGAGGCAACTCGCGAACTGGCAGCCGCTATCCGCGACCTTGCCGGCGCGATCCGGGAATCCGCATCTTTCGCCGGCGAGATCGAGTGGGTGCCCTGCGACGACAGCGACAACGACGGCGACAACGGAGGGCGCGCCACGGAAAGTGGCCCTTGCGTCCAGACGCGGAGCAACCAGTTCACCGCCGAGTCTGCAGACGCCGAGCCGGAAGGCGCCGGGGACACCACCAACGGCAGTACTGGAGAGGCTGCAGAGGACGGCGCCCGCGCCGACCTGCAGCTCGTGCCCATCCAGGCCGTCGGGCACGGCGACATCTCCAACCCCGATGCGGAGCCGAGCGGTCTGTGCCGTCCAGGCGGCTGCCGCTGCGAGGACGCCGATGAGGGCGTAGGACGCCACGCCCGCCGCGAGCCAGTCATCGCTCTGGTCGACCAGGCGCAGTGCTGCCGCACTGTCCCGACGAGCGCTCGATGAACACCAACCCGCTCGCGACGTTCATCGTCGCGTGGTTCGCGGCCGCCGGCGCCACCTCGCTCATCACCAACACCACGCTGCTGGCGTGGTTCCGGCTCGTGCACAAGGCCCGCTACGACAAGCGCGCCTCCGACCTGCTCAACAACACCATCAATCAGATGTCACCCGACGACCCGAGGCGATGGAGTCTGCTGCGCCGCTACGAGATCCTCGTGGCCTACGGGTCCTTTCCCGGGTGTCACAAATGCGTGGGTTTCTGGATGTACGTGCTCGCGGCCATCACCTCCTGGCTGTCGCTGTCATGCCCGGGAACCCTGTGGGGAGTTCCGTCCTGGTTCGCCGTGCCCACCCTCATCGTTGCGGGGTGGTGGATCTTCGTGGTCCTCGACGCATGGCTGGAGCCGCCGTCAACCGCGCCGGTGACGGTCCTGCGGAACTGAACTCCCAACCCGCCCGGCCGGGGTCCAGTGTTCCCCCCGTTACCTCTGGACCCCGCCGGTGCGGGCCACACGCCGCCGCATGACCGTAATTGGGCTGATACCGTAAGTTATCTGCCGTGATTACTGCCGCCACCATCGACGACCTCTCCGATGTCGTGCCGCCGCTGCTGCTCGAAGCGATCGCCCTCAGCAAGAAGCTGGACGCCGCGTTTTTCGCCAAGTACAGGTGGAAACCACTGCCATCGGCCCTCGTTTTGCGTTACACGTCGGTCAACGGCGCCCTCCAGACATCTGCGGGCCAGCTGGGGCAACGCGTGACGCGGCCGCTGGTGGATGAACTGAAGGATCTGGTCTATTACCGGGCCGTCCCGGCACTGCAGGCCGGCGAGCACGTGGGCACCGCCGCCGTCAGCGAAGGGCTGATCCTTACCGGTGCGGACTCGCTGCCCCAAGTAACCGGCAGCGCGCTAGAGGCCGCCATCGACGACCTCGCCGCCGAAGGGAAGGTCCGCCACATCCGCTCGACGTTGGCGGTCCTCAGCTCGGGCTGGCGTTACGAGTACCGGCGCGAACGAGCCGGCAACAACATCACCATCGACGTGTACGAGCCCGGCGACGACTGGACCACCCCGGAAATCGCCCTGCTGGCGGCTCTCGACGCCAAAATCCTCACCCGGTCCTAGCCGCGCCCTCAGCGGCCTTGGTCGTCGCCCTCGTCCAGGGGAGGGTTGCGGAACACGCCCGCCGGGGGATTCGTAAACGTCTCGATGGACCCCGCGGTCGGCATCACGGCGATCACGGTCGCATCAGGCGCAGCGTGGCTCCGGTACTCCGCGAGCGGGTCCTTGTCTTCCCAGGCCCCCTCGGGCAGCCGCTGGACGCGGTGGATCAGACCATGCTCGGCGGCAACCTGGTCAACCCAGGCGTGCACCGTGTCGCGAGCGTTGATGCCTGGGCTGGCCTTGACGTCGGGAAGGGTGAGGGATGGCAGCCACGGGAACTGTGCGGCGAGGGCCGGCTTGACCGTATCGGCGGCGCGGCCCATCTGGACGTCCAACAACTGCCGGTTGACCATGAACTCCAGCACGCGCTTGACGCCGACAAGCGTGCCATCGACCGTGCAGACCCTCCCTGTGTAAATGGAGATGAGATCGGCGAGGTGCGCCGGGCGCGTCTTCGGCTCGGGCATGGCGTATGCGGTCTCCCTCGGGCTAGGCGATGGGGCGACGTCGAGGGTATCGGCTGGCGGAGGCCTTGCATCCCCGTAACACGTTCGGGTGACGCCAGCGTTCGCGTCGCCGGATACCATCACACGAGTGCTCGATGCCGCCACGCCGGAAAGTCCCCGTGTAGCCAGTCCGTTCACCGATGCCCGGCGTCTCGGGTCATGGTTGCGTCGTCGTCGCGAGTTCCTTGGCTTGAGCCGGCCGCAGGTAGCCGCTGCCGTGGGGTGGACGGTGTCCGAGGTGGAGCGTGTGGAGCGCAGCAGTGCGCAGGCGGTCGTCGACGACCTCGGCGCCGGGCACGGTTTGTTGGTGACGCCGCAGGAGGTAACGGCGTTGCTCGTGCAGTACGAGGTGTCGCCATCTCAGGCCCGACAGCTGTTAGAGCTGGCGCGCAGGGCGGCGACACCTCCGTGGTGGCAGCCCTATCGCGCTGAGTTGGGCCCTCGGCTGGGCGCATTGTTGGCGCACGAGATGTCGGCGCAGGCCGTGGTCCAGTACCACGCGTTGCGTGTGCCGGCGTTGCTGCAGACTGGCGCGTACCAGTCCTACGTACGGGAGCTGCCGTCGACGGGCGGCATCCAGGGCATGGTTGGCGAACAGGTCCGTATAGGGCGCCAGCAGATCCTCTTCGACCCCGTACGGCGCTTGCGGTTCCTGATCGACGAGTCCGCGCTGTGGCGCTTCCGGCGGATAGATGACCAGGTGTATCAACTTGACCGGATTACGGAGCTGGTCGAGGCTGGCCACATCGAGATGGCGGTTGTTCCGATGGACGCCGGAGCGCACCGCGGCGCGCTCGTAGGGTCGCTGACCGTCTTGGAGTTGCCCGCAGCTGAACCTGGCGCGCCCCCCGAACTGGTGGGCTGTCACACCGATGCCCATCCGGTGGCATTCAGCTACGACCATCAGTGGGTCGAGGACGCGTCCGTCGTGCTGGCCCGCGTTCGCTCGGTCTCGTTGGACCGCAAGGACAGCTTGCGCCTGCTTCACCATGTCCGTACACGTCTCGGGTCAGGCGCGACGTCGTATACGCCCATGCCGCACTGATCCATCTGTGTCGGAGGCTCCTATCCGCCAGGATGGTCGGCGTGTACACGACCGCGGCCACGATCTAGTGACCGCCGAGGTGGGGATGTCACCCGAACGGGGGACGCCATACATCTGAATGGAGTAATCGTGTTGATGGTGCGTTAGGCCATTCGGGTGTGGCTCACTGGTTCCCGATGGCATGGTTCCGGCGTAGCCCCAGCACCTATGAGCCAGGATCTGGTCCCACGACGGTCCTGGCCAGTGCTGCCATGGTCTCGCAGTCCAGCTATCGCGACCTCCCGCAGACCCGCGACTGGCAGACCCGCGGGTGGCAGTACTACGACGACACCCCCGAGCTCAGGTTCACCGTTACCTGGCTGGCCAACGCTCTGAGCCGTGCGCGCCTCTACGTCGGGGTGCCCGATCCGGACGGCTCGGGTGACCCGGACCCCGTGGTCGCCAACGAGGGTGACGAACCGCGCCCCGGTGTCGATCCGCGCGCTCAGGCGCCGCTGGACAAGATGTTCGGCGGCCAGACCGGCATGTCCCAAGCCCTGGTTCGCATGGCTCAGCACCTGACCGTCGTGGGGGAGACGTACCTCGCCGGGTACGAGACTGGTGGCAGCGGCCAGCAGTGGAAGGTGCTGTCGAACTTCGAGCTGGAGCAGTCCGGGTCGCGCATCAAGATCCTCAACAATGCGCTCATGGGGATGCCGGCCGAAGAGTCGAACGTCTACATCGAACAGGGCCGCGGCTCCCTCATGCGGATCTGGCGCCCCCACCCGAGGCTGCACTGGGAAGCTGATTCCGCGGTCCGCGCACTTCTGTCCACATTGGAAGAGCTGCGCGCGATCTCCGCGCACGTCCACGCATCCCTGGAATCCCGCCTTGCCGGCGCCGGGATGCTCGTACTGCCCGAGTCGGCGACGCTGCCTACCGCTGATGTCTCTGAGGATTCGCCGCTTTACCGCGACCCAGAAACGGCGGCGCTTATCGAAGCGATGGTAACGGCGATTTCCAATCGCGACAGCGCTTCGGCAATTGTACCGATTATCTGCCGAATCGCAGATGAAGCCGCCGCAAAAGTGCAACACTTGCGGTTTTCCACCCCGTTGGACGACAAGGTCCTCGACCTGCGGCAGTCAGCAATCAACCGTTTCGCAGCGGGCATGGACCTCCCGCAGGAGATCGCACTCGGTCTGGCCAGCGCCATTCACCAGAAGACCAGCCGCCAGGTCGAGGAGATGTCGATCAAGGTGCACGTCGAGCCGCTCTTGGCGATGATCTGCGACGCGCTCACCACGCGCTACCTGCAACCAGTACTCACGTCGATGAAGACCGACGAGCCACAGAAGTACGTCGTCTGGTACGACATCTCCGAACTCACCCAGCCACCCGACCGTTCTCCTGCCGCCCGCGAGCTGTATCAGATGGGGTTGCTCAGCCCAGACGCGGTATTGCGCGAGTCCGGGTTCGGTGACCACGAGATTCCCGGAGAGCAATTCGCCCGCGCTCACCTCATCTCGCAAATGGCGTTGCGCGGCATTCCCCCCGAGGTCACGAACTATTACCTCCAGCTGCTGGGCCTTAACAACAGTAGCGACCGCGTAGAGACCCGGATGGTCCGAGAGGGCACCGACGTGCCTGGCCGGCCACGATCTGGCGGCAACGCCGGCGGCAACGCCGGCGGTCGCAGGCCAGCCACCCAACCCTCGGACGTGCCGGGGACCGCGAACGCCCCACTCCCAGGCCCGTCGCTGAGTGCGGGGGCCGCGATGCAGGGATGGAGCCTGCAGGCCGTAGAGCTCGCAGTGCTGCGTGCCTTGGAGATCGCCGGCAAGCGCATGCTGAGCAAGGCGGGCCGCACGGTGCGCGGCGAGGTGACCTGCGAGCCGTGGCGCATCCACACCCAGCTGCCCACCACGCTCGACGTGAGCGACCCCGCGATGGACAAGCTCCTCGACGGCGCCTACACGGCACTGGACCGAGTGATGCCCGAACGTCCCACGGTGCGCGTGGCGATCGACACCTACGTGCGGCAACTGATTGCCTCCCAGCGCGACCACTCGCCAGGAGAGCTGATCGCCGCTCTCGGGCGCGTCGGCTGCCTAGACCACGTCACCCAGGCGAGTACGAACGGCTACTCCAACGGCTACACCAACGGATATGCCAACGGCTACTCGAACGGACATGCGAACGGCCACAACCTCACCCTCCCCAATGGACCGAGCAACGGCGCATCATGCCCCAGCCCCAACGGCCAGACCACCGGCCACCGGAACGGGCACGAGAACACCGCGCCCAACGGCGTAAACGGCCTGAAGAAAGGGCTGGCCAACGGATTCCCAACTGGTAACGCCAGCAAGCCAGCTCGGCTCGGCGAGGGGGTGAACACCGGTGTCGCACTGTAACCGGTGGTCGCACCTCGCTGCGCCACGGCCGACCCGGAAGGGCAGGTGACCGCGTTGACCGTGCTTGCATCCACAGCTGTTGACTCCACTGTGGACAACCCGGTTGGACCCCAGGTGGATGCCACCTTCCGACCCATCGACCAGAGTGCCGACGTTGAGGCATTCATCCCGCTGGACACCTCCGGCCGCAGCCGCTCGATCCTGCAAGCGGCCGGTTTCCAAAAGATGCTGAGCGACAGCGCCGAGAGGGACACTGCAGGCGAACCGATCCTCGTACTCACCGCCGCCGCGGCAAGTGAGCTGCGGGACCTGACTCGCGTGCGTTGGGCGGGATGGCTCGCACCCATCGGAGAACGCGCCGGGGATCTGCGCGCCGGGCTGCCTATGCCGACAGGCGGCCGCCTCAAGTCTCGAAGAATGCCAATCCCCTTCTTTTGGCAGAAGGAAACCAGCCACGGCGGCCAGATCGTCAACGGCGCCAGCGAAGTCGGTGCGGTGACCTACGCCGACATCCGCTCGCGGCCCGATCGCGACGACAAGCCCTGGATCTGGGGAAGCGGGTTCATCGACCTCAACGAGTCCGACGGGGTTCGCTTCGCTCGACGACTCGACGACGGGATGTCTCGGTGGATCAGCGTCAAGCTGGACTTCGATCCCGAGTTCGAGCCACCGGCCGAGCTGGTGACCGCACGCAAGGGCGAAGAGCCGCGCAGCGTCAGCCCGACCGCGCACCCTGACTGGTGGCGGTTGATGAACGTCACCGCCGAGCCGCAGCCGGCCTTCGACGGTGCCGAAGTCGCGTTGCTCGATGACATCGACGAGGTCAAAGACCCCGAAGACGTCGATGACCACGAATGCACTGTGGACGACGACGAGAACGAGCAGCGCGACGACCGGAGTGAAGACGCTGACGCCGAGGCCGCCGACCCTCACAACCGGCCCGATTCGGCGCCGGGGCTTCAGCTCGTTTCCAGCGGCGCAGAGGTGAATGCGATGACCACGATGTACACCACGACAGACGTTCCGCCTGCCACGGCGGACCTGAAGCCCGAAGGAGCGGCGGGGCTGGCCAGCGGCGGCAGCGGCCCCGCAGCTCCTGATGGGACAGTCGGCGACCACGGCGCGGCGGAAACGCTGATCGCCGTGGTCGCCGGCGACACCAACCTGCCTCTCGCCGAGCGGGACCACCCGTGGGACGGTGACGCCGCGAGTAAGCGCATCATCGAATGGGCGGGGGGCCGGTTCTCCCTTGATGTGGCGAAGATGGCCAAGGTCCACCTGTACCGCGACACCGCCACGTCGCCGAAGATGGTGACGGCCTGGAAACTTCCCATCGCCGATGTCATCAAAGGCCAGGTGAAGATCGTTCCCAAGGCCGTGTTCGCCGTCGCCGCCTCATTGCGCGGCGCGAGGAGCGAGCTGAAGATCCCGAACGCCGACAAGCAGGCCATCAAGGGAAAGGTCAACACGCTCTACACCCGGATGGCCAAGCAGTTCGACGACGACAAGATCCGCTCTCCGCTGGAAGCAGTGGTCTCCGACGCTCACGCCGCGGCGATGCGCCATGGCGACAGCGCGCCCGACACACAACCGCCATGGCGGCGCCCACGAGAGCGCAAGCGCGAACGCCGCAACCTGCCGCGCCTGGCCGCATCCGCGAGCTCGTGGGCAGCCACCGTAGCCGAGCGTGTGCCCGACGAGCCGCCGCATGAGTGGTTTACCGACCCCGGTCTGACTCGGCCATCGAAGATCCGTGTCACCGACGAAGGCAGGATCTACGGCCACGTGGCCGCCTGGCACACCGAGCACGCTGCCTTCCCGGGCGTTCACCCGCCGCGCAACAGGGATAAGACCTACTCGAAGTTCCACCGGCACCCGGTGCGCTGTTCCGACGGCGAGATCGTCAACACGGGTCCGCTCGCCACCGGGGGTCACACCTCCACCGACGTCTCGCTGGCCATTGAGTCGGTGCAGGCGCACTACGACGACCCCCGCTACGTAATCGGCGACGTTGTGTGCGGCGAGGACGCGCACGGCATCTGGGTGTCTGGCTCGTTGCGGCCCGGAGTCAGTCCGTTCCAGGTGATGCTGGCCGACCGCTACAGCTTCTCGGGTGACTGGCGCTACGGCGAGCTACTCGCGGCGTGCTCGGTCAGCGTGCCGGGCTTCCACCTCGACGCCGAGGAGGAGGTGACCGCGTTGACCGCGGCCGCTGCCAACGCGGGCTGCCAGGACATCCCGGTAGTGGCTGAAGCCGTGCCGGCGATCGTGGCCGATGCGGCCGGCGCGCCGGCCGTGCTGATCGCCGCCGGCATTGTCGTCGACGACGAGTCTGACGAGGCCTTTGCCGAGTTCACTGCGGCCATCGACGGCCTGGGCACCTGGCTGCAGCAGGAACTGGCAGCCCTACGAGCGGAGTTCGGTATGACCACAGAAACCACGACCAGCCCGGCCACCGAGGAGGTCATTTCCCAGCTGCGGGACCTGGTCTCCCAGGAGCTCAACGAGCTGCGCAACGAACTCGGGTTGTCCGGGTCCACTGAGCAGCCCGCTCCCGGTGCGAACCCGGGTACGGAGCCCAGCGAGAGCGCACCGCAGACCGGTACGGAGGGAGCTCCCGCCGCGGCACCGGGCGCGCCAAGCGGCGACCAGGGCACCAATGCTCCGGTGACGCCCGCAGACGGAACGGCCGCCGACGGTGCTGGCACCGTGACTGCGTCAGCCGCGGCACCGACGCGGGCGGGGGGACCGGTCCAGGAGTTTCAGCAGTGGCTCTCCAGCCAGTTCGCCGCGCTGCGCGTTGAACGTGCCACCAGCGGAACCCAGGCCGCAGCCCAGGAGACGGTCGGCCAGTCGGTCGATCTCGCCGCAGAACGGCGTGCGCTGCTGGCTGACGTGCACGGTGACGAGTTGACCGACCTGTTCAGCCTGGTGCACGGAGAGGCGGTCTGACATGTGCGGCTGCGGAGGCAGCGGCGCCTGGACGACCACCCAGGCGACGTCCGGAGTGTGGGGCAACGCTCCCGCACGCTCGGACGGCCCCTGGCTGGTTCAGCTGCCGATCTACAGCGACGTCAACGGCGTCCGCAAGGTCACCTCGTTCGAGACAGTCGAGGTGAACAGCTACACCGAAGCAGATGCTCTGGTGCGCCAACGCGACCCCGTGACAGGCACGGTCCGTGGCGGAGGCATCCGCCGCAAGCGGGTCAACGCGGCTTGACAAAGAGGTTCTCACGGCCACCGAGAGGTGGCCGTGAGACCAACCACGACACGAACACAACGTTTCCGGCAGTCGGACCTGGCTTCTTCGCAGCCGAACACCCGAGAATCGAGACGCACTGCGGCCCGTGATGGGCGATTCCGAGATGGAAGGACGGGCGTGATGCCCAAGGAAAACATCAACAACGACTTCGGAAACGAGACCCGGGTCGAGGTGTCATGGGCCCACGACCGATTCGTGCAGCTCACTACCGCTCTGCGGCACGAAGTGGCGGCCAGCTCGGAGCAACCCGAGCACGTCACCTACGACACAGGCGCCTACGTGTCCCTTGATCGCTACGGCATCAACCGGCTCATCAAGATACTGCGCCGGGCGCGGGACGCCGCCTACGGGCGCGACGAGTGATGCGGTGGTTCACCGCCGACCATCTCGCGCAGCATCCCCGCGGCCAGAGAGCAGGGACTCTGGTTGATCGCGGATTCTGGCTGGATGACGTCCCTCGATTCATCCCGCGGTGCCGGCTGCTGGGGCATCGACCCGTGGTCGACGGCACTCTAGAGCTCAGGCCCGGTCAGCCCGGATGCCGCTGGGTATGTTGCGATCGCTGCGGCCTGCGCCCCGACCCTCAGGGCAGTCTTGACCCCGTCACATGGAACATCGGCGACCGCTATACGGGCCCGTGGCGCCCCGCGCTGCCGCACCTTCAGCCCTATCGCCGCGAAGAACTCAGCTCCCTCAAAGGCCGTACATACGCCCCCGGTCCATGGCCGACGACTCCGAAAGGCGAAATCGGCGGGCAGCTCATCATCGGCCGCGCTCTCGGCGGCGCGGGGATCGAACTCAAGATCGGCTGCGCCGGCAGCGAGCACACCTTGGCTGGCAGCCTACGACTGCATCGCCTCGGCGCGTTGCACCTCCATACCCAAGGATTCGGGCAATGGCTGCAACGACGGCTGATCCCCACCGGCTATGACTCGCGGGTCATCGAGATCAACGTGTCCGCCATGACATTGCAGTGGCGGCTGTGGGCTAACCGCAACGAGCTGAGCAACGACACACCGCGCTGGCGCGATGGACGGGTCTCGCTCGATCTGCGGGACTGGCTGTGGGGCACATCGACCTTGCAGATCGAGAAAGTCGGTGAACCGTGCCCGGCGAGCATGCGGCTGCCCGAGGGCGACGAGCACGAGGTGACCTTGCAGCTGAAACGGTGGGTCGTGCGACGGCCGCGCCGGAGCCGATCGTTCGAGGAGACGTGGGAGGTGACCTGGCGATGCGCGGAAGGAGTCTCCTTCCACTGCAGTGAAAGTTCGAGAGGGTCGATCATCCACGGAGCGCAGGAATTCGTCAGCAAGGAAGCCGTCGATGCAGGCACCTGGCCAATCGAAGCAGTGGCGTCCATGATCACCCGCATCGCAGAGCAACGCCTCCACGCCAGAATGGCGCCCACCCCTCTTGAAACGGTGACCGAGGGCGAGATTCGCATCTTGCGCCAACAGGAAGCCTGAGCCCACCCGGCGGGGAGGCATACCGACGGTCTCACGGTGCCCCTTCCCCGCCGCTCCTGTTGGCCAGCGCTTGCGCGGCGACCGCCCTTCCCGCGTGCCCCGTCGACTGGCCCAGCACGCCGTCCGTGGCGAGAAGGCGTTCACGGCGCGCGGCAGCCACCGCGACGACGCGCCCCGAAATGGGTTCGCCCGCCCCCGTCGGGGCTCACACCTCGTAGACGCCGAGCGAAATGCTTCACCCCACCCCACCCCGCCGGGGGCGGGGCCTATCGAGTGACGTCCCTCGGGCGGCGGTCACGCCGTGGTGGGTTTTTATCAACAACACCCCCAGTTACTAGGCCAAATGGGTTATAGATCCTTAGGCTGAACGGGGTAATCGGTGTTGCTGGCGTGTGGGCCGGACACCACCCCATGACGAGCTCCGCTGGCTATCGGGCCGAGAGCAGGGGTCTCAAGCGCACTGGTCCTCGCGTCAACCGGATCAGGCGTCGCCCTCTCAGGAGTCCTCAATGGACCACAAGACCTGGCTGAAGACGCTGATCGTCGACGCCAGCAAGCACAACGACAGCGCAACGCGCCAGTCCGCAGTGCGCACCCTGCTCGCCGAGCACCCCGACCTCGCCCCGGACGCACTCGCCGCCATCGAAGCCGAAGCAATCAGCGAGTTCGACAAGCTCCACGGCGACGACGCGACACAGCTGGACGCGCTTCGCACCCACGCAGACCTGATCAAGGCCCTCCGTGCCGAGAAGCAGGCGCGCAACGCCGCACCTGCAAC